>Ga0207652_10004885_pt1 | contig 10843 bp, 11 predicted proteins | sample KBSC63BmetaG_FD_184334 | JGI IMG/M metagenome (GOLD analysis project Ga0207652, IMG submission 184334) | Corn rhizosphere microbial communities from Kellogg Biological Station, Michigan, USA - KBS C6-3B metaG (SPAdes) (version 2) | ecosystem: Host-associated > Plants > Roots > Rhizosphere ...
GCCGGAAAGTGTGACGTTCCCGGCATCTTCGTCACGGGTCCGGCCGAGGTGTGGAGACTCTCCGACGGGATCGTCACGGAAGTCCGACCTCCCCCCGTCCCTGTGCCGCCTCAGTCACGGAAGTCCGACCTCGCACCGTCCCTGTGACGCCTCCCTCACGGAAGTCCGACTTCGCACCGTCCCTGTGACGCCTCCCTCACGGAAGTCCGACTTCGCACCGTCCCTGTGACGCCTCCCTCACGGAAGCCTCACGTCCTGGGCTCCTCATGGGGGTCACAGCCTGCCAGGACCCCCATGAGGAGCCCGGGACACCCGGGACCATCTCGGACGGCCGCCCCGGGCCTGGGGCCCCCCGTCCCTTCCCGGGCCCCCGCCCGTCCCTATCCCGACCCCGCCCGTCGTGGCACTACTCGTCTAAAACGGGATGTCGTCTTCTTGGGGGCCGCCGGTCGAGACCGGGCCGAAATCTGATTCGTCGGCCGGGACGTCGCTGGGCGGGGGACTGTACGACTGCTGCTGCTGCGGCGGTTGCTGCTGTGGCGGTTGCTGCTGGCCGCCGCCGTTGGCGTTCGGGGTGCCGCCGCCGTCGCGGGAGCCGAGGAACTGGACGGAGTTGGCGATGATCTGGACCGACTGCCGTTTGCCGCCGCCCTCTTTGGCTTCCCACTCGCGCCAGTCGAGGCGGCCTTCGATCGCCACCGGCCGGCCGCGCGAGAGGTAGGTGGCGCAGTTCTCGCCCTGGGCGCCGAAGACGACGACGTTGAAGAAGTTCGGCTTGTCGACCCACTGGCCGCTCTGGTCTTTGCGGCGGCTGTTGACGGCGACTCGCATTTCGCAGACGGAGGTGCCGCTGTTGGTGCTGCGGAGTTCAGGATCCTGCGTGAGGTTCCCGGTGATGACCACCACGTTCACGTTCGAAGCTGCCAAGAGAGTTCACTCCTCCGAATTCGTTGTTGACTTCCAGTCTAGGCCTGGGCACGGCGCGACTCTCCCCCCTTGCCAGAGGGGTTTTGCGGAATTAGCGGGCGTCAGCACGGCGGCCGCGAGGCGGCGAAAGTGTGCGGCGTGGAGGGCGGCGCTACTCGCCGGCGGGCTCGGCGGCGGCCGGCTCGGCGGCGGCGGCGGGCTCGGGGCGATCGTCACGCTCGGCGGAGCGGTCGTCGCGCGGGCCGCGGTCGCTGCCGCCGCCGCGGTCGCCGCGGTCGCCACGATCGCCGGTGCGCTCGCGCGGGCCGGGGGCGGCGACGGCGGGGGGCACGATCGACGGCGTGTTCGGATCGACCTTGAAGATGCGGAAGCGCAGGACGCCGTCGGCGATCTTCAGTTCGTGGTCGAGCGTGTCGAGGAGCTCGGTCGGCGCCTCGAAGCGGAACCAGCGGTAGTCGGCCTCGGTGCGGCGGTTGATCTCGTAGGCCATCTTGCGCAGCCCCCAGGTGTTCTCCTGTTTGAGGCTGCCGGCCGCCTCGATCTGGGCGCGCGCCTGCTGCGCCAGGGCATCCCTGGCGGGGGCGTCCTGCTGGGGGTCCAGCATCAGGACCAGCTCGTATTCACGTGGTGCGGCCAAAGCGACGGCGCACTATAGCGGGGTCAGTGCGGCGCGAACTCTTCGCTGCCGTCCCCGGGCACGGATCGGGGTGGTGACGGAGGGTCCGGAACGGGCGTCGGCGATGGCTCCCGCACGGGCGGCGGGACGTATTCCGGAGCCGCCGGCGGGGCCGGTTCGACCGGTTCGGGCGACGGTTCCCGTGCGGGGGAGGGCGTCGCCTGCGTGGCACGTTCGTGGCCCGGCGGCGAGCGGTGCCGCGCGTGGTGAGGGTGGCGCCCCGTCCGGGTGCCGATGACCGCGGTCGCGGCGGCAGGGTCCGAGGCGGCGCGCGCCGTGGCCCGCCGTGGAAAGCCGCGTCGCAGCGACCGGGAACTCGAGCGTCGCGTTCGCGAAGTCCGCTTGCGGTGCTTCGTCGCCGCGGGGCGCGTGGCGGATGGGCGCCGGGACCGCTCGCGTCGCCCTTCCACGGCGCCCGGGATCCGGCCGACGGCCGCGGGCCGACCCGCCTTCGGCAGCCCCACGTCCCTTCCCAGCGGCGGTGGCTCGGGGGCGCGCAGCAGGGTCGGCACCAGGCGCAGCGCGATCAGCCCGACCACGACGATCGCCGCCGTCCGCGCGACCCTCCGCCACCTGATCCGCAGCCCCCACATCCCTGCGCCAAGGGTCCGGCCGCCCCGATCTCTCCCCCCACCCCCGGGTGAGCTCGCAGAAATCCGCGGATAGCGCGGAGAAGTGCGAACTCATCCCGGTGCGCCGCCGGGCCCCTGGCGCGCCGCCGGCCGCCCCCGCTCAGGTCCGCGCGGCGCGGGCTTCTTCGATGTCGGCGAGCTGGTCGTCGACCCAGTCGCCGGGGTTGCGGCTGAAGATGATCTCGCGCAGGCCCTGGGCCAGCTCGGCCTTCTTCTCCGGCGCCATCGTCAGGGCGCGGTAGATGGCGTCGGACTGCTCCTGGATGTCGAAGGGGTTCACCGTGATCACCCAGTCCTCGAGCTCCTGGTGGGAGCCGGTGTTCTCGGAGAGCATCAGGACCCCGTCACGGGTGTTGACGGCGGGCGCCTCCTTGGCGACCAGGTTCATGCCGTCGAAGATCGCGTTCACCATCAGCAGGTCGTAGTGCTTGTAGCGCGCCACCGCGTCGGCGAAGTTCTCGTAGATGCGGAGGTCGATCGGCATCCAGTCGGTGGTGCCGTGGCGGTGGTTGACGACGGCGACGAGGGCTTCGATCCGCTCCCGGTACTCGGCGTACTCCGGCACGTCTTGGCGCGAGGGCTGCAGGTGGGCGATGAACGTCACCTGTTCGCGGAACTCCGGGTGCTGGGTGAGGAAGGTGTCGAAGGCGGTGAAGCCGCGCAGCACGTTCTTCGAGAGGTCGGCCCGGTCGACCCGGATGATCAGATAACGGCGCCGGCGCTCCAGCACGTCGCGCTCCGCCTCCGCCACCTCCTTGGAGGCCGCCGCCCGCCGCAGCCGCTCGGCGTCGATCCCCAGCGGGTAGGCGCGCGTCAAGGTTCTGTGACCCTCGTAGACGATTTCGCCGGCGACGTAATCGACCTCCGCCCCTTCGAGCAGTTCGTCGCAGCAGCGCAGGAAGTTGAGCGTGTAGGAGTGGGTGTGGAAGCCGATGATGTCGTTGGCCAGCATCCCCTCGTAGAGGGCTTCGCGGATCCGCTTCGGCAGCACCCGCCAGCTGTCCGGCTGGGACCAGGGGATGTGGACGAAGAAGTGCAGGAAGGCCTCGGGCCGTGCCGCGCGGATCATCCCCGGCGCCGTGTAGAGGTGGTAGTCGTGGAGCATCACCAGCGGCTCCTCCTGCCCCTCGATCTGCTTCACCACCGCCGCGGCGATGTCGGAGTTGACCTGCTGGTAGCCCTCGTCCCAGGCGTCGAGCTCCTCCTGGCGGATGTCCGGCGCGTTGGACAGGTCCCAGAGGTAGTGCTGGATGAACCAGAGGATCGGGTTCGCGATGACGTTGTAGAAGCGGTCGTAGGCGCGCGGGTCGGACTCCACCAGCATCACCCGATAACCGATCCCGTCGATGTCGAGGGAGACCGGGCCACCCTCCTCTTCGGACACGATGATGTCCTCTTCGGTCATCGCCGAGGCGATCCAGAGCGCATCGCGGTGGGAGACGAGGCCGGAGAGCGCGGTCACCAGGCCGCCACCGCCGCGGCGCACCGTGCGGTTGCCGTCCACGTCACGCTCGAACTGCGCGGGACCCCGGTTCGAGACGATGATCAGCGGCGCGTCGGTCATGCGCCGGAAAGGTTACGGAAGCTGTAAAGAAGTGAGGTGTCGAGGCTGTGAATTCAGGCTTCGACCCGGTTCAGCAGGTCGAGCCAGTCGCGCAGCAGGCGCGGCGAGAGGAACTCGCGGCGGGCGTGCTCCTTGCCCTCGCGGCCGAGGGTCTTGCCGAGGCCGGGGTCCTTGAGGATCTCGAGGCTGCGCGTGGCGCACTCCTCCGCCGAGTTGACGAGGAAGCCGGAGATGCCGTCCTCGATCTGCAGCGGGATGCCGCCGACGTTGCCGCCGATCGTCGGCCGCCCCTTCCAGAGCGCCTCGGTGACGGTCAGGCCGAACCCCTCGCGGATCGACTTCTGCAGGCAGATGTCGGACTGCGACTGGAAGGCGTTGACCTCGATCGCGCCGACGTTGTTGAGGTTGGACAGGATCTTGATGTCCGGGTCGTTGTCGGCGTATTCGTAGGTTTTCTGGAAGTACTCGCGGCCCTCGGGGTCGTCGGTCGCCATCGAGCCGACCATCGCCAGCTGCGCCTCCGGGACCTGCTCGGTGACCTGGCGGTAGGCATCGATGACGCCGATCGGGTCCTTCCACGGGTCGAAGCGGCTGACCTGGGTGAGCAGCGGCCGCTCCGGGTCGATGCCGAACTGCTGGCAGATGAAGGCCGCGTCTTCGCGCGAGAAGGCCATGTTCTTCGGCGAGAGCGGATCGATCGCGGGCGGGATGATGTTGACCGCGTCGCGGTGCGCTCCCATCCCGTTGGGCACGTACTGGTGCATGTGCCAGACCGACGCGTCGTACTCTTCGATCAGCGGCAGGAGGCGCTCGATCGGCGCCGGGTTCGGCGTCGAGAGGTCGATGTGGCAGCGCCAGATCCACTTGCCGCCCTTGTGCGTGGCGCCGCGCCGCAGGCCGATCGGCTGCGGGTCGTGGACGATCACCACGTCCCACTCGCCTTCCAGCCCGTCGGCGTTGATCTGGTTGATCTCGTCGAAGACCGCCCACTGCTTGTCGGAGAGCGTCTCGGGCGCCCCCTGCAGCGAGTTGTGGAGGAGCTTGGTCGCTTCGAAGAACTCCTCTTTGCCGAAGATCACGTGCCAGTGCGCGTCGAGGCCGATGTCGCGCATCAGCGGCACGAACGTGTAGAGGATCTCTGACACGCCGCCGCCGAACGCGGTCGCCGAGACGTGCAGCACGCGTTTGCCCTTCAGCGGCTCGGCGAGCTCACGGATCCGCTCCGTCGTCTCGCGGCCCACGATGCTGGCGTAGTCGGCGAGCGACTTCTGTCCGATGGCGACTTCCTGAAGCAAGGCCGGAGTTCTACTAACCGAAGCGGCCAGGATGTATGCCTCAGCCGGCCTATGTGATGAATCGACGCAATTCGCGTCGAGCGGTGGACGGAACTCCGACGCTTATTCGGGCCCGACCTGGTCGGGCCGCTTGCCCAAGGTCACGTCGACCGTCTTGCGCTTGTCGTCGCGCAGAATCGTCAGCTCGAGCTTTTCGCCCGGCTCCTTTTCGCTTACCGCCCTCACCAGTGCGTCGGGCTGGACCACCTGGTGGCCTTCGACTTCGACGATCACGTCGCCACCGGTTTCGTATTCGGCCGCCTGGAACTGGATCGTGCCGTCGGCTCCGCGCAGCCCCGCCTTGTCGGCCGGGCCGCCGGGCACGACGCGGGCGATCAGCGCGCCGAATTCGCTGTCGATGCCGAGCTTCTGGGCCAACTGGGGGTAGAGCGGCTGGCTGGACACGCCGATGTAGGCGTATTCGGCGACGCCGTTTTCGCGCAGCTGCTCGACCGAGCGTTCGATCGCCGTGGTCGGCACCGCGAAGCCGACCCCGTCGTTGGCGCCGGAGCTGGTCTCGATCTGCTGGTTGATCCCGACCACCTTGCCCTCGCCTTCGAGCAGCGGGCCGCCGGAGTTGCCCGGGTTGATCGAGGCGTCGGTCTGGATCGCGCCCTCGATCTCGAACTGGGTCAGCGATCTCACGGCGCGGTCGGTCGCCGAGACGACGCCGACCGAGAGCGAGCGCTGCTCGCCGAAGGGGCTGCCGATCGCCGCGACCGGCTCGCCGACTTCGAGCTCGGAGTCGTCGCCGAGTTCCAGCGCGTGCAGGGGGAAGCCTTCCGGTTCGACCTTCAGCAGGGCGACGTCGGCGAACGGGTCGAAGCCGACGATCTGCGCTTCGAGCACGTTGCGGTTCGAGAATTCGACGAAGACTTCCTTCGCCGGCGTGCGCCCTTCGTTCGATTCTTCGGTGACGACGTGCGCGTTGGTGACGATTTCGCCGCCGTCGTCGAGGACGAAGCCGGAGCCCTCGGCGCCCCCGGCGGCGCCGCCGAAGACCGAGCGGATCGTGACCACGCCGGGGGAGACCTCGCGGTAGATCTCGGTGGCGTCGAAGCCCGGCGAGCCGGTCTCGATCGCCAGTTCGGAGGGGACCGGCGGCGGCGCTTCGGCTTCTTCGCCGGGGGCGCCTTCGCCTTCCGATCCCGCCCCGGTCGTCGTCGATTCCTCGGTCTTGTCCTTGAAGATCACGGTCGAGGTGCCGCTGCCGCAGCCGGCGAGCAGGGCGAGCGCGAGCGCCGCCGCCAGGGCGAGGAGCGCCGCGGTCGCGGCGCGGCGGGCGGTCACTGGGCGGCCTTCACCGGGGCGCGTCCGGGGGCCGGCGCGTCGCCGACGCGGGTCTGCGGCAGCTCCAGGGTGAAGGCGGTGAAGCGGCGGCTCGAGCTGATCGTGATCCGCCCGTCCATCCGCTGCGCGAGCTCCGAGGCGATCGCCAGGCCGAGCCCGGAGCCGCCGGAGGCATCGCCGGTGTAGAAGCGCTCGAAGATGCGTCCCTGCACCCGCTGGGGGATGCCGGGGCCCTGATCGGAGACGATCAGCTCGGCGCGGTGGCGGCTGGACGAGTTGGCGGTCACGGATACCTCGGTGCCCTCGGGGGTGTGGGTGAGGGCGTTGTCGAGGAGGATACGAATGATCTGGCGTACCCGTTCACGGTCGGCCAAGGCGATCACCGGCCGCTGCGCCGTGCGCAGCTGCAGGCGCGAGCCGTGCGCCTCGGCGCGCGGGCCGAACTCGCGGGCCGCCTCGCGGGCGAGCTCGCCGAGGTCGACGCGCCCGGCGCTCATCACCATCGCCCCGGCGTCGAGCTGGGAGAGGTCGAGCAGGTCGGTCGTCAGCTTGGTCAGGCGGTCGATCTGCCGGCGCATCGTGCGCACGAACTCTTCGCGCTCGGCCGGGCTCGGGTCCTCCTCTTCGAGCAGCTCGACGAAGCCGCCGAGGCTGAAGATCGGCGTCCGCAGCTCGTGGCTGGCGTTGGCGATGAAGACTTTGCGGGCGATGTCGAGCTCCGCCAGGCGGCGCTGCATCTCGTTGAAGGTGCGGGCGAGCGGGGCGAGCTGGCCCACCGAGGCGACCGGGATCGTCGTCTCGAAGTTGCCGTCGGCGACCTTGCGGGCGGCGTCCTGGAGGCGGCGCACGTTGGTCGCGGCGACGTTCGCGTAGTAGATGCCCGCGGCGAGGGCGAGCGCCGCCGCGATCACGCCGCCGAGGACGATCTCCTCTTTGACCCCGCCGTCGCCGGAGCCCGCGCCGCCGATCGCGACCACGTAGACGTAGATGACGGCGGCGGTGCCGAGGGCGATGCCGACCGTGGTGAGGGCGATGCGCCCGCCGAACCGGCTCGGTCGCAGCCGCCGCTTCATCTACTCGACGAAGCGGTAGCCGACGCCGCGCACGGTGAAGAGGAACTCCGGCTCCTTCGGGTCCCGCTCGATCTTCTCGCGCAGGTGCCGGATGTGGACGTCGACGGTGCGCGGGTCGCGGTACTCGGAGTCGCCCCAGACGTGCTCGAGCAGCGTCTCGCGCGTGAGCACGCGGCCGGGCGAGCGGGCCAGGGCGCCGAGGATCTCGAACTCGACGTAGGTGACTTTGATCTCCTCGCCGGCCAGGGTGACGAGGCGGCGATCGAAGTCGATCGTCAGGTCGGCGTGGGTGATCGGCGCCGCATCGCCCCGCTCGGCGTTCGACCCGGCCATGCGGGAGCGGCGCAGCGCCGCTTTGACGCGGCTGCGGAACTCGCGCATCGAGAAGGGCTTGGTGATGTAGTCGTCGGCGCCGACCTCGAGGCCGGCGACCTTGTCGGACTCCGAGCCTTTCGCGGTCAGCATGATGATCGGGACCTGGCTGCGGGAGCGCAGCTCGCGGCACACTTCGACGCCGTCGCGGCGCGGCAGCATCAGGTCGAGGACGACGAGGTCGAAGCGACCTTCGTCGAAGCGCTGCAGGGCCTCGGAGCCGTCCAGCGCCGAGGTCACGTGGTAGCCCTCCTTGCGCAGCGGGTAGCTGAGCAGCGTCTGAATCGACTGCTCGTCGTCGACGAGGAGGATGCGGGCGGACCCATTTGCCACGCTTAGAAGGGTAATCCGTTGCTTACCGCGAACGTACCGGGAGCACCTTGAACGGGCCGGACGGGTGTCCGGACTACCTAATGGACGCATGTAGGACTACCTGAAACTAAGGATCTCGATGGCCGAGCCGATAACAAACTCGATGAAGGCAACGGAACTGAAGAACCTCGTCGAAGCCGGCAGCTACAAGCCGGATCCGTCCCGCATCGCGAACGCGATGCTGCGGCGCCGGGGCGTGCGCGAGCTCCTTACCGGGGCCTACGCGGACGCAGCTGGTCGAACCCACGGATCGGCACAGCTTCACCACCGCGCCGCCTGAGCTCGGCGCGCGGACGGCCGTCGGCGGCTTCGACCTTCCCGATCGCCGTGAGCGGCGTGCCCAGCGCGGCGAGCGTCTCCTGCGCGGGCCCGACGGCCGCGGGCGGTAGCGCCGCGAGCAGCTCGTAGTCTTCGCCGCCCGCCGCGGCGAGCTCCAGCGGATCGCGGTCGGCGGCCGCGGCGACGGCGGCGACCCCGGCCGCGAGCGGCAGCGCGTCGGCGTCGACGACGAGGAGCGCGTCGCTCGCGGTCGCGACGTGGCCGGCGTCCCCGGCGAGCCCGTCGGAGATGTCGATCATCGCCGTGGCGCCGGCCGCGCCGAGCGCCTGGCCGGCGGCGAGGCGCGGGGTGGGGTCGAGCTGGCGACGGCGGAGGGCGTCGGCTCCTTCTAGCGAGGGGTCTTCGAGGAGCAGCAACCCCGCCGCGGCCCCGCCGAGCTCGCCGGTCACCACCAGCGCATCGCCGGGGCGGGCGCCGCCGCGGGTCACGAAGTCGTCGGGGTTCGGTGCGTGGCCGGTCACGGTCACGGCCAAGCTGAGGACCGGCGCCCGGGTGAGGTCGCCGCCCGCGATCGTCGTCCCGGTCTCGGCCGCGACCGCCGCGAGGCCCTCGGCGACCTCGAGCAGCTCCGCCTCGTCCATGCTCTCCGGCGCGCCCAGCCACACGTAGGCCTCGCCCGGCGCCGCCCCCATCGCCGCCAGGTCGGAGAGCGCGGTCGAGATCGCCTTGCGGCCGATCTGGCGCAGCGATGCGGTCTCGCGGCGGAAGTGGACGCCCTCGACGAGCGCGTCGACCGAGGTCGCGACCGCCCCACCGGGCACCGTCACGGCCGCGTCGTCGCCGCTGCCGAGGCGCACGCGGGGACCCGCATCCGGCAGCCGCTCGCGAAGCAGCGCCAGCAGCTCGAACTCGCCCATCGGCCGACTATCCCAGAACCGGCGCGGCGCTTGCTCTGGCCCGACCTCTAATCTCAGGGGGAGTGGAGCGACGGCAACCACTCCTCCACCGGATCGGTGACGCAGGGGCGCGATTCGGGACCAAGCCCCCTCGAAGCAAAGGCGTGCGCCTTGCTTTGCAGATCGGCCTCGCGGTCGTCGTCTTCGGCTTCCTGGTTCTGACCGTCATCAACCAGTGGTCGGAGATCCAGAGGGAAGGCGTGCACTTCCACGTCTGGTGGCTGGTCCCGGCGCTGATCATCCTGCCCTTCTACTTCGTCTTCAGCGCCTACGGCTGGGACCTGATCCTGCGCAGCCTCGGCTACCGGATCGGCTTCGGCCGGGCGCAGGTCGCGTGGGGCCAGCCGCTGCTGGCGCGCTACGTGCCGGGCAGCATCCTCTACGTGCTCGGCCGGGTGCTGCTGTCGGAGCGGGCCGGGGTGCCGCGCCGCATCTCGCTCGCCTCGATCGTCTACGAGCAGGCGATCTCGGCCACCTCGGCGATCGTCGTCGCGGCCTACTTCATCATCCGGCACCCCGATCTCCAGGGCTACCCGGAGCGCTGGGCGGTGCTGCTGCTGATCCCAGCGGCGGTGGCGATCCTCTCGCCGCGCGTCTTCGGGCCGCTCTCCAAGAAGGCGCTGGCCATCTTCGGCCGCGAGCCGCTGCCGGTGGTGATGTCGCTGCGCGACGTGATCGCGCTGATCGTCTACTACTCGCTCAACTGGCTGGTGATCGCCTTCGGCGTCTACGCCGTCGCCCGCTCGGTCACCTACATCCCCTACAACGACATCCTCCTGGTCGGCTCGGCGCAGGCGATCGGCTATTTCGCCGCCCTGGTGACCCTGGTCGCCCCGGCCGGGCTGGGGGTGCGCGACGCGGCGTTCGCCTGGGCGGTGAAGGCCGCCCTTCCGGGACGAAGCTTCGCGGTCGGCTCCCTGATCTCGATCGCGGTGCGCGGCGTCACCACGGTGGCCGAACTCATGTACGTGGGCACGGTGACGGTCGTCGGCCGGCGCCAAGGCTGGACGATCCCGACCGGCATCCTCCACGCCTCCGCGGAGGAGCAGGAAGCCACCACCGAGGAAACCGCCGCCCACGCCCCGGAAATCCTGTAGGCGATCGAGTCCGCGGCAGTCCCGGCCCAGCAGAGGACACCCGAGTTCGCACCTCTCCGCGCTATCCGCGGATTACTGCGAACTCAACCCGACGAATGCGGAGAAAGCATCACCGAGGGCGCGAGAAGTGACGCTTCCGCGCGCCTCCCGCGCGCCTTCGTCCCCGGAGCGACGATCCCGTGATCACGCGTTCGCAGTTTGCCGTCCTATGTACGGGAAACTGCGAACGCGCCTGCGGGGAGTGGCCCGAGGCGCGCGGAACCCCCACGCA
>Ga0207652_10004886_pt1 | contig 10842 bp, 5 predicted proteins | sample KBSC63BmetaG_FD_184334 | JGI IMG/M metagenome (GOLD analysis project Ga0207652, IMG submission 184334) | Corn rhizosphere microbial communities from Kellogg Biological Station, Michigan, USA - KBS C6-3B metaG (SPAdes) (version 2) | ecosystem: Host-associated > Plants > Roots > Rhizosphere ...
CATCCCGCCCTGCGCATCGGCGACCGCGCCTACGCGATGCAGGCGCGCGCCCTGCCCGACGAGCGCGCCGTCCTCGCCGTCGTCCGCGACCGCACCGAAGAGATGCGCCGCGAGTTCGCCGAAGCCGACTTCGTCTCCAACGCCGCCCACGAGTTGCGCAACCCGCTGGCGGGCATCTCCGGCGCGATCGAGGTGCTGCAGAGCGGCGCCAAAGACGACCCGCAGGCGCGCGATCACTTCCTCAGCCGCCTCGCCGAGGACGCCGACCGGATGAGCCGCCTGACCCAGGCCCTGCTCACCCTGGCCCGGGTCGAGTCGCTGGGGGCGGGGGAGACCGAGGTGGTCGACGTGCCGATCGCGATCCGCGACGTCGTCGCCGCGGTCGAGCCGCGCAAACACGTCGATCTGTACGTCGAAGTCGAGCCCGATCTCGCCGCCAAGGCGGACCCGACCCTGCTGCGCCAGGTGATGATCGGCTTGCTGACCAACGCCTTCAAGAACACGCCACCGCCCGGCGCCGTTACCGTTCGCGGCCGCCGCGATGGCGAGAGGGACGTGATCATGGAGGTAATCGACACTGGAACAGGAATCCCCGCGGCGGAGATCGAGCGCGTCTTCGAGCGCTTCTACCGTCGTAGCGAGACGCGCAAGCAGGAGGGCTTCGGCCTCGGCCTGGCGATCGCCCGCCGCATGGTCGACGTGATGGGCGGCGAGATGGGCGCCACCTCCGAGGAGGGCAAAGGCAGCACCTTCTGGGTCCGCCTGCCGATCTCTCAACCGAGCCCGACCCCGGTAGCGTGATGGCGATGAGCTTCCAGTGCGCCTTTTGGACCCCACAGGTGCATAAGGCGCACCGGAAGGGGCGGGGACGATGAGCAGCGGACGCATTCTCGTCGCCGACGACGAGCCCTCGGTCCGCGAGTCGGTCGGCTACGCGCTCGCCCAGGATGGCTTCGACGTCGACGTCGCCGTCGACGGGGACGACGCGACAACCAAACTCAGTGGCGACGGCATCCCCTTCGACCTGCTGATCCTCGACATCATGATGCCGGGGCCCAGCGGCCTCGACATCTGCCGCGATGTGCGCGCCCGCAGCGCCGTGCCGATCATCGTTCTCACCGCCAAGGACGCCGAGGTCGACAAGGTCGTCGGGCTCGAGGTCGGCGCCGACGACTACGTCACCAAGCCCTTCTCGGTGCGCGAGCTGCTCGGCCGCGTGCGCGCCCAGCTGCGCCGCCGCGAGCTCGACCGCGGCCCGCTCAACCAGGCGGTCAAGATCGAAGCCGGCCCGGTCGCGATCGACCTCGTCCGCCACGTCGCCACCGTCCACGGCGAGCCGGTCAACCTGACCCGCTCCGAGTTCCAGTTGCTGCGCCTGCTGGTCGGCCGCCCCGGCGAGGTCTTCCCCCGCCGCCAGATCATGGAGGAGCTCTGGCAGACCGAGTTCGACGGCGACGAGCGCGCCTGCGACGTCCACATCTCCAACCTGCGTCAGAAGGTTGAGCGCGACCCCCAGCGCCCCGAGCTGGTCGTCACCGTGCGCGGGGTCGGCTACAAGTTCGAAGGCGGCAATCGCTGAGGCGTCACCCGTCGTACTTCCAGGTCGCGGGGATCGACCTTCGTGAAGAGATGACGCGGCTGCGGGGAATGCCGGTCTTCGCCAGGGGCCCGCTCGCCGCGCGCGAGCCGGAGTTGAAGGTGCGGCGCGCCCGCCGGCGCCCCAACCGGCTCGGCTTCGCGGTGCCGGCGCAGTACCGCCTCTCGGTCACCGCCTATCCCGGCATCCGCGCCGGCGACGTGCTGGAGACGCTGCTCCACGAGCTCGTCCACCTGCACGTCGGCCGCGCGGCGGAGGCGCACGCCTGGCACGGCAGGACCTTCAAGGCGACGCTGGCGCGGGCGATGGCCGAGGGCTACGGGATCGTCGCCGCGAAGCCGCGGGCCACGACGCACGGCGCCTACGCCGAGGCGATCGAGTCGAGCATCGGCGGCCGCCGAGACACCCAGGCCGGCAAGGAGACCATCGTCACTCTCTAGGCTGATGCCCATGAGCGACTACGCGATCAAGAACCTGATGGAGATCGAGGACTCGACCGGCGACCGCGAGGGGATCGAAGGGCGCTTCTCGCGCAAATACATCGACTCCGCCGAACTCGGCATCAGCCACTTCCGCTTCGCGCCCGGCTTCCGGGCCATCGGCGGGCACCGCCATGAGGTGCAGGAGGAGGCCTATGTGGTGGTCGGCGGTTCCGGCCGGATCCGGCTCGACGACGACGTCGTCGATCTGCGCCAATGGGATGTGGTTCGCGTCTCCCCGCGGGTCGTGCGCGGCTTCGAGGCAGGGCCCGAGGGGCTTGAGGTGGTCGCCGTCGGCGGCAGCAAGCCGGAGGGCGGCGACGGCGAGGCGGTTCCCGATCGCTGGCCCCAGGGCGATGGCTGAGCTGCCAACCCGCCGCCTCGGCGACTCCGAGCTCGAGGTCTCGGTGGTCGGGCTCGGCTGCAACAACTTCGGCAAACGGCTCGCCCTCGACGCCACCGCCGCGGTCCTCGACGCCGCGCTGGAGGCCGGCATCGCCTTCTTCGACACCGCCGACATCTACGGCGGCGGTGACAGCGAGCGCCTGATGGGGGAGGCGCTCGAGGGGCGCCGCGACGAGTACGTGTTGGCGACCAAGTTCGGCTGGAAAACGGGCGAGGAGGACGCGCCGGACGCGCCCGGCGGCTCGCGCGATTACATCCGCTGGGCTGTCGAGGGCTCGCTGAAGCGACTGCGGGTCGAAAAGATTGACCTCTACCAGTACCACAAGCCAGACGGGGTGACTCCGATCGAGGAGACCCTCGGCGCGCTCGACGAGCTGGTGCGCGAGGGCCTGGTCGGCGCGATTGGTTGCTCCAACTTCAGCGCCGCCGAACTGGAGGAGGCCGATCGCATCGCCCGCGAGCGCGGCCAGGCCCGCTTCGTCACCCTGCAGAACCGCTACAGCCTGCTCGAGCGCGAGATCGAGGCCGAGGTCGCCCCGGCCTGCGAGCGCCTCGGCGTCTCGATCCTGCCCTTCTTCCCGCTCGCCAGCGGCCTGCTCACCGGCAAGTACCGGCGTGGCGAGGCCGGCCCGCAGGGCAGCCGCCTCTCCGAGCGCGAGCAAGCCGGCAGCGACGAGCAGTTCGACGTCGTCGAGGCGCTGGAAGCCTTCGCCGAGGCCCGCGGAACCGGCATCCTCGACGTCGCGATCTCCGGCCTCGCCGCCCAGCCCGCCGTCGCCTCCGTGATCGCGGGCGCGACCAAGCCCGAGCAGGTCGCCGCCAACGTCGCCGCGCTCGGCTGGCAGCCGAACGATGACGATCTGGCCGAGCTCGATCGCATCGCGCCGACGGGCCGGGCTACCGGGTCCGCTGGTTAACCCACTTCCGAGTCCGGTTTTTAACCGGGGACCCATTCATCACGAGGGGCTTTCCTCGGTAGTTAGGGCTTGCAGAAGTCAGGGATGGGCCTGACAAGCGAAATCTGTGAAGGCCCGTTGGGCCTGTCTAACCCTCTACCGGCCATGTAGCTGTTTCGGGGTCTGTTCAGGCAATTCGCTGTAATGCGTCCAATGTCGCGCGCTGCGGGGCCCGAGATCACCGTTGAGTGTTATCGCCGAATGAGATTCGACTGAATTTCCTAAATCAGTTCGCGAGCCTTTCTTTGTAAGCCTCATTTATCTATCCATGGTTTTCTCGGCTGTGGAGAGGAAATTAATGGTGGAGCAGTTTCCACCGCCACAGAGGCCCAGAGCAATAACTCAAAGTTATTGCTTGCAAATGTCCGTCCGTATGCGATAGAAGACTCGTGCCGTACCGAATGAGCGTTGTGCTCTCACTACTTGGGGAGGGCGATCTTCTAGATCAACAACAGGGGAGGGATCATGTGGAGGCGTAGAGGCGGCACGCGGTGGCTCGTCGCCTTCACCCTTATCCTCCTTGCGAGTGCGGTTGTTCCGGTCTTCGCTGACCCCGGTCAGGCTGACGCGCCGCTCGCCCCCGATGGTTCTCCGGCAGCGGGCCTGCCCAATGGCGTACAGGTGGCCGAAGGTCTGCACGGAGCCGAACTCGAGCTCGAAGCCAAGGAAGAACAGCGCGAAACTCCCGGGGCCGAACAAGAACGCGATGCTTCGGCCGATGCTTACGCCGATCTGGGCGCAAGCGAAGCCAAGGAACTGATTCAAGAGCAGTTCGCCACTCAGTTGGCCGTGGTCGACCAAGACCCTGGCCGGATGCTCAGTGACGCCACGATCGATGAAGTCCTAAGCCCGACCGCGGCGAGGGTCTCACTCGACGGCAAGCAGGAGCTCCTCGACGGCACAGTCCCGGTGCGTGCCCATACCGAGGATGGTACGCTCGCCAAGGTCGACCTCGATCTCATCCAGAGCGACGAAGGCTTCGAACCCGCCAACCCGCTCGTCGAAGTCTCGCTTCCTGAGGCGGCAGCTGAAGGGATCTCGGTCGGAAACGAAGGCCTCGCTGTCGAACCCCTCGTGAAAGAAGAAGCGGGGACCGCCCACAAGCTCGGCGACAAGGACGTCTTCTACTCAGAAACGCAGACGGACACCGACCTCCTGGCTATGCCAACAGCGTCCGGCGTCGAGCTCTTCTCCCAGCTTCGCTCGGTTGATAGCCCCGAGGAGCTTCGCTTCCATCTCGACCTGCCAGAAGGGGCGCAGCTGGAAATGGACGCTGAAGGCAACGCAACCGTCATCCGCGAAGGGGAAGTGCTGGCCAGCATTGCCGCTCCAACCGCCACCGACGCCCAGGGAGTCGAAGTGCCGGTGCAGATGAGCGCCGAAGGCAGCTCACTCCTCCTCGAGGTCGATCACCGAAGCATGAACGTCGCCTATCCCTTGCTGGTCGATCCTGCGATCGCCGAGGACTGGGCCAACTACGGCTCGACCCAGTGGTACTGGGGTGGTGGCCTAGCGGGACTCGAACCGGGCGTCTGGGCCGCCACCGCGACCGACTGGGGCCGCTTCGCCGTGAGCACCTGGCCGATCTACGCGACCTTCGGCGGCTCCAATCGCGGCCTCTTCATCTCAGCCACGAGCACCGCCGAAAACCAGTGGGCCTACCGCAACGCCCAATGGAGCTACACCGTGCCGGGGGAAAGCACCTACATCTCAACGGCCGGCATCAACCCGCTCTGGCGCAACGATCATGGCTGCTCGGCGAGCCAATACCCCGAGCCACACGACTACGACGGCCTCTGGAGTCCGGCTTGGAGCCCTCAATACGGCTGGATCTCATTCCAGAGCAACGTCAGCCAGGGCTACCAATACACCTGGACCGAACCGCCGACGGACTGGCGCCAGTACACGGCCCAAGTCTTCATCATCGGCCTCGGCACCGGCATCTACAACACGGCGCCGATCCCCTGCTGGCGCGACCTCTACGCCGGCGGCGCCTATGTCTGGATGTCGGATCTTGAGAACCCGACGCTTGACCCGATCTCCGGCTACCCGACCGGCTGGTTCGATGACTCGAAAACCTACGGCGTCAACGTCGCCGCGCACGATCCCGGCCTCGGGGTTCAGAACATCTTCCTCGACATCGCCGGCAAAGAACACCTGGGGCTCCAATCGACCAACTGCACTGGTATTCGCGAGAATCCTTGCCCCCGGGACATGGGCGGCACGATCGCCTTCAACGGCGACAACTTTGGCGAAGGCAAGTCCGAAGCGAAAGTCGTCGCCGTTGACGCGCTGGCAAAGGCGAGCGGCAGCTATCCCTGGACCGCCTACGTCGACAACACGTCGCCGGAAATCGAATTGAGCGGGCAGCTGGCGAGGGCGACCAAGGAGGAAAACGGCGACGTCAACGACCCGACCGCCGCCGACAAGCTGAGCCTCCCGGTCTACAACCTCGAAATCAAAGCTACGGACGGCAGCAAAGAAAGCGATCAGTCGATGCGCTCGGGCGTCAAAAACATCGAAATCTTCCTCGACAAAAAAACCGAACCCGAGACCGTGCCCTGGAAAGCGCAGAGTTGCACCGGCCCGAGCTACAGCTGTCCGATGACCGAGACCTACACACTCGATTTGAGTGGTTTGGCGGCCAGGGAACATGTGCTGAAAGTGGTGGCAGTCGACCAGCTGGAACACAAACGCATGCGCGAAATTCAGTTCAAATACGTGCCCGCGACCGGGATCAAAGACGAAGACGTGATGCAGTACTTCCCGTTGCCCGACAGCAAAGGAAACGAAGCCGAAGAAGAACACCCGAGCCGCCCCGAACTGGCCGTCAACGTGATGAACGGCAACCTCGTCTTCCGCCAAAAGGACATCGACGTCAAAGGCTACGGCGCGGACCTCGAAGTCGAACGCTTCTACAACTCCCAGCTGCCAACAGCCGACAACACCGAATGGGGCGACGGTTGGACCCTGGCGCAGAACCCCGAGCTGGAACCCGAAGAAGGGCCGACGCCGAAAGAAGCCGAACTGCTCGATGAAAGCGGCGGGCTGGAGGCCGGCGTGCAGCTGCCGAGCGAAGCCGGAGCGAAGAAATTCAGCTCCGCCCTGCAGGCCACCGTCACCAAGGAAGCGGGGGGCGGCTACGCGATCACCGATGAATCCGGAGAAACCTCCCAGACCGTGGCCTTCGGCGCCGGGGGCGAAACCGAAGAACTGCGCACCGGCACCTACGCCAAAGTCGACTATGACTACGAAGGAGGCGAGTTGGCCGAAATCGCGGTCAAAGACCCCGCCGCGGCCCCCGATCCCTCCCCGGCCGAAGAAGAAGCCTTTGAATATGTGCCACTGGCGCCGAGCTTCAAAAGCGCCTTCGGCGCGCTTGGCAGCGGCGACGGTCAGCTGAAAGCTCCCGGCGACATTGCGATCGCCGCCAATGGCGACCTCTTCGTCCTCGACAGGGGCAACAACCGGGTCGAGCGCTTCAACCAGGAAGGGAAATTCGTCTCCAAATTCGGTTCCGAAGGGGCGGGCAACGGCCAGTTCAAACGGCCCTGCTCGATCGCGATCGATGCCACCGGCAACCTCTACGTCGCCGATGCCGGCAACAACCGCATCGAGAAGTTCAACGAAAAAGGCGAATTCCAAAAAGCGGTTGGCTCGGCGGGCACCGGCAACGCCCAGTTCAAAGAACCCGAAGGCGTCGCCGTCGATGCCAAAGGCAACGTCTTGGTCGCCGACAGCTACAACCAGCGCATCCAGAAGTTCAACTCCTCGCTCGAATTCCTCGCCAAATACGGTTCCTCGGGCACCGGCAACGGCCAGTTCAACCAGGTCAACAGCATCGACACCGGCCCTCAGGGCAATGTCTGGGTCATCGACTGGGGCCTCAATCGGGTCACCGAGTTCAACGAAGCCGGGGAATTCGTGCAGAAGTTCGGCGCCTCCGGCACCGGTCCCGGCCAGTTCAACCACCCCGACGCGATCGAGGTCGATTCACGCGGCAACGTCTTCGTCGGCGACCAGTCCAACAACCGGGTGCAGCAGTTCAGCCAGGCGGGCAAATACCTCACCCAGTTCGGGATCAAAGGCTCCGGAAACGGCCAATTCTCTTTCACCTATCCCATGGGGATCGCCCTCGACAACAAGGGCGGCCTCTGGGTGACCGACGTGAGCAACAACCGGATCGAGAAGTGGTCAGTTCCCGACTACCGCCCGAGCTGGTACGGCGCCTTCGGCACCCTCGGCAGCGGCGACGGCCAACTCAAAGCTCCCGCCGACGTGGCGTTCGCGTCAAACGGTGACCTCTTCGTCCTCGACAAGGGCAACAACCGGATCGAGCGCTTCAACCGCGAAGGCAAATATCTCTCCAAGTTCGGCTCCGCGGGCGCCGGCCCCGGCCAGCTCAGTGCCCCAACGTCGATCGCGATAGATGGCTCGAACGACCTTTGGGTTGCCGATGGCGCCAACAACCGGATTCAGGAGTTCAGCGAAAGCGGCGAATTCATCAGGGCCATCGGCACCTTCGGGAGCGGCACCGCCCAATTCAGCAAACCCGAAGGCATCGCCACCGACGTCAAAGGCGACGTTCTGGTCGCCGACACCTACAACAAGCGCGTCCAGGTCTTCGACGAAGAAGGCAAACTTCTCTTCAAATTCGGCTCGGCCGGCTCGGGGCCTGGTCAGTTCACCGAAGCCAACGCGATCGACGTCGGGCGCCACGGCGACGTCTACGTCGCCGATTGGGGCGCCAATCGCATCGAGAAGTTCAACGAAAAAGGCGAATACCTGTTGCAGTTCGGCTCCGGCGGCTCCGGTGAAGGCCAGTTCAGCCACCCCGATGCGGTTGAAGCCGACAACAAGGGCAACGTCTGGATCGGCGACCAGTCAAACGGCCGCGTCGAGCTCTTCAACGAAGCCGGCGAATACATCACCCAGTTCGGCGCCAAAGGCTCCAGTGAAGGCCAGTTCTCTTTCACCTATCCGATGGGGATCGTGGCGGACTCAAGCGGCGGTCTGTGGATCACCGACGTCAGCAACAACCGGATCCAGAAGTGGCAGATCCCGAATACCGAAGCCCCCACGCCGCCCGAAGAAAACGACGCCTCCGTCGAAGTCGAAACGAGCGGCGGCCTGGTCACGAGCGTCGAAGGCGAAGAAGCAGGTGCGCACACCTATGCCCACAGCGGGCAGTTGCTCACCGCCACCAGCGGCCCTGAAGGCGAAACCAAATACGAATACGACGCCGCCGGGCGGATGACGAAAGTCACCCTGGCCAACGGCACATGGAGCTCGATCGCCTACGGCGCGACATATGGCAGGGTGAGCAAAGTCATCGTCGATCCGGCCGGCTCCGAACCGGCCAAGACCACCTTCTTCACCTACAGCGACGAACCGCGCCGTACGACGGTGACGCGCGAAGACGCGCCGACCGTGGTCTATGACATCGGCGAAGACGGCTCGGTGCTCAGCTGGCAGAACGTCAAAAAACCGCCGGTCTTCGACAACCTTGGCGGCAATCTCTACTTCTTCAAGGAAAAAGAAGTGCCTTCAGGCGCCCAGCCCTTGGACATACAGGCCCACGCCGAGGAAGGTATCGCCTCGATCCAGGTTATTGCCGATGGCCAGAACCTGGTCCACGAAACAACCTGTAACGAGAACCTCGAAACCCCCGAAGTCGAGTGCAAAACGGTCAAATCGGAGTGGGTGATGGAAACCGGCAACTTCCCGCCGGGAATCCTCTGGCTCGAAGTGATCGCCGAGGACCGACTCGGCGAAGCGGCCTCCGAACGCTTCTGGGTCAACGTTCCCCAGCCACCGCCACCGCCGGCCGCCGGGGCTCCAGTTCGGCCCAAGTTCTCTGAAGTCGCAGCCTTCAGAGAAGAATTCGGCCTGGACATCGTCGACCCGGTCAAAGACGAAATCGAACGCAACGAACGGATCTACAACCTGCTCAATGCCTGGACCGAGGAAGAACCGGTGGCTCGGGCCTCATGGGAACGCTGGGGGGTGCCCCTAAGGCCTCAGGACGTGGCCGAGATGGAATACCGAGAATGGTATTACGACGTTGACGCGGAACGAATTAGCCAGTGGGTTGAAGAAACCCAATCAAACGACTTTGCTGGGTACTACATCGATCAGGCGGCCGGAGGAATCATGCATGTCGGCTTTCTCGAAAGACAGGCCGAACAGCTGGCGAGCCTGAAGGCATCCCTGTCTCTGGTTGCGGGGGAAAGGTTGCAGACCTACCCTTCGACGCCAACCGTCTCCTATCTTTCGGTGAGGAATGCATCGCAATCAGTGGCTAGCGCGATCGAATCAAATGCAACCTTGGGCGATCTGGTTGTCAACGTTGAAGAAGGTGAAGCCGGAAAAGACGTGCGCGTTGGAACACCGAACGTCGCCCAGGTTGAAGGCATTCTCGACCAGATGCTCGGCTCCAATGCCCCGATCACAGTCGAATACGATGCCGGTGGCGGAAGTCTACTTTCCGGTCGCTTTCGCAACGAAGGTAGGATGCGAGCGGGCGACGCGATCTTCACAAAACGTTACACTGCCGACGTCCCAGCCTTTCATAAAGGCAACAGTATGTGTACAGCAGGATTTGGTGCGAAGGATGAGGCTGGTGAAGTGGGAGGAGCTGAGGTTTGGCGGCTCTTTGTTCTCACTGCTGGCCATTGCACCGGTCTCGACAGCGTGTATGAAAAAGGGATTTATCGATCAGCCGATTCAGATTTTTCGGTAGGAAACGAAGATGACTGGAAGGAAGTCGGGGAAGTGCGGCGCGACGCATTGCCTCATGTTGAACATGCGAGCACGGATGCGGCCGCAGTCCGGGTCGACGGCTCCGGAATTGTACCTCAAGGGATATTCGGCTGGAACGGCAATCTAATACCAACAAGTAGCGCGGGGAAAGCCCGGATAGGAGATTACGTCTGCTTTTCGGGAGCAAGAACACAGGAACCTCAGTGCGGTCGCGTTGTGGCGCGCACGACTCGCTGGCTTTCGGGTGTCGATGAATTCGCTAGGGGTGGATATTGGGTGAGGTTTAAACGTCCAGCGCAACCTGGGGACAGCGGAGCGCCCGTGTGGAGACCTACCTGCGACGACGGGACGAGCTGCTCGATCGGTCTGGTGACGGGCTATCGCTCTCATGGAGTCGAAACCCTGGTGGAGCCTTTGTTGCATCCGCCTAATTTGGCGTCAGATCAGGTCGTGGGGATCCTCCATAATCAATATCTGGCGCCCCTTAGCCTCAAGCTGGGAGAATGAGCAGTGTATCCTCGCCGTGATCGCTCAGTGAGAAAAAGGAGGAGCGGCAAGTGAGAATAGGCAGGCTCAGTAACGGCGAGGGGATCTCGTTTATCTCGGCGATTCTGCTCTTCGTCTTCATGTTTTTCAACTGGTA
>Ga0207652_10004887_pt1 | contig 10842 bp, 14 predicted proteins | sample KBSC63BmetaG_FD_184334 | JGI IMG/M metagenome (GOLD analysis project Ga0207652, IMG submission 184334) | Corn rhizosphere microbial communities from Kellogg Biological Station, Michigan, USA - KBS C6-3B metaG (SPAdes) (version 2) | ecosystem: Host-associated > Plants > Roots > Rhizosphere ...
GCCGTTCGCCTACTTCTGCGGCTTCATCTACCTCGTCGTGTTCGGCGGCATGACCGGCGTCGCGCTGGCGGCGGTCTCGCTCGACGTGCACTGGACCGACACCTACTTCGTCATCGCGCACTTCCACTTCATCATGGTCGGCGCGACGCTGATGGCGTTCCTCGCCGGCCTGCACTACTGGTTCCCGAAGATGTTCGGCCGCATGTACCCCGAGGGCTGGGGCCTGGTGTCGGCGGCGCTCATCATCCTCGGGTTCAACGCCACCTTCATCCCGCAGTTCCTCCTCGGCAACGCCGGCATGCCGCGGCGCTACTGGTCGTACCCGGCCGAGTTCCAGGCGCTCAACGTGGCGTCGACGTGCGGCGCGTCGCTGCTCGCGTTCGGCTTCGTCATCATCCTCATCTACATCCTCATCTCGCTGAAGTACGGCGAGAAGGTCGGGCGCAACCCGTGGGGCTCGCGCGGCTACGAGTGGAACTCGCCGTCGCCGCCGCCGAAGAACAACTTCGACATGCCGCAGGTGTTCGACCACCCGCCGCACGACTACGACTCGGAAGGCAACGAACCGGAGATGCAGGCAGAAGTGCACGGCGGACAAGAGGTCCACGGCGACCCGACGACGAAGAAGGACGGCAACCACCATGGCTGAGCACGCCGCGCACGACGACGGGCACGGGGCGCGCCACCCGCGGCTGCAGCACCACTTCCAGGACATGCGCACGCAGCAGCACGCGGCGCGCCTGGGCATGTGGCTGTTCCTGGCGACCGAGATCCTGCTGTTCGGCGGCTTGTTCTGCGCCTACTCGTACTACCGCACGCTGTTTCCCGAGGCGTGGAAGCAGGCGTCGGAGCACACCTACCGCACCTTCGGGCTCATCGAGACGTTCGACCTCATCACGTCGTCGTTCACGATGGTCATGGCGATCCACTTCTGCCGGCTCGGCAAGAAGAACCTGTCGACGCTGTTGCTACTGGTGACCGCGTCGCTCGGCTTCCTCTTCCTCGTGCTGCACGGCTACGAGTACTACCACGAGTATCTCGAGGGAGCGCTGCCGGGTAAGTACTTCCACTTCGAGGAGGTGACGGCCAACGGCGCGCCGATGTTCTACGCCGTCTACTTCCTGATGACCGGCCTGCACTCGATCCACGTCTTCATCGGCGCGGCCATCCTCATCGTGCTCGCCTACTTCAACATGAAGGGCGAGTACGACGCGTCGTACGATCATCCGATGGATCTCGGCGGCCTGTACTGGCACTTGGTCGACTTGATCTGGATCTTCCTGTTCCCGCTTCTGTACCTGGTGTGACGAGGAACCATGGCCAACGACGAACACGCGCACGCGCACGGCGGACACCAGCACTCGGCGAGGATGTATTACGTCACGTATCTCGTCCTGGCGGTCTGCACGCTCCTCACGTACACGGCGGCGCAACACGACTTCGGACGCTTGTCGTTCTTCATCGGGATGCTGATCGCGTGCATCAAGGCGTCCTTCGTCATCCTGTTCTTCATGCACTTGTGGGATCAGAAGGGGCCGAGCCGCCTGACCATGGCGATCGCGGTGCTCTTCGTGCTCCTGCTCATCACGCTCACGCTCAGCGACGCGGCGACGCGCTTCCCGCTGGCGCTGCCGCCCGGCTCGGTTCGCTCGCTGCACATGGGGCACATTCCGTTCGGCAATCCGTAGCGCCGCGCCCTCTGGCATGACGGCTGCTCTTCTCCCGGTTGCATGATCGACGCAACCGACGCGGAGAAAACGTTTTCCCATAGCGACGAAGACGAGCTCTACGACCCCGTCGAGTTCGACCCCGAGCAGACCTTCGTCGACGACGAAATCGACAGCGATGGCCTCGCCTTCCGCGACGCCATGCGCGACATCTGGGCCTGCGAAGGGCGCTTCGAGCTGCTGCTGCCGTAACGCTGCCGCGCGGCGTCGTGCGTTTGCCGGTGTGTCGCCGGTTACGTGTCCAACTCGTGATATAATCGCGAGTGGAGGACGTCCATGCGCAGCACGCTCGTCGGCCTTGTCGTATTCGCCGCGGGGTGCGCGCACATCGGCGCAAGAGGCGCGCCGGCCCCGTCGCGCTGGACCGAGCTGACGTCGCGCCACTTCACGCTGCGCACCGACCTGCCGCGGCGGCAGGCGCGCGCCGCGCTCGCCGACTTCGAGGGCGTCTATGGCACGCTCGAGACCATCGCCTTTGCCGGCGACGCGCCCAGGGATCGCATCGACGTGGTCCTCTTCTCCGACGAGGCGCGCTTTGCCGCGCTGGCGCCGCGCGGCGCGGCCGGCTACTTCATGCCGCGGCAGCCGGACGATCCCGATCCGCAGCCGACCATCGTCATCCATGGGCGCATGCTCATCGCCGGCACGCTGGTCGAGACGACGCAGCGGCGCTTCCGCCACGAGCTGACCCACCGCTTCCTCGAGCATCGCGTGCGCTGGAGCCCGCCGTGGCTCGAGGAGGGGCTGGCCGAGTACTACTCGACGCTGGACGTCAAAGGCGGCGACGCCATCGTCGGCACGCTGCCGAACACCAAGCTGTTGCGCGTCGACATCCACTCGTCGAGCTCGCTCATCGGGACCATGACCGAGGATCGCGTCGATCTCGCCGACGTGCCGACCGTGCAGCAGCTCCTGACCGCCGACTACGCGACCTTCCACGATCGCGCGCACGAGCTCGCCTATTACGCCGGCGCCTGGACCTTCGTGCACATGATGCTGAACGGGCCGTTCGGCTATGCGCCGCACTTCCAGCGCTTCCTCGACCTGCTCGCCGGTGGGGCGACGCCGCCCGAGGCGTGGCGCGACTGCTTCTGGTCGGTGCCGCTGTGGCGGCTCGAGCGCGACTTCAAGCGCTACGTGACGCGCACGGAGATGGACCCGCACGCGATCTCGGTGTCGGTGCCGAAGGCCAAGAAGCCGGAGCGCGAGCGGGTGATGGGCGGCGACGAGGTGCACCTCATGCTGGCGCGGGTGCGGCCGTGGGACTCGCGCGAGAGCATCCACGCGGCGGGGGCCGAGCTGGCCGAGGCGCGGCGGCTCGCCGGCGAGCACGCGTCGGCGGAGCTGCACTATTGGAGCGGGCTGTACGCGATGCGCTGGCGCCGCTTCGACGAGGCCGAGCGCGAGCTGCGCGCGGCGATCGCGCTCGAGCCGGGGCGCGGGCGCCATTGGCTGGCGCTCGCCGAGGCGCTCACGCGCGACGAGCGCGGCGGCGCGCCGGCGGAGCTCGACGAGGCGGTGGCGCACCTCCTGCCGCTGGCGACGTCGGCGCACGCGCTCGACTTCATCGCGCGCTACTACTCGGAGCGCGGGCAGATCGACGCCGGGCTGCCGTATGCGCAGCGCGCGGTGGCCACCGAGCGCAACTGCTGGGAGTGCATGGAGACGCTCTCGGTTCTGAAGAACCTGGCGCACGCCTCGACGTCCAAGGCGCCCGACACGCACACCAAGCCCACCATCGACTGAGCGCCGCTCGCCCGTGATAACGTCGCGCGCATGCGTGCGATCGTGATCGAGGCGCCCGGCGGACCCGAGGTGATGAAGTGGCGCGAGGTGCCGACGCCCGAGCCGGGGCGCGGCGAGGTGCGCGTGCGCGTGCGCGCGACGGCGGTGAACCGCGCCGACCTGTTGCAGCGGATGGGCCTCTATCCGGCGCCGCCCGATGCGCCGCAGCAGATCCCGGGGCTCGAGTTCGCCGGCGAGATCGACGCCGTCGGCGCCGGCGTGAGCGCGTGGAAGCCGGGCGATCGCGTCTTCGGCCTCGTCGGCGGCGGCGCCTACGCCGAGGCGCTGGTGACGCACGCCGACTGCATCGCGCGCATGCCCGACGCGCTCTCGTTCACCGACGCCGCGGCCATCCCCGAGGCGTTCATCACCGCGTGGGACGCGATGGTCGCGCAAGGCGGGCTCGGCGCGGGCGAGACCGTGCTCATCCACGCCGTCGGCAGCGGCGTCGGCACCGCGGCGGTGCAGCTGGCGCGCGCGCTGTCGGCGCGGCCGCTCGGCACGGCGCGCACCGCGGCCAAGCTGGCGCGCGCCGGCAAGCTCGGCATGGATCGCGGCTTCGCCGTCGACAAAGGCAAGTTCGCCGACGACGTCTTGCGCGCCACCGCGGGGCGCGGCGTCGACCTGGTGCTCGAGCTCGTCGGCGGCGGCTACGTCGCCGAGGATCTTTCGTGCACCGCGCTCAAGGGGCGCATCGTCCTCGTCGGGCTTTTGGCGGGCGTGCGCGGCGAGCTCGACCTCGGGCTCGTCTTGCGCAAGCGGCTGACCATCATCGGCACGCAGCTGCGCGCGCGGCCGCTCGGCGAAAAGATCGAGGTGACGCGCGGCTTCGAGCGTCACGTGGTGCCGCTCGTCGAGGCCGGGACGGTGGCGCCGATCGTCGAGCGGGTGATGCCGCTGGCCGAAGCGGCGGCGGCGCACCAGGCGATGGCCGGCAACGAGGGGTTCGGCAAGATCGTGCTCGCCGTGAATTGACGCGGTACCGTGCGCGTCTTAGATCGTAGGTGAGACGTGATCCCACTTCCGATCAGCGACGAAAACCCGACCGCGCGTACGCCGTGGGCGACCTATGCGCTCATCGCGATCAACGTGCTGGCGTGGTTCTACGAGCTCATGCACGGCGTCGTCCTGTCGACGTTCGATTACGGCGCCATCCCGTCGTTCTTGCTGCACGGCGTGCGCGACGGCGTCTTGCACATCGAGGGCCTCGGGCGCGGCGCGATCGAGCTGCACCAGGAGGTGCCGTGGCCGCTGACCGTCGTGACGTCGATGTTCATGCACGGCGGCTGGCTGCACATCATCGGCAACATGTGGTTCCTCTGGATCTTCGGCGACAACGTCGAAGAGGCGATGGGCTCGGTCAAGTACCTCGTCTTCTACTTCTTGTGCGGCCTGGCGGCGGCGATGGCGCAGGTGCTGTCGTCGCCCGCGTCGCAGATCCCGATGGTGGGCGCGTCGGGGGCGATCGCGGGCGTGCTGGGCGCGTACATCCTCTTGTATCCGCACGCGCGCGTGCGCTGCTTGTGGATCCTGTTCATCATCATCACGACGGTGTACGTGCCGGCGTGGCTGCTGCTCGGGATCTGGTTCTTGTCGCAGTTCTTGCTGCCCGGCGAGGGCGTGGCGTGGATGGCGCACGTCGGCGGCTTCGTCGTCGGCTTCTTGCTGGTGCGCCTGTTCGTCACGCGCCGCCCGCCGCCGCGCCGCGAAAATTTCCCGCCCTTGTGGTATCGCGTGCCGCGCTAGAGCGAAGGGACGGATAGAGAACAGACGGCGGGCGACACGCAACCGGCGACGGGCAATGGAAATGCGCGGGCGTCCCGACGAGGCATGGACCTCCCTCTCCAGCAGCCCGCGCGGTTGCCGGTTGCCTGTCGCCGGTTGCCTGTCGCCTGTTGCAGTTTCTGTCAGTGCGCGCGTTCTTGGGCGTTGCGGACTAGTTTGGTGACGGTGTTGCGGGGCAGGAAGCGGATGGCGTTGGCCATCATGCGGTTGCCGACGCCGGGGATGACGACGGTCTTGCCCTTCATGAGGCCCGTGTAGCCGGCGCGCGCCACCGTCTCCGACGTCATGATCTCGCGGCCGCGCACGAGCTTCGACTCCTCCATCTGCGCGCGCGCCTGAAAGCCGGTCTTCGTCGGCCCCGGGCACAGCGCCGTGACGGTCACGCCGGTGCCGGCGAGCTCGTTGGCGAGCGCCTCGGAGAAGGACAGCACGTACGCCTTGGTCGCGTAGTACACGGCCATGAGCGGCCCCGGCTGGAACGCCGCCGTCGACGCCACGTTGAGCACCCGCCCCTCCTTGCGCGCCACCATCTTGCGCACGAGCAGCTTGGTCAGGTGCGTCAGCGCGACGATGTTCACCTGGATCATGTTGAGCTCGTCGGCGAGATCGGTCTCGGTGAAGGCGCCGTAGAGCGCGTAGCCGGCGTTGTTGACGAGCACGTCGACCGCGATGCCGCGCGCCTCCAGCGCCGCGACCAGCGTCTCGGCCGCGCGCGGCTGCGCCAGGTCCGCGGTCACCACGTGCGCGCGCACCTGGTGCTCCGCCTCGAGCGCCGCCGCCAGCTCCTTGAGCTTGCCTTCGGAGCGCGCCACCAGCGCCACGTCGTGCCCTTCGGCCGCGAAGCGCTTCGCCAGGTCGAGCCCGATGCCGCTCGACGCCCCCGTCACCAATGCCGTCTTGCGCCGTTCCATGTTCATTACCTCCCAAGAAGTCCCACGAAGTACGTGATGAGCGCGTCTTTGAGCTCGCGCTCGAGATCCACCTTCAACGCCGTCAGCGGCGGCTCGGACAGCACCTCCTGCACCAGCGGCGCCGAGTCGGCCATCTGCACCAGCCCGACGAGCAGCGCGTTCAGGTGCAGGAGCACGCGTACGCCCTCGCCGGCGCGCAGCGGCACGTGGCGCTCGAGCCGCGCGCCGCTGGCCGCCATGCGCGCGGCCAGCTCCGTCTTGAAGCGCACGATCGACGCGCGCGAGACGTTGTGCTCGAGCACCGTCTGCAAGACGGCCAGGAGGCGCCCGAGCGGCGCGTACGAGGCGAGCGAGTCGCACACGATCGCCGCCAGACGGCGCGGCGGCGTGGGCGCGCCGGCGTCGTCGAAGCGGCCGTCGAGCTCGTCGAGCCACTGCCACAAGAGCTCCTCCAGCACCGACAACAGCAGCTCTTCGCGCGTGGGCCAGTAGAGGTAGAGCGTGCCCTTGACGATGCCGGCGCGCGCCGCCACGTCGGCCATGGCGAAGCCGTAGAGGCCCCGCTCGGCGAAGAGCGAGCGCGCGGCGTCGAGAATGGCGCGGCGGCGCAGCTCCTTGTCTTCACTCTTTCGTGCTCGTTCGCGCATCGTTGTTTGCTGACTCTTGGTCAGTAATTTACTGACTCTGAGTCAGTTGTCAAGGGGCTACAATGCGGATTCGTGAACGACGTGCAAGACGACGAGATCGCGCTCGATTCCGAGCTGCCCGGCGTGCAGATCACGCTCACCCCGGCGACCGAGGCGCCCGACCCGCCGCCTCCGCTCGAGGCTGCGGCCGGCTTCGGCGACGACGAATGGGCGCGCCGGCTGCCCGACGGGCGCGTGCTGGCGTTTCTGCGCGAGCCGGTGGCGCGCTGCCACCTCGATCGGCTGCTCCTCGTGGACGGCGAGCGGCGCGTCGAGCGGCCGCTGCCGCCGTGGGTCTATTACGGCCAGCAGCTCGCGTTCGGGCCGCACGGGCTCCTCGTCGGCGGCGCGCACGCCGCCTGGCGCATCGACGCGGCCGGCGAGATGCGCACGATCCTCGACGAGCCCGATGGCGAGCGCGTGCACGTCGCCTGGCTGCCCGATGGCACCGCGGCGGCCGCCGGCTGGCGCGTCATCGTGCTCGACGGGCCGGGGGGGCGCTGCGAGCTGCCGTGCAACTACGCCGTCGGCGCTTGCGTGGTCGCGCCCGATCTGCTCGTCGTCTCCGACGGGGACGGCTCGCAGTGGATCCGCGGCGGCCGCGTCGTGGCGCGCGACTGGCGGCCGTACGCGGAGGCGCGCGAGGACGTCATCCTGTCGACGGCGGGCGAGGCGTACCGCGTGCGGCTCAGCGAAGGATGAAGTCGGCGGCGCGCGCGTGCGCCTCGGGCCACGCCTTTTCGTCGAAGGAGTGGCCGCCGGGCAGCGCGACGATCTCCGCCGACCGCGGAAAGTGCGCGCGCAGCTCCTCGGGCGTGCCGAACGGATCGCGCCGGCCCTGCAAGACGAGCGTGGCCACGCCGGCGAGCTTGGGCAGGTGCGCCGTGCGCAGCTTCTCGGGCTGCTTCGGCGGATGCAGCGGATAGCCGAGGCAGACCAGGCCCGCACACGCATCGCCGGCGGCGGCGAGCTGCGAAGCGATGCGGCCGCCCATCGACTTGCCGCCGATGAACGGGACGCGCCCGCTCCACTCGGCGCGCCCGAGCTCGAGCGCGGCGCGCCAGCAGGCCTCGAGCTTGTCGTTGCGATCGGGCGCGCGCCGGCCGGCGGCGACGTAGAGGAAGTCGAAGGTGACGACGTCGATGCCGCGCGCCGCCAGCGCCTCGGCGAAGCCGACCATGAACGGGTGCTCCTGCCCCGCTCCGGCGCCGTGCGCGAGCACGAGCGTGCGGTCGCGCGGCGGCGTCGCGCGATAGAGCCGCGCCGTCGACGCCTGATCGCCGACGGAGAAGCTGCGCTCGACCGCCACCGCCGTCAGTCGACGCCGAGCAGCTCGACGTCGAAGTGCAGCTCGGCGTTGGGCGGAATGACGCCGCCGGCGCCGCGCGCGCCGTAGCCGAGGTTCGCCGGGATGATGAGCTTGCGGCGGCCGCCGACCTTCATCGACATCACGCCTTCGTCCCAGCCGGCGATGACCTGGCCGACGCCGATGACGAACTTGAACGGCTGCCCGCGGTCGCGCGAGCTGTCGAACTTCTTGCCGTCGGTGAGCGTGCCGGTGTAGTGCACGGTCACGCGCTTGCCCTTCTCCGGCGACTTGCCGTCGCCCACCTGCTCGTCGACGTACTTCAGCCCCGAGGGCGTGGTCACGGTCTCGTTTGCCATGCGCGCGACTCTACTACGCCTTGGCCTCCGTCGGTAGCGCCACCACGTCGATGCGATCGAGGCGGCGCAGCGCGGAGAGCGGCAGCGGCTTGCCGACGGGCCATTGCGTCAGCGTGCGGTGCACGTCGTCGACCGACTGCACGGGGCGGCCGTCGAGCGCGAGCACCAGGTCGCCGTCGCGCACGCCCGCCGCCGCCGCCGGCCCCGACGGCTCGACGCTCATGACCTCGACCGCCGACTCCTGCAACAGGTCGAGGTGCCGCTTGACGCGCGGATCGATGCGCCGGTTCTGCGCGACGATGCCGAGCCAGCTGCGGCGCACGCGCCCCTGGGTCATGAGCTGCCCGACGACCCACTTGGCGGTGTCGATGGGGACGGCGAAGCTGATGCCCTGCGCGCCGAAGATCATCGCGGTGTTGACGCCGATGACGCGCGCGCGTGTGTCGACGAGCGGCCCGCCCGAGTTGCCGGGGTTGAGCGCGACGTCCGATTGGATGATGTTCTCCATGAGCCGGCCGTCCTGCGCGCGCATGTTGCGGCCGAGCGCCGAGACGACGCCGGCCGACACCGTCGACGAGAAGCCGAGCGGGTTGCCGATGGCGATGCACAGCTGGCCGACGCGCAGCCGGGCCGATTCGCCGAAGTGCGCGTGCGGCAGGCCGCTGCCCTCGATGCGGACGACGGCGGTGTCGGTGGCCGGATCGGCGCCTACCAGCTGCGCGGCGTGCGTCGAGCCATCGGTGAGCGCCACTTCCATTGTCCGGCCGCTACGCGGCACGTCGCGCGCGCCGCCGCGCACCACGTGGGCGTTGGTGAGGATGTAGCCGTCGGGCGTGAAGATGACGCCTGAGCCGGATCCGCCGCCGCGGCGTCCCCATCCGGGGCCCCCTTGCGAGGGGCCCCGGACGGAGATGCTGACGACGGCGGGGCCGACGGCGTCCACGACCGAAGTGACTGCCGACGAATAGGCGTCGAGCAGCTCGCCGTCGGTGACGGCGGGGGTCGAAGCAGCCATGTTGGCCTCCGTTATTAGAGCGTGACGACGCCGGTCCGGATCAAGTACGCCAGCCGCTGGCGCTGCTCGTCCGACAGGACGGCGTGGATCTCGCGCAGCGCCTTCTGGACGGCGTTCTTCAGCTTCTCCGCCGACTGCACGCGCAGCGTTCCACCCTCGCCCACCTTGCTCTCGTCGAAGGCGGCGCCGCCGACGGCATCGGCGAACGCGGCCGTGGTGCGCCGCTCGTCGACCTCCGCCTGCGCGCGCTCGGTCTTGAGCTCGTTCAGGATGCGCGCGAGATCGCCGACCTGCTTCTCGTCGAGCTCGAGCTTGTAGGCCAAGAAGCGCAGCGGACGCCGCACGCCGAACTCGCCGCCGTCGCCGCCGCCGGCCCAGCGCCGCGCCTGCTCCCACGGCGGACCGCCGTGATGGCCGTGATGCCCGTGCCAGCCGCCGTGTCCGGCGTGCTCGTGCTGGCCGCAACCGTCGCCGCACTCGCCGCCATGATGGCGCGACTTCCACCAACCGTAGAATCCTGGATGCATGGTCTTCCTCCGTCTGCCGGGGCGTTCGCTCCCGGCGGGATTTGAGCGCGTGGGCAACATGCCTCACGCGTTACCTTCGAGCGTAAGGCCCGTTTTTCGACGTGTCAACGCGCCGGTGCTATGTTGCGGATATGCGACGCGATCCGTTCGAGATGCTGGAGCGTTGCCACCGCCGGCTGGAGGAGACGCTCGACCGCTTGCGCACGCCGTCGCGGCAGGAGCTCGACGAGGCGCTGGCGTTCATCGACCGCGCCGTCAAGCGCCACGAGGACGACGAGGAGCAGTCGCTCTTCCCGCGCCTGTCGCGCGTGCCGCAGCTGGCGGGGCTGCTCGATCGGCTGACCATCCAGCACCGCGATCAGACGGCGCTCGTCGAGGAGCTGCGCGCGCAGCTCGGCGCGGCCAAGCCCGACGAGGCGCGCCTGCGCGACGTGGTCGAGCGGCTCGACGCCGCCTATCGCCAGCACATCAACATCGAGGAGCGCGAGCTCTTCCCCGCGGCCAAGGCCGCGCTCGACGCCGACGATCTCGGCGGCATGGCGTCCGAGATGGAAGCGCGCCGCGGCCGCTAGAACGTCTGACGTCGCCCGAGAGCCACGATCGCATCAGCCGATTGTACGCTGCCGCTTCCAGCGCGCGATCAGCCATCGATCGACGAAGTATCCGCCGAGCCCGATCGGCAGCACGAAGATGATGAGGAACGCAGCGCAGTTCATCAGCACCGAGATCGCGATCGCGAGG
>Ga0207652_10004888_pt1 | contig 10842 bp, 5 predicted proteins | sample KBSC63BmetaG_FD_184334 | JGI IMG/M metagenome (GOLD analysis project Ga0207652, IMG submission 184334) | Corn rhizosphere microbial communities from Kellogg Biological Station, Michigan, USA - KBS C6-3B metaG (SPAdes) (version 2) | ecosystem: Host-associated > Plants > Roots > Rhizosphere ...
GCCGTCGACGCCGCCGAAATTGAACGGCAGCGCGGCGAGAATGGCCGACGGCAGCTTGAATTTGCCAAGATAGACGTACTGCGAGTCGAGCCCGTACTTCTGCCCATTGTGATCGAACGTCCAGTCGCGTGGGCTGCGACCGCGACTCTCCTCAGCCGCGACCTCGGCCTCGCGGTACGCCATGTAGATCGCCTTCACGGCGCTGTCGTTCTTCTGCGCCATGGTCAACGGCATGCCGGTCGGGTGCGGACGCAATGCGATGCGCGCATCCGGCGTCGCAGGCTCGAGGCCCGCCGTGGCGCCGACCGGTGAACCGCCGGTGGCTGCTCCCGTCTCCGCTCCGTTTGCCGCAGTCGCGCCGGAATCCTTGGACGCGGGCGGCAGCGTCGCTGGAACGACGGCCGGCGCGACGATCGGCACCGGCGCGACGGCTTTCTTCTGCTTCCGCTTCGGTTCATTCTCGCCGGCGCCGCCCGCGCCAGCCGTCGCCGACCGGCGAGGGGCAACCTCGACGTACTGAATCCGCTCGATCGGCGTCCTGTCCTTGTCGATGCCGAAGAACGCGGCAAGCGGATACCGGAACGTGATCGACGCGATCAGCGCGATCACGACCACGTGCACCGCGAGGGAGATCGCGATGGACCCCTTCCCACTGCGCCGCGATTCGAACATCGAGCGGTTCATGCGACCTCCGCCCCCAGTGAAGCAAGCACCCGTCCGGCACGCGTCGCCGCTTCGGCGATGCGCTCCGGCGATGTGATGAAGGAGATACGAAAGAATCCTTCGCCGCCAGCCCCGAATCCTGATCCGGGCATCACCACGACGCCTTCATCCTCGAGCAGGCGATCCGCGAAGTCCGCGCTCGACACGCCGTCGGGCAGCGCGATCCACAGGTACATGGTCGCCCGCGGCGTCTCGCACTGGAACCCGGCGGCGCGAAACGCTGCGACAGCCGCATCGCGGCGCTCCTTGAAGATCGCCACGTTGCCCGGCACGAACTCGTCGTAGCTCTCGAGCGCGGCGACGCCCGCCGCCTGCACCGCCATGAACTGGCCGGTGTCGGTGAACGACTTGACCTTCGTGAGCACCGACGCGATCGACGGATCCGCCACGGCCCAGCCGCAGCGCCATCCCGTCATGTTGTACGTCTTGGACAGCGAATGAAACTCGATGGCCACGTCGCGCGCGCCCTCGATCTCGAAGATGCTCGGCGGCACGTAGCCGTCGAACGCGAGCTCGGAGTACGCGTTGTCGTAGACGAGCAAGATGTCGAGCTCGCGGCATGTCGCCACCACGCGCTCGAGATAGTCCCGCGGCGCGATCGCCGCCGTCGGGTTATTCGGATAGTTTAAATAGAGGATTCTCGTGCGATGCAGCGTCTCGCCGGGAATCTCGTCGAGGTCGATGAGAAACTCCGTGCGTGGACGCAGCGCGTAGCGATACGGCTCGCCGCTCGCGAGCATCGTCCCGCCCTGGTACGCGTTGTATCCGGGCTCGGGAATGATCGCGAGGCGTCCCGGCTCGAGGTACGCGAGCGCGAGGTGCGAGATGCCTTCCTTCGACCCGATCAGCGGCACGACCTCGGTGAGCGGGTCGAAGCGGAGTCCGAACCGCTTCTGCATCCACGCCGAGATCGCTTCGCGGTACGCGACGAGCCCCAGGCCGAAACCGTAGCGGTTCATCGCGGGCGTGCGCACGGCCCGCGTGAGTGCGTCAACGGCTTTCGGCGGCGGCGCCATGTCGGCGTCGCCCGCGCCCAGATCGATCACGTCGACGCCGCGCGCGGCGAGCTCGCGTTTCTTCTGCGGGATCGTGGCGAGCGGATACGCGGGAAGCGTCTTGAATCGGCTGGCGAGCTGTGGCACTCAGGCGTCCGCGGTCACAGGGTTCCGCACCCGGCTCAGGCCGAGCACCTCTACTTCTACCTCGTCGCCGGACTGGAGTTTCCCCACTCCGGCAGGCGTCCCGGTAAGAACCAGGTCACCCGGCTCCAGCGTCATCACCTGCGAGATATAGGACAAGACATCGGGAATCGAGAACACCATATCCGAAACCTTTGCGCGCTGGCGTTCGACGCCGTTGACGCGCGTCACCACCGTCACGCCGGAGAGATCGCTGGGCGGAGGAGCCGCCTCTCCAACCGGGCAGAACGTATCGAAGCCCTTGGCGCGGGTCCACTGCGACTCAGCCCGTTGCAAGTCGCGCGCGGTCACGTCGTTCGCGGCCACGATTCCACTGACCGCGCTTTCGGCTTCCTTCGGTGTTACGCGCCGGAGCCGCTTACCGATGACGAGACCGACCTCGCCCTCGAACTCGACCTGATTCGAAAGCGGCGTCAACACGATGGCTTCGCCATTCGCGACGACGCTCGTGGGCGGCTTGAGAAAAATTAACGGCTCTTTCGGGACGTCATTTCCCAATTCCTTCGCGTGGTCGACGAAGTTGCGGCCAACGCAGACGATCTTGCCAGGGCGGTTCATTCGGGCTCGTGAAGGATGAGGTCGGACGGCGGTGCGAGATCGATACGCGGCATCCGCATACGTACCGGATGCTAACGCCGCAAGGGTGCGCTATAAAACTGCTCGATGGTGCCAAGAAGTTCAGCCCACCGACCCACGATTCGGCGGGCCGGAGGCAACCCCTCGAGTAACCCGCGTCCGTACCGCTTGGTGACGACACGTGGATCGGCGATGACCACGACGCCTCGATCGACGCTCGAGCGGATGAGCCGGCCGAAGCCCTGCTTGAGCCTGAGCGACGCATGCGGAAGCATGTACTCGACGAACGAGTCTCCGCCGCGCGCCGCGATCGCCTCGCAGTGCGCCGCCGTGATCGGCTCGGTTGGCACTTTGAACGGCAGCTTTGCGATGAGCAGCGCACGAAGCGCGTCGCCGGGAACGTCGACGCCCTCCCAGAACGATGCCGTGCCGAGCAGGATCGCGTTGCCCGCGTCGCGAAAGCGCGCGAGCAGCGTGTCGCGCGACTCGTCGCCATGCACGAGCAGCGGCCAGCGCCGCTCGAGCCCGCGGGCGCGCAGCTCCGACGCCATCGCGCGCACATCGCGATGACTCGTGAACAGCACGAACATGCCGCCGTTCGCCGCGCCCGCGAGATCCACGGTCACGCGCGCCAGCGCCGAGAAATGCCCGCCGGCATCGACGTTCGGCGCGGGCATCTCGCCTGGAACGGCCAGGATCGCCTGCTCGCGGTACTTGAACGGCGACGGATAGATGCCGGTCCGCGGCGCGAGCTCCGGATCCTCCAGACCCAAGCGCTTGGTGAGAAACTCGAACCGATTGTCCGCGGCGAGCGTTGCACTGGTGATGACCGTCGTCGTCGTGCGCTTGAACAAATCCTCACGAAGGATCGGCGCGAGATCGAGCGGCACGCACGAGACGCTCACTGCACGATCGCGGCCGCGCACCTCGATCCATCGCACGGTGGGTTCACCGCGCTGGGGATCCAGCGCGCGATGAAGCCCGTCGCCCGCCACCTGCAATCGTCGCGTGACCGCGCGCATCTCGTTGAGCAGCGGCATCACGGCTTCGTCGACCGCCTTTCCGCTCTCCAGGCGCTCGTGCACGAGCGACAATCCCTGCGCGAGAAGATCGATCTCGCCCAGCGTGTCGTCGAGCGCGCGGCGCAGGCCGGCGCGCCAGACGGGATGGTCCGCGAATTCGTCCGTCAGACGAAGAACGGGCTGGCCGCTCTCCTGGAGAAACGTGTCGAGCAGATCGAACAAGGTGTTGCTCTTCTCGCGCACGGCGTGCACGGACGGAGCGAGTCGCGTCGAGACGAGATCCAGGCTCGCGGTGCTCAACAGATCGTTCGACGTGGCGAGTCGCATGGTCAACGCCGACAGCAGGCCACGCCCGCGACGCTCGAGGCGATTGAACAATCTCTGAAGCGAGCGCCGCGACACCGACGATCCGAGGTGTGCGGCCGCCGCATCCTCGAGGTGATGTCCTTCGTCGACCACGAGTCGCGTGTACGCCGGCAGCACCGCCGCTTCGCCCCAATTGCCGGTCGCTCGGCGCACGGCGAGATCGGACAGTAGCAGATGATGATTGACGACGATGACGTCCGCCTGTGCGGCTTCCTTCCTCGCCTTGAAGAGGAAGCAGCGACTGTACGCGGGACACTGCGCGCGCTGACACAGGTCCGGCTCCGCGGCCACTTCATCCCAGACCTCGGCTCGCGGCGCCGTGGTGAGATCGCTCAGTGATCCGTCGCGCGTCCGCTCGGACCACTCGCGAATCGTCTCGATCTCCTGCGCGACGGCGTCCTCGAAGAGAGCGTTGCCCGACGATCGCGCCTGCTCGAGCCGCGCGAGACAGAGATAGTTCCGCCAGCCTTTCAGCAGCGCGAAGCGAACTTTCTGATCGCCGAGCGCACGTTCGAGAAACGGCAGATCCTTGCGGACGAGCTGCTCCTGGAGGTTGATCGTGTTCGTCGAGACGATCGTGCGCTCGTTGTTGGCGGCGGCCCATCGCAACGCGGGCACGAGGTAGCCCAGCGACTTGCCGACGCCCGTTCCTGCCTCGAGCAAACCGACACCGCCGCGGTTGTACAGCCGTGCGATCTCCACCGCCATGGCGCGCTGGCTCGGACGGTCCTCGTAGCGCGCATGCTCGGCGGCAATCGGTCCGCCGGGACCGAGATCGGCATCCACCTGCTCGAGCGCGAGCGCGTTGAGCTCAGCGCGAGCGGGCACTTCGACGACGACATAGAGCTGCGTCGCCGAGTTGTTGATGATGCCGAAGCCGATGCCGTCGTCGTGGATCTTGGCGGCGACGCCCATGTCGGGTCCGGACGGCTCGAGCAGCCCCGACGGATGGTTGTGGATCAGCATCTCGCCGCGCGACGCGAAGCCCGGCAGCGCGAGCACACTGGCGACGTCGCCTCGTGCGACGACGCGCGCCGTCTGGATCACTCCGTGCTCATCGAGCGTGCAGGCGAAGCAGACCTCTCGTCCGCCCGCCATGCGGATGGCGGCGCGCATGCCGGTAGCGGCTTGCGGTCCGAGACGACTGATGGGCTCGGCCGCAACGGAGGGAGGCATCCGAGAAAGTTAATGCGCGGACCGGCAATATGCCGAAAGCCGGAACGGCGAGTGGAGAACGGCGAGTGGAGAACGGCGAGTGGAGAACGGCGAGTGGAGAACGGCGAGTGGAGGAATCGCTTCTTCCATTCGCCTTTTTCCATTCGGTCTTTCCATTCGGTCTTTCCATTCGGTCTTTCCATTCGCCTCTAGCCTTTAGCACAAAACGGCACACTCGCCAGGGAGACGGTATGCCGTTTCGAGGCGGCCGCTCAGGTCTTGAGCGGTTTCTTCTTCGCCGCCGGGAAGAGCACGTTGTTCAAGATCAGCCGATAGCCCGGCGAGTTCTTGAACAACGATAGATCCGTCGGCGGATTACCGATCGAATGCTGCGGATCTTCCGGGTCGTGTCCGCCATAGTACGTCCAGGTCCCCTTGCCGTAGTCGCCATGGATGTACTTCACCCAGGGCGCGCCCTCCTCGCTTGCGAGAACGCTCACACCCGGCTTGAGCACGGCCTTGTTGAAGCTCGTGGTGACGCCGAAGAAGTCGTTGATCACCGCGCGATGATCCTGCACGAGCATCGAGTTCACGGGATCGAACTTCGCCGAGAAGTTGAACAGCGTGAACGTGCCCAGCGGCTGGCGGCGGCCGGGTACGTTGACCTGGTGGCCGTCGATGTCACTCATCGAATTCACGAATGGTGATTGCTCCAGATGCGCGTCGCGGAAGGCAAGCGTCCGCGACCAGTCCATCTTGCGATCCGCATCGGGATCCATCGGCGTGCCGTCGATGAAGCTCTGCGCGATGTCCACGTTCTTCGCGGCGAGCGCGAGCTCGAGCGTCTCGGTCGCGCCGCACATGGCGAACAGGAACCCGCCGCGCTGTACGAAATCGCGAATCTTGTCGGCGACGTCCTTCTTGAGCGCGGGCATGTTGCTGAAGCCGAGCCGCTTGGCCGTCGCGGTGTTCTTCTGCAGCAGGTCGATGAACCAAGGGACGTCGCGATAGCTCAGATAGAACTTGTTGAGCTGGCCGGTGAAGTCCTCGTGGTGGAGATGCAGCCAATCGTACTTCGAGAGATCGCCCCGCTCGACCTCGTCGTCATAGATGGACGTGTATTCGATCCCGGCGTAGTTGAGCGCGAGCGTCACCGCGTCATCCCACGGCAGCTCGTCGGGCGGCCGATAGACGGCGATCTTCGGCGCCTTCTCCAGCGGCACCGCTTCCATGTTGCTCGACGCGATCTCGGCGCGAATCGACCCGAGCTTCCCATTGTCGACGGGCTCGATGGTGATCCCCGCGAGCCCGGCCTGGCGGCGGATCTCGGGTGTGTCGGCCAGCAGGAACGAACCGCCACGGTAGTTCAGCAGCCATTCCGCCGACGCGCCGGCCTTGATCGCGTTGTAGGTGAGCCCGTACGCCTTGAGATGATTCTGCTGGCCGTCGTCCATCGGGACGAGCAGGCGCTGCGCGACGAGGGGATGCGCGAGTGCCGCTGCGAGCACGACCGCGATGAACCCGCGGCGCGACAAGGAGAGTTTCCGAATGAGCGCTGTCATGGCGACGGCGGAATGGCGGACTTGACCAGCTCGAGCTCGCGCCGCGCTTGCGGAACGAGCGCGCTGGACGGATACGTGAGGATCAGGTGCTCCAGGTGCGTCGTCGCGGCGGTCACGTCGCCCTGCTTTCGAAGGAAACGCGCCCATTCCAGCTCGGCCTGCGGCGCTTCGGGCGTGTCGCGATCCTGGTCGAGGATACGCGTCCAGAGTGCCACGGCCCGCGCCGAGTTGCCGGTCGCGGCATAGAGCCGGGCGGCCGTCGAGAGCAGCAGGGACCGGACGGCCGGGATGGCGTTGCCGGCGTCCACGAACTGTGCGGCCGCGAGCGTGCTGTCGCCACGCGCCAACGTGAGAAAGGCCTTGCCGATGGCGGGAGCCGAATCGGCCTTGAAGCGCGCGATCAGGCCCAGCGCGAGCGCGAGCTCGGGCGTGCTCTCGGTGCCGCCGCGCAACAGGCCGCGCGCGGTCTTCATATTTCCCTCATACAACGCCAGCCAGCCAGCCGCGTCGCTCGAGTCGCCCGCGGCGCCCGTGGCGGCGAGCGCGGCACGCGCCCGCGTCATGTCGCCCGTGCGAACCCACCCCCATGCGATCGTGCGGACGAGCGTGTTGTGGGCGCCCGGAGTGAGAAAACGATCGTAGGCGGCGAGCAGCCGTTCGGCCTCTCCGGGGCGTCCGAGCGCGGCGAGCGCGCGCGCATGCAACGGCAGATAGCTGCGCGCGATCAATGCGGAATCACCATGTGCGTCCGACAACGGCGCGAGACGAAGCGCCGCTCCGGGATCGCCGGCATTCACCGCGGCCGTCGCCGCGCGGAGGGAAAGCTCGGGCGTCCGCTTCCATCGCAGCGCGGACTCCAGCGCCTGGCGCGCGAGCGTCCACCGATCCTCGGATTCCGCCCGCTTCGCGAACTCGGACCACGCATCCGCCGCGAGACTGTCCGGAGGCAAGGCCTTGAGCGCGTTCCATCCATCCCCCGGAGATCCCCACGACATCTCGAGCTCGGAGAGCGCGCGGCGCGACGAAACATCGATCGGCATCGCCATGAAGATCTCGCGCACCTGCTGCCGCGACGCCGACGGCGTGGGCGCCAGGGCGTACGCCGCGGCCTGCACGAGATAGTCAGCAGTCTTCAGAGCATCGCGCCACGCCTTCGCGCTCTCGACCCACTCCCCTTGCGCGGCACGCGCTTGCGCGAGCTCGAGCTGCATGTCCTTCGCGGTGCCGAGTGCCTTCTCTCCAAGCCGGACGATGCTGTCCGCCGCGACCGCTTGATTCTTCTGCAACAAGAGTTGCGCGTATTGCCGGTAGGGAGCGGAGCTCTGAGGAGCGGAGCGCACCCACGCGTCGAACGCGCGCCGCAGATCCGCATCGCGGCCGAGCGACTGAAGCGTTCGAAGCTGAACGGTTCGGTACGTCTCTTCTCCGGGATTCGACGCGATCAACGTGTCGAGCGGCGCGAGCAGTGAATCGCTCTGTCCGAGCTCCGCGTAGGCGCGCTCGAGCCCCAGCAGCGCATTGACGCCGGCCGCGGTGTGGAGGGCGGCGCGAAACAGCGGCGCCGCCTCCTTGTACTTGCCCGCGGCCTCGAGGTCGAGTGCCTTGTAGAAGGACATGCTGTCGCCCGCCGCGGCCGCTTGAGCACGCAGCGAGCGTCCACCGGTGAGCGCAATGACGGCAACTCCGACGACGAGCGCGAGCGAGCTACGGAGTCGGAGGCTGCGCATTGATCCGCTTGAAATACTCGAGAATCGCGCGACGCTCGTCCGCCGTCAGATTCCGCAATTCATCCCACGTCGGCTCACGGAACTTCGTCGCCGACTTACCCGTCGCGTTCGTGTTGTCGACCTTGAACTCGTTCCCGGGCTTCGCCGACGTCGCTTCGCGCTTCGTGTCATCGTCGCGCTCGTCTTTCTGAAGCGAGTGCCCCGCGTCGAGCAGTCGGCGGAAGAGCTGCTGCTGCCGCGCCACCGTGCCGGGGTCGAGGCGTCCGCCGTCGAGCGCATCGGCGAGTTGCTTCGCTTCCTTCGCCAACTGCGCAGCGCGATCGCCGCCGGCGCCTTCACCCAGCTCGTCGAGCTGCTGTGCGACCTGACGCTGCTCGCGCGCGAGGGCGCGAGCCGTCGCCTGCATCTGCGTCGACATCGGTTGGCCCATGCCCGGCAACAATCCCTGCGCCTGCGCGTTGATCGATCCCTGCTTCTTCGCCATCTCCTGCATCTGCTGGATCATCTCGGCGAAGCCGGTCGCGGAACTCGACGTGTTCGCCTTCTCGCGATCACGCGCGAGCGATGCCGCGGCGCGATTGAGCGCGTCGGCGGCGTCGCCCAGCGAGCTCGCGGCTTGCTGCGAGCCGCGCGAATCGCTCATCGACTGCATCGCTTCCGACACTTTCTGCTGGGCCTCCGACATCGACCGCTGCGAGCGGCCCGACAGGAGCGACGTCTTCTGGCCCTCCTGCTGTAGCTTCTGCGCCGCGTCGTCGAGCCCCTGCTTCACCGCGCTCTGCTCGCCGCGCAATTCCTCGGGCTTGGATTGGCCCGACCGGGCCTTCTGCTCGAGTTGCTGCTCCTGCCGCGCCATCTGCAGTGTTTCCTGAATCGCTTGATCGAGCGCACCGGTGAGCTCGGACTTCCACTCGTTCACCTGCGATTCACGCGCCTGCTTCATCGCGTCGGATGCACGATCCATCTGCGACGCCGCGTCGCGCGCGTTCTGTTCGGCGCCGCCAGCCTGTTGTTGCTGCTGACTGCCGGACTGCTGTTGCTGCTGCCCGCCAGCCTGCTGCTGCTGGCCGCCCGGCTTGTTGCCCTGGCCGTTCTGATTCTGCTGGCCGGATTGGCTCTGTTGACCGCTCTGCTGCTGCGACTGGCCCTGCTGATTCTGCCCGGTCTGCTGGCCGCTCTGTTTCTGGCCCTGCGCGTTCTGAGCGGCTTGAGACTTCTCTGAATTGGTCTTGTCGCCAGCCTTCTGGTCGCCAGGTTTTTGATCGCCAGCCTTCTGGTCGCCAGGTTTTTGATCGCCGGACTTCTGGTCACCGGCCTTCTGATCGCTGGACTTCTTCTCGCCCGCGGCCTGACGCATCGACTCCTCGGATGCGCTCGCATGCTTCTGCGCTTCCTTGGTCCCACTCGCGCCCGCGTCGGCCTTGTCCTTCTCGAGGCGATCCTGAAGCTTCTTCAGCTCGTCGTTGAAGCGCTGCGAGCGATCAGCCAGCTCCTTCGCGTCGGCTTGCTGTTGATCCTTCGCCGTTGACTTCGCGGAGTCGGCCAGCGCGCGATCCTTGTCGGCGATGTCTTTCGCTTCGTCCTTCAACGTCTGCATCGCGCCTTCCATCGCGGCGCGCTTGAGCATCTCCGCGCTTTTCTCGAGCTGCTCGCGGAGCTTCTCCTGCATCGCTTGCAAGTCCTTCAACGACTGCTGCGCCTGGTCGCGCGACAACTGCTGCGTCGCGTTGTCGAGCTTCTGCATCTGCGCGAGCAACTCGGGCGTGAGCGCATCGCGCAGCATCTGCTGTGCTTCCTGGAGCTGACGCGCGAGACTCGAGTCGAGCGCTCCGGCCTGCTTGAGCTGCTGCTCGAGCTGCTGCGCGGTCTGCTGGAGCTGCTTCACCTGATCGGCGAGCGCGCGCTGATCCTTCGCGACAGCCTTGGCTTTCTCCGCCGCGTCGTACGTCATATTCCCCTTCTTGTCGCCGTTCCCGCTCGCATTGCTCGGCGCGTCCGGCGACGTGTTGCGCTGCTGGCTGCGATCGCGCGTCGCTTCGCTCGTGCGCTCCTGAATCGACTTCTCCGCGGCAGCCGCCGATTTCACCTGGCTAACGGCGGAATCCATGGCCGAGCGCGCGATCTCGCGCCGCTCTTCCATGGTGGGAATCTTGAGCAACAGCTCGCGGCTCTCGCCCTTCTGGCCCCACGGCGAGTTGTCCGTCGCGACGATCTTCACGTGCAACGCATCGCCGGGCTTGAGAGCGAGCGGCGCGAGATCGAGCGTCGCGGCGCCATCCCACACGGTCGACGCAACATCCGCCAGGCGCAGCGTTGCGATCGGCTGATTCGCGCCACCCTGCTTCCAGCTCACGAGATCCACACGCGACAAACCGTGATCGTCGGTGGCCGTCGCGCGCAGCGTGATGCGATCGTTGCCGGCCACCAGCGTGTCCGTCGTCGGTGCGACGAGCTCGACATGCGGCGCCGAGTCGGGGACGACCTCGAGCTCGAGCGGCGCGGGCACGTCGGC
>Ga0207652_10004890_pt1 | contig 10841 bp, 6 predicted proteins | sample KBSC63BmetaG_FD_184334 | JGI IMG/M metagenome (GOLD analysis project Ga0207652, IMG submission 184334) | Corn rhizosphere microbial communities from Kellogg Biological Station, Michigan, USA - KBS C6-3B metaG (SPAdes) (version 2) | ecosystem: Host-associated > Plants > Roots > Rhizosphere ...
GTTCGCGGATATGGGCATGGACATGGACCTCGACTCGATGTTCGACATCGGCCCGATGCAGCAGGAGCAGGTCACGCTCCGCGGCCCGACCTCGACGGTCACCGTCATCGAGCCGCCCTCTGCGGGAAAGCCCGCCGACTACGCGGGCGCCGTCGGTGCGTTCGCGCTCGCGGTCGAACCGCCGGCCGTCACGCCGCGCGTCGGCGAGCCACTGACGCTCGCGTTCCACGTCACCGGCACCGGGAACTTCGATCGCGTGACCGGCATCGCGCTCGGCGATGCGCCCGGCATGAAGACCTATCCCGCGAAGGCCGACTTCGTCCCCGGTGCGACCGCGCTGACCGGAACGAAGACGTTCACCCAGACGATCGTCCCGACGCGCGCGGGCACGCTTGCGATCCCCGCCGCCGCGTTCAGCTACTTCGATCCGAGCAAGCACGCGTACGTCACCGCGCATACCCAGCCGATATCGCTGACCGTCGAGGCCGCACCCGGTGGCGGCGCGGCAGATCCGGGACTCGCGGCGTCGGTGCGCGAGCCTGGCATGCTGCCGAACCGCGTCGATCCCGGCGATGGCCACGCGAGCCTCGTACCGCTCGTCGATCGCATGTCGACCTGGATCGGCATCGCGGCGATCCTCGCCGCCGCGTTCCTCGCGACGCTGATCGCATGGAGCCGGCGCAGCCAGCGGATCGCGAGCGTGCTGGCGTCTCGCCGGATCGATCGTGAAGTAGCGCGCGCGACCGAGGCGATGCACCGCGCCGCCGACGAGGAAGATCCGGTCGCGTTCTTCACCGCCGCGCGACGTGCGCTGCAGACCCGCCTCGCCTCGAGCTGGCACACGCGTGCCGACGCGATCACCGCGCACGACGTCGCCGCTCGGCTCGGCCCGCGTGGCGAGACCATCCGCGAGGTGTTCGAGCACGCCGATGGCTTGGCCTACGGCGCACAACCGACCGAACCGCTCGAGTACTGGGACCACATCGTCCAGACCGAGCTCGCTGACCTGGAGGTGTCACCATGATCCGTCGTCTCGCCATCGCCTCGCTGTTCGCGCTCACCGCGACCGCGGGAGCATCCCCGCCCTCGGATTCCTTCGTCGCCGGCAACGCCGCCGCCGCGAACGGCGATCACGCGAAGGCCGCTGCCGCGTTCCTGACCACGCTCGCCCAGCGCGGGTGGTCGACGAACACGTTGTTCGATCTCGGCAACGCGTACGCGAGCGCCGGCCAGCGCGGCCTCGCGATCCTCGCGTACGAGCGCGCGCTCGTCCTGTCGCCGCGCGATGCCGCGGTCGCGACGAACCTCGCCCACACCCGCGAGGCCGCGGGGCTCGCGCAGCCGGAGGTCTCGCGGACGCGCGCGCAGCTGTCGCGGCTGTCGAGCGACGAGTGGGCGTGGATCGCGATCTTCGCAGTGATCCTTGCCGCGGCCGCGGCCAGTGGGCGGGCGTGGTGGCCTGGCCAGCGCGGGCGGGCAACCTCGATCGCGGTCGCCGGCGGTGCGGTCGCCGTGCTCGCGCTGGTGGCCGCGTTCGTCGTCGCACCGGCACGCGCGACCGCCGTCGTGGTCCGCGCCGAGACCGCGCGAATCGCACCGGTCTCCGGCGCCGAGGAGGCGTTCCCCGCGCGCGAAGGCGAGACCGTCCAGATCGAGCAGCAGCGCGCGGACTACGTCTATGTCCGCGACGGCGATCGTTACGGTTGGCTGCCCGACCGCGCGATCGAGCGTGTCTTACCGGAGCGCGCGCCAGCGCACACTTGAACCCGTGAAGAGGTCGCGCTGTGATCGACTCGATGCGACTCGCGCTGATCGAAGACGACGAACGCATCGGCGAGTTCGTCGAGAAAGGCCTGGCCCAGGACGGCCACGTCGTCGACTGGTCGCGCACCGGACCCGATGGCCTCGCCGATCTGACCTCGCGTACGTACGACGCCGCGATCGTCGACGTGATGCTGCCCGGCAAGAGCGGCTTCGACGTGATCCGCGCCGCGCGCCAGCGCCATATCACCACGCCGATCATCGTGCTGTCGGCGCGCGACGCGGTCGACGATCGGATCACCGGTCTCGATGCCGGCGCCGACGACTACCTGACGAAGCCGTTTTCGTTCGCCGAGCTCGTCGCGCGCCTCCACGCGCTGGTCCGCCGCGCGACCACGGCACCGGCGTCGTATCGCCTCTCCTACGCCGATCTCTCGCTCGATATCCGCACGCGTCGGGTCGAGCGCGCCGGTACGGCGATCCAGCTCCAGGCGAAGGAGTTCGCGCTGCTCGAGTACCTCCTGCGCAATCCCGAGCGCGTCCTATCGAAGACGATGATCCTCGAGCACGTGTGGGAGTACGGCTTCGATCCGCAGACCAACGTCGTCGACGTGCTGGTCAGCCGCTTGCGCGCGAAGGTCGACCGCGACTTCACGCCGAAGCTGATCCACACGCTGCGAGGGGCGGGCTATGTCCTCCGCGCGGAAGGCTGAGCACCGCCGGCCCTGGCGCTCGCTCGCGTTTCGCGTCAACGCCTGGTACGTGATCGTGTTCATCGCGAGCATCGCGGCACTCGTCGCGACCGCCGTGCCGACCGTGCGGCGCGCGCTCGATCGCGCGGACTCGGTCGTCGTCGAGGATCGGGTCGAGCGCCACGTCGCGGTGCTCGCGACCGGCCTGCCGGAGTATCGCGCCGCCGTCGCCCACGCCGACGCGCTCGGCGACCCCGAGGTGCCGGTCCGGATCCGCGACAACCACGGCGACACGCTGTACGAGCACGGCGATGTCGCCGCGGCCCACATCACGGCGGTGCGCTCGGCCGGCGACCTCCACCTCGAGGTCGGCGCCCCACGTGCGCCGTGGAGCTCCGTGTTTGCCGAGCTCCGCACGAGCGCGCTGCTCCTCGCGCTCGGCGCACTGGTGCTCGCCGTGTGCGGTGGCTACGTCCTCACCCGGCGCGGCTTGCGGCCGGTCCGCGAGCTCGCGGCGACCGCGCGCGACGTGATCCGCTCCGGCGACCTGTCGCGCCGCGTTCCCGAGCACCACTCGACCGACGAGCTCGAGGAGGTCTCGACCTTGTTCAACCGCGTGCTCGCGCACAACCAGGCGCTCGTCGCCGGCATGCGCGCCTCGCTCGACAATGCCGCGCACGACCTGCGCACGCCGCTCACCCGCTTGCGCGGCACCGCCGAGGTCGCGCTGCGCAGCGACGATCCGGCCGCCGCACGCGATGCGCTCGGGCTGTGCATCGAGCAATCCGATCAACTGCTCGCGATGCTCCGCACGCTCCTGGATATCGCCGAGGCCGAGTCGGGCATCATGAAGCTCGACCTCCAGCCGGTCGCGCTGCCGCGGATCGCGCGAGATGTGGTCGAGCTCTACGAGCACGTCGCCGACGAGCACGGCGTCGCGCTCGCGCTGACCGCGCAGGACGTCGAGGTCCGGGCCGACCCCGCACGGTTGCGTCAGGCGCTCGCGAATATCGTCGACAACGCACTCAAGTACACGCCGCGAGGTGGCACCGTCACGATCTCGACCGAGCGCGCCGACGAGGCCGGCATCATCCGGGTTCGCGACACGGGCGAAGGGATCCCGCCCGAGGCGCTGCCGCGGATCTGGGACCGGCTGTACCGCGCGGAGCCGAGTCGCAGCCGGCCCGGGCTCGGGCTCGGGCTCAGCCTCGTCAAGGCGATCGTCGACGCGCACGGCGGCAAGATCGACGTCGCGAGCACGCCCGGCGCCGGCGCGACGTTCACGGTCGCATTGCCGCTCGCCTAGCCCGCGCGATCAGCGAGCGAGATAGCGCTCCGAGCTCACCGCGGGCAGGTCGAAGACCCGGCCGGCGGCGAGCGAGCGGCACAGCATGATGTACTCGGCGTGGGCCCAGCCGAGCGGCGAAGCCGAGTGGGTGGCCCGACCGCGGACCAGCCCGCGCGCGGGTACGTCCACCTCGTCCCACACCTGCTCGGAGATCATGCCGGTCGCGCTCGCGAACGCCTCGATCGCCCCGGCGAGCCTGGTGGCCTCGGCGAGGTCTCCTCGCGCGATCTCGTAGTGGGCGCGCTCGCCGACGAGCAACGGCCACGGCCGGCCGATCCCGCGATGCTTGCCTTCGGCGTCGAACGCGGCGCCGTCGGCATGCTCGCCGTAGTGATCGCCCGGATAGCGCCGCCAGGCCGGGCCGGCCGGGAGCTCGGTGCGCAGCACGGCATCGATCGCGCGCACGGTTGCGACGATCTTCGGGTCATCCGCGGCGCGCAGCCCGAACCGCACGAGCGCGAGCGCATCCGGAGACAGCTCGGTCGGCGGCAAGCGCGAGAGGTCGAGCTCGGGCAACGGCGCACCCGGTTGTCGAGCGCGCACGTAGTAGCCGGGGATACCGAGCCGGTCGGCGAGCGGACCTCCGGTCCGGAAAAGCAGCGCGTCGATGCTCGCGTTCCAGTCGTCGGCGAGCGCGACGAGAGGCGCGACCGCATCGCGATGGCCGAGGTGAGCGGCGAGCTCCGCGGCCGAGAGCAGCGCGACGATCGCAGTCGCGATCGAGAACGGCGTGACCCCGGCGGTGTCCTCCCAGCGATCGAGCTTCGTCGCAGGCCCGTGTGTGCGGATCCAGCGCGCGGCACGCTCGACCATCGGCCAGATCGCCGCGAGCTCGGCCTCCGAAGCGAGGCCCGCGCGCGCGACGCGTGCGACGAACAACAGCGGCAGCGCGACCTCGTCGAGCTCGTCGCCATTCCACACGTGCTCGCCGCTGATCCGCATGTTCTGCGGCCAGTGGCCGGCGGCATCCTGGGTCGCGTGAAGATACGACATCGCGCGCCGGACCTCGTCGGAGGCACCCGCAGCGAGCAGACCGGAGACGCTCTGCACGAGGTCGCGCGTCCATACGAGGTGATAGGTGCCCGCGATGCCAGGCCCGCGCGAACGTCCCCACGGCGTCGCGAGCGCGGCGACGCGACCGCCCGTCGACGGTCCAGCTTCGAGCGTCTTCAACACCGTCGTGCTCGTCGTCCACAGCGGTCGCCTCGCGGCCGGCGGCGGTGGCTGGAGGTCCGCGTGCCATTGCTTCCAGTCGGCGACGTAGCGCGCGTGCGTCCACGCGAACCCGCGATGCAGCGACGACAGCGCGGCATGCGCGGCTTCGCGAGGCAGGCGCGCGAACGCGAGCGCGAACGTGATCTCGCCGCGGGTGGCGCGGTGATCGAGCTCCGCCGCGAGCGTGACCAGGCCGTGCTCCACCCGGTCGCGACGGGTCACGAGCTCGCCGTGCGCGCGCAGCTGTATGGCGGGACCCTCGTCCGCGAAGTTCGCGGTCGCGTCGACGATCGGTGCGGAGCAGGCGAGCGCGAACGCGAGCCCGTCACTGCGCTCGGCGAACAGGATCGGCACTCCCTTGTGCTCGCCGACATACGCGGTCGTGTCGTCGCCGCGATCGCCGAGGTGTGGATCGGCGAAGCAGTACAGCTTGCCGAGCTGGTCGCCGGTCAGGCGGATCCGCACGAGGACGACATCCGCGATCGGATCGGCGACGACCTCCTTCTCGATCTGAAACCGCTCCGTCCGGTTCACGAACCGGCCGAAAGGCACCTCCGGATCGGCGAGCGTGATCGCGTGCACGGTGTCCGTGCTCTCCACGTAGAGCCGGTTGTCGTCGAGGATGCCGAGCTCGAACGAGCGCAGCGCGACCGAGTCCGGCGCGGGATAGAACACCTCCGTCACGATCCCGTTCGCGCAGGAGAACCACACGCGGCTATCTCCACCGACCGACGTGCCGATCAGATCCTTGTTCGCGGCGGGCCAGGTCGTCGCCGGTGTCGTCATGCGCAGCCGGGGCGGCCGGCCACATCGAGGTTGCGAGATCCGTGCATCGCCATTCAGCGGTTGCATGGTGCGGTCCAACGTACGGCACGCAGCTCGCACCACCGCGCCGGATGGAGATAGCGGCAATTCGTACGGAGCTCGCGGCAGGATCCCGCGCGCGACCAAGGGCGCCGTTCGCGGCCGTCGGCGGTGGGCTGTACGAGCTGAACAGAATGCGTCGCGAGCGCACGCTGTGCGCTTACAGCGTGGTCGGCAGCGCGGGGCGGTTCGGGATGGCCGCGCGATGACCGCGCCGGTCGAGGTGGTCGGCGCGAATCACGGCGTCGAGATCTTTGGCGTACGCTTGCTCGGTGTCGACGCCCAGAACGGCCACAAGTTGATCCTGACGGCCGCGTTGTTCGCGCTGTTATGGCTGCTGACCAAGTTGCTGTCGGGGATCACGAGAGCCGTGCGCGGCCACGCCGCGGTGCGAGTCGCGTTCTGGACGGGCCAGGGGATCAGCCTGGTGATGTTCGTGATCGGCGTGATCGGCTTCGTCTCGATCTGGTTCGACAACCCCGCGCGGCTCGCGACCGGCGTGGGCCTCCTCGGCGCCGGGCTCGCGTTCGCACTGCAGAAGGTGGTGACGAGCTTCGCGGGCTACTTCGTGATCCTGCGCGGCAAGACGTTCAACGTAGGCGATCGGATCACGATGGGCGGCGTGCGAGGCGACGTGGTCTCGCTCAGCTTCCTGCAGACGAGCATCATGGAGATGGGCGAACCGCCGGCGATGCAGGATGCGGATCCGACGATCTGGGTGCGGTCCCGTCAGTACACGGGTCGGATCGTGACCGTCAGCAACGCTCAGATCTTCGACGAGCCTGTCTACAACTACACGCGCGAGTTCCCCTACATCTGGGAGGAGCTACGGCTGCCGATCGCGTTTTCCGACGATCGCGCGCGGGTCGAACAGATCCTGCTCGAGGCCGCGGCGAAGGAAACGGTCCAGATCTCGGAGCTCGCGAAGCCAGCGCTCGACGCGCTCGAGCAGCGGTTCGAGATGAAGCCTGCCGAGGTCGCGCCGCGCGTCTACTACCGGATCACCGACAACTGGATGGAGCTGACGGTCCGGTTCCTGTGCAAGGAGCACGACGTGCGCGGACTCAAGGATCGAATGAGTCGCGAGGTCATGGCCAAGCTCGACGCGGCTCACATCGGGATCGCATCGAGCACGTACGACATCGTCGGCATGCCACCGTTGCGCGTCGAGCTCGCGCCGCCGGCGAAGCGTGACTAGGCGAGCACCGGCAGGCTCGCGAGCAGCTCCGCGAGGTGCTTCGCCCTGACATCGCCGAGCTGGCGCACCTGCTCGCGGCAGCTGAAGCCATCCGCGACGATCGTCGCGCCCGGGTGCGCACGCACCGCCGGCAGCAGCACGCGCTCGGCGAGCGCGACCGAGATCGCGTACTTCGACTTCTGGAACCCGAACGCGCCGGCCATGCCGCAACAGCCGCTATCGAGCACCTCGACATCGTGGCCCGCCTGCTTCAAGAGCTCGATCTCGCAATCGGGTGACAGCATCGCGTGCTGGTGACAGTGTCGGTGATACAGCACGTGCTGGGGCGGGACGACAGGCGGCCGGTAGCCCGTGCTCGCGAGCAGCTCGCCGAGCGAGTGGGTCTGCTTCGCGAGTCGTGCGGCACGCGGCTCGTCGGGGAACAACGCGGGCAGCTCGTCCCGAAACGCGGTGACGCAGCTCGGCTCCAGCCCGACGATCGGAACTCCCGCATCGATGTCGTCCGCGAGCTCGTCGAGCGTGCGCCGCCACAACCGGCGTGCATCGTCGAGCCAGCCGTACTCGTACAACGGCCTGCCGCAGCACAGCCGGTGCTGCGGGATGTCCACCGCGTAGCCGGCGGTCGCGAGGACGCGCACCGCGTCGTGCAACACCGAGGGATAGAACGCGTCGTTGAACGTGTCGGGCCACAGGAGCACGCGTGGCGCGCCGGGTCGCGCGATATTCGGGGTGAACGTGCGGCGAAACGAGCGCCTCGCGATCTTCGGAATCTCGCGCTCGGGCGCGACACCCGCGACCCATTTCGCGATCGAGCGCAGGCCGGGCGCGTGCGTGAAGAAGTTCGCGATGGGAGCGAGCGGCCGGCCGAGCGCGAGCCAGCGGTGCAGCCACCCGAACAGGTACGCTTCCTTCGAGCGCAACCGACCTTCGTAGTAATGCGCGAAGAACTCGGCCTTGTACGACGCCATGTCGACGTGGGTCGGGCATTCCTTCTTGCACGCCTTGCATGCGAGACACAGGTCGAGCGACTCCTTGACCGCATCGCTGCGCCAGCCCTCGGTGAGCACGTCGCCGCGCATCATCTCGAACAGCATGTGGGCGCGGCCTCGCGTCGAGTGCCGCTCGTCGAGCGTCGCCATGTAGCTCGGGCACATCACGCCCTCGTCGCGCTTGCGGCACTTGCCGATGCCGACGCAGCGCACGGCCGCGTGGCCGAAGTCCTTGTGGTCGTGACCGTGGACCATCTCGATCGGTCCCGGGTTCGGGTGGTAGTCGAGCAGGCGCAGGTGAGACGTGCGCGGATTCGGGCGCGTCATCTTTCCCGGGTTCATCGCACGGTCCGGATCCCAGATGTCCTTGAACTCCTCGAACGCGCGAACCAGCTCGGGTCCGAACATCACCTCGTGCAGATCGGAGCGCGACTGACCATCGCCGTGTTCTCCCGACAGCGAGCCACCGTGCGCGACCACGAGCCGTGCGGCCGCCGCGGTGAACGCCTTGTAGTTCGCGACGCCGGCGGCATGATCGAGCCCGAAGTCGATCCGCGTGTGGACGCATCCCTGACCGAAGTGGCCGTACAGCGAGCCTTCGAGGTGATATTCGTCGAACAGCGCGTGGAGCTCGCGCAGGTAATGCTCGAGCCGATCGGGTGGGACCGCGGAGTCCTCCCAGCCCTCGTAGTTGTCGGGCTTACCGGGCTCGAATGCATCCACGCCGAGCGCTTGTTCGCGCATGTCTGCGAGCTTCTGGCGCAGGCCCGGATCGACGAGGATGTTCGTGCCGAGCGGCTCGAGCAGCTTCGCGGTCGCCTCCGCGGCGGCGCGCGCCTCGTCGAGCGTATCGGCGCCGTGCTCGACCATCAGCCACGCCTTGCCTGCGGGCAGGAGCGAGATCGCGTGGTCGTGGTCGCGGTGCATCGACTTGATGCGCCGGATCAACACGTTGTCCATCGCCTCGCAGCCGACCGGCTTGCGCAGTCGCGCATGGTTCGCCGCCGCCGCCGCCTGGAAGATATCCGGGTAACCGAGCACGGCGAGCGCGCGGGCGGGCTTCGCCGGCATCAGGTGGAGCGTGGCGCCGAGGATCATCACGCACGTCGATTCGCTGCCGACGAGGGCGCGCCCGACATGCAGGCCTCGATCGGCAAGCAGGTCGGGCAGGTTGTAGCCGGAGACCCGGCGAGGCATGTCGGGGAAGCGGGTCCGGATCTGTGCCTCGTAGCGATCGCGCAGCTCGACGAGCGCCCCGTAGATCCGCGCCGGTTCTCCGCCGCCGGCGATGATGCGTGCGAGCTCTGCGTCGTCGGTCGCACCGGCGCTCAGTCGCGTGCCGCGGTAGGTGAGCACGTCGAGCTTGTCCACGTGATCCGACGTGCGAGGGCCGGGGCCATAGAACTCCGAGAACACGGAATGGACCCCGCACGAGTTGTTGCCGAGCATGCCGCCGAGCGTGCAGCGGTCCTTCGTCGAGGGATCCGGGCCGAAGTCGAGGCCCTGCGCCTGCGCCGCGTCGCGCAGCGACTTCATGATCGTCCCGGGCTGGACGTGCGCGAGCTTCGCATCGCGATCGATCGTGACGGTCGTCAGGTTGCGCGAGCAATCGATCACGACCGCCTCGTTGCACGTCTGCCCGGCGAGGCTGGTGCCGCCGCCCCGCGCGAAGATCGGTGCACCGTGCTCGCGGCACAGCGCGACCGTCGCGATCAAGGCTTCGATCGTGCGCGGCACGACCGCACCGATCGGGACCTGGCGATAGTTCGACGAGTCGGTCGCGTAGAGAGCGCGCGTGCCGCGATCGAACCGAACCTCACCGTCGACCTCACGGTGCAGTGCCTTCGCGAGCGGACTGTCATGGCGATCGGCGCGGTCGTGGCGAAGCGGGACGAGAGCATCAGGCATGTTGATCGGCGACTTTCTCCCGGAGCACGAGGCCGAGGCCTGGACGCTTCGGGTCGTAAGCAAGCTCTCCGGCGACCGCAGGGACGGCACCGTCGAACAGCAGCTGCTCCATTCGCCAGTGATCGCGGAAGTACTCGAGGTGGACGAGCTGACTCGCGGCGGCGCCGGCATGCGCGTGCAGCGCCGGCGCACAATGCGATGACAGCGGCAGCGAGCGCGCGCGGCACAGCGCATCTGCCTGGAGAAACCCGGTGAAGCCGAGCGCGCGCGTCGCGTCGGCCTGGAGGATGTCGACGGCGCCGGCCTCGAGCATGCGCCGGAAGTACCAGCCGTCGTAGCCGTACTCGCCGGCCGCGATCGCCATGCCTGCGGGTGCGCGATCGCGGACGCCGCGCAAGCCTTCGAGATCGTCCGATGACACCGGTTCCTCGAAATAGACGACGCCGTGACGCGAGAATTGTTCAGCCATCGCGATCGCCTGGTGCCGCGTGTACGCGCCGTTCGCATCGACCATCAGCTCGATGTCGGCGCCGACCGCGTCGCGCGCGACCCGCACGCGATCCGCATCGCGCGCCGGCTCTCGGCCAATCTTGATCTTGACCCGGCGGTGCCCCTGCTCCCGGTAGGTCGAGAGCTCGCCGGCGAGCTGATCGAGGTCGCTCGACGTGAAGCCACCGCTCGCGTAGACCGGGACGCGCGCGCGCGCAGCGCCGAGCAGATCCGCGAGCGCGACGCCGAGAAGCTTCGCCTTCAGATCCCACAGCGCGGTATCGACCGCGCTGATCGCACACGCGACGAGGCCGGGCCGGCCGTGGTTGCGGATGGCGTGCAGCATCGCGGTCATCGCCGCGGGGATCGCGAACGCA
>Ga0207652_10004892_pt1 | contig 10839 bp, 5 predicted proteins | sample KBSC63BmetaG_FD_184334 | JGI IMG/M metagenome (GOLD analysis project Ga0207652, IMG submission 184334) | Corn rhizosphere microbial communities from Kellogg Biological Station, Michigan, USA - KBS C6-3B metaG (SPAdes) (version 2) | ecosystem: Host-associated > Plants > Roots > Rhizosphere ...
GCGGACGTGCAAGTTCAAAAATAGCAGATAGCGCGCCGGGGCGGCTATCGGTTGTCACCCCCGCGGCGGTGGCCGACTTTCTGCCCCGAACTCGGGCACTTCAACAAGGTGGAGTAGTGACCATAAGGCTGGTTGGCGCCGTGGTTCTGAGCGCGTTGCTCGTGTCATGTGCTCCCGGCGTTCCTGGCAATCCATCGGACCCCGGCAGCGGCAAGATCGTCTTTACCGGCGATCAGAAGGCGGATTGGGCGCAGATCACCGCGCTCGAAGATCAGGCGAAGGCTCTGGTGCACGCCGACGGCTGCGCCTCCGCGAATCAATGCCGCACCGCTCCCGTCGGATCGCGCGGGTGCGGCGGACCGCGCTATTATCTCGTTTACTGTGCCGCCACCACGGACTCGGCGGCTTTGTTCACCAAGCTCGACGCCGTCAGCGCCGCTGAACGCGAATACAATCAGCGCTACAACGTGATCTCGACGTGCGAATTCAGGTTGCCGCCCAAAGTCGCGCTAAGCGGCGGATCGTGCCAGGCTCAGCAGACTCAGTAGTCGACTGGCCGCAGGTAGGACTCGCCGATTCCGGTCTGGCTTAACATGGCCACCGTCGGAAGCTTCCTCTTCCAATGCGTGCCCGCGAGCCGCTTGCGAACGATCTCCACTTTCTTCGCGTCGAAGCCGCGGCCGACCAGAGACGTCGGACTATATCCGCTCACCAGCCAGTTCAGGATCTCGTCCGCTTCGGCGTACTTGATGCCGAAGTCTCCCTCGTCGGTCTGACCTTCGATCAGGTCCGCTGACGCGGGCTTGTTGACGATCACCGCCGGAACACCGAGATAGCGCGCGAGCTGCCACACCTGGGTCTTGAACAGATCGCCCAACGGATTGATCGGCGGCGAGTCGTCTGCGTGCCAGGTGAAGTAGCCGAGCAGCCGTTCGGTCTTGTTGCCGGTGCCGACCGGAAGTGCGTGGTATTTGGCGGATTGATCGAACAAAACTATCATCCGCTCGCGCGCCATGACGTTGCCGCGGCGTGCCGGATCGGCGTCTGGCTCGTGCGACAGATACCCGTCGACTGCTGCGGAGATGTCGATGGTCCGTGCCTCCAGTCCCAGATCGTCGACGACGAGCTGGGCATGCGCGAGCGAGTCCGGACTGGAAGTCCGATAAGGCATTCGAATGGCGACGACGTTTTCGTTCCCGAGCGCTTTCGCCGCCAGATAAGCGGTAACCGCTGAATCAACGCCACCCGAGACTCCGACCACCGCTTTCTGGAACTCACGCCGCTCGAACTCCTCGCGCAAGAACGAAACGAGCCAGGCGGTGGTGAGCTGGGGATCGATCTCGAGCGGTGGCGGTCCCGATCGCGCTTCCGAAGCATGCATTACCGGCAGCGGCTCCGCACCGTTCCTGCTCGCATCCACCCGTGGCGATGGCTTCGCCGTCTTCGCGGCGCGCACCGGGGCGCTAAGCGGTCCGGCATCGGTCTCGGTGTCGTCGTAGCTCAGGTCGACGCGCTCGCCCGCCTCGATGCGATCGACGTTACGAATCAGGTGCGGCATCATCGTCTGTAGATCCGTGAGCAGCGGCGCATCGGAGCGCGCGCGCGTCAGATCCTCCGGGTCGAGCGCGATCGTCATCAGGGTCTCGTCCCAGAGTGGGGCTCGCGCGCGGACGTCTCCGTGTGGCCCGCACACGATGGACCCACCGGAGAATGCTTTACCGCCCTCGCTCCCGACCAGATTCACCAGCGCGACGAAAACGCCGTGCTCCTCGGCGATGTCGCGAGCCAGCCGTTCCCAGCGCTTGAGGTTTGCCGGAACGGGCCCTTCGTCTTCCCGCGGCCATACCCCCCGCGCGGGAGACGCCGAGACGACAAAGATCAGCGTGGCGCCATCGAGCGCGGCGATGGTGCCGGTCAGGCTGTGCCAGGCATCTTCGCAAATCAGCACGGCGGCGCGACCATATTCGGTCTCGAAGGCCCGCACCTCGAAGCCACGGTCGACGAAACGCTCCTCGTCGAATAATCCGTAGGTCGGCAGGAAGAGCTTGCGATGCACGTGACGGATTGCAGGCTCTTTGCCTCCCAGCGTCACATATAGAGCACTATTATAGAAGGCGTTGTTCCAAACCTCGTAGAACCCAATGCACACATCCAGGGTGCTCGGTGTAGTAACGGTGGAGACGTACTGTGCCTGAAGGTCCCGGGCGAGCTCGCCGGCGGTCATTGCGACGTCGCGTACTCCGCCCTCGACGAAATAACCGGTGAGTGCGGTCTCCGAGAACACCGCGACGTTCGGCCGCGGATCGAGCGCGTCGATTTGGGAGAAGACGCCGGCCAGCCGGGCAACATTTGCGGCGTAATCGCCTTTGCGCGGCTTGAACTGAACGACGACGAGATGTATAGACCGATCCATCGATTTGAAGTTGCCACGACGCAGAGACACAATCAACCGTGGCTGGCGTCGCTGCTCGGCGCTCTGCTGTTTGTGAGCCTTCCCGCTTCCGCGCAGGACTCGCGTGGGCGCGACAGCGTCGCCTGGACGATCGTTCCGATGCCGCAAGCGTCGGTCGTTCTGGCGCGCGACGGGTCTTTGATCGGTGAGATTGGCAAGGAGATCCGAACCAATGTCTCGATCAAGTCGTTGCCGGATTACCTGCCCCACGCCTTCGTCGCGGTCGAGGACCACCGCTTCTACCAACACGACGGCGTCGACGTCGTCGGTATAGCGGGCGCGCTCAAGGACAACATCTTCGGCGAGCGTCGCGGCGCGAGCACCATTACCCAGCAGCTCGTCGGCAACATGCATCCCACTCTGATCGACCGCACTGATCGCAGCATTGGCAGAAAGCTCAATGAGCAGGCAGCCGCCCGGGAGATGGAGAAGCATTACAGCAAAGACCAGATCCTCGAGGCCTACCTGAATCAGATTCCGTTCGGCCACGGGTGGTATGGGGTCGAGAGCGCCGCGCGCCATTATTTCGGGAAGAGCGCAACAAAGCTTTCAATCGCCGAGGCAGCGGCGCTGGCAGCGATGCCCAAAGGTCCGGCGCTGTACGATCCTCTCAAGTATCCGGATCGCGTCAGACGCCGCCGCAACATTGTTCTGTCGCTGATGGCAGATCAGGGCTACATCACCGCCGCCCAGGCGAAGGCTGCCCAGGCGACTTCGATCACCACCACGCCCAATGGCGGCTATTCCGCCTACTCGCCCTGGTTCGTCGACGTCGTTCGGATTCAGGCGACACGAGCCGGAATTCCTGTCAACGACGGTGGCTACCGCATCTATACGAGTCTGGATCCGGTGCTCCAGAACGCGGCGACGAGCGCGTTACTGGAAGAGACGGCGGCAGTCGAAGCGCAGCCGGGCTACTCGCACCCGAAATACGCTCCCGGCGAATCCCGGCGCAGCCGCACCCAGACCGACTATTTGCAGGGCATGGTGGTCGCGCTCGACCCGGCTTCAGGCGATGTTCGAGCGCTCGTCGGAGGTCGCGATTACTCGGACTCGCACTTCGACCGCGCGGTGGATGGTATGCGTCAGCCCGGCTCGTCGTTCAAGCCGATCGTGTACGCGGCCGCGATTGCCGACAGTATCACTCCAAACGCGGTGTTTTCCGATACCGCTCTCGCAATACCGCTTCCGAACGGCACGGTTTACAGCCCCGAAAATTCGGACGGCCAGTTTCTGGGTCCTCTCACTTTGCGTGACGCTCTCGCGAAATCGCGGAACGGCATCGCGGTGCAGCTCGGCGTGAAGCTCGGGATGGATTCGGTGGCGAGCCTGGCCCACCGCATGGGAGTGAGCTCGAGGATCGCCCCGTACCCATCGAGCGCGATCGGCGCATCCGTCGTCCAGCCGCTCGATCTGGTAGCCGCGTATACCACCTTCGCGAACCTCGGAACCCCTGTCGAGCCCCGTTTCATATACCGTATAGAAGACAGGAACCGCAAAGTCGTTCTCACGCGGGAAGTCAAAGCGCTGGCTCCGGCACTCGATCCACGCGCGACCTACGTCGTGCGCGACATGATGCGCGACGTGGTCGAGCGTGGGACTGCAGCGAGCATTCGCCGCTTCCTTCCGGCGTCGATTCCGGTGGCTGGAAAAACCGGCACTACCAACGACAACTCGGACGTCTGGTTCATTGGTCTCACCCCCGACCTCGTCGCCGGCGTCTGGCTCGGCTTCGACAAGCCGACGACTATCACCAGCGGCGCTGCGGGCGGGTCGCTGGCCGCGCCCGTTTGGGGAAAGATGGTCGCCAGGTACTACGCGTCGAAGCCGGAAATTCTGACCGCGCGGCCCGCCGATCAATGGACGCCGCCGCTGGGGGTCATCTTCGGAGATTTCGACCGTGCCACCGGCGAGCCTGCCACTGCCGATACTCCCGCCGACCGCAAATACACCGAGTACTTCGTGGAAGGCACAGAGCCCGGGCCGCTCAGGGCCGATCCCTGGAAGCTGTTCGGATCGGGGCCGATCATCTATTGATTCGCTGATGGCAGCCCGGCGCGGAATGTCGATTTCACTGACATTCACGCTCCTGCCCCCAGCACCGTAAGGGGGCCTGCAACAAAAAGGGGGAGCCGGTCTGGCTCCCCCTTTTTGTCGTGGCAATATCAGGCGACTTCCGCCATCTCGAGCGGTCGCGCCTGCTCACCGGGCTCTGCCGGAACGAGCGCGAACTGCAGCACTTCGCTGAGGGTCTCAACCGGGTGGAACTCGAGCGTGTCGCGCACGTCGTCGGGCACATCCTCGATATCGGCCTCATTCCCCTTCGGGATGATGATGGTCTTGATGCCGGCGCGGTGCGCGCCGAGCACCTTCTCCTTGAGGCCGCCGATCGGCAACACCCGGCCGCGCAGGGTTATCTCGCCGGTCATCGCGACATCGCGGCGTACCGGCCGGTCCGACATCTCCGAGACCAGTGCCGTGGCGATTGCAATACCAGCCGAAGGTCCGTCCTTCGGGATCGCTCCCGCCGGAACGTGAATGTGCGCCTCGATTGCGCCCAGTCTGTCGCGCGGAATTCCCAGGCTCGCGGCGTTGTTGGTCGCGTAGGTGAATGCGGCTCGCGCCGATTCCTTCATGACGTCGCCGAGCTGGCCGGTGAGGATAAGTGAAACGGCTCCGCCCGGGCCGACCTGGTTCTGCGCGTCGTTCTCGCGACTACCGTAGTACCGGCGAATGGACGCCTCGACGAACATGATGTCGCCACCCATCGGCGTGTAGTACATCCCGGTGGCGATACCGACCTCGCTCTCAGCCAACGCGTGTTCGGGATGGACCCGCGGTCTTCCGAGCAGCTCCCGCACTGTGTCCGCGTCGACGGTGTGGGCGACTTCTTCGCTCGACGCCAGCTTGCGCGCCAGCTTCCGCGCCACGGCGCCGATCTGCCGCTCGAGCTGCCGGACGCCGCTCTCGCGGGTGTAGTTAGACACCACCGACATGATCGCATCATCGGTGAAGGTGATGTTCTTGTCGCTCAGCCCCGACTCTTCGAGCTGTCGCGGCAACAGATACTTCTTCGCGATCTCCGCCTTTTCCTTCTCCGTGTAACCCGCGAAGTCAACGACTTCCATGCGGTCGAGGAGCGGGCCCGGAATGTTCTGGACGAAATTCGCCGTGGCGATGAACAACACCTCGCTCAGGTCGAATGGAATTCCGAGATAGTGATCGGTGAAGGTGTCGTTCTGCGCGGGATCGAGAACCTCGAGCAGGGCACTTGCCGGATCGCCCTGGAAAGAGGTGCCCAGCTTGTCGACCTCGTCGAGCAGAAAGACCGGGTTCTTGGTCCCCGCCTGTTTGAGTCCCTGAATGATCCTGCCTGGCATGGCACCGACGTAGGTACGCCGATGTCCGCGAATGTCGGCTTCATCACGGGCGCCGCCAAGCGCGACGCGCACGTACTCGCGTCCAAGCGATCTCGCGATGGATTTGGCGATCGATGTCTTGCCGACCCCCGGCGGTCCGATGAAAAGAAGAATGGGCCCCTTTGCCATCGCGCGAGACTTCGCCTCTGCCTTATCGGTGATGGCGCGATCCTCGTGCTCTCCAATCGAAAGCGCGGGAGTAGCATCGTCCTTGTTCGCCGATAGTTTGGCAGCCGGCACCTCGCCGCTCTTCTCGACTTCATCGGCGAGCTGCGATGCCCGCAACTGCCTCACGGCAAGAAACTCGAGGACGCGATCCTTCACATCCTTTAGACCGTAATGATCTTCCTCGAGCACGGTCTCCGCGTGCTTGAGGTCGAGCTGGTCGTCAGATCTCTCGTTCCACGGCAGCTCGGCGATCCACTCCAGATAGGTGCGGATCACCTGGGCTTCCATCGACTCGCGGCCAGCGCGCTCCAGTCGGCCCAGCTCGCGCTCGACTTCCGCTCTGGCCTCCTTGGTCAGCTGGAGCTTCGTGAGCTTGTCACGCAGCTCCGTGATTTCCTTGCTCGAATCATCGTCGCCAAGCTCTTTCTGGATCGCCTTGAGCTGCTCGCGCAAATACATCTCGCGCTGGCGCTCGCCCAGCTCCTCCTGGACCTGCGATTTGATGTCTTCCTGCGCCTCGAGCAGGCCGACCTGTCGCTGCACGTGCACCAGCACGCGGCGAAGTCTCTCCTCGACGCTCAGTGTCTCGAGCAGTCCCTGCTTCTCGGGAACCGGCAGATCGATGTAGCCGGCGACCAGATCAGCGAAGCGTCCGGGCTCGGTGACGGAATCCAGCACCTGGTGCACGACTTCCTCGGGCAGCCCACGGCGCTCGCCGAGCTCAGCAGCCCGCTCGCGCGTCTCTTTCTGTAACGCAGTGAAGGCCGGATCGTTTTCAGTTTGGGGAGTCATCTCCTCCGCTGGAACGATCACGGCGCTCAGATAACCGTCCGCCGTAGAGTACTGAAGTGCGGTTGCGCGCTGCTCACCCTGCAACAAGAGCTGCACGCCACCGAGCCCGCGCTGGATCTGGCCGATGCGCGCAATGACGCCCATCGAATACAGGATGTCCGCCGTCGGCTCTTCGGTGTTGTCGCGCTGCGCAACGGCGAAAACCAGACGGTCGCCCTTGAGGGCCGCCTCGATTGCGCGCAGCGTTGAAGGCCTGCCGGCCGCTATCGGCTGGGTAAGGCCGGGAAAAATTACAGTCCCCCTGAGAGGGAGAACCGGTAGTGTCTGACGTTGTGCCATTGTCATTCCTGGGACTAAACTCTTATTTAGATACTACTCCACGGCTTTCCCTTACTGCATCTTTTGCTCTCGTGGATTTACGCCACCCGGGCATGATCTGCAACACCAGAACTGCTGATTCGACGCGGCCGCATGCCAATTAGACCTGAAGACGAATTAGGCACCCATGTGGCTCAAGTTCTCTCTGCAAACTATGAGCTAGAGGACGAGGTCGGCCGTGGCGGAATGGGTATCGTGTACTGCGCACGCGATCGCCGCCTCAAGCGCGAGATCGCAATCAAGGTTTTACCGCCGGAGCTGAGTTTCCGCGCCGACATCAGACAGCGCTTCCTGCGAGAAGCCGAGACAGCCGCGCAGCTCAATCACCCGAACATCGTTCCGATCTACACCGTCGAGGAAAAAGACAACCTCGTCTATTTCGTGATGGCGTACATCAAGGGCGACAACCTCGGCGTACGCCTGCAGCAACACGGTCCGATGCCGCCGGTCGAAGTACGTCGCATTCTTCGCGAGGTGGCCGAGGCGCTCGCCTACGCGCACAACCGCAACGTCATCCATCGCGACATCAAGCCCGACAACATCATCATCGATGAAGAAACGGGACGGGCGATGGTCACGGACTTCGGAATTGCGCGCGCGCTTACGGACACCGGTGACTCCCGGCTCACCGCCACCGGCATGGCGATCGGAACGCCGGCGTACATGTCACCCGAGCAGTCCGCGGGCGACAAGGCGATCGATGGTCGCAGCGACCTCTACTCGCTGGGCGTCGTCGGGTACCAGATGCTCTGCGGACAGACTCCGTTCGTCGCCAGCAACACGCCGTCGATGCTCGTCAAGCATTTATCGGAACGGCCGATACCGGTCGATGAGCGGTGGCCGGATCTGCCGCCCGATCTGTCGCGCGCGGTGATGATGTGCCTCGAGAAGGACCCCGCCGATCGTTTTCCGAACGCCGCGGCGTTCGCGCAAGCCCTGAGTGGTGGCGCAATGCCGACCCTCGCTACCCGCGCGCAGCCGGCGGCGCCGATGTCCGGATCCCAGACGTCATCGCGGCAGCGCTACGCTCCCGACGAAGGACGCGACCAGATCACGGGCGGCATGCGGGACCGCTATCCGCCAGCGCCGACGCCCGGCTACGCCGCCAGCCAACCCACGGCCGAGGAGTTGAGCAAGTGGAACGCGCCGATGGTGGTGTCGTTCCGCCGCAAGCTCGCGCCGTACCTCGCTGTCAACGCGATCCTCGTTCCGATCTCGCTGTTCTCCAACCACGATTTCATCGCGCTGACAGTCATCTGGACGGTCGCGCTGGCGTTCAAGTACTCGAAATTGTGGGCTGCCGGCTACGACTGGCGCGACGTTTTTCGTCAGCCGCGCGATCGGCTGATCTTCGACGTCGCCGCCGAGACGATCGACGACGCGCGCGCGCTGTTCGATGAGAAGAAGCGCGCGCAGGTCCGCGCCCGCGCCCGCGCACGCGGCCAGGGACTCTTCGCGCCAATGTCGTCGGTGCCGACCGTCCAGCCATTCCAGCCGTATCCGCGCACCGGTGGACCGACCACCAGCCCGATTCCGGTTGGACCGCCCGCCGCGTATGCGGATTCGCGCTACGGCTCCGCGATTCGCGAAGCTGAAGCCGATCATCGCGAGATCCATCGCCAGCTTCTCAACATGCCGCCCGATGAGCGCGAACAAATCCCAGAGGTCGCGGCATCGGCCGACGCCGTTTTCAAGAAAGTGCAGCAGCTGGCGCTGACACTGTCGGACATGGATCGCAGCGCCGGCCGTGAGACCACCGAGAGCGTCGAGAAGGAGATATCGACCCTCGAGTCACAGGCCAACCCGCTCGACTACCGGGCCAGTGAGGATCGCGTTCGGCGACTGGCGATGCTGCGCCGGCAACGCCGCGCGCTCGTCGACGTCGACCGCAAAAAGAAGGAGGCCCAGGATAAGCTCGATAATTGTCGCCACCTTCTCAGATCGATGCGGCTCGAGCTGGTGCGTTTCAGAAGTGGAGGGCTCAACGCACAGCCAACCGGTCTGACCATGGTTACCCAGCAGGCCCAGAGCGTGGTGCGCGAGATGGGTTATCTCTCCGACGCCAACGCCGAGCTCAACGCGCTCTGATCTCCGCCGCGTTGCGGCGCCCGCCGTTCACAACATGATTCCTCGCATCGCCGTCGTGTTGGCGCTCGTATTGGCGTGCACTGGAGAACGCGGCGCGGCGACGGGCGAATCCAGTGGCGACATCAAAACCGTGGCCTCGACTACCGCCTCGTCGACGTCGACGGCACGTAAGGATTCGGTTCGACCGGTCGCTCATGTGCCGCTGCCCGACACCCTCCGTGGATTGTACGTGAACCGCTGGGTCGCGCTGGGCAGCAAGCTCAATCGGCTCATCGAAGTGGCCAGAACCACCGAGATCAACGCCCTCGTAATCGACGTCAAGGATGACCGCGGCTTTGTGTTATATCGCTCGCGTGTTCCGCTGGCGCGGGAAATCGGCGCCGACACCGCCGATGGCCACTGGATGTCCGCGACCCGCCTGCGCGCGGTTCTCGACACCATGACCGCGCACGGCATTTATCCGATCGCGCGAATCGTCGTCGCCAAGGACCCGCTGCTCGCCGAGAAGAAGCTCGACCTCGCCATCAAGCGAAAATCGGATCTGAAGCCGTGGCTCGACAAAAACGGTAAGCCGTGGCTGGACCCGCATCAGCCCGCGGTCTGGCAGTACGCCGCGGATCTCGCGCGCGAGGCCTACGATCTCGGATTCAGCGAAGTGCAGTTCGATTACGTGCGCTTTCCGGATGAGAAGCGACTCGTCACCGAAACGGTCTATCCGCTGGCGAACGGACGGGTGCGCGCGCAGGTGATCCGCGAGCAGCTCGGGTTTCTGCGCAAGACGCTGAAGCCCCACGGGATCCGGGTTACCGCCGACGTTTTTGGGCTCACCGCCACCGACACCACCGACATGGGAATTGGCCAGCGCTGGGAGATGTTCGTCGATCAGGTCGACGCCGTGCTGCCGATGGTTTATCCGTCACATTTCGCGCGCGGGACTTACAAGCTGCGCAATCCGAACGCACGGCCGTATGAGACGATCGACCACGTCCTGAAGGATGCGATCGCGCGCAGCAAGCCCATTACCAACGCGGCGCAGATAATCCCCTGGTATCAGGATTTCACGCTCGGTCCACCGCACTATTACGCGGAGCAGGTCCGCGCGCAGATGAAGGCTGGATACGACAACGGGTTCCAGAGCTGGATACTCTGGAACCCGAGGAGCGACTACACCATCGCGGCCCTCGAGCCGCAATCGTAGCGAAGCTTAGCTGCTGCCGTTACGCCGCGCGTCCATCCGCGCTTTCATCTCGGCCATGTTCTTGTCGAACTGCACCTGCTGATCCGCAGTCAGGATCGCCCGGATCTCGGCCGCCTGCTTGGTCTGGAGATCCATCATCTTGGCGCGGGTCGCGTCATCCATCGAGCCGGTAGCCTGCGCCGTCTTGCGCAGCTCCAACTGTTGCGGAACGTACTTGTCGCGGATCGTCTTCACCTGCTCCTTCTGGGCATCGGTAAGGGTGATGTCCTTGAGGATCATCCCGCCCATGCGACCGCCGCGCGCTTCGCTGCGACCCTGTTGGGGCTCCGTTGACTGCGCTGCAG
>Ga0207652_10004895_pt1 | contig 10836 bp, 9 predicted proteins | sample KBSC63BmetaG_FD_184334 | JGI IMG/M metagenome (GOLD analysis project Ga0207652, IMG submission 184334) | Corn rhizosphere microbial communities from Kellogg Biological Station, Michigan, USA - KBS C6-3B metaG (SPAdes) (version 2) | ecosystem: Host-associated > Plants > Roots > Rhizosphere ...
GGACCAGCTGACGCTCCAGTCCGGGCACTGGGCGACAAGCGACAGCCAGATCGTGCTCTCCTCGACCGCGCCGGGCCAGGTCGGCAGCACGGTCACCGTCGGCAAGCAGGTGCTGACCGTCGTCGGTGTCGCGAACTCCGTCACCAACACCGCCGACGCCTGGGTGCTGCCCGCCGAGATGAGCGCCATCGCGGGGCCGGGCGGCACCGGCCAGGCGCAGCTGCTCTACCGGTTCAGCGCGAGCGCGACAAGCGCCGACATCGCCGGCGACGTCGGCGCCGTCACGGCCGCCTTCCCGGCGGGCGCGGTGCTCGGCACGGTCTCCTATCTCGACGTCCGCCAGTCAGAGCAGTCGAGCGTGGCGCCGTGGGTGCCGTTCATCATCGCGTTCGGAGTGATCGCGCTGGTCATCTCCGTGCTGATCGTCGTCAACGTGGTCGGCGGCGCGGTTGTCGCGGGCACGACAAGGATCGGCGTGCTCAAGTCGATCGGCTTCACCCCGGCCCAGGTCGTCGCCGCCTACGTGCTGCTCGTCGCCGTGCCCGCGGTCACCGGGGCGGTCGCGGGCGCGGTCTGCGGCAACCTTCTCGCCGCCCCCCTGTACCGGGAGAACGCGCAGGTCTACCAGGTTGGCGTGCTCGGCGTGCCGTTCTGGGTCGACCTCGCCGTGCCGCTGGCGGTGCTGGCGCTGACCGTGGTCGCCGCGGTCGGCCCGGCGTCGCGGGCCGGGGCGATGTCCGCGGTGCAGGCGATCGCGACCGGCCGCGCGCCCAGGCCACGGCACGGCTTCCTCGCCCAGCGGGCGCTTGCCCGGCTGACGAGCGTGCCGCGTGCGGTCACCCTCGGCTTCGCGTCTCCCGCGGCGCGGCCCGGCCGCACCCTTGTCACGGTGACCGCGGTGCTGTTCGGCGCGGCGGCGGTGACGTTCGGCGTGGGCCTCGCGACGTCGCTGGACCGCGCCTACGGTGAGATCCAGGCCGCGGCGATGCCGGTGCAGGTCTCGGCGCTGCCGCCGGGCCTGGCCGGCGGACAGCAGGCACCGGGCGGCCAGGGCAAGCACATCAAGAACGGCAAACTGAAGGTGATCGTCGGTCCCGGCGCGCGGCTGACCGCCGCGCAGCGCCGCGCCATCACCACGGCGATCAGTGCGCAGCCGGGCACGCTGCACTCCGTGACCGAGGCCACCGACCACCTCTCGCTGCCAGGCCTGAGCGGCGGCCACGGCGGCGCGCAGCTCACCGCCTACGGCGGCGGCGACCCATCGTGGACCGGACTCGGGCTGATCTCGGGGACCTGGTACTCGCAGTCGCCGGGCGTCCGCGAGATCGACGTCAACACGCTCTTCCTCACCGACACGAACACCAAGGTCGGCGACACGTACACCCTGGCCAACGGCGGCCACAAGGTCACCGTGAAGATCGTCGGCGAGGTCTTCCAGCCCGGCAACGACGTGAACGTCTTCCTGTCGCCGTCGACGCTGAGCGCGATCGACCCGCCGGCCGGCGGCGTCGCCCGCTACGACGTCTCGCTCAAGCCAGGCGTCAGCCCGGACGCCTACGCGGCAGGCCTGGGCGCGGCGCTCGGCGACAACTACGATCTCAGCACGCAAAGCGGCGGCGCCAAGGAACTGCTCGCCGTGGTGGCCCTGGTCACCATGCTGACGCTGCTGATCGTCGCCGTCGCCGGGCTCGGCGTGCTGAACACGGTCGCCCTGCAGATCCGCGAGCGGGCGCACGACATCGGCGTGTTCAAGGCACTCGGCATGACGCCGCGCCAGACACTGACGATGATCGCCTGTTCGGTCGCGATCACCGGTCTGGTCGCGGGCATCATCGCGGTCCCCGCCGGCGTCCTGCTGCACCACAACGTGATCCCGGCGATGACCCACGCGGCGAACTCGGGCTACCCGTCGGCGCTGATCTCGGTGTACTCGGTGCCTGAGATGATCGGCCTGGCCCTGGCCGGGCTGCTCATCGCGGTGGCCGGCGCCCTGGCCCCCGCGTCCTGGGCCGCCCGCTCCCGCACCGCCGCCGCGCTCCGCACGGAATAAAAGCGATCGTCCGAACGGGTTCGTGCTCCGCCTGGTCCCGCCCCCTGGCTCTTTCAGGTGCGGGACCGGGCGGCGCGCTGGTTAGCGCCCGGCCCAGCTCGCGATCGGCTGGAAGCCGCTGGTTGGCCCCGGCCAGTGGTAAGCCCAGCACTCCCCGGCGGTGGTCTTGATGACGCGCCGCTCGAAGAGCCCGGTGGCGGTGCCCTCGATCTCGTCGAGGACGGGAAGGGCGGTACCGGGGTCGCGCAGCACGACAACCAGGCCCGGTACGACCCCGGGGCGCGCTGGCTCGAACGCGGCGGCCGGCCACCCGTAGGGAGTGCGGTAGAGCAGGCCGGCCGCCGTGGCGGCTTCCGGTGCGCCCGGCGCGGCGAGCGGCTCAAGCAGGGGCCAGCGTTCCTCGCCGGGCATCAGCGTGCCGTACACGAACAGCCGCGCGATCGCGCTCATGGTCTGTAGTCTCGCGGATCGCGCCGTGCCGGTAGACACGCGCCGGCTCCCGCGAGACAGTAGGCGGGTCGATCCAACGTCGCAACGGAGCCACGGATGAGTGAGATGACGCGTCAGCCGGTCATCCGGCTGAGGGACGGAGCCGTTCGCGGGAAGGCCGTCCCCGGCGGGTACGCGTTTCTCGGCATCCCCTACGCGGCGCCCCCGTTCGGTGCGAACCGGATGCGGCCGCCCCAGCCCGTGCGGCCGTGGGCGGGCGAGCGGGACGCGACGGCATTCGGGCCGACCGTGCCCAAGGGCGACTACCCGCCGCAGTACGCCACGCTGTTTCCCGAGGTGGTGCTCCCCGGGGACGACTGCCTGAACCTGAACGTCTGGACGCCCGAGCCCGGCGCGGCCGGGCTGCCGGTGCTCGTGTGGATCCACGGCGGCTCGTTCATGAACGGGTCGTCGTCGGTGGGCGCGTACGACGGCGCGGCCTTCGCCCGGGACGGCGTGGTGTTCGTGAGCGTCAACTACCGGCTGTCCGCCGAGGGCTTCCTGTTCCTCGATGACGGCACCGCCAACCTGGGCCTGCTTGATCAGCTGGCGGCCCTGCGGTGGGTGCGGGACAACATCGCGGCGTTCGGCGGCGACCCGGCGCGTGTCACCGTGGCGGGCGAGTCGGCCGGGGCGATGAGCGTGACGACGCTGCTGTCGATGCCGCTGGCGGAGGGCTTGTTCGCGCAGGCCATCGCGCAGAGCGGGGCCGGCGCCCACACCCTCGCCAGCGAGGACGCCCGCAAGGTCGGCGGTTACCTCGCCGACGCGCTCGGCGTGCCGCCGGACCGGGAGGAGGTCAAGGCGGTGGCGCTGGACAAGCTCGTGCGGGCCGCGTCCGACCTGGTGGTCGAGGTGCAGACAGCCCCCGACCCGGCCAAGTGGGGACAGCTCGCGCTGAGCCTGCTGCCGTTCGCGCCGGCCGTCGACGGCGAGGTGCTGCCCGCCGCGCCGCTTGATGCCATGGCGGCGGGCCGGGGGAGCGGTGTGCCGCTGCTGATCGGGTCGAACCTGGAGGAGGCACGGCTGTTCCTGGTCGCGCCGGCCACCATTGACCTCATCGACGAGCCAACGCTGGCCGCGGCGGCGGCCGGGTACGGGCTGGCCGGAAACGGCCTTGAGGCGTACCGGGCCAACCGCCCGGGCGGCAGCCCCGGCGACGTGCTGGCCGCGGTGATCACCGACTGGTTCTTCCGTGTCCCGGCGATCCGGATCGCCGAGGCCCGCAGCGCCTCGGCGGCGGCCAAGACGTGGATGTACCGGTTCGACTTCCCGGAACCGGCGGCCAATCACGGCTTCGGCGCCTGCCACGCGGTGGAGATCCCCTACGTCTTCGACACGATCGCGCGCGACGAACTGCGTCCGCTGCTCGGCGACGCGCCTTCGCAGGCGGTCGCGGACCGCGCGCACCGGGTGTGGGTCGACTTCGTCACCCGCGGGGAGCCCGGCTGGGCGCCCTACGACACCGTCTCCCGCACCACCGGCCTGCTCGCGGAGGAAATCAGTCCCGTCGCCGATCCGGCGGGAGACGAGCGCGCACTGTGGGAGGGCATCCGCTGACCTCGCGCACCACCGAAGGGAGCCACGGTCATGATCGGTGACCGGTGGGGCGTCAGCGACGCCGAAATCTCGCGCGCCTACCCGTGCGACGAGTTCATGCGCGCGCCCGTGCTGCAGGCGTGGCGGGGCGTCGACGTGGCGGCGCCACCGGAAGCGGTATGGCCGTGGGTCGCCCAGGTGCGGATCGCCCCGTACTCCTACGACTGGATCGACAACCGCGGCCGCCGCTCGCCCAGGGAACTGGCGGACCTCGCCGAGCCGCGCGTCGGAGAGGCGTTCACGACCGCCGGCGGGCAGGCGGTGGGCCGGATCGTCTCGGTCGAGGCAGGAAAGCAGCTGACGGGAACGATCATGGGCGCCTACATGTCCTACGTCCTGCTGCCCGCGGACCATAACGGCACGCGGCTGCTGCTTAAGGTCGTGATGCGGACCAGCGGGCTGACCGCACTCGGGCTGTGCGTCGGCGACCTGATCATGTCCCGCCGTCAGTTGCTGAACCTGAAGCGCCTCGCCGAGCGCCATGGCCGAGACGGCGGCGGACAGACCGCCCTCTGATCCGCGCCGCTGCCGCTAGCTGGCGACGCTGTAGCGGTTGGGTCCTGGCGTGCCCCGCAGCAGATAGAAGACCAGCAGGACGATCCAGCCGAAGAACGGCACCCAGCCGATCCACCACCACCAGCCGGTGCGGTTGGTGTCGTGCAGGCGGCGGACGGCCACGGAGATCCCGGCGACGATCAACGGGATCCCGATGATGATGTCGAGGATGATCCCGACGGGCCTGGACCAGTCGGATATCCAGCTGATGATCGTGTAGACGATGAACTGGAGCAGGGCGAACCACCAGAACGCCGACCGGGAAGCCCGCCCCCGGAACGTGACGATGTTGTTCATCGCCCCCTGGATGGCCTCAGCGAAGCCGACTGGTGCGCCTTGCAGGTAGGTGAGCGGGCCTGGGCCGCCTGGCGGGTATCCGCCGCCTGGCCCGTATCCGCCGGAGGACGGGTAAGCGCCGTAGGTGCCGCCCTGCTGGCCGCCCGCCCAGGGGCCGCCCTGGCCCGGGACGTACTGGCCCTGAGCCTGGCCAGAGTGCTGCCCCTGGCCGGCGGGCTGGTCCTCGTGCGGGCCTTGCTGGCGCGGGATGTCCTCCTCCGCGCCGTAGGTGCCCTGCCCGGAAGCCTGGGACGGCTGCTGGGCAGGCTCATATGAATTCGGGCCGTGAGGCCCCGGCTGACCATTGGGAGTGCTCATGTCGCGCCTCCGATTCCCCCGGGATCGGTGTGTCGCGTGTGATATGCCCACGGTGAGCTAGTGAAAGCACACCATTCGTGATGAAGTTGTGCTTGGTGAATCTCCAGCGGCATCGTTGCCCGTCGGCTAGGACGCCGTCAAGAAGCTGACCGCAGGGCGCGGAAGCAGCCGCGGACTTCCTCGACGAAGAGGGCCGGCTGTTCGAGCGCGGCGAAGTGCCCGCCGCGGGCCGGTTCGCTCCAGTAGCGGATGTCGGTGAAGCGGCGCTCCGCCCAGCGCCGGGAGGGACGCTGCAGCTCTTTCGGGAAGACCGAGCAGCCGACAGGGACAGACACCGTGTCGGTCATGTCGCCGGAGATCCACTGGTTGACCTGCCGAATGCTCTCCCAGTACAGCCGGGCCGACGACGCACCGGACCCGGTCAGCCAGTAGAGCATGAGGTTGTCGAGAAGCTCGTCGCGGCCGACCACGGTTTCCAGGTCGCCGTCGTGATCGGTCCACGCCCAGAACTTTTCGACGATCCAGGCGCACAGCGCCGCGGGCGAGTCGACCAGCGCGTAGCCGATGGTCTGCGGCCTGGTGCCGTGCTCGGTCGAGTATCCCGCGTCGGCCGCGGCTGACCGCCGCAGCGACTCGAGCGCGGACCGCTCCTGGCTGGTGAGGTTGTCGAAGGTCGCCGGGTCCGGCGGGGCGAGCGGCGGCACGAGGTGCAGGCCCACCACTTTGTCCGGCGCCTGCCTGCCGATGCAGGTGCTGACGCTCGTTCCCCAGTCGCTGCCTTGCGCGGCGAAGCGCGGGTACCCGAGACGCTCCATCAGGACGGTCCACGCGGCGGCGATCCGCTCGACGCCCCACCCCGGCGCCGCCGGCTTGTCGCTGAACCCGTAGCCGGGCAGCGAAGGGCAGACGACGTGGAAGGCGTCGTCCGGTCCGCTGCCGTAGGCGACGGGGTCGGCGAGTTGCCAGATGACCTTGGCGAACTCGGCGACCGAGCCGGGCCAGCCGTGGGTCATCACGAGCGGCAGCGCCTCCGGGTGCGGCGAGCGCACGTGGACGAAGTGGATGCCGAGCCCGTCGATCGGGGTGCGGAACTGCGGAAACGCGTTCAGCCGCCGCTGCCTTGGCGCCCACTCGTACTTTTGCTCCCAGTACTGGCAGAGCTCTCGCAGGTAGCCGAGCGGCACGCCCTGCGACCAGTCGCCGACCGTTTCTTTCTCCGGCCACCGCGTCCGGTGCAGCCGGGCGCGCAGGTCGTCAAGTTCGTCTGAGGACGTCTCGATGCGGAACGGGGTTACTTCCTCGGGCACGTGCCACGCCTTCCTCGTAGCCGGCCACCCGCGTCCGCTGTCGCGCGGGCGGTCTTCACTACGCCTACTTTCTCGCGTGATCCCCGGAAAACGTCGCGGCGGACGCGGCGACCGTGACACGGAACCTCGACGGGGCCGAAGCTTTTGTGCGGAAAGGGGATAATGCGTGCTATGTCGCTCAGGCCGTCGGCCGGTCTCAGGACCGACCATCGTCGTTCAGCCCGACGCTTCGTCGTCAGCTACGCCGCCCGGCGTGCTCCCGTTCCTGGCAGCGGCCGATGACGCGGGTCGCGATCGTCGGCGGCGGGCTCGGCGGGCTGGCCGCCGCGGCGTTCCTGCACCAGGCCGGCGTGCAAGCGGTCGTCTACGAGCAGGCGCGGGAACTGCGCGAGGTCGGCGCGGGCATCATGGTCCCGCCGAACGCGGCCCGCATGCTCCGGCGGCTCGGCGTGCTCGACGCGTTCAGCGAGCGGGCGGTCCAGCTGGACATCGGCTGGGAGTTCCGCCGCTGGCGGGACGGCAACGTCCTGTCCGCGCAGGACCTGACCGCCAAGTCCGCGCGGCTGTACGGCGAGCACACCTACACGGTGCACCGCGCCGACCTGCTGGGGGCGGTCAAGAGCGCGGTGCCTGCGGATGCCGTCAAGCTCGGCAAGCGGCTCGACGGTTTCTCGGCGTCCGCGGCGGGAGTGAGCCTGAGCTTCGCCGGAGGGGAGCGGGCGGAAGCCGACGTGCTGATCGGCGCGGACGGCATCCACTCGGTGATCCGCGCGACGCTGACCGAGCCGGCGCCGCCCACGCACTCGGGCATGTGCGCGTTCCGCGCGCTCGTCCCGGCGGCGAACGCGCCCGAGTTCGCGCTCCGCCCGGCCCAGGCCGTGTGGCTCGGCCCCGGCCGTCACGTGGTGCACTACCCGGTCAGCGGCGGCGAACTGGTTAACGTCGTGGCGATCGCCCCCGCGGGCGACTACGCCACCGAGTCATGGACGGCGATGGCCACCGTGGAGGAGTTCCTCGCCGAGTTCGACGGCTGGGACGACCGGCTGACCAACCTGATCAAGGCCGCGCGGACGCCGGGGCGCTGGGCGCTGCTGATCAGGCATCCGCTGCCCCGGTGGACGTGGGGACCGGTGACCCTGCTCGGCGACGCCGCGCACCCCATGCTCCCGTTCCTCGGCCAGGGGGCGGCGCAGGCCTTCGAGGACGCGGCGATGCTCGCGACCTGCCTAGCGAACGGCAAGGCCGACCCGGCGGGGGCGCTGCGCCGCTACGAGTCGGCCCGCATCGACCGCGCCAGCCGCGTCCAGCAGGGCAGCCACGCCCGCGCGGACTACAACCACCTGCCCGACGGCCCGGAGCAACGGGACAGGGACGCGGCGCTGCGCGCCGCCGACCCGCTGGCGGCCAACGCGTGGATCTACGCCCACGACCCTTTCAGCCCGAACTGACCCGCTACTGCCTGATCGCGGCAGTCTCAGCCGCCGGCCGGTTACGGAAGGTCCGGGTCAAGGACCCTCCGATCGACGCCGCGGGCGCAGTCCGATGATTTCCCGGCGGGTGCCGGGTCTTATGACAGCCGCATGATCACACAGACGGAGGACGCGATGCAGCCACAGACACAGCACACCGAACTCCAGGGCTGGCAGCGGCTGGTCGGCACGTGGGCAACCGAGGCCACTCATCCGGCGCTCCCCGGCATCGTCGTGAGCGGACAGGCCACGTTCGAATGGCTTGAAGATCAGCGATTCCTGATCCAACGCTCGCACTACGACCATCCAGAGATTCCCGATGCGATTGCGGTCACCGGGATCATCGACGGGAAGCCGTCGATGCACTACTTCGGCCCCCGCGGGGGCACCGGGTGTTCGCGGTCGACTTCACCGCGGACACCCGGCGGTGCTGGAACGACGCACCCGGGTTCTCGCTAAGGACGGCCGACCCGACCATCGCATTCACGTGCCGCTCACCTGACACCACGCCGAGGATCAGCACCCACATGCCCGATTCGCGGGCCGCTGCGGTGCCGTACGCGGCAACAACGTGGAAACTCCGCATCCGGCGGAAACTTCGCACGCATATAGCGTGTTTTATTTCCGCCGGACGAAGAGTTTCCACGCTAACGGCCAGCCAGGCCTCGATGGCCGGGCCGCTGCCCGGCGCGCGGTCTTCAATGGCACCACGCGTCTCTTAAGAGCACGTGCTCGCCATCGAGAGCGCGAAGAAGCCGGAGACACGCGCGGCGCATCCGAGAAAGCCCTAGCAATGCTCCGCGAGCCGCGGCCGGCGGGGAACCGCGCGGCCCGCGGTGACATCGGGCACTGGTTCAACGCCGTGAATCACGCGGGGACGATTCTGGCCGTTGACGGGCAGAGCGGCAAACTTGAAAAGTGGCCGCCCTCGAAAACGGACTCGGCTTTGATGAGAGCGAGATGTCTGGTTCTGACGCCATCTACTTCACCGCAGACGGAGAGGTCGTGCGTGATGATCACCCATGAGCAGGCGGAGCGCATCGCAGCGGAAGCGGTCGGCCCGGCGGGAGCCAGTAACGGCCTGGGCTGGCATCTGGTCGAGTTCGACGCCGGCTGGGTCGTGTGGGGTGACTGGTTCGGTGACCCGTCGATGCGCGGCGGTGCCGTGTGCGTGGTGGAGCGCGCGACCGGGCGGGTGATGTCGTTTCCGTCGAGCGTCGCGGTAACTCGCATCATGAGCGAATACAACGAGGTAATCAGCCGCGCCTCGTCGGTGAGCGACTGACCGGCCGCGCCGCTCAGCGGAAAGCGTCGGCGTGGGCCGTCGCCCACTGGGCGAACGTGCGCGGCGCCCGGCCGGTGACCTCCTGAACGGTCGGCAGCACCTTCGACTCATCGAGCGCCCCGGCCACGTAGAAGTCGAAGAACGCGTCCACGTACTTGGCGGGGGTCGTCGCGCTCATCTCCGCCCGCGCCTCCTCGTTGGTCTGCGCCTCGAACCGCAGGCCGCGGCCGAGCACCTCGCCGAGGATCGCCACCCGCTCGCCGGCCGACAGCGATTCCGGCCCACTCACCTCGTATATGCGCTCCTCGTGCCCGGGCGAAGTCAGCGCCTGCGCGGCCACCGCGGCGATGTCGGCCGGGTCGGTCACCGCCGCCCGCACGGGGCCGAACGGGGCCCGCACCAGGTCTCCGGCCTTCAGTTGCGGCAGCCACTGGAAGGCGTTGGTCATGAACATGGCCGGCCGCACGATCGTCCACGCGAGCCCGGACTCCCTGGCCGCCTGCTCGGACATGGCCATGTAGGCGGTGATCGCGTTGCTCATGTCCCCGCTGCCCGCGGACATCCCCGACAACTGCACCACCGTGCGTACCCCGGCCCGCCGGGCCTCGGCGTGCACGCCCGGCATGTCCGCGTACCCGGGCAGCATGAAGACGCCGTCGGCGCCCTCGAGGACGGGACGCAGGCTGGCTGGGTCGTTCAGGTCGCCGGACACCACCTCCACCCCCGACGGGAAGCGGCCGGGTTCCGCGGACCTGGTGAGGGCTCGCACCGGTTGTCCCGCCTCCGCCAGCGCCGCGACCAGCTCACCGCCGACGTTGCCAGCCGCACCGGTCACCACGATCATCGAAGTTCCTCCGTTCGGCTGGTGTGCGGGGCAGGCGGCGGGCGCCGCCGGCCGGGGAAGAGGCTACAGGCCGCTGATGACCTCGGCCAGCGCGGGCTGGCTGTCCTCGCCGGCGACGAGGTACGACAGGCCGAACCGCTCGCGCCGCGCGTGAAGATCGGCGCGGATCTGGTCCGGGCTGCCGATGAAGACCGTGGGCATCTGCCAGACCTGCTCGACGTCGATCCCGCTCCAGCCGCGTCGGGCGATCAGGTCCTCGGTGCCGGACCGGCGCTTTTCGGTGACGACGAACGTGCCGATCGCGCTGAGCTCCAGGCGGCCGAACCGGTCCCCGGCGGCCTCGCGGAGCACGCCGACCTTAGCGTCGAACGCCGCGGGCAGCCGGTCCGCTGGATCGTCGCCGTCGGCTGAGTTCCGGATGGGGGCCGGGAGAATACCGACGATGTCCGCGTGCCGCGCGGCGAGCCGCAGCATGCGCGGCCCGCCCGCGCCTACGAGCAGCCGCGGCGACCCGTGCCGCGGCATCGGGATGACGTCGAGGTCCAGGCCGTCGATCTGGTAGCCGGCGTCCGCGTACCGCACCG
>Ga0207652_10004897_pt1 | contig 10832 bp, 9 predicted proteins | sample KBSC63BmetaG_FD_184334 | JGI IMG/M metagenome (GOLD analysis project Ga0207652, IMG submission 184334) | Corn rhizosphere microbial communities from Kellogg Biological Station, Michigan, USA - KBS C6-3B metaG (SPAdes) (version 2) | ecosystem: Host-associated > Plants > Roots > Rhizosphere ...
GGGCGCTGGCCGTGGCCCGCGCGGACGGCCGCCGCCACCCGAGCCCGAACGCCGGGGTGGCGGAGGCGGCCTTCGCCGGCGCGCTCGGCGTGCGCCTCGGCGGCCGCAACGACTACGGCTCCCACGCCGAGGACCGGCCCGTCCTCGGCGGCGACGGCCGCCCGCCGGAGCTGGCCGACATCGCCCGCGCCGCCCGGCTGAGCCGCGCCATCACCGTCGCCGCCGCGGTCGCGGGCGCCGCCATCGCCCTGGCCCGAGGATGGGGTCATTAAGTTGATGCAGAACGACTTCGGCTTGCTCCGCCCTGCGAACCCTCTTTTTCTGATGCCACGGTCACGTTGATCCGCTTCGGCAGAGGCAGAAAAAGGAGAGTTCGTCCGTTCGGAATCATCTGAATCTCCTCCGGCCGGCGAGCACGCAGTCGCCGCAGACGGCGGACGGATTTCCGGGTGCGAGCCGGTAGTACAGGCAGCAACTCGCGCGGCGGAACGCCGGGCCCGGCGGGCACGGTTCCCCGCGCAGCCACGGGCCGGCGAACAGCCGGCGGGCCGCCTGCCACGCGTCCGGCGCCAGGTCGGGACGTTGCCTGGCCGCCTGGGCGGCCGCCGCGTTGACCGCCGAGGCGACGTTGCCCCACAGCACGCGGTCGGAGACCGGGACCAGCCGCGCGACCGCCGCCGTCAACGGGGCGAGCAGCTCACCGAAGAGCAACTGGTCTCCCTCCTCCTGGCTCACGCCTGCTTCCGGCGCGGTCGGGACCGAGAGCGGCACCGGGCCGCCTGACCGGTCCTGCCACCACAGCCCGCCGGGACGGAGGTCGACCGGGCGGCGCAACACGGCCGCGCCAAGCGCCGGGGCGGTCAGCCGCGCAACCAGGCCGAGGTGCCCGGCGGAGGCCGCGACCCGCGGCTCGATGTCGTCCACGGTCAGGCCGCCCCTGGCCGCCAGCGCGGCCCGGACCGCGTCGATGCGGCCGCGAAGCGTCGGCGACGGCGCGGTCAGCTCCCTGACCGGACGCCACGGCGGAACCGGCGTCTCGCCTGGCATGTGCGAGCCCACCGCGAAGAAGGGGCCGAGGGCGGCTAGGTCGTCGGGCACCCGGCCATCGTCCCACCCGAGACGGGCACGGCTACGCTGGCAGGGTGAACGGCGCCCTTCTCGTCGCGGGAACCTCATCCGACGCCGGCAAGAGCGTCCTCGTCGCCGGCCTTTGCCGGTGGCTGGCCAGGCAGGGCGTGCGGGTCGTCCCGTTCAAGGCGCAGAACATGGCGCTGAACTCCGCCGTCACCGCCGACGGCGCCGAGATCGGCCGCGCCCAGGCGATGCAGGCCGCGGCCGCCGGCGTCGAGCCGGAGGCGGCGATGAACCCGGTGCTGCTCAAGCCGGGCAGCGAAACCCGCAGCCAGGTCGTCCTGCTCGGCAAGCCCGTCGCCGAGGCCGGCGCGCTCGACTACCAGGAGCTCAAGCCGGCGCTCGCGGCGGCGGTCGCGGCGAGCCTCGCGGACCTGCGCCGCCGGTTCGAGGTGGTGATCTGCGAGGGCGCGGGCAGCCCCGCCGAGATCAACCTGCGCCACCGCGACATCGCGAACATGGGCCTGGCCCGGGCCGCGGGCCTGCCGGTGATCGTCGTCGGCGACATCGACCGGGGCGGGCTGCTCGCCGCCCTGTACGGGACGCTCGCGGTGCTCGAGCCGGCCGACCAGCGGCACCTCGCCGGCTTCGTCGTGAACAAGTTCCGTGGCGACCGGCGGCTGCTCGCCCCCGGCCTCGACATGCTGAAGTCGATGACGGGCCGGCCCACGCTCGGCGTACTCCCCTGGCGCCAGGATCTGTGGCTGGACGCCGAAGACTCGCTCGACCTGGACTCCCGGCCGCGCGCCGCCCTGCCACCGTACGGGTCGTCGCACGGGTCGTCGCACGGGGCGGCCAGCCTACGGGTCGCGGTCGTCCGGCTGCCACGGATGTCCAACGTGACCGACGTCGACCCGCTCGCGGCCGAGCCGGGCGTCATCGTCGACCTCGCCACCACCCCCGCCCAGCTGGAGGGCGCCGACCTGGTGATCCTCCCCGGGACGCGGGCCACCGTCAGCGACCTGGGCTGGCTGCGGGAGACCGGCCTCGCCGCGGCCATCGCCGACCGCGCGGCCCGCGGCGGGCCGGTGCTCGGCATCTGCGGCGGCTATCAGATGCTCGCCGTGAAGATCCACGACGACGTGGAAAGCCGCGCGGGCACGGTCCCCGGCCTCAGCCTGCTGCCCGCCACCGTCAGTTTCAGCGCCGCCAAGACCCTCACCCGCCCCTCGGGGACGGCGCTCGGCGAGCCGGTCGCCGGCTACGAGATCCACCACGGCGCCGTCACCGCGGACGGCGGCGAAGCCTTCCTCGATGGCTGCTCGGCGGGCTCGGTGCGCGGCACCACCTGGCACGGCATCTTCGAGAACGACGCCTTCCGGCGCGCGTTCCTGCGTGACCTGGCCGCCCGTACGGGCCGAGACTTCACCCCCGCGCCCGACGTAAGCTTCGCCGCCGTGCGGGAACGCCGCTACGACGTGCTCGCCGACCTGATCGAGCAACACCTCGACACCGCCGCCTTGGCCGCGTTGATCGAGGGTGGCGTCCCCGCGGACCTGCCCACGGTTGTCAGCGGCCTGGTGCCGTCTTAGCCCATTCCCCGCCTCGTTCAGAAGCCGATGGCTTCGCGGAGGAGCAGGACGGTGGCGCGGCCGGGGCGGGGTTCAGCGTTGAGGATGAGGAGGCGGTTGACGGCGCTGGGCCACCCGTAAGCCTCCCGGGTACGGGCGCTTTCCAGTGGGAGGGCGTGGTCTTCGACGCGGCGCAGCGCGGTGCCCAGGTCGGGAACCACCTTCTGTGCTCCGACGATCCAGATCGCGCGGCCGGCGCCGCCGGAGTAGGCGGGCAGCTGACTTCCGCTGCCCGAGGCGGCGACGAGGGAGCCGGTCTCGGTAAGCGCGGCGACGCTGCCGATGACGACGTCGGGGCTGGCCAGCAGCCGCCGGAAGTCGTCGGCGGCGGCGACCCGGTCCATGGCCAGGACGCGCGGCCTGACGGCCTCGTAGCGGCCGCTGGCGTTGATGTCCTCGTCGATGCCGGACAGCCGGAGGGTCTCGCTGGCCGCGGTGAACACGCTGGCACCCTCGGGTATCAGGTCCCGGACGCGGGCCCGCGCGGCGGCCGCGTCGTCAAGGATCTCGACGGTGAAGCCGTGCGCGTTGAGTGCCTCGGCCGCCCGCTCCAAGCGCTGTGCGGGCGCCGGGTCGGTGAACAGTGCTGTCGGCGTTGGGGTCGTCATGGTGCCTCCTGGGTTCGTCGCTGGCGATGTGCTCGTCTCAGCGGTCCGACAACGCAGCCGAGGGAAATGTGAGGCGACCGGCCGACCTCACATTTTCGCGCGTTGTCTTGTCGAAGTGGTGAGGACAGAAGCGAGCGAGGGGAACACCGGCAGCATGACCATCCGATCCGAGCCGGGACACGGCGGGCCCGATCCGGGCCTGGACGTGATCATGAGCGAGCGCCGCCAGCTGATCGGCCTCACGTACCGGCTGCTCGGCTCGCTGGCCGAGGCCGAGGACGCGGTCCAGGAGACCTACGCCCGCTGGTACGCCATGTCCCGGGCGGAGCAGGAAGCCATCGAGTCACCCGGTGCCTGGCTGACCACGGTGGCCAGCCGCGTCTGCCTCAACCTGCTCGCCTCGGCCCGCGCCCGGCGCGAGACCTACGTCGGCGAGTGGATCCCCGAGCCGCTGCCCGGACGCATGGACTGGATCACCGGGCGACCGGGCGGCGCCAGCCTTGACCCGGCCGACCGGGTCACCCTCGATGAGTCGGTCAGCATGGCTTTCCTCGTCGTGCTCGAGTCGATGACCCCGGCCGAGCGAGTCGCGCTGATCCTGCACGACGTCTTCCGCTATTCCTTCGCCGAGGTGGCCGACGTTACCGGCCGTACCCCGGCGGCGTGCCGCCAGCTGGCCTCGTCGGCCCGCCGTCGCGTGCTCGCCGCGCAGGCTCCCCCGCCCCCGTCGGCCCGGCACGCCGGCATCATCAAGGCCTTCAAGGAGGCATGGGAAGCCAAGGACATCGGCGCCCTGATCGGCCTGCTTGACCCCGACGCCACGGCCACCGCCGACGGCGGCGGCATCGCCCTCACCTTCCTGGAACCGATCCACGGCGGCGAGCAGATCGCGCGCGCCTGGATCGAGATCGCCAACAACCACGCGCCCGGCGACGTGACCTTCCTGGAGCGCACCGTCAACGGTCAGCCCGGGCTGGTCGCTCACCAGGACGGCCGCATCCTGACGGTATTCGCGTTCGACCTCGCGGACGACCGGATCCGGCACATCTGGGCGATACGCAACCCCGAGAAACTCCGGCGCTGGACCGTAGGCTGACGACGCCGGCGGCCGGCGCGGCGGCCGCGGCGCCTACGTCTCGTTCTTCGTCCCCGAGAGCCACGAGCTGACCGCTCTTATCACCGACGCCGCCAGCCGCGCGGACGCCCTATGGGCCAGCCACCGCGGCCTGCGCTTAGGTAGAAAAGGTGTTCATGGCCTTGATCGACCGGGTGGCCGGCCGTGGGGCCAGCCAGCCGACCACCGGCGGCGTGGGATATCCCAACCACGGCTCACCGCCGCTGCGTCCCCGCCGTGTCGGGCGCGCTGGCCACCCTGTCGGGCGCGCTGCCGGGCTCGGGCGCGCTGCCGGGCGCGGGCGACGGTGCGGGTGACGGGCGGTTCTTGCGGCCGGTCAGAACCGTGCCGGCCACGGTTCCCGCCAGCGCGAGGCCCGTCGCCACGGCGAGGGCGGTGCCGAACCCGCGGCTGAAGTCCGCGGGGGTGGCGTAGCCGCCGGTCGCGGCGAACGCGGCGCCGAGTACCGCGACACCGAACGCGCCGCCGAGCTGCCGCATCGTGCTGAACGCGGCCGATGCGGTGCCGATATCGGCGGGCGGCACGGTGCTGGTGACCGACCTGGTGACCGCCGGTATCGAAAGCGCGAGCCCGACCCCGATGAGGATCATCGGCGTGACCAGCGCGAGATAGCTGGTGCCGGGGCCGGCGGCCGCCGCGATCCAGGCCACCCCGGCGGCCTGCACCAGCGACCCGGTCACGACCAGGACGCGGTCGCCGACTTTGTCGGCCAGCGCGCCCGCTCGCGGGCCGACAAGGAACGGCGCGATCCCCCACGGAAGCAGCCTCAGCCCCGAGCCGAGCGGGTCTTGGCCCTCAACCACCTGCTGGAACTGCGGCATCAGGAATATCACCCCGCTCAGCGAGGCATTGACCATGAAGATGGCGGTATTGCCCGCGGAGAACGCCGGCGAGCGGAACAGCCGCGCGGGCAGCATCGGATGCGCGGCATGGCGCTCCCACGCCGTGAAGGCGGCCGTTGCCGCGGCCCCGCCGACAAGCGTCCCGACGACCTCGGGGCTCGCCCAGCCCGCCGTGTTCCCCCGGACCAGCCCCCACACCAGGCCCAGCGCGGCCGCGGTGACCAGCACCAGCCCGGGCAGGTCGACCGCGCCGCCTGGGCCCTTCGTCTCGCTGAGCCGGGTGAGGACCAGCGGAACCGCCGCGAGCGCGACCGGCACGTTCAGCCAGAAGATCCATTGCCAGCCGAGACCCTGGGTCACCGCACCGCCGAGCACCGGCCCGGCCACCGCGGCCAGCGCGGTCACCCCGCCGTAGATCCCGATCGCCCAGCCACGCCGATGGGGCGGGAACGCGCCGTTCAGCAGCGCCAGCGCCATCGGAATGATGGTCGCCGCGCCCGCGCCCTGTACCGCGCGCGCGGCGATCAGCGCGGCTGCGTCCGGCGCCAGGGCGCAGGCCGCCGAGGACACCGCGAAGATCGTGAGCCCCGCCGCGAAGACCCGGCGGCGGCCGAGCCGGTCGCCGAGCGCGGCCGCGGTCATCAGCAGCACCGCGAAGCTGAGCGTGTAAGCGCTGACCGTCCATTCCAGGTCCGCCAGCGACGCGCCCAGGTACCGCCGGATGGCGGTGAGCGCGGTGGCGACCACCATCACGTCGAGGATCACCACGAACGATGCCAGTGACGCGAGGCCAAGCACCCAGCCCTGCTCCCTGGTTACCCGGGTGGCTTGGCCGCCTGCTACCCGCACTTGAACCACGTGCCTTCTCCCTCTGTGCGTTTTTGCTTCCGCATTGTTGGGACACGGTGCACCGCGGAAACTGGCCGGCGGCGGAGCAGCCAGTTTTCGTGGCGGGCGGGGTCTATACCGGTAGAGGCCATATAGCCGGGAGGCGCCATGCGAGAGACCGATGACCAGACCGGGCAGTTGCTCGCCCAGGCACGCTCTGGTGACGGGGATGCGTTCGCCGAGCTCACCGGGCAGTTCCGGCGCGAACTCCAGGTGCACTGCTATCGGATACTCGGCTCGGCCGCCGATGCCGAGGACATGCTGCAGGAGACGATGATGGCCGCCTGGCGCGGGCTCGACCGGTTCCAGGAACGATCATCGCTGCGGGCCTGGATGCACGCGATCGCCACCAACAAGTGCCTGAACCACCTGCGCGCCAGCCGCGACGCGCCGCTGCCCGCGCCCTCGGTGCCGCTGCCCGAGCCCACTCGCAGCGGCGAGCCGCTATGGCTGGAACCGTACCCCGACGTGCTGCTCGGCGACCTGCCGGATGCCGCTCCCGGACCGGAGGCGCGTTATGAGGCCAGGGAATCGGTGTCGCTGGCCTTCGTCACCGCCCTGCAGCACCTCCCGCCCCGGCAGCGGGCCGTCCTGGTGCTCCGCGACGTGCTTGGATTCCGCGCCGCCGAGACGGCGGCCATGCTCGGCTGCACTGTCGACGCCGCGAACAACCTGCTCAGGCGGGCTCGGGTCACGATGGCCGGCGAGTTGCCGCCGGGAGGGCGCGACCAGGCACCGCTGCCAGGATCCGTACGCGAGCAGCAGGTCACCGCCCGGTTCGCGGACGCGTTCGAACGCGGCGACGTGGCGGCGGTCGTCGCCCTGCTCACCGACGACGCCTTGCTCACGATGCCGCCGCTACCGTTCGAGTACCAGGGCCGGGACGTCGTCGGCGAGTTCCTGTACGCCGTATCGTTCCGCCAAGGAACGCGGCGGTCCCGGCTGGTCCCGACCCGGTCGAACGGCCAGCCCGCTTTCGGCCGCTACCTGCGCGACCCGCACACCCCGGTCAGCCACGCGCACGGGATGCTCGTCCTCACTATCGCGGGAGACCGCGTCCGCGTCATCACCGGCTTCACCGACAACAGCGTGCTTGCCAGGTTCGGGCTGCCCCGCACCCTTCCCGACTAGGATCAGCTATTCCCGTTACTCTGCCGGATCGACAGCCCGGCCAGGGCGACAGCGGCGCGCACGGCGTCGTCCAGCATCGTGACCACGTGCGGGAACGCGTCACGGAAGAAACCGCTGATCCGGACGGTGACTGTTCGGCATGGTCCTGTGGGCAGACTCGCAAGCGCGGTATCCGACGCACGCCGGAGCGTGGATCCAGAAGCTGCTGGCTCTCAACATGGCCCGCAATGGCATCGAGAGGTTGCCGGGCTAGAACCGCCAGCTTGTCGCGCCCCCGGGTTCGACGGTGCTCAGTGCCGTCGCCGCCCGGACGGTGATGCGGTATGCGTGCCACGGCGGCGCCCCGGCCGAGGGCGCGCTGAATTCGGCGGTAAGCGCCGCACCGGGCGCATCGCCAAGATAGTGGATCGTTGTACGCGCTATAGGGTGTCCAGCCATCCACTATCTCTCTGACACGGGCACGACGTTAGCCCATCGCAACGCTTCTTGCTGTTATCCAGCTGGCGGGGCCGCGCCAACGTGGGCCGCGACCGGCGCGATGCGCTAGGTCAGCGGCCTACCCGGGGACGGGACCAGCCGCAGGGTGAGCTTTTCGCCTACGGCGAGCCGGCCGGAAGCGGGACTGGATGAACGGATTCCACTGGCCGTAGGAGCCCAGGTCGGCGAGGACCGCCCAGACTTCCTCGGGCGATGCCGCGATGTCCACGCTGGCCGAGATCGTTCGCGTGCGACCTAACTCCTAATAGGATCGAAGTTGCATTAATGTCTATCTTAGCAATGCTGCATTAAACGCAACTGGAGTTTCCTTTGGCCGATGACGCGCCCAGCGCCGCGAAAGCTCCCGGCACTCTGCGGCCGGGCGGCCGCACGGCCAGGACCAGGGAGGCCGTCCTGCGGGCGGTCATCGACGAGTTGAGCGACAACGGGTACGCGGGTGCCACTGTGGAGCGGGTCGCGGAACGCGCCGACGTGGCCAAGACCACGATCTACCGCCGCTGGGGCAGCATCGACGGCCTGCTGGCCGACTTCATGGCCGACCGCGCGGCCCGTGACATACCGGTGCCGGACGAGGGAGGCCTCGACGCCGACCTGCGCGCGCTGGCCCGCGACGTCGTGGGGAGCCTCAGCCATCCCGCGGTCAAGGCGGCCCTCGGCGCGATGATGACAGAAGCCACGGGAAACCCCTCCGCCCGGACGGTTCTGGCCGGCTTCCTCGGCAGCCGCCTCGCCGCGACGGCGGTCATCGTCGACCGCGCCGTGGCCCGCGGCGAACTTCCGCTGGGCACCGACGCCGCCGGAGTGATCGGAACGGTCACCGCCGTCATCTACTACCGCCTCTACGTGCTCGGCGAAGAGGCCACGCAGGACGTCGCCCATGGCGCCGCCGCGACCGCCGTGGCGGCCGCCCGCGCGGGCGTGCACTCCACGGCGCCGTACACGTAGTGTCTTATCGGCTCTGGATCGGCCGGGTTGACGCATAGTCGGCTGGGTTGACGCATAGTCTGTAGCCATGGCAGAGGACTGGGAGGGGGACGAGGCGACACGCCGGGCGAAGGCCGCGCTCATCAGCACCAGAGTGCCGAACGCGGCACGCGTAGTGGACTACCTGTACGGGGGCGAGAACAACTTCGAGGTCGACCGCCGGGCCGCGCGGGCCCTGGCCACGACCGCTCCCGTCATAGCCGACATCGCGCCCGCCGTGCGCGCGTTCCAGCAGCGCGTGCTCCGCTTCCTTGTCATGGACGCGGGCATCAGGCAGTTCCTTGACATTGGCATCGGCCTACCGCTCATCGGCAACACGCACGAGGTCACGCAGTCCCTCGTGCCGGAGTGCCGCATCGCCTACGTGGACAACGACCCGATGGTGCTTTCGCACGCCAGGGCGCTGATGAAGTCGGCGCCCGGCGGCGCCGTCGGCTACGTCGACGCGGACGTCCGCGACGCGGCCGCGATTGTGGCCGGCGCGCGGGAGACGCTTGACCTCAACGAGCCCGTCGCGGTCATGCTGCTGTTCACGCTCGCCTACGTGCTTGACGACGCGGAGGCGGTCGCGGCGGTCACCGCGCTGACTGAGGCCGTGCCGTCCGGCAGCTACGTCGCGCTCTACCATCTGGCGGGCGACGTGGACCCGTCGCTTGACGATGCCGCCAGGGAGTGGAACAAGCTGCTGCCCGCGCAACCCATCAGGCTGCGCTCCCGCGCGGAGGTCGGCCGCTTCACCGCCGGGCTCGACCCGGTCCCGCCTGGCCTTGCCCTCGTTACCGAATGGCGCCCGGACCTGGAAGACCCTGACTACGACCACCCTGTCCCCGTGCACGGCATAGTGGCGAACAAGCCCTAGCCGTTAGCCCGCGATCATCGCAAGCAGCGCCCGGGCGGCGGCGCTCGGGGCGCGGGCGGCGGGGACGGCCAGCGACATCGGCCACGTCAGGTCCGCTCCGGTGACCGTGAGCCTGGCCAGGTCGTCACGCTCTGGAATGATGAAATGCGGCAGCAGGGCGATCCCGAGCCCGTGGCGGACGTAGTGCGCGCTGTCGGCGATGCTGTTGATCTCGACCGCGACCCGGCGGGTCAGCCCGGCCTCCGCGAAGGCCCGGTCGGCGACGGTCCGGTTGCCGAACCCGGCCGGGAAGTCGACGAAGGCCTCCCCGTCGAGCTCCGCGATCGGCACGGTGTCTTGCCCGGCCAGCCGGTGGCCGGGCGGTACGACGAGCGCGAGGGTGTCGGTCGCCAGTTCGCGCAGCACGACCCCGGCCGGCACCGGGCCCGGAAGCGACACGAACGCCATGTCATAGGCGCCGTCGGCGACGGCCTCGGCCTGGGCCCGCGGGACCCCGGGGGCGGAGGTCAGCAGCAGGTCGACGCCCGGGTAGCGCTGGTGGTAGCGGCCGATCAGGGCGGGCACGTCCACCAGGCTGACCGACGTCATCGTGCCAATCCGCAGCGTGCCGCGCAGGCCGCCGCGTACTTCGTCGACCGCGTCGCGCGCGTCCCGGACGGCGTCCAGGGTCCCGCGCGCCTTCGGCAGCAGCGCCGCGCCCGCATCCGTGAGCGCCACGTGCTTGGAGGTCCGCTCGAACAGCGGGGCGCCGAGCTCCCGCTCCAGCGACTTGATCGCCGCTGAGACCGCGGACTGCACGATGTGCAGCCGCCCGGCGGCACGGGTGAAGTTCCGCTCCTCGGCGACGGCGATGAAGTACTCAAGCTGCCGCAGCTCCATGGCATCAACCATCTCGCAAACCGATTGAACCGAGCTAAAACGTTCGTTGGACACGATCGTAGTGCGAAGGCAGGCTTGAGGTGAGGCCGGCCGCGCCGGTGCCCACTTGGCGCGGCTGCCGCACACGTAACGGTCATGCGAGAGGGAGATTCCAGTGACCACTCGGGCTTGCGCACCTCCGTCCCGCCCGGCCGGGCCCGAGCCAGGCTCGCCGGGCACGGGCACCGGGCGCGGGCGTGCTTCCGCCAGGCGGCACGGCGCCGGCTTCTGGCAGATCGCGGGCTCGCTGCTGACCGTGATGGCATT
>Ga0207652_10004898_pt1 | contig 10832 bp, 8 predicted proteins | sample KBSC63BmetaG_FD_184334 | JGI IMG/M metagenome (GOLD analysis project Ga0207652, IMG submission 184334) | Corn rhizosphere microbial communities from Kellogg Biological Station, Michigan, USA - KBS C6-3B metaG (SPAdes) (version 2) | ecosystem: Host-associated > Plants > Roots > Rhizosphere ...
GGTGCGGCCCGGATTGTTGGTGGTGAGCAGGCGCGCGCCGACGAAGATCGAGTTGGCGCCGGCCAGGAAGCAGAGCGACTGCAATTCGCGGCTCATGTGCTCGCGGCCGGCGGCGATCCGCACCACCGACTTCGGGCAGACCAGGCGCGCGACCGCGATCATGCGCACGAACTCAAGGCCATCGACGGGGGTCGAGCCGCCGAGCGGCGTGCCCGGGATCGGCATCAGGTCGTTGATCGGCAGGCTCTCCGGGTGGCTGGGCAGGATCGCGAGCTGGTGCAACAGGCCCGCCCGGTCGCGCCGCGTCTCGCCCATGCCGACGATTCCGCCGCAGCAGGTGGACATCCCGGCGTCGCGGACGTGGGCCAGGGTGTCGAGCCGGTCCTGGTAGGTCCGCGTGGTGACCACCTGGTCGTAGTAGTCCGGCCCGGTGTCGAGGTTGTGATTGTAGAAGTCGAGGCCGGCGGCCTTCAGCGCCTTGGCCTGGTCCGCCGTCAGCATGCCGAGCGTGGCGCAGGTCTCCAGCCCCAGCGCCTTCACCCCGGAGATCATCGCCGCCACCTTCGGCAGGTCGCGGTCCTTCACATCGCGCCAGGCCGCCCCCATGCAGAAGCGCTGCGCGCCGCCGGCCTTGGCCTGTGCCGCCGCGGCGATCACCGCGTCCGCCTCCATCAGCTTCGAGGCGGTGGTCGCGGTCTTGAAGTGCTGCGACTGGCTGCAGTAGCCGCAGTTCTCCGGGCAGCCGCCAGTCTTGACGGAGAGCAGTTGCGAGAGCTGGAGTTCGGCCGGATCGAACCACCGTCGGTGGACCTCGGCCGCACGAAAGATGAGTTCGGTGAACGGCAGCTCGAACAGGGCCTCGATCTCGTCCAGCGTCCAGTCGTGGCGCGGGGCGGCGGCGTCGAACGGTGGGACGTGCGCGTTCATGGAAGACTCCGGCTGGATGGCGGCTGGCCGACATAGCGTGCTGCGGCGACCGGCGGCAACTGGCGGTCGCAGATGACGAAGGCGGATCGTGAGATCGAGCTCAAGTTCGCCTGTGGCCCCGAGGATCTCGCCGCGGTCCTGGCCGTCGCGCCGGCGGGGGACGACGAAAGCCGTGAGCTGATCAGCGTCTATTTCGACACGCCGGACCTCGTCCTGCAAAAGGCCGGCGCCTCGCTGCGCGTGCGCGAGCAGGGGGGCCGGCGCGTCCAGACCCTGAAGCGCGGCGAAGGGATTGTGCGCGAGGAGCATGAAGCCGCCATCGAAGGCCTGGCCCCGGACCCGGAGCTGGGACCGCTGCGCTCGCTGGCTCCGAAGGGCGCGGACCTGCGGCCGGTGTTCAACGTGCGGGTCAGCCGCCGGCAGAGAACCTTCCGCTACCACGATGCGGAGATCGAGCTGGCCCTCGACCAGGGCGAGGTGAGCGGCGGCGACCAGCAGGCCCCTATCTGCGAAGTGGAGCTGGAGCTGAAGTCCGGGCCGCCCTCAGCGCTGTTCGATCTAGCCCGCGAACTCTCTGCGGCCACGCCGCTCTACCTGACCTTCGAAAGCAAGGCCGCGCGCGGCCATGCGCTGGTTTCCGGCGAACCGGCAGACGCGCCGCGCCATAGCGAACCTGTCAGCCTTTCGAAGGACTGCACGGTCGCCGAAGCCTTCGAGGCGGTCGCCGGTCACGCCCTGGCGCAGATCGCGGCCAATGCGGCGAGCCTTCGCGCGGCGCCGGGCCCCGAGGCCGTGCATCAGCTGCGGGTCGGCGCGCGACGGCTCAGGAGCGCGCTCAGCACCTTCAAGCCTGCCTTGCAGGACCAACGCCTGGACGCTGTGAAGGCTGAGCTCAAATGGCTGGCGCACGCCTGCGACCAGGTGCGCAACCTCGACGTCTTCGCCGAAGAGACCCTGCGGCCGGCGGAAGTCGAGGGCGGAGGACCGCCGGGTATGGACATCCTGCGCAAGGCCATCGACGCCGCGCGCCGCCGCGCCTGGGCGCGCGCCGCCAAGACCGCCGCCTCTGCGCGGTTCCGTACGCTGATGATCGACGTCACGGCGTGGGTGGAAACCGGCGACTGGCGCGATGGCGAGGCCGCGCGGGCCGGCTTCGAGCCCTTCGCGGACCGGGCGCTGACGCGCCGCCGCAAGCATCTGTCGAAACGCAGGGAGGCCGCCGGCGGGATTGACGACACGGCGCGCCATCACCTGCGGATCGAGGCCAAGAAGCTGCGATACGCCGCCGAGGACCTCGCCGGCCTTTACGGCCACAAGGCCGTCCATCGCTACCTGGGCGAGCTGAAGAATCTGCAGGAAGTCCTGGGCAAGCTCAACGACCTGGCCACAGCCGAGCCCCTGGTGGCCAGCCTCGGCCTGCCCGCCGAGGCCGCGTTCGCAGCGGGCGAGCTGGTGGGGTTGCGGGTGGCCGACAAACCCCGGCTGGTCAAGCGTGCGGCCAAGGCGGCGACGCGGCTGGCCGAAGCCAAACCGTTCTGGGGCTGACGAAGATATAAAGAAGTCTTTATATGATTTCTTGCCTTGGCGCGGCGTCATCGCTATAGACCGCCGGCAAATTCCCCGCTCCGAGGACTGAAATGACCGACTACGTCGTCAAGGACATCGCGCTCGCCGACTGGGGCCGCAAGGAACTCGACATCGCCGAGACCGAGATGCCCGGCCTGATGGCCGTGCGCGCCGAGTTCGGCAAGGACCAGCCGCTGAAGGAAGCCCGCATCGCCGGCTCCCTGCACATGACCATCCAGACCGGCGTGCTGATCGAGACCCTGCAGGCGCTGGGCGCCGAGGTCCGCTGGGCGTCGTGCAACATCTTCTCGACCCAGGACCACGCGGCCGCTGCAATCGCGGCCAAGGGCACCCCGGTCTTCGCGATCAAGGGCGAGACTCTGATCGAGTACTGGGAGTACGCCCACAAGATCTTCGAGTGGCATGACGGCGGCTACCCCAACCTGATCCTCGACGACGGCGGCGACGCCACCCTGCTCTGCGTGCTGGGCCCGAAGGCCGAGAAGGACCCCTCGATCCTCAACAACCCGCAGAACGAGGAAGAGGAGGCGCTCTACACGGTGATGAAGCGCTACCTGAAGGAGAAGCCGGGCTTCTATTCGGCGATCCGCGCGGCGATCAAGGGCGTCTCCGAGGAGACCACCACGGGCGTCCATCGCCTCTATCAGATGGCCGAGCGCGGCGAGCTGCCGTTCCCGGCGATCAACGTCAACGACAGCGTGACCAAGTCGAAGTTCGACAACCTCTACGGCTGCCGCGAGAGCCTGGTGGACGCCATCCGCCGCGGCACCGACGTCATGCTGGCCGGCAAGACCGCGGTGGTGCTGGGCTACGGCGACGTGGGCAAGGGCTCGGCGGCGTCGCTGCGCAACGGCGGCGCGCGGGTGATGGTCACCGAGGTCGACCCGATCTGCGCACTGCAGGCGGCGATGGAAGGCTATGAGGTGGTGACCGTCGAGGACGTGGCCGCCAAGGCCGACATCTTCGTCACCGCCACCGGCAACAAGGACGTGCTCACCATCGACCACATGCGGGCGATGAAGAACAACGCCATCGTCGCGAACATCGGCCACTTCGACAGCGAAATCCAGATCGCGGGCCTGCGCAACTTCAAGTGGGACGAGATCAAGCCGCAGGTCCACCACGTCGAATTCCCGGACGGCAAGAAGATCATTGTCCTGTCGGAAGGCCGCCTGGTGAACCTCGGCAACGCCACCGGCCATCCGAGCTTCGTGATGAGCGCGTCGTTCACCAACCAGACGCTGGCGCAGATCGAACTCTGGCAGAACGGCGGGAAATACCAGACCCAGGTCTATACCCTGCCCAAGCACCTCGACGAGAAGGTGGCCATGCTGCACCTGGGCAAGCTGGGCGCGAAGCTGACCAAGCTGTCGAAGGATCAGGCCGAGTACATCGGCGTCCCGACCGAAGGCCCCTTCAAGCCGGACCACTACCGGTACTAGCGTTTTCCCCCGGTACGGGGGAAATGTCGCCAATGGCGAAGCCGGGCGACAAAGGGGGATGTGTTCAGGAGGATCGAACTCCCCCATCGACCCTCCATGCGATGGCGTCTCGGGCCACTTCTCCCGTATCGAGGGAAGCCTGAACCATGCCCCTGGCGCTCGTCCTTTCCTCGTTCGTGGCGGCCAGCCGGATCGGCGGGGCGGCGCAGCAGTACCTGCTGGCCGCGCACGGGATCGACCCGGTGCTGGTTCCCACCGTCATGCTCGGCCGCAACCCGGCGCGGGGCGCGCATGGGCAGGCCACGCCGCCGGACCTGTTCGCCCAGATGCTCGCCGACGTGGAGGCCGACGCGCTGTTCGGCCTGGTCGACCTCGTCATCACCGGCCACTTCTCCCTCGTCGAGCAGGTCGAGATCGCCGCCGGCGTCCTGGTGCGGGTGCAGGCGGCGGCAAGCCGCCGGCCGGTGGTCGTGGTCGATCCGATCCTCGGGGACACGCCCAAGGGCCTCTACGTTAGCGCGGCCGTAGCCGAGGCGGTCGCGAGCCGGCTCGTTCCGCTGGCCGACTGGATCACACCGAACCTCTGGGAGCTGGGCTACCTGACCGGCGCCCCGATCGAGAGCGCGGAGGCGGCCGTCCTTGCTGCGCGGCGGCTCGGCAAGCCTGCGCTCGTCACTTCCGTGCCGACGGGGCCGGATGACATCGGCCTCCTGCTGGTGCGCTCCGACGATGCGATCCTCTTCGCCCATCCGCGCCTGCCGCAGGCCTTGAGCGGCACGGGCGACCTGGTGACCGCCAGTTTCGGGGCGGGGCTGGTCCAGGGCATGGATCCCGCCGCAGCCGCCGAGCGCGCCGCCCGCGCAGCGAGCGAAGCCGCGCATGCCGCTCAGGCGTGGCGCGCGCCGGAGCTTCCCATCGTCGCGCTGGGGCAACGGCTGGTGCGACCGATGGCCGAGGTTCGCATCCAGCGACTCTGAGCCTGTCTCAGGCCGTCGGCTTCCGCCAGGTGAGCAGGATGATGCAGAGTCCGCAGGCGACGACGATCGGCAGCACGCTGGTCAGGATCTGCTGCGGGGGCCGGCCCGCGGCGAGCAACAGGGCGGCGAAGGCGGGGCCGGCCAGCGACCCCAGCCGACCGACGCCAATCGCCGAGCCGACGCCGGCTCCGCGCGCCTGCGGCGGATAGAACCCGCCGGCCATCCCGTAGAGGATCACCGAGGCGGCCAGGATCGCCGCGCCCAGCAATACGGCGAGCGCGAACATCTGCGCCGCCGCCGCCGGCGCGTTGGCGAGCAGGAACAGGGCCAGTGGCAGGGCGGCCACGCTGAGGCCGATGCTGGCCCGCCGCCAGCGGGTGTCCAGGACCATCCCGGCAAGCAGGGCCGCGGCGGCCCCGCCGGCGTTGAAGCCGATCTGGGCCAGCGCGGCGTCGCTACGCAGCAGGCCGCGGCCCTGCAGCAGCAGCGGCAACCAGCTCAGCATCAGGTGCAGGGTCAGATTGCTCAACAGGAAAGCGAGCCAGAGGAGAAGCGTGCGCGGCAGGCGCCCGTCGGCGAAGATCGCGCGGAAACCGATCCTCGGATCGGCCGTCCGCACCTGCGACGCCGCAGCGGGTCGGTCGCCCGGCAACAGCCAGACCATCAGTGGAGCGATGACCAGCGGGGCGACGGCGCCCAGCAGGAACACCGAGCGCCACTGAGTGCTCGCGGCGACGAAGATGATCGAGCTGGCGACTGCGCCCCCCAGCGGCATGCCGATATAGGTGAGCGCAATGGCGCTGTTGCGTGAGCGTTCGGGGCTGACGTCGGCGGCGAGCGCGATCAGGTTGGGCATGGCGCCGCCCAGCCCGAGCCCGGTCAGGACGCGGATCGCGATCAGCGACGGCATGTCCCAGGCGAGGGCGGTCAGCGCCGAGCAGAGGCCGAAGACGCCGACCGCAGCGACCAGCACGGCCTTGCGCCCCACCCGGTCGGCGATGCGGCCGCCGGCCACGGCGCCAAACAGAAGGCCGAAGTTTCCCGCCGCGAGGAAGAGCCCCAACGCCGCCGGCGTCGGCTCGAATGCGGCCTTGATGCCGGCCGCCGCGACCCCGGCCGCCTGGATGTCCAGCCCTTCGCACATGGCTGCGGCGAAGCAGAAGGCGAGCGCCAAGGCGACGCCGCCGCTCGACCGCTCGCCGGCAAGCCCCTGCGCCGCGGTCAATGAAATCCCCTGTCGCCCAAGCCCGATCCCCCGCGGCCGCCGTCGGAGCCTAGCCGCGCCAGCGCGCGCGGTATAGAGCGCCCAGACTTACGCCTGGAGGCCCCATGGTCGAGATCGCCGGCTCTGCCCCTGCCCGCTTCGGCGCGGTGAAGGACGCCTTCGCCGCCAACTTCGAGGCGGGCGAGGAGCTCGGCGCGCGGTTCACCCTGGTTGAGGCCGGCGAGGTCGTGCTGGACCTCTGGGCCGGGTGGGCCGACCGGGCGCGGTCGAAGCCCTTCGACGACAGGACTCTGACCCCGGTCTTCTCGACCACCAAAGCCGTCGCGGCCCTGCTGATCGCGCGCCTGGTCGACGAGGGAAAGCTCGACTACGGCCAGACGGTCGCGTCGGTATGGCCGGGGTTCGCCGCCAACGGAAAAGCTTCGATCACCATCGAACAAGTCATGTCGCACCAAGAGGGGCTGTCGGGGTTTCCGGACCAGATGGACCCCGCCCTATGGTTCGACTGGGACGCGATCTGCGCCAGGCTCGCGGCCATGGCGCCGCTCTGGCCGCCGGGTACGGCCAGCGGCTACCACCCGATCACCTTCGGCTACCTGGCGGGCGAGATTTTCAAGCGCGTCGAGGGGCGCACCATGGGGACGGCGCTGCGGGAAGACCTGGCGCAGCCCTTCGGCCTCGACCTCTGGATCGGCCTGCCGGACAGCGAGTTCGGCCGCGTCGCGGAGCTGCAGCGGCCGAGCGCCCTGCCCGACTTCGGCCACCTGAACGAGGCCACCCGCGCGGCCTTCCTGACGCCCTGGTCGCAGCCCGGCGGGCGCAGCCAGGCAGAGTGGCGGCGCATGGAGATCCCCTCGGCCAACGGCCATTGCACCGCCCTGGCGCTGGCCCGGCTGATGGGCGCGCTCGCCAACGACGGCTGGCTGGACGGCGAGGACATCCTGTCGCCTGGGCTGATCGCCGAAGCGTCGCGCGAGCGCATCCGCGGCCAGGACCTCGTGCTGCCCTTCGAAATGAGCTGGGCGGCGGGCTTCATGCGCAACGAAGCCGTCCATCCCTGGGGACCCGGAAACGCCACCTTCGGCCATTCCGGCTGGGGCGGCTCCTGCGCCTTCGCCGACCCGGAGCGGCGGCTCGCCGGCGCCTACGTCATGAACAAGCAGTCGACGGACCTGCTGGGCGACGGGCGGCCCAAGCGCCTGATCGAGGCGGCCTACGCGGCGCTCTGACGCGGCGACTACCCCGCGGGCTCGACCAAGGCGGTTGCCCGCAGCTCCGGCCGCGATCGACGCCAGGCCGCGAACGCGAAGACCGCGGCCCCGCCCCAGATGAAGACGAAGGACGCGGCCCGCAGCGGCGTGAAGGATTCACCCTGCGCGACTCCGATCACGAAGGCGATGGTCGGACCGATGAACTGCAGGAAGCCCAGGGTGGACAGCGGGATGCGACGCGCGGCCCAGGAAAACAGCACCAACGGCACAGCCGTGATCGGCCCGCAGGCGAGCAGCCAAGCGGTCGCCGCGGGTGTCGCGCCCAGGTGGCCAAGGCCTTCTTGCTGCAGCCATAGGACATAGGCCAGCCCAGGCCCGACCAGCAGCAGGCACTCGATCAGAAGCCCGGCCTGCGCCGAGGCGGTGACGCGTTTTCGCACGACGCCGTAGCCGCCGAAACTGAAGGCCAGCGCCAGCGAGACCATAGGCAGGCCGCCGATGGCGACGGCCTGGACGAGCACCCCGGCGGCGGCGAGCGCGATGGCGACTGCGCCCAGCCGATCGATCCGCTCATGGAAGATCAGCGCGCCGGCGGCCATGGCCAGCAGCGGGTTGATGTAATAGCCCAGGCTGGTCTCCAGCACGCGGCCGGAGTTCACCGCCCAGATGTAGATCGCCCAGTTGGCCGCGATCAGAGCCGCCGAGAGCGCCAGCCAGCCCATCGTGCGGGGCGTCCTGAGCGCCGCCAGCACCTCGCGGACCTGTTTCGCGGCCAGCACGAACACCAGCGCCATGGGCACGGCCCAGACCGTGCGGTTGGCCAGGATCTCCCACGAGGAGACGCCCAGCTTGCCCATGGCCTGGAACACGAGGGGGACGATCCCCCAGATGAGATAGCAGCCGAGTCCCGCGGTCAGAGCCAGGCGGGACTCACCGCCGGGCGCGGACTGGGCCATGGCGTCAGGCGAGGGCTTTCTGGCGGATCAGGCCGCGCTCATGGAGGAGCTCGGCGATCTGCACGGCATTCAGGGCCGCGCCTTTTCGCAGGTTGTCGGCGACGACCCACAGGTTCAGCCCGTTGGCGATCGTCGGGTCGTTGCGGATCCGGCTGACGAAGACCGGGAACTCGCCCTGCGCTTCCTTCGGCGTCATGTAGCCGGTCGGCTCGCGCTTATCGATGACCAGGATGCCGGGCGCATCGCGCAGGATGTCACGCGCCTCGTCCTCGTCGAGGTGTTCGTGGAACTCGATGTTCACGCTCTCGGAGTGGCCGACCATCACCGGCACGCGCACGCAGGTGACGGTGAGCGCGATGTCGGGGTCGAGCATCTTGTGGGTCTCGTTCCACATCTTCTGCTCTTCGTCGGTGTAGCCGTCGTCCTTGAAGGCGCCGATGAAGGGGATGACGTTGAACGCGATCTGCTTGGGGAAGGTCTTCGGCGGCGTTGCGCCCAGGACGAAGACGTTCTTCGTCTGGTCGAACAGCTCGTCCATGCCCTCCTTGCCCGCGCCGGAAACCGACTGGTAGGTCGAGACGACCACGCGCTTGATCTTCGCCGCGTCGTGCAACGGCTTCAGCGCCACGACGAGCTGGGCCGTCGAGCAGTTCGGGTTGGCGATGATGTTCTTGCGGTCCGCCCACTCGACGTCGTCGGGGTTCACTTCCGGAACGACCAGTGGCACGTCCGGGTCCATGCGGAACGCCGAGGAATTGTCGATGACGATCGGGCCGGCGGCGCCGATCTTCGGCGACCATTCCTTGGAGAAGGCGCCCGAGACGCTCATCAGCACAACGTCGACGCGGCTGAAGTCGAACTGCTCGATGTCCTCGCAGCGGACGATCTGATCGCCGAAATTGACTTCCACGCCGATGGATTTGCGGGATGCGATCGCGTGAATCTTATCCACGGGGAATTTCACTTCCTCGAGGATGTTCAGCATTTCGCGGCCCACATTGCCCGTGGCGCCGACAACGGCCACCCGGTAACCCATCGCAGTTCTCCTTGGTCTTTAAGGGTGCGTCCCCTACCTCTTGGGCCGCCCGCTAGCAAGAAAGCGATACTCTTCCGCCCTTAAGATCGGCTGAGATGGCGGCTAGGCTCACGCTCCGCAACCACCACCACCAGCGAAATTGGAACCGCCATGGCCGATGCGTCACAGCCCTCCACCGGCATGCCTTTCTCCGACCTCATGGGCATCGAGATCGTGACGCGCGACAAGGCGCGGGTCGTCGGGCGCATGAGGGTGCGCGACGATCTCTGCACGGCCGGCGGGATCCTGCACGGCGGGGCGTACATGGCCTTCGCCGACGCCCTGGGTGCGATCGGCGGGGTGCTGAACCTGGCGCCGGGGACGCGCACCACGACGCTGGAGAGCAAGACCAACTTCTTCCGCGGCGCCCCGGCCGGGTCCACCGTGACGGGCGAGGCGACGCCGCTGCACGTCGGCCGCCGCTCCAGCGTCTGGCAGACCCGCGTCACCAACGAGGAGGGCAAGCTCCTGGCGCTGGTCACCCAGACGCAGATGACCATCGAGGGTTAGGTCGGTTCAGTCGGCCGCCGCGCGGGGATCGCCGGCGCCCAGCCGGCCGTGCTCCAGCCAGTCGGCGCAGGCCGGCGAAACCTTGCGCCGGAAGGCCGCCTCGTAGCGCTCCAGGTCGGTCGGCGTGAGCACGTCGCGCCAGCGGCCGTTCGTGCCCTTGTTCAGGAAGCGCCGGGCGCCGTGGTCGAAGTGCTCGCCAATGTGCGGCAACAGCGCCTCGCCGTTGGCCGCCATGGCCTCGAACTCCGCGGCTCGCGCCAGCGCCGGCAGCCGGTCGCCCGGCGTGTCGATCTCCAGGAACTCCGAGATCCGGCGCATCTCGCCGGGCAGGTCGGCCTTGAGGTCGTTGTAGTGGACGAACAGCAGGTTCTTGCGCCGCCGTTCGCCCCAGTAGGTGTTCTCGAAATCGAAATAGCCGAGGTTCGCGCCCGGTCCCGATTTCACTTCGCCTTCGGCCTCGGCGATCCAGGTCTGGAAGAAGACCTGCGGATCCTCCGGCGTTTCCGGCGGCGGGCCGCCGCCCATCAGCGGCGCGAGCAGCGGGTCGCTCATGATGATCGTGCCGATCTTCATCTTCGCTTCCGGCGTGAACCCGCGCACATGGTTGTGCCAGGAGATGAAGGCGTCGCGGCCATCACGCGCGACATGGATGTATTTCACCGTGTCGTAGATCGGCAGGGCGTCGAAGGGCAGGTGGCTCTTGATGAACCGCCGGTGCCGTTGCGACTCCAGGGTCGCCAGGTTCTCGTCCAGCGTTCCGAAGATGCGCGAGTCGAGCCACACGGAGGTGTCCAGGATCGGCCGGGGCGCCGGATCCTGGAAGACCAGCAGGTCGACGATCCGCTGGGTCCAGGTCGTGCCGCACTTCGGATAGGTGGCGATGACGATGTCGTCCGGCCGGATTGCCAGCCCGTCCCAGCGG
>Ga0207652_10004899_pt1 | contig 10831 bp, 5 predicted proteins | sample KBSC63BmetaG_FD_184334 | JGI IMG/M metagenome (GOLD analysis project Ga0207652, IMG submission 184334) | Corn rhizosphere microbial communities from Kellogg Biological Station, Michigan, USA - KBS C6-3B metaG (SPAdes) (version 2) | ecosystem: Host-associated > Plants > Roots > Rhizosphere ...
TATCACTTCACCAAGATCAAGGACAAAATCTATGTGGCTATCAGTATAATAAACCCAGTTAAGGTCAGGAGATTGCCATGATTCGTACGATGCAAAAACGCCATCGGTAAGGCCATCCACGCCTTTGGATTTATCGCCGGGATGAGTAATTGCCGTAACCGTTTTTTTAAATGCTTTATCCTTATTAGTTTCTTCCATGTTTGTAAATATCCTGTTGTATGCTTCCTGAAAATGTTCAGGGCTGCCGCTTCGCTCCCTCACCAGTTTAACTTTTTCACGTATGCACCCGTCGGTAAATTTTTTCACAAGAGCGATTATTTCGGGCTTACCTGTTACAATACCGTTTGCACTACGCTGGTACAAACTTCGTGGCGTATCAATTTCAGTTCTGCCAATCTGTATGGCGGCGTACATGATTGGCAAACGGGCTACTTGCACCCGTCTCAATAGTTCGGGGGTTATTACTTACTGCTTTTTCGGCATCATCAAAAATCTGGTTGTACTGTGTCATCATCCCAGCCGATAGATAAGCCTCTTTTGCATCAACAGGATCGCCAAAAATATTCAGCTTTATACCGCTTTGTACCAAAGACTGATGCATGCTGTCGATATACCGGCGAATGTATTGCCCCGCAGTGCCGTAATAGTCATTTAGAAATTCATCCATGATCATTTTTTCATCTGCATTCGGATTCCACATTAGCTTGCTGATCATATAGCCGCGCAATAATCCCATTTCAGCAGCAGGTTCTGAATTTGCCTGCATAAACAAAGCGTTCACATGATTATCAGTATAAAACTTAATATTTGGCTTTAATGTGAACAGGTTTGGAAAGGGATCAAAAAAATTGGTGAACTGGATGTTATAATCCCAGATAAGAATATCATTTGTCAAAGCGCCCCAATCTTTCAAATCTTTTGAAAATGCCGGGTCAGTTTCATAAACCGGAGCTTGTCTGCGGCTCTCGATATTACAAAGCATGATATTGACATTGGGCTCAATCGTTATATTTTGTGGCGCCTTACGTGTGTACCAATATGCCAGTGTTGAAATAATTTTATCCGGGATAGCCTTAGCCACTTTATTAACGAAATAAATAACAGAACCACTTGGCACATTACCATAATTTTCATTAAGCGCTTTACAATTATCGCACTGGCAATACTGATCGTTATCGTTCTGGCTAACGGACCAATATGTAGCATCGGGTTTTTCTTCTATCTTCTTTTTCAGGTTCGCTATTAGAACATCCGCAACTTCCTGGGTTGATAAACACAATTGGGTAGCAGGCTGGCGTACACCTTTTATAAGAGAATAGTATTCCGGATGGCTTTGCCCAAATTGCTGTGAAGGAATTAATGTGTTAAACGTATGTACAAATAATCCCCAGTCGCTCCTTGATGAAAGCTTGTTCCAGTCAGAATATTCTTCATCGCCCATCTGTCCATAAGATGTTGTACGATACTTAATGTACGGGTTAAAAATTATATCTTTTTTCTCCAAATTTATTTCTCTTGTTTTAGGAACATATACATAATCAGGCGCCAGTTTCCTAAAGCCTAATCCTTCAAGAAAATCGTAAACTCCATAAAGAACACCTTTTTTATTTCCCCCGACTATAATAAGATTATCGCCGTCAGACTTATAAGTATATCCATCTCCTTCAATGTTTGTAAAATCAACTTTATGTTTTTTTGCGAAATCTGTTTTTCCAATATAGATCGCCTTTTTGCCTTTGAATTCATTTTCGGATACAACAGCAATTTCTGTTGCGGTTAGTCTAGATAAATATTGCTGAAGCTGCTGTGCAGATTGCTTTTCCAGCGCATTAGCCGCGGAGGGCATCACAATTTCATAGGTGGATATTTTTGCAGTTGATTTATTATATTTCTCACTTCCCGGCTCGGCATATATTAAACCTGGCACGAGCATTATTCCGGCTGCTAAAAGGCCTGAATTTTTTAAGAACTCGAGCCTGTTTATATCGTTGTCTTTTTTAGTGCTATTCATTCCTGTAAAATAGCATAAAAAAGCATAGAAAAGTGGCCAAATTTGGAGAGAAGAAATAAAAAACTCCTATAAATCAATCATTTATAGGAGTTGTTGCGTGCCCGGAACAGGAATCGAACCTGCACATCCTTGCGAACGTCAGATTTTGAGTCTGATGCGTCTACCAATTCCGCCATCCGGGCTTCTGTGCTATTACAGCATATTTTTCGGGTGGCAATATTACGCATTCCGGTTAATCTCTCCAAATAGCTTCATCTATTTGCTAAATAAAAATCATTACATTTTGCAGAAATAATTGTAAAGCATAAAAATGTAAATTGCCACCTACGAAAAAAAAATAATGTTGAAAATTGGTTTAATAAAGGAAGGCAAAATACCGGCTGATAATCGTGTGGCGCTAATTCCCCGGCAATGCAAATGGATACAGCAGAATATGCCAGTTATTATAAAAGTACAACACAGTGATACAAGATGTTTTAAAGACAAAGAATATACAGATGCCGGCATTGAGGTAAAAGAAGATTTGAGTGACTGTGATGTTTTAATGGGAATTAAAGAGGTACCTGTGAATATGCTAATCCATGGAAAAACTTATTTCTTTTTTTCTCACACTAAAAAACTTCAATCGTACAACCAAAGTCTTTTGAAAAAAATTATAAGTGAAAAAATTACGTTAATAGACTACGAGTGCCTTGAACATAATGATGGTACAAGAATCATTGGCTTTGGTTTTTTTGCGGGCGTTGTTGGTGCACACAATGGTATGATGGCTTACGGGGAAAGAACTGGCAGCTTTGAGCTTGGTAGAGTATATAAGCAAAAAAATTTCCAGCAACTGATACATACTTATTTTGGTTTAAAATTGCCTTTAATTAAAATTGCTGTTACCGGCAGCGGAAGAGTGGCGCACGGTATTTTAGAAATAATGAACCTGATGGAAATTCATGAGGCAGAACCTGAAGAATATATTATTGAGAAATTTACCTATCCTGTGTATGTTCACTTAAAGGGCGCCGACCTGTATGAAAGTAAACTAACGCATACGTATACACGAAAAGATTTTCATGAAAATCCTGGAAATTATAAATGCCTTTTTAATAGATACATTAATGAAACTGATATTCTGATTAACGGAGTCTATTGGGAAGAAAGAATACCCCGCCTTTTTGAAATGAATGATATGTTACATGAGAATTTCAGTATTGCAACTATTGCTGATATATCTGACGACAGGAATGGTTCGGTGCCATGCAATATTGGAGATGCAACTATGGAAGATCCAATTTATGGAATTGATAAAATATCCGGGAAGGTAACGCCGCCTTACCTCCCTGGCTCAGTCGATGTTATGGCTGTGGGAAATTTGCCAAATGAATTACCGCGTGATGCCTCGCGTTATTTTGGCGAGCAATTAATAAAATTTGTTTTAGAGGATCTTTTAAAAGGAGGTTCAAAAACGTTAACTGATGCTACCATTGTAAAGGACGGAAATTTAACTGAAACCTTCGGTTATATGAAAGAGTATGCAGGGGTTTAGTGGAATAAAGTTGAGATATAATTAAGCTAATTTATATAAAGAAAGGCCGGTGAATATTTGCACCGGCCTTTTTATTGAATCATATTTTTCTGCACGAATTATTTTACATCCCAGAAAATCTTCGTGCTTAATTTGTCATTAGCTGCAACAGCCTGATAATTTGCGCTGTTGTACGTAATTTCATTTGAAGGTAACACCCACCTGTTTGGCGGAAGAGATGCCAACCCTGAATTATCAGATACAAAACTCAATGCCGGCAGTTTTAGTCTTCTTATTTCAGACCAATTTTCAACTGGCTGCAATACATTGGAATTGATCCATTTTTGAATTGCAATTCTGTTTAGCTTTTCTGCAGTAGTGGTTGCACCTGCCCAGGAAACTCCGCTACTTGCTAAATATACATTCTTTTCACTGGCGGATGTAGGAGTAAGGGGACCTGCTGTATTATCATTACTAATGGTGCGAACCCAATAATAAAAGTCGATAGATAGGTTGATACCGTTTTCATAAGCTGCTTTCGCTAAAGCATCATTTCCGGCATTCAGATAATATTCAGCTAAAAAATAATTAACTTCTGCAGCATTAATTAACATGCCCGGAACATAAAGATTTTGCGTGAGCGTTGAGCGGTTATAACGGGAAAGTGTTCCACCACTTACTAAATCAGTTTGGGCAGTATTAGGCAAGGATGGGTCTAAGCCAATATAGGCTTTGGTAGTACCCGGTTCAAACATTGCTCTTAATCGTGGGTCGGCATTATTATTCATGAAGTCGATCATCACTTTTCCAGCAATGTCGCCACCACCCCAGCCAATTAATCCATTATGAAAGTCTGCGCCTGCGCCTGTGTTAGTTCCATTGTTAACCCCAGTGGAAGGATCAGTTACTGTGACCATTATATTATCATCATTCGTTAATACTAACGGATACGAAGTGGGATTTGCCAGCATTGCAGCAATTTCACTGCCTACTCTTCCTTGAAAAGAAGAAACGCCAGACACTCTTGTCAGCATTCTCAGGCGAAGGGAATTACAATATTCTTTCCATTTGGTAACATCGCCATGATTAATGAAGTCCTGGGTTTTCATTATCGTTGTTGTTCCGGCTGATACGGTAAGGGTATTAAGTTCATCAGAAAATCCTTTCAAATCATCTAGCATTTTTGTATAAATATCTGCAGCGGCATCATACTTTGCTGCAGATTTAACATAATCTCCCTGATTCGTTCCCAACAAACCAGCTTCTGACCAGGGAATGTCACCAAACAAATCAACCATTTTTTCTGAATGGTCATAAAAATAAATAGTAGCAGTAATAATATAAATTCTTTTAGCGGCCTGCTCGTCAGGACTAAGAGTATTGTAAAGTCTTACCAATTCCCTGTATTGCGCAAGAAAAGCATAATAATTTTGCCACCTGGCATCTATTGCAGCTGCGCCGGGGACGTACCTGCCTGGTGAGTTTATCATTCCCACGGTTTGCGTCCACGGTAACAATGTATTCTGCAATACAACGAAATAATTCCAATATTTATACATTACGTAATCCAAATTTGCGGACAAGAAGCCTGCATATTGTTTTTCAATTGTAGTTGATGAAACTTTTGAGGGATCTGGATAGTCCTCTGCAAATTGTTTTTTCGTGCAGGATGATAGCCCTGCCACACCTGCAATTGCTATGATTAAAAATATTTTTTTCATAAAATGTTTTAATAAATTAAAAATTAAAATGTAGCCCTTATGGATGCTCCGAACGTTCTGGTTGTAAAATTGGTTCCTGCATTGCTTACCTGAGAATCCCAGCTTAAGCCTGTGGTCAATTGTTCAGCATCCATGTTCTTAATGGTTCGATACAGGTAGAATAAATTTCGGCCAAACACTGATACCTGCAATCTTGATGCTTTGATCTTGCTCGCAATTTTTTCGGGAAGGTTATAGCTCAATGATATTTCCCGAACTTTCCAATAGCTGTTTTTTACGATATACTTAAAGTATTGTGAATTACTATATTGAGGTCCGCCCCAATTATAAACATACCAGTAATAAATTGCCTGTGATTCTACGTGGGTATTTGGTGTTCCATCGGGCAAGTTTCCTTTTAACAGCATGCCATCATCATAAACCTTTTCGCCGTTAGGACCGGCGGCGGCATCTGTTTGCACACCATATCCTTTGGAATCTAAATAATAAGAAAGACCTCCATGCGCCTTGTCCATTCCTGTAAGGCTCTCTTTCGTGAGGCCGCGGCCGGTAAGCCAGTTTAAGCCTGTAGGCATTACATAACCGCCAAATCTAAAATCAGTATAAACTTCTAATCCAAAAGATTTATACTCAAATCTATTGTAGAAACCGCCGATTGCTTTTGGTTGAACATTGCCATATTTTACTAATTGAGTTGCATCGATTTGATAGTCCAGCGTACCATCGCCATAATCATTTACAATGGGCTGTCCTTTGCTGTCAGTCTTGATAGGATGCGCATAAAAATCTCCGATAGGCTGGCCAACTGTCGATTTTAAAACTGCGGCATTACCATCATAGTCAGCCTTAATCAATTCATTTGAACCATTGGTTAATTTCAAAATTTTATTGTGGTTGAAATTGAAATTAACGCCAGTTTCCCAGGTGAAATTCTTCGTAGCTACTGGAGTACCATTAATCGAAAGATCAACTCCATTGTTTTGCAAGGTTCCAATATTGGTAAGGATATTGCCAGCGCCAGTTGATTGTGCCAATTGAAGAGGTAATATCTGATCCACAATCTTGGCGTTGTAATAAGCTACATCTAAATTTAATCGGTTATTAAATAACCCGGCTACAAGACCGAATTCAATTTCATGCTTTTTTTCAGGCCTGATTAAATCATTACCATAAGTTCCTGTTGCTACGGTGGACGTTAAGGTTGAACTCCCTGAACCCAGGTTTCCTAAATTGCCCAGTGAATAGGCTACGTTAGCAAGATATGCCCCAGGATAGTTGCCTACAATTCCCCATGACGCCCTGAGCTTAGTAGAATTAATGAAGGCAGGCATTTTAACTACATCGGACAATACAAATGAACTGTTTACCGAAGGATACACAAATGAATTCTGCGAAGGATTCATTGTGGATGTTCTGTCTCTTCTTACAGTTCCTTCCAGGAAAAGATAGTTTTTATAACTTCCATTAATAGTACCTATAAATGCATCTTTTGTTAAGAAAGACCGGTTGGAACTACTGTTATATTGAGGATTAGCAGAAGAACTCAGGTCAAACCTGTTTTCGGTAGTAAGGCCGCCATTGGTACTTACATTAGTAGTATAAGAAGATTCCTTATCTGCAGTGTAACCTCCTAAAACTTTCAATTCAAGGTCATCCGTCAATCTCTTTGAATAAGTTAAAAGCAAATCTCCATAAAGAATTGAATAATTATTGGTGCCTATACCATAAGAACCTGAGTATCCATACACCAATGGTATGCTGGAAGCGTTTTTACTTTCGCTTTTATCCGAGGTCCAGTCAGTAGCTATCCTGCCACGTAACTGCACATTTTTTACAATATCCCAATATGCAGTCGTACTCGCTATCAGTCGATTATTATATTCATCAAGGTTGCTCGTCTTTACATTCCACATATAATCTAGCAAGTCACTTCTGTAAGGACCAAATGTCAGATTTTCATCAGGTGTTAAACTTGGATTACTTCCGGTAACATATTTATAACCTAAGCTGGTTTTATATTTATCCTGGTACCAGGCTCCGTTATCGAAAGCGCCCATCATACCAGTAAAATTATTGATGAGCCGGTCATCTGAATAAGGCCGGTTGTGCACCTTTTGCCAAATGTCATTTGCGATTATATTAATCCGGAATTTTGTTCCAAACTTATAAGTAGTATTCAGGTTTAGAACTATCTTATCATTTTTAGAGCCTAAGCTGGTTCCTTCATAATGTTGCTGGGTAACTGAAAATCTTGTATTTGAATTATCAGAAATACTGGTAAGGGCGAGGTTATTAACTGTGTTATTTGCATGTTGAAACAGAGCAGCCCAGTTATCTTTTTGTGCAGAATATGGGCGAACTTTTCCGTCCCAACTAAGTATTGGTTTTCCGTCAAATACCGGCCCAAAGCTTAAACCGGCTGTTGCCAGTGTGCGATAATCTGTACCATTTAAAGTATGATGCGCAAAACCATCCGCATCAGTAGCATATATACCATAGCCAGGATTAAAACCAGAGCCCCTCACGTTTTGAAAATCGGGAAGGTAAGCCACCCTATCCTGGAAATACGTGGAGCTAAAATCAACAGTAAATCCCTTTTTTCCCTTTCCTGATTTGGTGGTAATTAATATAACACCATTGGTTGCTTCAGAGCCATATAAGGCAGCAGCAGATGCTCCCTTCAAAACGGTGATGCTTTCGATATCATCAGGATTCAGATCAACCAATCCATTTCCACGAAGGCGCTGATCACTCCAATAGTTACTATTATTAAAGTCTCCATCATGAATGGGAACACCATCCATAACGATTAGAGGTTGTGTTCTTCCCGTGATAGAATTAAGACCTCGTAATTGTATAGACACACCGCTTGTTGAACCGCCGGGCGCTGTTGCAATTTTCATTCCCGGCACTTTACCGTACAATGCCGAAGCAAAGTTAGTAGGAGCGGTTTTCGTAATTTCATCCGATGAAACTGTTGTAGTGGCATAACCCAACGATCTTTTTTGTTGTTTTACTCCAAGAGCAGTTACTACTACTCCCTCAAGGGAAGAATTCGAGTTTTCTAGAACAATGTTTAGGCTTGACTGATCACCAACTTGTATTTGTTTGGATTGAAAGCCTATTGAGGAAAGCTGGAGTTCGTCAGAAGGTGCGGCCTGTATTGTGAATTTACCGGTTCCATCGGATGCTACTCCGCTTTTTGTTCCATGGACTTTAATGGTTACCCCTGGAATTGGGTTACCGGTGTTATCTTTTACATAACCGGTAATTGTTCTTTTTGCCTGTGAAAAGGCAAACGTACTCCACATGCCCAGAAACATACATAGGAGTAAACGGATCGATTTTCTTTTCATAATAGTTGTTTGAGTTTGAAAAAGAGTTTTAAATGTTTTTATATTTCCTTTAAGGCTGTATTATAATTAACCGCGGGCTCCCATTCGTAACGCTCCATTACAAAAGCCGCGGCCCCAATCAATTCTGCCATTGTACCTATTGTTGATATTTCAATGTCTATACCCTGTAAAAGTCGGGGAATGCAATGTTCATTTAAAGCTTGTTGAATAGGAGCGAGCCATATTTGCCCCGCCGAAGAACCTCTGCCGCTGAGAATTATTTTTTGAGGGTTTAAAAGATGTATCAGGATAGCGATACCTTTTCCAATGTTGTAGCCAGCCTTTGAAAAAAGTTCTATAGCAAATTGATCCCCGTCTTCCACAGCCTTTATTATACTATTAAAGCTAAGCTCCAAATCTTCCGCAGGTAACGATTTCAGCCTGGAAAGCCTGCCTGAACTTAACCCGGAGCGTGCCTGTTCAATAATTAATAATAAAGAAGTTTCTGTTTCAAGGCATCCTACTTTGCCACACCAACATAATTTTCCATTTAAGAAAAGCGGGATATGGCTAAATTCTCCGGCAAAGCCTTCATGGCCTCTAAAAAGTTCTCCATTAAGAATCAAGCCAAGGCCGATTCCCCATCCGATATTAATGACCATAGCATTTTTTTCGGCCCTTGCACCACCGAAATAATACTCAGCCAAAGCGATAAGGCTCGAATCATTATCAATAAATACCGGCAATCCTATTTCATCTGAAATATATTTTGTTATGCTTTTATTATTGGGCATTTGTAAAAAAGAATAATTAATGCCTTTTTTTACGTTTACAAAGCCAGGCATTCCTATTCCGATCCCAACAAATTTTTCCTTAGCTATTCCGGAGGAGTCAATTTTTGCGGCAATATTTTCTTTTAAAACCTCAATTGCGTTAGAATTTGCTGTCAAAGGCAAAATGATCTTCTCAATCTCAGACACAAAATTGTTTTGCATATCCATGATAGCAATTTTGGTAACAAACTGATCCATAGCAACAGATACTACGTACATCACATCTTTTTGAATTGAATAAGTTAATGGCCTTCTGCCGCCGGTTGAAGGTGCATATCCATTTTCCACAACCAAATTTTCTCTTATTAATTCGTCAATTAGTTTTGCTGTTATCGGAAAACTTTTGTGTATTCTATTGCTTAATTCCACACACGAAAGTTTGTCTTCAAAATATAGCTCCTTCAAAATTTTATTTCGAAATAGTATTGTCTTTTGAGTCATGGTTTTCTCTTTGGAACCTGAGCTAATTAGTTTTTAAGTGACGAAGATATCGATTCTTCTTAAATAATTAAAGAAGTTGATCAATTTTTTTTGACCTTGCTATAACTTATATCAAGTTCTGATTAAAATAGCTTGTCTATTTATTTTTTTGGTTTCGGAGAATAATTATTTGAGGAAAGGATTCAACACCTTTTAAAAGAAGCTTAGTAACGTCAGCCATGCTGTATATATAAGATCCCAGGAAAATATCTTTATCACCATCTTTATCAATATCGCCTATGTCCATGGTAAGCCATTTACCTTTGGCTGCGAACTTTATTGTTGATGCGGTAAATTTCAGGTTGCCATTGTTCTGTAAATACATAAATGATTCTTCCGGGATAGCGGGGTCATCATAAAATGATATTGCAGCAATATCAAGGTCTCCATCTCCATCAAAATCGCATGCCATTGCTTTGCTGGCGCCATAAAAAGGAATGAATATTTTTTCCTTAAAGTTATTTTTTCCATCATTCATAAATATTCTTATACCATGATAATATTTTCTGATGGGCGATAAATCCCAGTTATCACCGTTTGTCAACAGAATATCAGGATGGCCATCATGATTAAAATCTGCTGTTTCAAAATAACTGACTCCATATACAGGTGGAAACTGGTATAGAATTTTTTCAGCGAATTGCCCGTTTCCCTGGTTCAGGAAAAGTACCAATTCCTCTTTTGCCTGAGCCATCAAAGCAATTATATCAAGCTTGCCATCACCATTAAAATCTTTTACTTCAACTTTTCTTGCACCAGCTTGCAGTTTCAAAAGATGTTCTTTATTGGGATCGCCGCCGTCAAACCAGCTTAATTTGCCTGTGTGATTTCCAAACTGGCAAATTATCAAGTCTTTTTTGCCATCGTCATTCAGATCCGCATTTGCAAATTGCACCGGACGGGCGAGATTTTCAAAATCTTTAATTTGTGAATCT
>Ga0207652_10004901_pt1 | contig 10830 bp, 7 predicted proteins | sample KBSC63BmetaG_FD_184334 | JGI IMG/M metagenome (GOLD analysis project Ga0207652, IMG submission 184334) | Corn rhizosphere microbial communities from Kellogg Biological Station, Michigan, USA - KBS C6-3B metaG (SPAdes) (version 2) | ecosystem: Host-associated > Plants > Roots > Rhizosphere ...
CGCGGTCGTGCGGTGATCACGCCGCCACAGGCGCGCGGCGATCATTTCTCCGGCGTTTCCTCCGGGTATGCGGAGTTCAGGCCACGCTATCCGCGGTCGCTCTACGAGTTCATCGCGGACGTCGCGCCGAATCACGATAGGGCTTGGGACTGCGGCGCCGGCAACGGACAAGCGTCGACCGACCTCGCCGGCTCGTTCCGGCAGGTCATCGCGTCGGACCTGAGTGCGGCGCAAATCGCGCACGCTCCGCCGCACGCGCGAATCTCGTGGATCGTCGCGGCCGCGGAGGCGGCGCCGATCGCCAGGAAGTCGGTCGACGTCGTGACGATCGCGCAGGCGCTGCACTGGTTCGATCACCCGCGATTTTACGGTGAAGTCCGTCGGGTGTCAGTACCGGGGGCGGCGATCGTCGCGTGGACGTACTGCCCATCCAAGATCGAAGGCGAACCCGGCGCGATTCACGACCGATTGATGTTCGAGACACTGCGGGGATACTGGCCGCCCGAACGCCGGCACGTCGACACGGGATATCAGGCCATTCCATTCCCCTTCGAGCGCATCGAGGCGCCAGTCCTTCGCCTCGACGAACGCTGGCCCCTTGCCCAGCTGACCGGATACATGCGCACGTGGTCGGCAACGGCGCGCTATCGAAAGCAGCGCGGGATCGATCCCGTCGTCGAGGCCGAGCGCGAGTTGCGCGCAATCTGGGGCGATCCTGAAGAGCGCCGGGCGATCAGCTGGCCGCTGGTGGTGCTGGCAGGAAGGGTGTGAGGCGGGTCGGCGGGTCGGCGGGTCGGCGGCTCGGCGACTCGGCGACTCGGCGACTCGGCGACTCGGCGACTCGGCTACTCGGCTACTCGGCTACTCGGCTACTCGGCGCCAGCTGCCGTTTGCTTGTCCCCCCTGCGCCCGGAGGTTAGTCTGCTCGCGATGTCCGCGAATCAGCCGTCATCCCTCACCGCCACTCAGGCTGACGCGTCGTTCCGCGCGGCGGTGCGGCTGCTTGCGAGCCTCATGCCCGACGCGGCGATCGCCACAGGGTCGGAGCCGCCGCTCGAGTCGCTCGCACAATCGAGCGAACCGCCGCGTACGGTCGATGCCACCATCATCGAGGATGGTATGATGCGGTCGCATCGCGTGTTCGAGCCGCCGATCGCGCAATTCGCCGCGTTTCTGGACGGCACGCAGGTGAGCCGAATGCTGCATTGCTGTGCTGACGGGACGCCGATCATTCACGGCACCGCGGCCGCGGTCATACGCGAGAGGCGCAACAAACGCCTCTACACACGGCGGCACATCGTGGCGCGGCGGCTCTATGCCAATCGGCGACGCGTGCCCGATTCGCTTTGGACCAGCCTCGCGGAGAGTGGCATTTCGCTGCGGGACACCGCCGACGAGGAAGGCGGCCAGGGACCGCATCCGTTCGCGTCGCGCGACGCGGCCATCCATCGTCTGCAGCGCGATCGCGAAGATGCCGAGCGGGATCTCGCCAAAGAGTGGTGTGAGCGCGAAGACCGACCGCTCCTCATCGATGGCGGAATAAGTGGTATGGAATCGGTCGCGCGATCGTCGTGCGCGGTTGGAGTAATCAAGAGCCACCGTACGCTGTATGCCGAGCGGGATGCGCTGGTCACCACGTTCGCGCTCAAGCGCGGCGAGCGGTCGAGCGTCTTCCGCGTGGAGTTCGAGCGGCGAACGCCGGTAGCGAGCTGGTATCTCCGGCTGCGCGACCGAGCAGGCACGGATCCAATGTGGGGGCTCGTACGCGTCGAAGTCGCGCATCCCGATCGGGTGGACGAGCGCGCGATCGGCGCTCGAGCCGACGAGGTGTCGCGCTGGATTCTCGCCGAGGCGACTCCTGTCTCGCTTCCCGACGGACGATGGGACAAGATGGTATATGGTGTGCGCGACTGTGAGGAGTTTTTGAGAGCCGTGATCTGATGACTGAGACCATAGACGTCGGGCTTACCGGGGTGGTGGGGCCGCTCGGCCGCGTCGTTGCAACGGAGCGCAAGCCGAACACGCCGCACGAATTCCATTTCTGGACGGCGCTCGATTCGCCCGTCGGCATTGGAACGATCGTGCGTGTCGAGGGCGACCAGCCGGTCAACGGACAGATTCCGGAGATCTACGGCATCGTCGTCGAGGGATTCAGCTATACCGACCTCGCGACGCCACTGCACGACGTGCTCGGACACGACGGCACGCCGGGCGGCGCATCGCTCGCGGCAACGCATCGCGCGGAAATTCGGCTCTACACCGCCGCGGTGCTGCGGCAGATGCCGGAAGAGCCGCTTCAGCCTGTGCCGATGGGCCGCGTGTATCTCGCCACGAACGACGACGTCGCGGTCGCGCTGCGGATGGACGGGTATCTGCGCGGAGAGGACAGCACTGGGATTCCGGTCGGAGTCTACCGCGCGGGCGGCACCGACGCGCCGATCTATCTGGACGCGGATTTTCTCATCGGTCCGGAGGCGGCACACCTCAACATCACCGGCGTGTCGGGGCTCGCGACGAAAACGAGCGCGATCGAGTGGATTCTGTCGTCGATCTTCGCGCACTTCCCGGAAAAGAAAGGATCGGTCGCGGCGCTCTGCTTCAACGTGAAGGGGCCCGACCTCTGCTTTCTCGATCAGCCGGGCCCGATCGACGAGGCGGACAAGACGCTCTATGAGAAGTGCGGTGTACCGGCCGGGCCGTTCGAGCACGTGCAGTACTTCGCGCCGTACAAACCCGACGGATTCTCGCTCAACACGCTTCGCTCGAACGAGCAGCTGCTTGGCAACGTCTCTTCGCTGACGTGGGGTCTGAGAGAAGTCCTGCAGTACGCGGAAGTGCTGCTCAACAAAGACGACGTGGATGCGAAGGCCGACGCGCTGATCGACTTCATTCGCGAGCGCGTTGTCGACCGGGATTTCAGCGACGCGTTGCTGGGCAACAAATCGTACCGCGTTCGGTCGTTCGCCGATCTCGAGGAGTGGTTCAAGGACGTATTGTCGGCGATGGAGACAAGGGGGAACGAAGGGTGGCGGACGCACCATGTCGCGACGATCCGAAAGGTGCGGAACCGTCTCTCCAATATCTCCACTCGGTGCGCGGGGCTGGTGACGGACGACGGTGGGGTGAGTGACCTGCCCTTCGGGAGCTTTCAGGACCGCACGGTGTATGTGATCGACGTCGCCTCTCTCGAAGAGGCCGCTCAGGATCTGATCTTCGCGCGCGTCGTCACCAAGCTTCGCGAGCACCTGGAGAAACGGGACCTCGGCGTCAACCACGTCATCGTGTTCGTCGACGAGCTCAACAAGTATGCCCCCAATGACGGACAAGAGACCTACGTTCGCAAGATGCTGCTCGATCTCGCGGAGCGCGGCCGGTATCTCGGCCTCGTGCTCTTCAGCGCGCAGCAATTTCGATCGCAGGTCCACCGTCGCGTGGTTGGGAACTCGGGAACCGCGCTGTACGGTCGCATGGACCCCGACGAGCTCGCGACGCCCGGCTACTCGGTGTTGAGCCCGGCCGTGAAGACGAAGCTGGCGACGCTCGAGAAGGGGCAGTTGATGGTGCGGCATCCGCATTTCACCCAGCCGATTTTCGTCCGCTTCCCGCGGCCCGCCGTAATGCGCGGTCGAGACGGAGCCGAGCGTTATCCGCAAGCGGTAGACGTCGAGCTGGACGCGGCGGTGCTGCGCAGCCTCCGGACGCTGGATCCTTCGCTCACGCTGGGATGGGTGCGCGACACGATCGGCATTCGTGAAGATGAAGAAGTGATTCGCGCGAGAAACGCGACACTGCGTGAGCGACCGGCGGACGTGAAGAAATTCTTTCAGTCGCAGCTGCGTCCCGTCGCGGTGACGCACACGCCGGTTCGTCCGATGGCTCCGGCCATTCGCTCGGCGCCGACGGACGACCCGTACGGTTTCTAGGATGTTCCGTTCGGCGCGCCGTCTTTCGCTCCTGGCGGCTGTCGTGGCCGCCGCTCCGCACGCTGGAGCGCAAACCATCACGCTTCGGATCAAGCCGCATGTCGGCGACACGCTGCGCATGCGTCTCGACCAGGAAAGCGAGATGACAGGCGTTCGGAAGATGGCGACCGGTGGCGAGGGCAGCGCGATGGTGCTGACGACCATGCGCATGTTCTCGCGCGCCATCGTCGAAGGCGCGTCCGAAGAAGGGACGACGGTGCTGGCAGTCACCGACTCGATCATTACGACGTCGACCGACGAAAAAACGCGCGCCGCGACGCTGCAGGCAGGAACGAAGATGCGTGGACAGCGCGTTCGGTTTCGCGTGTCTCCGGACGGGATGGTGGCGATGCTTCAGGGCGCCGGGCCTGCGCCTCGCGAAGTCGCTCAAGTGGTATCGCTCATGCCGGCAACGTTCCCGAAGGGGGCGATCAACATCGGTGAAAGCTGGATGCGAGACATGGCGCTGCCCGTCGGGAACGGCCTCGGTGCGCAGGTTGCCGGCCGCTTGCACGTCACGTTCCGATTGGATTCAGTAACTCGGACGGGGGAGCTCGCTTTCGTATCGATGCGGGGCGAGATGCAGCCGGCGAGCGGTCCCGGCGCCGCCTCGTCGGCCGTACTCGAGAAAGGCCTCGTGAACGGCACGATGGTCATAGACCAGAAGCGGGGCTGGCTCGCCGAGTCGTGGTTCAGCATCGCCATGAACTCGGCGATGTCGCTTCCGACGGCGACGGGCGTTGCCTCGATGCGGATGCAGATGCGCATTACGCAGCACATGCAGACACAGCGCTAAATTGTCATCCTACGGCCGTCAAAGCGGCCGTAGGATCTAGCATCCTGTCATCGACGCCGGCTTCGAATCAAGGACAGTAGATCCCCAGTGCGCGGCGCGCGCTGAGGATGACCAATCATGCGCCTGGTCCACCTGGCGGATCTCCATCTCGGCTACAGGCAATACCAGCGGCTCACTCCCGGCGGGGTCAACCAGCGGGAAGCAGACGTCGCGGCGACCTTTCGCACGGCTATAGACCGGATCATCGCGCTACAGCCGGACGTCGTCGTTGTGGCGGGCGACATTTTTCATAGCGCCCGGCCGACGAACCAAGCGATCCTACACGCACTCATCGAGCTAACGCGGCTCCGTGAAGAGCTGCCCAACGCGATCATCCTGCTCGTTGCAGGCGGTCATGACACACCGCGCGCGTCGGAGATGGGAGGCATCCTCCGGTTGTTCGCGCAGCTCGGGTTCAACGTGGTGGACCGGCGGGCGGAACGGGTAAACTTTGCGGATCACGACTTGTCGATCCTGGCAGTGCCCGACGTGCCTGGGCTCGTCCGTCCGGCGCTCACACCCGACTCGTCGGCGCAATTCAACGTTCTCGTAGTTCACGGCATGATCGAAGGAGTGCTGCCGGCGTCGGCGGCGATGGCGGATCGTGCGTCAGTCGCGATACCGCGCGAGGATCTCGAGCTGGCCCGGTGGGATTATGTGGCACTCGGCCACTATCACGTCTACCGCGAAATCGCGCCCAACGCGTATTACAGCGGCTCGATCGACTACACGAGCGTCAACACCTGGGGCGAGCTGTACGAGCAGCGCGTGAGCAGCGTGCGCGGGGGCGGGAAGGGCTTCATCGAGCGCGATCTCGCGAGCGGCCGTCACACATTCCACCCGCTGCCGGCGAGTCGGCCGCTCGTCGACCTTCCACCGATCAGTGCCACGGGATTGTCCGCGGCGGAGCTCGACGCGCGGCTGAGCGCAATCGTCGGGAACGTTCCTGGCGGAATCGACGACAAGATCGTTCGCGCGACGATCCGCGACATTCCCCGCCACATCGGGCGCGAGATGGACCACCGCCCGATTCGTGATTTCAAGCGACGGGCGCTCAACTTTCAGCTCGATCTGGTCCGGCCCGACGTGCGACACGCGCACGGCTCCGGCGCGCCGGGACGGCGCCCCTCGCTGAACGAGATGGTGCGCGAAAAGCTCCTGGCCCGTCCCCTCGATGCGGAGATCGATCGCGCGGCCCTCGTGGACCGCGCGATGAAGTATCTGGACGAGGCTCAGGCCATCGTTCCATCCACGGCGCTCGTCGAGCTCTGAATGCGGCTGCACAGCCTGTATCTCTGCAACTTCAGACAGCACGTCGACACCCGGATCGAGTTCGACACGGGCATCACGGGGATCATCGGCCCGAACGGAGCTGGAAAGTCCACAATCCTCGAGGCGATTGCCTGGGCGCTTTATGGGATGCCCGCGGCTCGCGGCACGCGCGATTCTATTCGGTCATACAAGGCCAGCCCTCGGGCTACAGTCCGGGTGGATCTCGACTTCGAGCTGAGCGGACACCGTTATCTCGTCTCGCGCGGGCTGACGAACGCCGAGCTGTACCTCGACGGCGCCTCCTCGCCAATCGCTACGTCAATCTCGGGGGTTACCGAGATACTGCGCCGCCGGCTCGGCATGAGCCACGACGAGTTTTTCAACACGTATTTCACGGGACAGAAAGAGCTGAGCGTGATGGCGGCGATGAGCCCCGCCGAGCGCGGCCAGTTTCTTTCGCGGGTGTTGGGGTATGAGCGTCTTCGTACGGCGCAGGGCCTGATTCGCGAGCGCCGCAAGTCGATCGTGGCCGAGGCGACCGGACTTCGCGCTGGCATGGCGGATCCCGCGACCGTGCAGCGGGCGCTCGCGGAGGCGACAGCCCGCCGCTCAGAAGCGGTGACGCACGCCAAAACCGCCGCGGGGCGGCGAGACAGTGCGCGCCGAGCCCTCGACGCGATCGCCCCCCAATGGAACACGGTGCAACGCGAGCGCGAGGCGATGCAGGCGCTCGTCGCCGAGTTGCGTGTCGCCGAAGGCGAGCGGGCGTCGCTGCAGCGTGACGACGCGCGTCTCGATCGAGAGCTCGCGGAGACGGCCGAGGCGAAGGAGGAACTGGAGCGCCTCACCGGAGCGCTGTCGCCGCTCGCGGCGCTGCAGATCGAGCTTCGCGAGCTGGATCGCGCGTGCAACGAAGAGGGTCGTCGGAAGACGCTGATCGAGACAGAAAGCGCGCTCGGAGCGGACATCGTTCAGATTCGTGAGCGCCTCCTCAAGATCGAGAGCGCTCCGACGCTCGAGCCGGACGTCACCGCCGCGCTCGAGTGGGCGCGGGCCGAGCTCGAGCATTCTCAGCGCGAATTCGAGGAACGACGCACGGATTGGGTGCGCGACCAGCAGGAGGCCGAAACCAAGCGGCAGTCGCTGCTCGACCAGCTGCAGGACGTTCAGCGGCAGCGAGAGCAGATCGTCGAGCTGGGAGAAGGCGGCACCTGTCCAATCTGCGCGCGGCCGCTCGGAACGCACTTTCGATCTGTGCTCGAGGTGCTCGATCAACAGATCGAATCGATCACGGTGGACGGGAAGTATTACCGGGGCCGTATCGAGCAGCTGCAGCAGATGCCTCCCGAGCTCGGCGGCCTGGAGGAGCGGCGGCGGGCGATTTTCGAGAATATCGGAAAGCTCGAACGACGTCTGGCGAAGATTCAGGCGGCGTTGCAGGAGCTCGCGACCCTCACGCGCGACCTCGGGTCGAAGGAAGAGCGATACGTTGCGGTGTCGCGGGAGCTCGCCTCGATCGCCGTTGAGTACGACGCGGCGCGGCATGCCGAAGTGCGCGCGCTCGTCGAGCGCTTGCTGCCGCTGGCGGAACGCGCGACGAAGCTAACCGGACAAGTCGAGCGCGAACGCACGTTGCTCGACGACCGAGCGCGCACTCGCGCCAACCTGCTCCAGATCGACCGTCGCGTCGCCGACCTGTCGACCCAACGCGAGTCGCTCGCCTTCTCGGAAGAGTCGTACGCCGGTCTTCGCGTCCGCCACGAACAGGCCGCCGCCGACCTGAGGGCATCCGAGCTGGCGGCGGTCGCGGCGGACTCGGATCTCGCCGCGGCTGTGGACGCGCTGGAGGTGGCGGAGCGCGCGCGGGCCGACCTGCTCAAGAACGAAGCGCATCTCGAGCTCCTGACCAAGGACCGACGGTTGCACGAAGAACTGGACCGGGCTTTCTCGGATTTGCGCACGGACCTCAACCTGACGCTGCGGCCGGAGATCTCGGATTTGGCAAGCCGGTACATTCGCGAGCTGACCGACGGGCGCTACTCGGAGATCGAGCTCGACGACCAGTACAATGTGACGGTGCTGGAGGACGCCATTCCGAAGCCGGTTATCTCCGGGGGCGAAGAGGATCTAGCGAATCTGGTCCTTCGGCTAGCAATCTCTGAGATGATCGCGGAACGCGCCGGTCAGGCTTTTTCCCTGCTGATCCTCGATGAGGTGTTCGGCTCTCTCGACGAGACCCGGCGGCACAACGTCGTGGATCTGCTGCGGCGGCTGCAAGACCGCTTCGAGCAAGTCATTCTCATCACGCACATCGAGTCCGTGCGCGACGGCCTCGATCGCGTCGTCTCGGTGCGTTACGACGAAGAGGCGGGAATCTCGCGAGTCGAAGCGGAGTCGCCGGGAGGCGTCGCGCTCGACGTGCACGTCGGAGCGGCGGACTGATGGCCACGTCTCGCGTGTGGCGACCGCAGGCGATCGAAGGGCCGTTTCGTCCGCGGCTCGAGCAGATCACCGAACTGAATCAGGTGTTCAGCGATTCGTTCACCGAGCGATATCGCCGGGATGGGATGGTCGGCGTGCGCGTGCCCTTTCTCAATCCGGCGATCTGGCGCTATGCGATCGAGGATGCCGACGCGGGCGCGATGCTCTGGCGCGACGATCGCGGACACATCGTCGCGTTCAACATGGTGCACCGGTCGGGCGCCGAGGGCTGGATGGGTCCCCTCGCCGTGCGGACGGAGTACCAAGGCGCGGGCATCGGCAAGGAGATCGTGACACGGGGCGTCGAATGGTTGAAGGCGCAGGGCGCGTCGGTCATCGGCCTCGAAACGATGCCGCGCACGATGGACAACATCGGCTTCTACTCGCGCCTCGGCTTCTTGCCGGGGCGGCTGACCATCACGACGACGATCGACGCGGCGCACGGCGACGCCCCCGTACAGCTGCTCAGTCGTCTCACGCCGCGAGCGCGCGACGACGCATTGACTGCCTGCCGGGAGCTCGTGAGCGGGTTGCTTCCCGGCTATGACTACACGCGGGAGATCACGCTGACGGCCGACCTGGCGCTCGGCGATACCGCGCTGTTGTATCAGCGTGACCACCTCGTTGGATTTGCGCTGGCGCACAACGCACCGCTCGTGGAAGGCCGTGTCCGTGAAGAGCTTCGCGTTCTCAAATTGGCTGTCACCGACGAAGCGCATCTCGAGGCGCTCGTGCGGGCGGTCGCGGATTTCGCGCGTCGCGGCGGAACGCGTCGCGTCGCGCTTCGTTTGCAGGGCGAGTTTCTTGGAGCATACCGGCGCTTGATCGCGCTCGGGGGACACGTGCGCTGGACCGACTTGCGAATGTCGCTGATGGATTACGAGGAGAAACGTCCCGAACGCGGGCTCGTCCTGTCCAATTGGGAGATCTGAGCTCGGCTCTGCCCACGTAAGGCTCGCTAACGCACCCCACCCACCCGGGAGTTGCATGCGTTACCACCCCATTCGCACTCGCGTCGCGCTGTTGGCGTTCATCGCGACCGCTGCGTGCGCGCGGCATGCTCAGACCGGCCCCGAGCTCGATACTCGCCCCGATCCGATCCCCGTTCATGTCAGGAACGACAACTTTCTCGACATGAACATCGCGGTGGTCGTGAGCGGCGTCAGTCGCCGGCTTGGCAATGTCGTGGGCAACGGATCGGCGGACTTCACGATCGACGGCCAGCTCGCGTTGGGACGAACGCTCTTCTTGACCGCGACGCCGATCGGCGGCAGGGGGCAGGGGCAGTCGGGCGGGTTGAGCGTAGGTCCGGGGCAGATGATCGATTTCGTTGTCGGATCGACGCTCCGCCAGAGCGTCGCCACCGTGCACGAACCTCATTGACGACCGGGTGACGATCCGACTCGTCATTCTCATCGTCACGTATCTTCTGATCGCCGTCCGCCGGGTCCCGCTGCTGCGGCTGAACCGGCCGGCGGCGGCGCTACTCGGTGCAGTCGCGATGGTCACGATCGGCGGGCTGCCGATGCGTGAAGCGTACGCCGCGATCGACCTCGACGTCGTGATCTTCCTGCTCGGCGTGCTGCTGATCACCGGGTATCTCGAGGCCGGCGGATTCTTCGAGTGGGCGGCTCGCCACATCGTCGATCGCGCCCGGTCGGCTACGGCGCTGCTCGGCGCAGTCGTCCTGGCGAGCGGTTTGCTGTCGGCGTTTTTCGTCAACGACACGATCTGTCTCGTGCTCACGCCACTGGTGCTCGCGGCGCTCCGACCGCTCGGGCTTCGGCCGCTGCCGTTTTTGTTGGCGATCGCGCTGGCGTCCAACGTCGGTTCGGCAATGACACCGACGGGCAATCCGCAGAACATGCTCATCGGGATCGCGAGCGGGATCCACTTCGCGCGCTTTCTGGCGTCGCTCGCGTTGCCGTCACTCGGCGGTCTTGGAATCGTGTTCGTCGTACTGCGTTTCATGCATCGGAAGGATCTCGCGCTGCCGCTCCGACAAGCGATTCACGCGCCGGACGCGCCCTTCGACCGGCCGCTCGTGATTCGATCGCTTCTCGTGTTCGCCGGCGCGCTGGCGGGTTGGCTTGCCGGACTCTCGCTACCGCTCGTGGCGATCACCGCGGCGACCGTTCTGCTCGTGATCGCGCAGCGCGATCCAGCAGAAGCGTTCGCGAAAGTGGAGTGGTCGCTCTTGCTGTTCTTCGGCGCGCTTTTCGTCGTGATGCGAGGTGCGCGCGATCTGCCGCTCGTCGCGTCGCTCACGTCGGCCGCGGG
>Ga0207652_10004902_pt1 | contig 10829 bp, 7 predicted proteins | sample KBSC63BmetaG_FD_184334 | JGI IMG/M metagenome (GOLD analysis project Ga0207652, IMG submission 184334) | Corn rhizosphere microbial communities from Kellogg Biological Station, Michigan, USA - KBS C6-3B metaG (SPAdes) (version 2) | ecosystem: Host-associated > Plants > Roots > Rhizosphere ...
TGCGACGCAGCCGGTATCCCCTGATGCCACGACGAAGCGTCGTGACCTTCCTCAATGCGAAGCCGCGGTCGCCGCCTGCAAGCCATTGTTGTCCGCCGCTTCGTCGAACTGCTTCAGGTAATCCTCGAACGCGCGGTGGTACGCGAGTTGCCAATTGGCTTCGCGCCCGGTCTGGATGGAATTGCGTCCGTATCCCTTGACCGTCAGTTTGCGCGTTCCCGATGGACCCGCGATCGTCAACAGGGTCTTGATATGCGCTTCGATCGTCGCACTCCAGAAGCCCGGGGTTAGCCATGCCCAGAATTGCTGGATATCGGCGCTGACATGGGTGGCGTTTGCGGGTGCCGCGGCGGCATCAACCACGCTATAGCCGTGTGCGGCGAACGCGTTGGCCAGCAACTGGCGGGTCAGCGTCTCGACGTTCTCGTCGGACGGCAGGACGATGTCGCCCATGGCGTGGCCATAGGTGTTGCGCTTACGCGCGATCGCCTGCTTGCGCCCTGTTGCGTCCAATGCGTACTTGGCGCCCTTTTTCAGCGACGGCGTGCTGGGGTCGCGTGGATCCGCCTCGAACACGCGAACGTCGCGCACCGAGTCGATCACCAGCGGCTGTCCGCCGCTGACCACCGCCGAACCAGGTGCCGGAAGGTCAAGGCGCATTTCGCTGCGCGTCACCGCGCAGCCGGACATCAGGAGCAGCAAAGCACACGCGGCAATGCCGCGGACGAGGTATTTCATGGAGTCCCCCTTATGGACGATTGATGTTGCGGGCGCCATTATCCACGACATCGTCTCGAAAGTTGAGACCCGCATGGGCGCGATTCCGTAGCGAGTGGCGCTCATATGCGCAATAATCCGAAGTCGCTGCTGGCCTCGGCCCATGCCACGCGCCACGAAAAACAGGGGAGGCGTGTGAAGGAAGCAACCGCTCGCATCAAGATCAACCAACTGCTGAAAGCGGCTGGCTGGCGCTTCTTCGACGATGCACGCGGTGCCGCCAACATCCGGTTGGAATCCAACGCAACGATCAAGCAAGCCGACCTCGACGCGCTCGGCAACGACTTCGAGCGGACCAGCAAGGGCTTCATCGATTTTCTGTTGCTGGACGAGCGCGGTTTCCCGCTGATCGTGCTCGAGGCCAAGGCGGAGGATAAGAACCCGCTGGTCGGCAAGGAACAGGCTCGCCGCTACGCGCGCGCGCAGAATTGCCGGTTCGTGATTCTCTCGAACGGCAACCTGCATTATTTCTGGGATATCGAACGCGGCAACCCATACGTCATCACCAGTTTCCCGAGCCCGGATTCCGTTACCGGTTACAGCAAGGTGCAGCCGAATCCGCAGCAGCTGGCCGAAACGCGCATCGATGCGGATTACATCGTCCTGACGCAGCGCCCCGGCTACCAATCCGAAGCTGGATGGAAGAACGAGGCCGAGCGCCCTGCCTACATTCAGACCAACAAGCTGCGTTTCCTGCGGCCGTATCAGCTCAAGGCCGTGCACCACCTGCAGCGCGCCGTGCATGAGGGCAAGGACCGCTTCCTGTTCGAGATGGCCACCGGTACCGGCAAGACCCTGACTGCCGCGGCAGTGGTCAAGCTGTTCCTGCGTTCGGGGAATGCGCGACGCGTACTGTTCCTGGTGGATCGGCTGGAGCTGGAGGATCAGGCGAAAAAAGCATTCGCGGCGCTGCTTGCGGCGGACTACCAGACTGTCGTGTACAAGGAGAACCGCGACGACTGGCGTCGCGCGGAGATCGTGGTCAGTACCGTGCAGTCGCTGCAGTTCAACAACAAATACCAGCGATTGTTCTCACCGACCGATTTCGATCTTGTGATCTCTGACGAGGCGCACCGTTCGATCGGCGGCAACGCGCGTGCGGTGTTCGATTACTTCGTCGGCTACAAGCTGGGCCTGACTGCCACGCCGCGCGATTATTTGAAGCGTTTCGACAAGAGCAAGTCCAACAGCCGCGATCCACGCGAGGCCGAACGCCGCCTGCTGCTGGACACCTACCGTACCTTCGGGTGCGAAAGCGGCGAGCCCACTTTCCGCTACTCGCTACTGGATGGCGTCAAGGACGGTTACCTCGTCAACCCCACGGTGGTCGACGCGCGCAGCGATGTCACCACGCAACTGCTGTCCGACCAGGGCTTCATCGTCGCGTTCGTCGATGAGGCAGGCGAGGATCAGAAGGAAGCCTACAAGCAGCGCGAGTTCGAAAAACGCTTCTTCTCGGAAGCGACCAACGAAATCCTGTGCAAGACCTTCCTTGAAAATGCCCTGCACGATCCAGTCAGTGGGGAAATCGGCAAATCCATCGCGTTCGCCGTCAGCCAGAACCATGCCGCCAAGCTTACGCAAATCCTCAACCAGATGGCCGACCGCATGTACCCGGGCCGGTATCAGTCCGATTTCGCGGTGCAGGTCACCAGCTCCGTGCCCAATGCGCAGCAATACACGGTCAATTTCGCCAACAACAATTTGCTGGGCTCCGGCAACTTCATCTCCGACTACAAGACCAGCACGGCGCGGGTGTGCGTCACCGTGGGCATGATGACCACCGGTTACGATTGCACCGACCTGCTCAACATCGGCCTGTTCCGGCCGATCTTCTCGCCCACCGATTTCATCCAGATCAAGGGCCGCGGGACCCGCCGGCACAACTTCCTCGACGAGCTGTTCGACGAAAGCCGCAAGGCCGCGGTAAAGCACCCCGAGAAAACCACCTTCAAGCTGTTCGACTTCTTTGCCAACTGCGAGTACTTCGAGGAAAAATTCAAGTACGACCAGGTCCTGAAGCTGCCACGTCCATCGCACAAGGGCGAAGGCGGCGACCCGCCGCCGCCACCCGGCGGCCAGTACCAACACCTCGGCAGCGACATCCTCGCCTCGATGCGCGAGGAAAAGGTGGCCGAGGAAGGCATGAAGATCGACCGCATGTTCTTCGATCGTTTCGGCGATACCGTGCGCTCGGACGACACCATTGCCAGGGCGGTCGAAGCCGGCGAGTGGGATCGGGTGATCGACTACGTCAACCGCGAGGTCTTCGACAAGCCCGAGGAGTATTACAACCTCGACAAGCTGCGGCGCGCCGCGGAGGTGGACCGGCGCGTGTCCTTGCGCGAAATTCTGGAAAAGGTGTTCGGGTTGATCCCGCGTTTCAAGTCCAGGGATGAAATGCTGGAAGAGGAATTCGCCAAGTTCGTGGCCGACCGCAAACCGGAAGATGCCGCGGCCATGCCCGCCATCAAGCACTACTTCAAGGCCTACGTGGTCAGCAATCAGTTGCGTGACAGCATCGACAAGGGTCAGTTCACCGACCTTGCCACCAACCCGTTCTTCTCCACCCGCGACTTCAAGGCCGTGCCGCCGCGCTGGCGTACCTTGGTCCCGGATTACGTGAAGGACTACGTGCCGCTCAACACCTTCATGTAGCAGGACCCGAAAGAACCATGCTGGATACCGAAACCAAACACCGTATAGATACCGCCCGCGACATCCTGGTCGGCAAGGTGCCCGACCCCAAAAGCCAGGTCGAACAGATCACCATAGCGTTGATCTACAAGTTCATGGACGACATGGATGCCGACGCCGAGGAGATGGGCGGCAAGCGCAAGTTCTTTGCCGGCAAGTACGCACGCTACGGCTGGTCGAAGCTGATGCAGCCCGGCCTCGGCGGCCACGAAATGCTGAACCTGTATGCCGAGGGCATCCAGAAGATGCCGGAGAACCCCGGCATCCCGCCGCTGTTCCGCGAAATCTTCAAGAACGCCTTCCTGCCGTACCGCGATCCGGAAACGTTGAAAGCCTTCCTGAAGGTCATTGACGAATTCCAGTACGACCATTCCGAGCGGTTGGGCGATGCCTTCGAATACCTGCTGTCCGTGCTGGGCAGCCAGGGCGATGCCGGCCAGTTCCGCACGCCACGCCACATCATCGATTTCATTGTCGACATCGTCGATCCGAAGAAGAACGAAACCGTGCTGGACCCGGCCTGCGGCACAGCCGGATTCCTGATTTCCTCGTACAAGCACATCCTGAAGGCGAACACTGACGCCAAGGGTCATTGCAAGCTGACGCCGGACGAGCGCGCGAAACTGGCTGCCAACTTCAGGGGATTCGACATCTCGCCCGACATGGTGCGGCTGTCGCTGGTGAACCTGTACCTGCATGGCTTCACCGATCCACATATTTACGAGTACGACACGCTCACCAGCCTCGATCGCTGGAACGAGCATGCGGACGTGATCCTGGCCAATCCGCCCTTCATGTCGCCGAAAGGCGGTATCAAGCCGCACAACCGCTTCGGTGTGCAGAGCAAGCGCAGCGAGGTGTTGTTCGTGGATTACATCGCCGAGCACCTGACGCCCAACGGCCGTGCCGGTGTGATCGTGCCGGAGGGCATCATCTTCCAAAGCCAGAGCGCCTACAAGCAGTTGCGCAAGATGCTGGTGGAGGGCTACCTCGTCGCCATCGTCTCGATGCCGGCCGGCGTGTTCAACCCGTACTCCGGCGTCAAGACCTCGATCCTGATTCTCGACAAGTCGCTGGCGAAGCAGAGCGACACCATTGCCTTCTTCAAGGTCGGCAACGACGGTTTCAACCTCGGCGCGCAGCGGCGGCCCATCGACAAGAACGATTTGCCGCAGGCGCTGGCGGGAATCGAGGAATACCTGCGACGGTTGTGCGCGCACGAGCCGCTGGAGGATTTCTCGCCGACACTCGGGCTCGTGGTGCCGAAAGCGAAGATCGCTGCGAATGGCGACTACAACCTCAGCGGCGAGCGGTATCGGGAAGGTGCAGTCCAATCCAAACATTTTCCCTGGGCAGCTGTGGGGTCATTGGTCCAGACGATCACGCCTCCTACAAAGATTAAGAAAACGGAGTTTGGCACCGTGGGGCGATTCCCAATCATCGACCAATCGCATGACGCAATCGCAGGCTGGACCGACGATGAGGAAGCCTTGGTTCGCCCGGTTAAGCCACTAGTGATTTTCGGCGATCACACTTGCGCGACCAAGCTGATTGATATTCCGTTTGCGCAGGGTGCCGATGGCATCAAGATTCTAGAGACCGTAGAGGCGCTAGACCCTCACTTCCTATTTCAGGTCCTCCGCGCTAGACCTTTGGGAAGCAACGGTTACCAGCGACACTTTTCGAAACTACAAGAGCACCAGATCCCCTTGCCGCCGTTGGAAGTGCAGAAGGAGATCGTGGCGGAGATCGAGGGCTATCAGAAAGTCATCGACGGTGCCCGCACCGTCCTCGACAACTACCGCCCCCACATTCCCATCCAGCCCGACTGGCCGCTGGTGCCGATTGCGGAGGTTTGTTCGACATCTTCTGGCGGGACTCCGTTGAGCGGGGAAAGCGCTTATTACGAGGGCGGAACAATCCCGTGGCTGCGTAGCGGAGAAGTCGCCCAAGGAGAAGTGCTTCATTCGGAGTTATTCATCACCGAGGAAGGTTTGAAGAACTCATCGGCAAAGATGTTCCCAGTCAACACGGTACTCGTAGCGATGTACGGCGCGACGGCAGGTGAAGTCGGCATTCTTCGCTTTGAAGCCGCTACCAATCAGGCTGTTTGCGGAATCACACCCAATGAGCATCTTTTGCCGGACTTTCTCTACTTGTTTCTCAAGACCGACAAGCCAGCATTAATTCGCTTGGCTGGCGGCGGAGCGCAGCCGAACATCTCCCAGAAGATCATTCGTGAATTCAAAATTCCTCTCCCGCGACTCGCCACCCAGCAAGCCATCGTCGCCGAGATCGAAGCCGAACAGGCACTGGTCAACGCCAACCGCGAGCTGATCGCCCGCATGGAAAAGAAGATTCAGGCCACGCTCGCCCGCGTCTGGGGCGAGGAACCGAAGCAAGCGGAAGGCAAAAGCCGGGAAGCGGCATGAGCAGCCTGTTCTTTTCCTACTCGCACAAGGACGAAGCGCTGCGTGATCGACTCGAGGTGCATTTGGCCGCGTTGAAGCGAGAAGGCGCCATTTCCACGTGGCACGACCGACGGATCATGGCGGGGGATGTGCTTGACCAGCGCATTGACGAGAACCTGGAATCCGCAGACATCATCCTTTTGCTGGTGAGCCCGGATTTCCTGGCCTCCGATTACTGCCATGACGTGGAAATGCAACGCGCACTGGCACGACACGAAAAAGGCATCGCGCGTGTAATTCCGGTGATCTTGCGTCCTTGCGATTGGCGGCATTCGCCGTTCGCCCACTTGCTGGCCGCGCCGACCGACGGCAAGCCAATCACCAAGTGGGCCAATGAGGACGAGGCATTCCTCGACGTGGTGCAGAAAATCCGGGCGGCGCTACCGGCGACTCATCGCCCCGAGGTCGAAAGCTCCCGAAGTGGCTCTGGCGCCGCGGAACCAGTCACGGTCCAGTCGGGTCCGCGCTCCAGCAACTTGCGCCTGCGCAAGACATTCACCGATGCCGATCGCGATCGCTTTCTCGACGATGCCTTCGAGTACATGGCGCGACTTTTTGAAAATTCGCTCGCCGAGTTGGAGAAACGCAACCATGGCATCGAAGGCAGGTTCAAGCGCCTTGACTCCACCCATTTCACTGCGGTGATCTACGAATCAGGCGCGGCGCGGTGTCAATGCACGATCAGCCTTGGTGGCCACTTTGGCCGTGGCATCAGCTATTCGAATACCGTGGGCGGTTCAGGCAACAGTTTTAATGAGATGTTGTCGGTCGAACACGACGAGCAGCATCTTTACCTGAAGCCAATGGGCATATGGTCAATGGGCGGCGAGCGTGAAACGCAGCTCAGCGCCGAGGGCGCCGCAGAGTACTTCTGGTCCATGCTGATCGAACCGCTGCAACACTGATCGTCTGGCGCCGAAGATCAACCTGTAGCCCTGTGGTCACGGAAGGTTCTCCTATAGCGTCCGTCGCAGTGTATGAGATTGCCTTGATGCAGCATCCAGGCACCGCGCGTATGCGCAGTCTGGGGAATCTCATGATTAGCGTGAAAATCGGCAATGAAGAACGATCGCTGGAAGACGCGTCACCTGGTTGGGTCACTCAACAGATCGAGCGGCGCCGCCGTGACGGCATCCCGGTTTGCGTGGTGGTTCTGATAAAAACGGCGGACCTCAACATGCATCTTGCAACGCTTGGGTGTGCTGGCAATGTCGGCGGAGGTCGGCCTCCCAACGCAAATGAGCTGGCGATCCTGGAGCAATGGCGGAGACACGGTCTCAACGAAACCGGCTTTGCTCCTGGCGGCGTGGTCGCGTTTCTCGCACAGCTCAAGCGTGCGCTGTAAGGCCCGACGCAACGGGATGGAGAGAGCAGCCATCACCGATGCGCTGGGTTTGAAATTCATGCACTCGCGTACCAAGCCATCAGCGCCTCCAGCTGCGCCGTATCGTTCAATCGCCACAGTCGCGCAGCTTTGCCACTACCGACACGCGGTGCTTGCGATGCTAGATTCGAGTGCCGAGATCGGCTGGGCGCATAGCGTTCATAGGGTGCAATTTGGTTCGGAGCATTCAGATCTTCGGTCCAGACATTGATGGACTGCACATCGAGTTGGAGCGCCAGATGTCTGCCCAGCATTGTCTGAAAGCCCACCACTTTCTTGCTGCCCCGCTTGATGCGGTCGAACCTGCTGGCAATGAGTGATTCCGCCTGTTTGACCGATGCCGAGGCTGCGGCATTTGGGCGTTGGGCGGGCGACGTCTTGTTGGCAGATTGGGGCAGGGCAGCCGCAGGCGGCGGGGCGGTGCGGATCATGGTCACATTGTTACGAGGCGGTGTGGCGACCTTCTTTTCAAGAGCCTGCAGGGCTGATATGCGTTTTCGTCCCGATGCAGACGAACGATCGCCGGTCAGCCAGTTCTTGAATTCGCCGTTAGCCGGGCTTGGGTGCGCCGCGAATACCCACGTACGCCCTTGGGCAGTAAAGGCCACATCGTTGATGTCACTGTAGTCGGGAAACTGGTCACGCAGGAGTGCTTTCACGCCCTTGATGTACGCATCCGTTGTGCCGAGCAAAACAATGATGGTGACACTGGTCGGGAGCGCGTGTAGATGACGGGAAGCACAAGTTGCCATGACGCCGCGGGTAAAGGGATCGCTGGCAGCCTTCGGCATGATGGTGCCGCTGGTCGTGAGTTTGCCGTCTTTCACCATCGACAAACCGCATCGGATGAGGGACGCTGCGCCAAGTGCGCGCCCTCGGGCTGAGAGGGCTTGGTCAATCGTTTGGCCTTCGAGGTCGATCTCCAGTGCCTCCAGCACCTGTTGAAGGCGACTGCGCATCCCGGCAAATGCTACGCTGTCAAACGCTCCCGATTCCGCAGCAGCGATCTGGTTTGCACCTTTCGAGAAGCCGAGCACCAGTACTCGGGGTGAGTTGGAGCCCCAATAGCCTGGGTTTGCCCGCAAATGCCATTCGCCTTCCACCCGCACATCTTGTCCGGGCGCATGGCACGCGCGGCAAGACTGCCATCCGTGATCAAACGTCATGGTTTCCCCCTGTGGGTTGTAAGTAACCTGAGTAGGAATACCCTATGGATTGCGCGCCTACAAGAAATATTTTTAGGCGATGAATAGGCAACGCGAGCCGAACGGAAAAGGGAACGGAGGCAATTAAGCAGCGCGGGCTTGGCGCCGTTCTGGTAACAGCCAATGTGGAGGCCAGCGGCAGGACCGACGGCGCGAAGGTTTACCGGTCGAACGGATACCGGGATCTTGACGCCGCGGTTTTGCAGAGCGTTGCGGGATGGGCGTTCGCGCCTGTGATGAAGGGTGGCAAGCCGATGGCGCAGCAGGTCGTCGTGCCCATCCGTTTTCAATAACGGGGTCAGGGTCACTTGGGCAAGTGGGCAAGTGACCCGACTCCGTCGCTTGTTTTCGCCGGGAAACCAACTGGAAGAATAAGTTGATCCGGGACGACCATTGCGTTCCGACCCAACCATGTGAGGCGGGTGGCCTACAATCCGGCTGATACGGGAGCCGTGCAATGCCTGTGAAATTTGTCCGCCTGCCGGTTTTCCTGCTCGCGCTGGGCTGTGCGCTGCCCGTGGGCGCGGCGGGAACCGATGCGAAACTCAGCCACGAATACGATCAGAAGATTTCGGCATCCGACATTTCGACCGACGTGCGGGTGCTGTCTTCAGATGCTTTCGCAGGCCGCGCACCGGGCACGGCAGGCGAGCAGCAGACCGTCAATTTCCTGAGCGCGATGCTGCGGCAGAGCGGCCTGCAACCGGGCAACGGCGGCAGTTTCTTCCAGACCGTGCCGGTGATCTCGAACACGCTGGACGTCGCGCACAGCAGCATGAGCGCGGTGACGGCGCACGCGACGCAAGCGCTGAAGTTCGGCGACGACGTGGTGTATTCGAGCACGACCACCAGGGCCAGCACGACCATCAAGGACAGCCCGCTGGTCTTCGTGGGCTACGGCATCAACGCGCCGGAGCAGGGTTGGGACGATTACGCGGGCCTCGATGTCACCGGCAAGACGGTGGTGATCCTGATCGGCCTGCCGGGCGGCAGCACGGGCGCGCCGTTCCTGACGGGGACGCCCGGTGTCAGTTATTACTCGCGTTCGAGTTACAAGTTCGAAGAGGCCGCGCGCCACGGCGTGGCGGCTGCGCTGATCGTGCACAATGCGCGCGAATCCGGCATGGAATGGGATTACATCAAGTCGCGCTACGGCGGCGCGCAATTCCAGTTGCGGCACGAGGACGACCCCGAACCTGATCCGCCGATTGTCGGCTGGCTGAGCGCCGACGCCGCGAAATCCCTGTTCGCGGCGGCAGGGATGTCGCTGCGCGACGTGCGCGACGCAGCAGGAAAGCGCGGCTTCAAGGCGATGCCGCTGGGTGACGCGAAGTTGGAGGCGGTGATCCGCAGTTCGGTGGTCGCCGGAGAATCGCGCAATGTGATCGCAAAACTGCCGGGCGCGAAATACCCCGACGAGGCAATCGTGTATTCCGCGCACTGGGACCATTTCGGCACGCGCCCGGGCATGCGCGGCGACAATATCTTCCACGGTGCGATTGACAACGCGATGGGCGTGGCCGGCGTGCTGGAGATCGCCGCGCAATTCGCCGCCGAGGATCCCAAACCCGATCGCAGCGTGATCTTTTTCATCCCCACGCTGGAGGAGATGGGTCTTCTCGGCTCGAAGTACTACACCGCGCGTCCGGTGGTTCCGGTCGCGAACACTGTCGTCGACATCAATTTCGACGTACTGGTGCCGGTCGGTGTGACCAGCAACCTTCTCGTCGCGGGCCTGGGCAAATCCGGACTGGACGAATGGGTGAAGCGGGCCGCACAAAAACAGGATCGCGTGGTCGTGGGCGATCCGCCCGGCATGACCGACAGTTTCTTCCGTTCCGATCACCTGAGTTTCGCGCGCGCGGGCGTGCCGGTGCTGTACATCCGCGGTGGCGACAAGAGCAGGGATCCCGGCGTCGACGGCATGGCGTTGTGGAACGCGTTCGGCAAGCGCTACCACACGCCGGCGGACAAGTTCGATCCGCGTTGGGATTTGGGCGGCATCGTGCAGGACATGCAACTGGCCTGCGACGTCGGCGAGGCGTTGGCGGCGAGCCGCGAATGGCCCAACTGGAACGAAGGAACCCTGTTCCGCGCGATACGCGACCGCTCGCGCGCGGGCGCGGACGCCGCGCGGCATTGAAGAACGGGGTCAGGTTCACTTTTTTTGGGGGGGGGCGGACTCCAACCTGACCCGGCCTTGCCATTTTGGCGATGCAGAAACAGGGGTCAGAGTGCACTTTTCGAAGTCGGTTTTGGAGCCAACGGGTTCGCGCTGATGCTGGTGCTCAGTCT
>Ga0207652_10004903_pt1 | contig 10829 bp, 7 predicted proteins | sample KBSC63BmetaG_FD_184334 | JGI IMG/M metagenome (GOLD analysis project Ga0207652, IMG submission 184334) | Corn rhizosphere microbial communities from Kellogg Biological Station, Michigan, USA - KBS C6-3B metaG (SPAdes) (version 2) | ecosystem: Host-associated > Plants > Roots > Rhizosphere ...
CAGCGCTTGCCACGAGGCGGGAGTGAGTGAGGCGGCGACTTGTTCGACGTCGCTGCCGGCCTTCGGCAACAGCACCGTCATCGTGAACGCCGAATCGCCGTACGCGAGATCAACTGCTTGGTACGTATTCGTTTCGGCGTAGGACATCGTGCCCTCCCGAAACATCAGCTTGGCGGACTGATCGGGGCCGCTCGCCGGATGGAACGGAGCATCGCGCGTCGAGGCGGGATCGAACTTGTCGCGCCACGCACCTTTGAAGTAGATCGCGTTCATCAGGTACATCACATCCTGCGGATCCACCTGCTGAAGGACGGTCGGAATTCGGCCGTTCGTTTTGGTATTCGCCCAGCCATTCACCGCCGAGAGCGTGCCTTGGGTGTCGTTGAAGTCCTGGGCCTTCACCTCGGCGTCGAACCACGTGGCGGCGTCGTTCAGGAAACTCTGATTGAACGGAAAGTCCTTGCGGTAGAAGATCGAGTTCGCGATCTGCATCTTGGTCGACGCGTCGAGCCCCGTCAGCAGCGCGATCAGCGACTTGTAGCCGGAGTCGATCGATGCGAGCGGCGCGGTCCCGAACTGCAGCGCCGAGCGCATCTCGTCATAGGTCTGGCCAGCGGCGCCGTTCATCGTCATCCCGAGCGCGAACGATGCGCTGAGCGGGGACACGAAGACGTTCGAGTTGCGTTGCGTCTGGTTGATCGTGCCCCAGAGGCTGAACGAGTACGTGTTGGCGGCGCCAAGTACGTTTTGTTCGGCGGCAGTGAGCTGGCGCGGCAGAGACATGAGTGCGTCCTGTCGAGCCGGGGCGGGTTCCATCGTACTTCCGCCACAGCCTGACAACACGGAGAAGGCGATCACCGCGACAACGCGTATGTTTCTCATCATCATCCTCGCTCGAGAACGCATGGCCTCAAAAGGCCGAACCGCGGGTGCACGAGACCGGTCACATGAAACACTCTGTGCCTTGACGCCTGCGGGCCTCAGACTAGCTTGATCACCCGTGCGCGGCGATTTCCCCCGATTTGACGGGCCGCGCATCGGGCGAAGAACTCCCCGCACACACCCGTCTAAGTCGTCGGGTAATTGGCCCGCGACGAAACGGTCGGGGCCATTTTTGTTTTTTGCCGGCGCCCAAGCGCCCGGAGACTGCAATGAGCATCTATACCTTCAGCTCGGAATCGGTCAGCGAAGGCCATCCGGACAAGGTTTGCGACTTCATCGCCGATTCGATTCTCGACGCGCATCTGGCGGGTGACCCGGCGAGCCGTGTCGCGTGCGAGGTGCTGTGCAAAAGCGGTCAAGTCGTGCTCGCGGGCGAGATCACGTCGCGCACGACGGTGGATTACGAGCGTGTGGCGCGCGAAGCGATTCGTGAGATCGGCTACACGGATCCCGCGGAGTCGTTCAACGCGGACGGCGTGAAGGTCATTCAGTTCATCAGCAAGCAGTCGGGCGACATCGCGATGGGCGTCGACACCGGCGGCGCGGGCGACCAGGGCATCATGTTCGGCTACGCCACGGACGAAACGCCCGAGCTCATGCCACTGCCGATTCAGCTCGCGCATCGTCTCTCACATCGCCTCGCGGCCGGCCGAAAGAAGGGCGAGCGTGCATGGCTGCGCCCCGACGTGAAGACGCAGGTGAGCGTGCGCTACGAAGAAAACCAGCCGACGCGTGTCGACACGGTGCTCGTTTCGACTCAGCACTCGGCCGACGTGAGCCAGGCCGACATTCGCGACTATGTCGCGAGCTGCATCGCTCCCGAAGTGCTCGGCAAGTGGTTTGGTCCGCACGTAGAAGTGCTGGTCAACCCGACGGGTCAGTTCATCGAAGGTGGTCCTTCGGCTGACTGTGGCGTCACGGGTCGCAAGATCATCGTCGACAGCTATGGCGGCATGGGCCGTCACGGCGGCGGTGCGTTCAGCGGCAAGGATCCGTCGAAGGTGGATCGCAGCGGCGCCTATTTCGGCCGTTACGTCGCGCGACAGGTCGTGAAGAATGGCTTCGCGAAGCGCGCCGAAGTGCAGGTCGCGTACGCGATCGGCCGCGCGGAGCCGGTATCGGTTCGCGTCGACACGTTCGGCACGGGCGATTGGAAGGCCGCTGAGGATTTTGTCCGTAAGTTCGACTACCGTCCCGCGGCGATGATCGAGCGGCTCGCGCTACGCAAGCCGATTTACCGCCAGACGACGAACTACGGGCACTTTGGGAAGCCGGAGCTGAGCTGGGAGCTATAGGAGGGGCGAGAGAAGTGGACTGAGTGCGGAGGCGTTATGTGGAACGAGGTATGGGTACGGGTCTCCCCGCACTCGAAACTCGAACTCTTCACCTCCTCCGCACGCGGCACCTCTCTCTCGAGCCTGACTATCGAAATCGGCTCCACAGCAGCATGACGCCGCATCCTTTGCCGGTCTTGTTGTACTCCGCCGGAACGGTGGCCGTGCTCGCGTAAATCTCGACAGCGCCGATTTGATCGGTGCGGATCTGTTCGAGATCGCGAAAATCGTCGTTCACCAGCGTTCCGTCATAGTAGACGTCGAGCGAGCAACCCGAGCCACCGACGCGCGTATTCACCGCGAAGCACCTGATCGGTGTTCTGCGTGTGCAGCTCACGCCCGTTCCTGTTTGCCGAACGATATTCGTCAACGAGCGATTCTCGTTCTTTCGAAGCTCGGCTTCGGTTATGAATCGTCCGAAGCCAGCCTTGCGCCGTTCCTCGAACGCACGCATGCCCGGCGAAAGGAATGTCGTCGCCGAGTCTTTGGTGACAACCGCGGGAAGCGACTGAGCGGCCGCCTCCATCAGCACTGTGATCGCCACCGTGTCGGCTGGCGAGATCACAACGACTTGCGTCACCGGCTTGAATCCGATCTTCTGAATCCGCAGCATGCTTCCGCCTTCCGGAAGGAACGCAAGGCTCACGGTTCCAGTTTTTGTCGTGACTGCCACGGTGTGCGAAAAGGCGTCAGTCACTTCGACACCTTCGATCGGCGAACCAGATTGCGAGTCGAACACGCCAAGCACACGCAGGCGGTAGCTCGGAAGCGACGCCGCGCTCGGCGCCTGTGCGCCAGCGCTCGCGGCGGCGAACGCGAGCGCGACGCCCGCGACACGCATCACAGAGTACGAAAGCGCACGCCGCCCATATTGCCTCGTCCGCGGCACCAAGAGCTCCCGAATGGGATTCGTTCACGATAGGGAGATCGTCCAACGGAGGCCAGACATGTTGACATTCCGTCGAGCATTGGCTGTCGCGATTGCCACGATGGTGGCTGCCTGCGGCAGCGATTCAGCGGCGCCTCCCGGAGACACGCCGGGTGCGACGAGTGGAAAGTGCGGACCGAACGACGCGAGCATCGTGCTGCCGGCAGGATTCTGCGCGTCGATCTTCGCCGATCATATCGGCGCGGCGCGTCACGTGGTCGTCGCCGCGAACGGCGATGTCTTCGTCACGCTTCAGGGCGGCGGGCCGGTCGTCGCCCTGCGCGACGTCAATCACGACGGACGCGCCGATAGCGTCGTGACCGTCGGCTCGGGATCGGGAGGAACAGGCATCGGCCTCTACGGCGGGTTCCTTTACGTCGATCAGGGCTCGCAAATCATCCGATATCCGTTGCCAACCGGCGCACTTCGACCCTCGGGCGGGGGACAGGCGGTCGTGACCGCCCTTCCGACCGGCGGCGATCACGGTGCCCGCAACTTCGCGATCGACGCGCAGGGCAGTCTCTTCGTCAACATCGGTTCGTCCACCAACTCCTGCCAGCAACTCAATCGATCGACCGGATCCCCGGGCATCGACCCGTGCGCCGAGCTCAACACGCGCGCCGGAATTTGGCGCTTCAACGCGAATACCACGGGCCAGGTCTTCTCCAGCGCTCAGCGCTTCGCAACTGGTTTAAGAAACTCTGAAGGCCTCGCATTCGGCGCGGACGGATCGCTGTGGGCCGTGACGCACGGCCGCGACCAGCTGTTCGACAACTGGCCCAAGCTCTTCAACGCGTCGTACAGCGCGGAGAACCCCGGCGAGGAGCTCGTTCAGGTGAATCAGGGCGACGACTTCGGCTGGCCGTATTGCTACTACACGACGACGAACGGCAAGAAGCTCCTGCTCGCGCCGGAGTATGGCGGCGACGGTACCAAGACGACTCGCTGCGATCAGAAAAAGAGCGCCGTGATCGCGATGCCGGGGCATTGGGCGCCGATGTCGCTGCTGCTCTACACGGGTTCGGCATTTCCATCGCACTATCGCGACGGGGCCTTCATCGCGTTCCATGGTTCGTGGAATCGCGCGCCTCAACCGCAGGCGGGCTTCCGGGTCGTATTCGTTCCGGCGGCGAACGGCCAGCCGTCAATCCAGTACGAGACCTTCGCTGACGGATTCGCCGGCGGCAACTTCGACAACCCCGCGCATCGCCCCGTCGGAATCGCGCAGGGACCGAGCGGCGAGATCTACATCACGGACGATAAAGGCGGACGTGTCTGGAAGGTCGTGTACGCGCCCTGATTCCGGTGGCGCGACGCTATCGCGCCGCGCCCCAGGATTGAATGATGGGCGGTAAATCGTCGGACGCAGCACGTGCTCGAGCTCGACAGGATCGATGAGCGAGATCATCGTCCGATTCGCAACCCGATGCGGACCACCATCATGTGCGTATCGCTCTCGAACGGGTCGATCCTGATTTGCCCGTTCGGCAGGTCCGTGATGCTTCCCGGACGGAGATACTGCGCGTGCCCGCCGGTGAAGTACTGAACACCGAGGTCGAGTGCGGCGACGACCGACCTGTCGTCATAGAACGGCACGTAGACGCCGCCGCCGAACACCCATGACGACGTCCAATCGGACTGGTTCGTCGTACTGGCGAAATCGCCGGTGTCGTCCGTTCCCTCGGCGCCGCTCTCGGTGTAAAAGACTTGCGTCGCAATCCCGGCGTGCGCGTACGGCCGAATCGAGCCAGTCGGCCATGCGATCTGAGGACCGATACTGAGCGGCAGGATGTAGTTCGTGGTCGATACCTTGACCTGAATCCGCCCGCCGATGCTCGTGCTCAATGGTGCGTGAAACGACTCGTAACCGTAGCCGAGCAGGCCGCCATCGGCTCGCAGTGAGAATGCGCCCGCGCGATCGACGCGGAAGAGATATGTGCCCATCGCTCCGTAGCCCAAGCCGATGTTCTGGCGAAACGCACCGATCGGACGGCTTTGCGCGAACGCGATGGTGGCCGCGCTTCTCAGCTCGAAGTCGGATGGCGTGCGGACCGCGGGCGGCACGCAGATGCAGACAGTCGAGTCCTGGCCGAGCGCAGGTGAAACGACGACGACGGCGCCCAGGAGCGCCGCTCGGAACAGCGATGACACCAACATTTGAACCTCGGGTGGGAGGCGGTGGGTCCATCACCTCGCCGTAACCGGCTGGGCAAAGGACGCCGAAGGCAGGGTGCATGCCGCGCCCGCTCGCACCTTCGTCAGCGGCTTATCTCGTTGGCTGACAGTGCGCTACGTTGCACTCGAACGCTGATCGTGAAGCGCTTGGCTTCAGCGTTTGTCGCACGTTTCGGACGTCGCGCTGTCCGCTCGCCAGGACGGCGCATGTACGTCCTCGGCAGCTGGTATCATGCGCACTTCGAGCCGCGGCCAGTCGGTGTCGACGTACAAGGGCGCCGATGAGGTGTTGCGCACCCGTGCGCGATTCGTAAGACATGAAGGGAATTCCCACGCTCCACCCGACGATCTCAATGCGTTCATTTTTTCACGGCGCTCGACGCGTTTGGCCGTTCTGCTCGGCCGCGCTGTTCGCGCCGATGATAGCTGGCGCGCAAAAGGCGCCCTCGGTAAAGCCGTTGCAGGTCACGCGAGTTGTTTTGCCGAACGGACTCGTCGCTCTTTTCAACGAGGATCACTCGTCACCGATCGTCGCCGTTGGTGTTTGGTATCACGTCGGCGCAAAGGATGAGCGTTCCGGCGAAACCGGTCTCGCGCATCTCTGCGAACACATGATGTTCGAAGGATCGCCGAACGTCGCGCCAGGAGAGTTTCAGTCCACGATCAAAGTCGGGGGCGGCAATTCGGCCGCATGGGGCGAAACCTCCGAAGATCGAACGTTCTATTACGAGACGGTTCCGAGCACGATGCTCGAGACGACGCTCTGGATGGAGTCGGATCGCATGATGACTCCGTTTACGTCGATGGACACGAGCCGGCTTGCTGCCGCGCGAGGCGCGATCAGGAACGAACGACTCCAACGAATCGAGAATCGGCCATTCGGGTCCGCCGAGTCCTTTGCGGCGTACGTGCTCTACGGCCCGGATCACCCGTACCGAAGCCCGCTGGCGCCGATGACCGACGTGAACACCGCGTCGTTCTCCGACATGCGGCGCTTTTGCGCACCGTACTACGTCCCGAACAATGCCGTCGTCGCTTTGAGTGGTGATTTTGAGCTGAAGAGCGCGCAGGCGATGGTCGAGAAATACTTCGGCTCGATCAAACGCGGCGCGGCAGTCACGCATCCAGTGATGCGTCCCGCCGTCACAGGCGAGCGTCGCGTCGTCCTCGAGGATCCACGCGGTCGAAACCCGGAGCTTCGGATCGTCTGGCCAGGCGTCGGATTCGGCGATCCGGACAAAGGCACGTTGCGCGCTTTGGCCTCGGTGCTCACCGGCAATCGACGATCTGGTCTCGTCAAGGCGCTCGTCTACGACCGCAAGCTTGTGTCATACGTTCTTGCCGCGCACTTCGACAACGAGAATGGCGGCTTCTTCCAGATTGCGGCGATTCCGCAAGGAACGACGCCCCTCGGCGCGATCGAGGATGTGATCGACAGCGTCGTGAAGGCGACGATCGCAGCGGAGCCCAGCGAGGCGCAGCTTCGCCGATTCAAGAATGCTGATGCCGACACGGCCATCACGACCTTGCAAGCTCGCGCCGCTCGCGTCGATACCCTGGCGCAGGGTCAGAGTTGGGCCGGCGATCCCATTGCGTATGCGAAGCAGGTCGACGCGACCGCCAAGCTGACCCCCGCCGAAGTGCAGCGCATCGCGACGAAATACCTCACATCGAGCCGCCTCGTGTTGAGTATGGTTCCGGCCGGCAAGCTCGATCTCATCAGCAAGCCAGAGCGGCCCCACGACAACGCGGCGACGATCATGCCCGCCGAGGTGAAGCGATGAACCGCCTCACGCAGGTCGCGTTCGCGGTGGCAACGCTCGGCTTCGGCGGTCCAGCCGTAGCGCAAGCGCGCCCCAAGCCGCCGTCGCCGAAGCCGGCGCCAGCGTATGCATTTCCGAAAGTTCAAACACAGACACTGCCGAATGGCCTCGTCGTGCATGTGATCGAGGACCACGCGCTTCCATTGGTTGCCGTTCGTGCGGTCATCGAAGGTGGCTCGCTGGTCGATCCGGCGGGCAAGGAAGGCCTGTTCACTCTCGACACGCTGCTGCTTCGCGACGGCACGACCAGGCTCTCCGGCGACGCGCTGGCCGACGCGATCAGCGACCTCGGTGCGTCGGTTGCACCGTCGGGATTCACGACGGTCACGGATCAACTAGAGCGGTCGCTCGCGATCATGGGCGACATGCTGATGCATCCCGCATTTCCGGCCGAGGCGCTCGATCGCCGGCGAACGGGACTCTTGGCGAGCCTGCAGCGCAGCGAAGGCCAACCGGGTACGCCGGCGAATCGCATCTGGAGCGCCGTCGTGTTCGGCCCCGATCATCCGCTTGGCCGCGTGGCGTCGCCAACGACCCTCGCGTCGATCACGATCGACGACATCTCGCGCTTTCACGCCGAGCATGTGCGTCCGCAGAACGTGACGCTGGTGATGGTCGGCGACATCGTCCCTGCATCGGCCATGGCGCTCGCGATGAAAGTTTTCAGTGGATGGCAGCGTTCTGGCGAGCGCGTTGTGGTCAACGCACCGCCCGCACCGGCGCCAAAGCCGACGACGATATACCTCTTTGACCGGCCGGGTCTCTCCCAGTCCACCATTTATCTAGGACAAGCGGGACCGGGTCGATCGGCCGCCGATGCGTATGCTCTCGAGGTCGCCAGCTTTGTTTTTGGCGGCCAGTCGGGAAGCCGGCTGTGGGCGCAACTTCGCGATCGACGACCGCTGACGTATGGGATCACGCACGTTACTTTTTGGCGCGGTGCGAACGATCCGTCGAGAATTCTGGGGTTTTCGAACGTCGACGCCGCGAAGACCGACAGTGCGCTCATCGTGTGGATGAACGAGTTGAAGGAGCTTGCAACTGGTCGTGCGCCAACGGAGCAAGAGGTTGCATTCGGGCGATCCGTCACCGCCGGGAATCTCGCGGCTCGCCTCGAGACCTTCGATTCGATTGCGAATCAACTAGCGAGAATGACGAGCGACCATGTGGGGATGTCGTATCTCGACGGATACGTCCGCGGCGTCTATGCTGCGACACCTGCCGAGGTGGGACGAGCCGCCGCGCATTACTTCGATCCGGCTCACACGGCGATCGTCATCGTCGGGGATCGCAAACGGATCGAGGCCCCGCTCCGAGAGGCGAATATCGCCCCCGTCGTGATCGTCGACGCAAACGGTAAAGTACTCCAGTAAGACACTCCGTGCGCCCTCGTCGGGGCCCGGAGCAATGCATACATTGGATGGGCGAGCCGAAGCACATGCTGGGCTCGCCCACTGTTCTTGGATGTCTCCGATGACCGCAAAACCCCTCGAGTCGATCGCGCGCGGCGGCGCCGTGGCGGCCGGCCGTGAGACTGTCGCTCGACCTACGCTCGTCGCCTCGTCGCGCGCGGTCCCTACGGACCACGTCGAGCGGAACCCTGGCATGCCGCTCGACCTCGATGCCGTTCGCGCCATCCGGGTGAATCGGAGCGCTGTCGAGCGCCGTGCCGCGACGATCCCGACTCGCCGAACGGTCAAGAAGGAATGGCAGGCGGCTTGGCTGCTTCGGGCGATCACGCTGATCGATTTGACGACGCTTTCAGGGGACGATACGCCCGGGAACGTTCGCCGCCTCTGCGCCAAAGCCCGACACCCGCTTCGCGACGATCTCACCGACTCGCTCGGCGTACGGCAGCTCGATATCAAAGTCGGTGCGGTCTGCGTGTATCACTCGCTGGTGAAGACCGCCGTCGATGCGCTCGAGGGATCTGGAATTCCCGTCGCCGCTGTGTCGACGGGGTTTCCAGCGGGATTGAGCCCGATCGAGCAGCGCATCGAGGAGATCCATGCGTCCGTGGCGGCGGGTGCCAAAGAAATCGATATCGTTATTACGCGCGCGCACGTGCTGACCGGCAACTACGAAGCGCTCTATGACGAAGTTCGTCGCTTTCGCGACGCGTGCGGTGACGCGCACATGAAAGCCATCCTCGCCACGGGCGAGCTTGCGACGCTCGGCAATGTGGCGCGCGCGAGCATGGTCGCAATGCAGGCCGGGGCGGACTTCATCAAGACGTCGACGGGGAAGGAGGGCGTGAACGCCACCATCCCGTTCGGGGTGGTGATGTGTCGAATGATCCGGGAGTACTTCGACCAGACTGGCTATGCGGTCGGATTCAAGCCCGCTGGTGGTATTCGAACGGCCAAAGGCTCATTAGAATTCCTCTATCTCATGAAAGAGGAATTGGGTGATCGCTGGCTCAAGCCCGATCTGTTCCGCTTCGGCGCGAGCGCATTGTTGACCGACATCGAGCGCCAGCTCGAGCACTTCGTCACCGGCCGGTATGCGGCCGCGCACCGGCAGCCAATGCCCTGATGGCCACAGTCGCCGAAATTTTCGAAACGATGGAGTACGGCCCCGCGCCGGAGAGCGACAAGGAAGTGCTCTCCTGGATCGCGAAGCACGACCGTGCGTTTGGCCATTATATCAACGGCGCCTTCACGGAGCCCGGTGCGTTGTTCGACGCCATCAATCCGGCGACGAACAAGGTCATCGCGCGCGTCACGAACGGCACGAACGCCGATGTCGACGCCGCGGTTGCCGCGGCGCGCGCGGCATTTCCGGCGTGGAAGGCGCTGTCGCCGCACGCGCGAGCGCGCCACATGTATGCCTTAGCGCGCGGTGTGCAGAAGCATTCGCGACTCCTGGCTGTGCTCGAGAGCATGGACAATGGCAAGTCGATCCGCGAGACGCGCGACATCGACGTGCCACTCGTGGCGCGACACTTCTATCATCACGCGGGCTGGGCACAGCTCATCGAGACGGAGTTCCCCGGCTACGGACCAATCGGCGTGGTGGGCCAGATCATTCCGTGGAACTTCCCGCTGCTCATGCTGGCGTGGAAAATCGCGCCCGCGCTCGCCGGTGGAAACACGCTCGTCTTGAAGCCGGCGGAGTTCACGCCGCTCACGGCGCTCGCGTTCGCCGAGATCGCGCACGAAGCGGGAATTCCGAAGGGCGTGATCAACATCGTGAATGGTCACGGTGAAACCGGCGCGGCGATCGTCAACCATCCCGACGTCGACAAGATCGCGTTCACGGGATCGACGGAAGTGGGCCGAATCATTCGGAAGGCGACCGCCGGCTCCGGCAAAAAGTTGAGCCTCGAGCTCGGCGGAAAGAGTCCGTTCATCGTCTACGACGACGCGGATCTCGACAGCGTCGTCGAAGGCGTCGTCGACGCGATCTGGTTCAATCAGGGACAGGTGTGCTGCGCCGGTTCGCGGCTGCTCGTGCAGGAAGGCATCGCCGATCGTCTCGTCGCGAAGCTGCGCGCGCGCATGGAAAAACTGCGTATCGGCTCACCGCTCGACAAAGCCGTCGACATGGGCGCCATCGTCGCGCCGGTGCAGCTCGAGCGAATCAGGGGTTTGGTCGAGACCGGTGTCGGTGAGGGAGCCACGATGT
>Ga0207652_10004908_pt1 | contig 10826 bp, 9 predicted proteins | sample KBSC63BmetaG_FD_184334 | JGI IMG/M metagenome (GOLD analysis project Ga0207652, IMG submission 184334) | Corn rhizosphere microbial communities from Kellogg Biological Station, Michigan, USA - KBS C6-3B metaG (SPAdes) (version 2) | ecosystem: Host-associated > Plants > Roots > Rhizosphere ...
CGCGGTCCTCGCGGTCATCCTCACCGCCACGCTCACCGCGCACCACGCGGACCCCGGCACCGGGTTCGACCTCGCGTTCTGGTGGGCGACCGGCTTCTCCGCGCTCGCCGTCGTGCTGTCCCTGTGGCTGCCCGGCGCGCCGCGGACGCGAGCCGACGACCGGGCTACCCGTCCATGGCCTGCTGGATCCCCGGCCGGGCGGCCAGCGTCGTCATCTCGCTCAACGACGAGGCCCTGAATACAACGGACCTGCCCAGGCAGCTGCTTCCTTCGGCTCTTGAGCCGTTGGGCCGCTGCCTGAGCAGGCCGTCGCGATACCGAGCAGGCTTCGCAGGTTAGCTTCGCGGGTTATCAGTCACGCAGTGCCGCCTGCGGGACGGGCGCCGGAGCGGCGCCGCGCCGCAGGCCCGAGATGGCGACGAGCGCGCCGGCCGCCGCGACGCCGGTGATGAGGAACAGCGCCGGCCGGTAGGCGGCGAGCGTCGCCGTCGGCGTGGAGAGGCTGGCGCCGCCGCCCGCGTCGACCACCGCGGTGACGATGGCGAGCACCAACGCGCCGCCGACCTGGAACGACGTCTGGAACAGGCTGGCGGCCAGCCCCTGCTCCTCGTTCGGCATGCCGTCGGTGGCGGCCACGCTCAGCGCGGAGAAGCCGAGCCCGAACGCCAGCCCGACGAGCAGCATCGTCGGCAGCAGCACGGCCGGGTAGTCCGGGGTGACGCCGGCCCGCAGGAACACCGCGTAGGCGACCGCGAGGCAGGCGAAGGCCGCGACCGCGAGCCTGCCCGGGCCGAACCGGCCGAGCAGCGGGCCGACCCCGACGGACAGCACGGCCACCATGACGCCGGCCGGCAGGAACGCGAGCGCGGTCGTGATGGGCGACCACCCGGCGAGGCTCTGCAGGTACTGGGTCGCGAGGAACTGGAACGAGACGTAGGAGCCGAACAGGGTGACCGCGCCGATGTTGGCGCGGCGCAGCGGGCCAGACCGGAAGATCTGCAGCGGCATCAGCGGATCGCGGCTGTGCGACTCGATCCAGACGAAGGCGGCGAACCCCGCCGCGACGAGCGCGAACGACCCGATGGTGCGCGCGGACGCCCAGCCCGCCTGCTGCGCGGACACGACCGTGTACACGAGCAGCAGCATGCTGACGGTTACCGTGAAAGCGCCAGGCAGGTCGAACGACCGCCGCTTGACAGCCGCCTTGCTCTTCTCCCGGGCGTCGCGCGGGATCAGCCACCAGCCCGCGGCCAGCACGATCAGTGCCACCGGGGCAGGCACAAGCAGGGTCCAGCGCCAGCTCACGGCCGTCAGCAGGCCGGAAAGGACAAGGCCGAGGGAGAAGCCGCTACCGCCGAACGCCGAGTAGATGCTGAACGCCCGGTTGCGCATCGGGCCCTCGGGAAACGTGGTGGTCAGCAGTGACATGCCGGCGGGCGCGGTGAACGCCGCCGCGATGCCCTTAAGGAACCGCGCGCCGATCAGCAGCGCCGGGACGCTGGTGAGGCCGCCGAGCAGGGACAGCACGGCGAACGCGGCCACCGCGGCGAGGAACACGCGCCGTCGGCCGAGCAGGTCGGCGGCGCGGCCGCCGAGCAGCAGCAGGCCGCCGTAGCCGAGGACGTACCCGCTGACGATCCATTGCAGCGATGACGTGGACAGGCCGAGGGACGTGCGGATGGACGGCAGCGCGACACCGACCATGGACACGTCGAGCGCGTCGAGGCACAGCGCGCCGCCGAGCACGATCAGCACGCCCCACAGCCGCGGCGACCACCGCTGGCTTTCCGTCGCGGGCCGGCTGTCTATAGCGGGTCGGCTGGTGGCAACCGAAGAGTGAATGGCAGTTGCTGGTGACGGCACGGGCCGTTCGGTTGACTGCATGCGTAGAACCATATGCATGTACACGCAATGATTGCAAGTGCAATGAATGTGCTTGCAAATATTTTACTAACGCGTTACTATGTGGCCGTGAGCGTGACATCTGACGTGGCGTCGCCCGGCGGCGCGGTACCGGGAGACCTCGAGGACGTGGTACCTGGCGATGTGGTGACCGCCTGGCGGGACATGGTGGCCTGCCATGCGTCGATCTGCGCGGCGCTCGAGCGCGAGCTCGGCGACCGGCACGCGCTCGGCGTCAGCGACTTCGAGGTCCTTGACCGGCTCGCCGAGCGTCCGGACGGCAAGTGCCGCGCGCAGGACCTGGCCGAGTCGGTGCACCTGAGCCAGAGCGCGCTGTCCCGGCTCGTCGACCGGCTCGCCAAGAACGACCTCGTCGAGCGGTGCGCCTGCGACAACGACCGCCGGGGCATCTTCGTCGTGGTGACGGCGGAGGGACGGCGGCGCCAGGCCGAGGCCGCTGTCACCCACCGGGACGTACTCGCGCGGCTGCTTCCCGCGCGCTGACCGCGCCGACCGCGCTAACCGCACCGACCGCGCTAGGGCGCTAGGCGCCCCACACCTCGTCCGCGACCTCCACGACCAGGCGCAGCTTGGCGATCTGCTGCTCCCTGGTCAGCGCGTTGCCGTCGAGCGTGGAGGAAAAGCCGCACTGCGGCGACAGGCACAGCTGGCCGAGGTCCACGAACTTGGCGGCCTCCTCGATGCGCCGCTTGATGTCGTCCTTGGCTTCCAGCTCACCCTTCTTGCTGGTCACCAGGCCAAGGACGACGTACTTCCCCTTCGGCACGAAGCGCAGCGGCGCGAACCCGCCCGAGCGCTCGTCGTCGAACTCCATGAAGAAGCCGTCCACGTTCAGTTCGTTGAACAGCGCGTCGGCGACGAAGTCGTAGCCGCCCGACGCGACCCACGAGGAGCGGAAGTTGCCGCGGCACATGTGCATGGTGACCGTCATCCCGTCGGGCTTGTCGCGCAGCGCCCGGTTGATCGACCGGATGTAGGTCTCGTGCTGGTGGTCGGCGTCCTCGCCGCGCCTGGTGATCTCGGCGCGCTGCGCCGGGTCGTTGAGGTAGGCCAGCGACGTGTCGTCCAACTGCAGGTACGTGCACCCGATGTCGCCGAGCCGCCTCACCTCGTCGGCGTAGGCGGCGCCGAGGTCTTCCCAGAACTCGTCCATGTCCGGGTACACGGCCTGGTCGATCGCGGCGGGGCCGCCGCGGTAGTGGACCAGGCTCGGCGCGGGGATGGTCAGCTTCGGCGTCGCGGTCGTCGCGTTGTCGCGGACGAACTCGAACGCGGAGCCGAAGATCGTGTGGTCCATTCCCAGCCTGCCGGTCACCCGGATGGCCGACGGCGTGAACTCGATGTCCCCGCCCGCGTTGTGGAACACGCTCTTCATCGCCTGCTCGGCCTTCCGCACGCCGGCGATCTCGTAGATGAAGTCCATGTGCCAGGACGCGCGCCGGAACTCGCCGTCGGTGACCGACCGCAGGCCGATGTCCTCCTGCATCTTGATCGCGTCGCGGATCGCGTCGTCCTCGGCGGCCCGCAGGTCGTCGGCGGATATCGCGCCGCGCGCGGCATCCTCGCGCGCCTCCTTGAGCGCGCCCGGGCGGAGCAGGCTGCCGACGTGGTCGGCGCGGAACGGCGGTGTCGTGCGTGCGGACATCGGGTCCTCTCTGAGAGTTGCGGACAGCGGTTGGCTAGCGGGCCGGGGCCGGCACTCGCTCCCCGATCGCGTTGGCGTCGAGGGAGGTCCACGGGGTCGGGTCGAACCAGGACGGCCAGCCGGCCTCGTTGGTCACCCGCGCCGCGCCGAGGTTCGCACGCAGCGCGGCCAGGTCCTGGTTCACCGCGTAGAGGGCCAGGTGCGTGGCGACCGTCGGGGTGGCGGGGTCGATCACCTCGGGCTCAAGGCGGAACCGCCAGTTAGCCAGGAAGCCGGGCACCTGCGTGTTCTCGTCGGCGTGCTCCCGGTACCAGGCGACGAACTCGGCGTTGTCGAGCCCTTCCGGCGGCGCGCTGAACACCAGGTACAGGTGGTCGGCCAGCCGCGTCTCGGCCGGGTTGCCGTGCGAATAGCAGTTGAAGGACGCGAAGGTGATCTGCGGAAACCACTCCGGCAGCTTCATCCGGCCGGAGGCGACCTCCTTGTCGAGCTCGGCCATGACCGCCTTCGGCTCGCCCTCGAGCTCGTAGGCCGACAGGTACTGGTGACCGGACGGCGTCCACCCGCCCTTGATCGTCTCTAGCCGGTAGCGGCGCGCGGAGACGAAGCCGGGCACGACCAGGATCTCGCTCAGGTGGAAGTCGTACCACTGGTTGTACGTCGCGTCGGAGATGCTCGCGGGCGGCTTGCTGAACACGAGGTGCAGATTGTCGGACATCCATGTCCTCCCGGGTGGTCGTGGCCCCGTGGTTTGCCAACACTGGCCAAGCAGGAGAAATCGTATATCATTTGCTATTGGACTGACTAGGGGGACAGTGCGCATATAGGGATATACCATTCGCGAGCAACCGGGAGGTTCTATGGCGGACGAGCTGGCAGACGCGATGTATGACAAAGGAATCGCGATCCGGGAGGAGATGCTCGGCCCCGAGCACGGCAGGGCCAAGGTCGAGAGCCAGTCCGACTTCACCAGGGAGTTCGAGGAGCTGGTGACCCGGTACTGCTTCGGCTCGGTCTGGGGGCGCGAGCAGTTGCCCCGCGGCGTCCGCAGCATGCTCACGGTCGCCATGCTCGTCGCGCTCGGGCGCGCACCGGAGATCCGGGTGCACGTGAAAGGGGCGATCAACAACGGCGTCACCAAGGACGAACTGCGCGAGGTGCTGATGCACGCGGCCGTCTACTGCGGCATTCCCGCGGCGGTGGACGGGTTCCGCAACGCCTCGGCTGTGCTAGCCGAGATGGGGCTCGAGTGACCGCGCCGGAGCCGGGCAAGACCCCGGTCGGGTTCGTCGGCGTCGGCAACATGGGCCGCCGGATGGCCGCGAACCTCGCGGCGGCCGGCTTTCCGCTGGTCATTAGGGACCGCGACCCCGGCCCGCAGCAGCGGTTCATCGAGGCTTACGGAGGAACGCCGGGCGATGGACCGCAGGCCTTCGCGGCCACGAGCGTCGTGGTGACGATGCTGCCCGACGGCAGCGCCGTGCGCGAGGCCGTCCTCGGCGCCGACGGCGGGATCGCGGCCGCGCTGCGGCCGGGCTCGGTCGTCCTCGACATGAGCTCGGCGGAACCGGTCGGCACGCAGAAGCTGGCCGCCGACCTCGCCCCGTTGGGGATCCGCGTGGTCGACGCGCCCGTGTCCGGCGGCATCGCCCGCGCCGAGACCGGCACGCTGTCGCTGATGGTCGGCGGGCACGACGAGGAGGCGTTCGCCCTGGTCCGCCCGGTGCTCGAGGTGCTCGGCGAGCGGATCTTCCGCACCGGGCCGCTCGGCTCCGGGCACGCGATGAAGGCGCTGAACAACTTCCTCGGCGCCACCGCGTATACCGCCGCGGCCGAGGCCCTGGCGATCGGCAAGGAGTTCGGCCTCGACCCGGCGGTGATGCTCGACGTCGTCAACACCTCGACCGGGCGGAGCTTCAACAGCGAGGTCGTGTTCAAGAACGACGTGATCACCGGCCGCTACGGCACCGGCTTCGCGCTCGGCCTGCTCGCCAAGGACGTCGGCATCGCGGCCGGGCTCGCCGAGTCGGTCGGCGTGCCCGCCCCGGCGCTCGAACTGGTACGGCGCCGGTGGGCGGAGGCGGCGGACGGGCTCGGCTTCGCCGCGGACCACTCCGAGGCGCACAAGCAGTGGTGGCCGATCGACCTCGGCTCCGCCGACTAGTCCCGCGTATACGATCCGACAGGAGTCAACGATGCTCTCGTTCGCATCAGAAACCGACGCGCTAGCCAACCTCATCGACCGCGACCAGGACTTCAGGCTGATCGGCAGCGGCTACGGCTTCACCGAAGGGCCGGCCTGGAACCCGGCGGGCAACTACCTGGTCTTCAGCGACATCCCCGGCGACCGGCGCTGGCGCTGGAGCGAGGCCAGAGGCATGGAGCTTGTCGCCTGGCCCACCTACAAGGGCAACGGCATGGCCTACGAGGCCGACGGCAGCCTGCTCGTCTGCGAGCAGGTGACCAGCTCGCTGATCAGGATCAGGCCGGACGGGCTGCGCGAGGTCGTCGCCCTCCACTACCAGGGCAAGTACCTGAACAGCCCGAACGACGTCATCGTGCGCTCCGACGGCAGCGTGTACTTCACCGACCCGAACTACGGCCGCTGGGACGTGCCCGTCGGTGTCGGCCGCAAGTGCGAACTCGACTTCCAGGGCGTGTTCCGTGTGCCGCCCGGCGGCGGCGACTGCGAGCTGGTGGTGGCGCCGAAGGAGTTCGAGCAGCCGAACGGCCTCGCCTTCTCGCCGGACGAGAGCATCCTGTACGTCAACGACCGCCAGGACATCAAGGCGTACGACGTCGCGCCGGACGGTTCGCTGTCCAACGTGCGCACGGTGCACGACCAGATGGGCAGCTCGGGCACGCCGGGGAACGGCAACCCCGACGGCATGGAGGTCGACGCGCTCGGCAACATCTGGTGCACCGCGCGCGGCGGCGTCTGGGTGCTCGCGCCGTCAGGCGACGTGCTCGGCATCATCGAGACGCCCGAGGTGTCCGGCAGCCTCGTCTGGGGCGGCGAAGACCTCCGCTCGCTGTTCGTGTGCACGTCGACGACCATGCACGTGATCCAGACCTTGGTCGGCCCGGCCCCGATCCCGTTCTCCGTCCCCGGAGCGTGACCGCATGACAGACATCGAAGCGCGCCTGCGCCGCCTCGAGGACGCCGAAGAGATCCGCCGGCTCATCCAGGACTACCGGCGCCACCTCGACACCCACGACCTCGTGGCGTACGGCCACCTGTTCGCCGCCGAAGGCGAATGGATCGGGGGCACCGGCTACGGCAAGTCCCCGGCGGGCATCACCGCGATGCTGACCGAGCGCCTCCCGGCTCCGTCCCCCGGCCCGCAGTCGTCGGTGCACCTGCTGACCGATCCCGTGATCATGGTCGACGGCGACCGGGCGACCGGCCTGCTGACCTGGGCGTGGGTAGGCAAAGGCGAGGGCAACGTCCCCGTGATGCGGCTGCTCGGCACCTACGAGGACACCTACGTGCGCGAGCAGGGCCGCTGGCGCTTCCGGACCCGCATCGCGCAGACGAACATCCCGCACAAGGAACTCGAACTCCCCGCGGTCTGGGGCCAGGACGCGCGGGCCGCCGCGCCGGCCGCGGCCGGCTCCGACCCGGGCGACATCGCGACCCGGCTGCGCCGCCTGGAGGACCTGGAGCAGATCAGGCGGCTGTTCACCGAGTACAAGATCGTGCTCGACCGGCATGATTTCGCCGCCTACGCCGACCTGTTCGCCGAAGACGGCGAGTTCGTCGCCGGCCCCGGCGTGGCGAAGGGCCGCGCCGCCATCAGGGAGATGGTTGAGGCGATGCCGAGCAGCGGCCTCCTGGCCCGCGCCCCCGGCGATGACTACCACGTCATCGTCAACCCGCTGATCGAACTCGACCCCGGCGACTCCGACCGCGCCCACGCTGAACTGACCTGGCTCTACGTGGTCAAGGGCCCCGACGGCGCCCCGAAGCTAGCCAAGCTCGGCCACTACAACGACACCCTGATCCGCGAGGCAGGCCGCTGGCGCTTCCTCCGCCGCGAGGCCCCTGCCGACATCGGCTAACCACCTAACCCCCAAAGTCAAACCCCAACACCGCATATCCCGAACGAATGGTGGCCCCGCCATCCGTGCCATCGCCTTGGCCATGATGCGGGATACTTCAACCCCCTCGAGGGGGTTGAAGTATCCCGCATCTTCAGGTCGGCCCGCCGCCCTGCGGATAACAGCAAGAAGCGCGCGAGCGCCGTCAGCTGGGGCATGAGTGTGGCCCCGCCTCCAGGTCCAAGGTTCTTGGTGAGGGCGGGGCCACGAAATCGTTCGGGATAATCCCGGGGTTGGTTTGACTTTGGTTTCTCGGCCCCTAGCTCGCGGTGGCCGCGCCGGTGACGGTGAAGTACTTGTCTAGGCAGGTGTCGTCGCACCAGGCGGTCACCGGGCCGCCGACCTCTTCGGTCGAGCTGAGCGGTAGGCCAGGCTTGGCGAACTCGGCCAGGTTGTCGTTGGTGATGGCGGTCGTCGGCATCGAGAGCACGTTGTACTTGGGGCCCTTGTTGTCGAGCACCCGCAGCGTGACGTCGAAGTAGGTGTAGGCGCCCTGGAAGCCGTTGAAGCAGCCGGCCACCGTCTGGTAGCTGTCCTTGTGGGCCAGCCACCAGGACAGGTCGCCGCCGCCGCACTCGCCGTCGGCGATCACCGGGACCTTGGCGCCGGTCGACTCGAACGCCTGGATGATCCCGGACATCATGCCGCCGTCCTGGATCACGCCCGCCAGGGGCTGCGGGTGCGAGGCGATGTACTGCGACACCACGGTCTTGGCCGTGCCCTGGTCCCAGTTGCCGTACAGGGTGGCGGCCACGTGGATGTCCGGGCAGTTCTTCAGGTCGGCGATGGCCTGGTTGTAGAGCACCACGTCGTTCTCGTTGCCGGCGATGCCCTTGACCATGATGATGTTGCCCGACTTGATGAGGCCGAGCGCGCCGGCGTCCGCCTCGACCTGGTTCTGCGACCAGGCGGACACGGCGTACTGGGTGTTCGGCGCCGGGGGAGTGTCGGCCAGGATGACCGGGACGCCCTCCTTGCCTGCCGCGTTGATGGCCGGCGCCTCGGCGACGCTGTCCACCGGCAGCAGGATGATCGCGTTCACGCCCTGCGACACCATCTGCTGGATCGCGGAGATCTGCTGCTCAGCGGTGGAGGCGGCCATGGTGGCCGGGATGTTCGTGATCAGGTCACCGGTGACCAGGCCCTTCGCCTTGGCCGCGGCGAACTGCTGCTTCAGCCCGTCGAGCACGTCCTGGTTGTACGGGTTCGTGATCGCGAACGCGATGTACCCGATCTTCCACGGCGGCTTGGCCTTGATCTTGGTGGTGGCCCACGGGCTCTGGATGAGCTCGTTCGGGTAGCTGGAGTAGATCTTCTTCAGGTCCGCGTTCATCGACGCGTACACGCCACCCGGGTTCGACGGGCCGACCGGCACCGTGGTGCCGCACGAGCCCGCCGCGGCGCCGCCGCCACTCCCGCCGGAACCGCCCGCGGCGGCTGACCCGGTGGCCCCGGCCGCGGTGCTGCCGGCCGGCGCGGCCGCCGACGAGGACGACCCGCCGGACGAGCACGCCGCCGCGAGCCCGGCGGCGAGCAGTGCGCCCGCCATCATCGCCAACGGGCGCCTGCCCGGGGGTCTCCGCCCGTTATTCCTGCCTATCATCGGTCGCCTCACTCTCCATTGGATGTGGCTGTGACTTGGCTTTGCTCAAGTAGGTGATGCGCGTGGTGACGTGGGCGGGCGCCGGTTAGAGCCGGTCCCGCAGGCGCCGCTGCCTGCCGTAGACGGCGATGGCGGCGAGGATGATGAGGCCGTAGACGATCTCCTCGAAGGCCGGGCTGGCGCCGTGGCCGACGAGCACCGTGGTGAGCACGGTGAGGAAGAGCGCCCCGATGCTGGTGCGGGTGTAGTCGCCAGGGCCGCCGAAGACGGTCCCGCCGACGATCACCGACACCACGCTCTGGAACAGGTACGGGTCGCCGAGGGCGCTGTTGACCGTGCCGGAGAAGCCGCCGATGACCACGCCGACCAGGGCCGACGCGACGGCGCTGAACGCGAACGTGGCCGTCCACACCAGCCGCGTGTTGATCAGGGCGAAGTCGGCGGCCCGCGAGTTCGCCCCGGTCGCGAACAGGTTCCGGCCGAGCCGGGTGCGGTAGAGCAGCACGGCGAACACGATGACCGCGACGATCCAGATGACGATCGTCGGCGGCAGCGGCAGCCCCCAGGTCTTGGTCACCGGCTCGGCCAGGGTGTTCAGCCACTGCGGCGCGTTCCCGTTGACCAGCCCGCCGTTCTGCACGGCCACGACGCCGACCGCGATCGTGCCCATGGCCAGCGTGACCACCAGGGGGTTGATCGCGAAGCGGTGGCAGATGTAGCCGGCCAGGCCGCCGAGTACCGCCGAGCCGATCACGGCGAGCAGCAGCATCAGCCCGAACGGCAGGTGGTACTTGACCTGCAGCCCGGTGACCGTCAGCGCGCCGGCCACGATGAAGCCGGAGACGCCCAGGTCGAACCCGCCGATCAGGATCAGCAGGGTCTGCCCGCCCGACGCCAGCCCGACCAGGGCGGACAGCACCAGGATGGACCGCATGCTCTGCCAGCTGCCCAGGCCGGGCAGTGACTCCGCGCCGTAGAGGAACACCGCGACCAGCGCGATCACCTGCAGCACCGGGAACCGGGACTGGATGTCGCTGGCCACCCGCCAGGCCTGGCGAGCGGCGCGCAGGGCGCCGCTCGCCGAGCCGCGGGCGCCGCGCGGGCCGTCGGCCGCGTCGTCGGTGGCCGGGTCGGCCGCCCGGTCGGCCGGCGGCAGCGTGCCCGCGACGTTCAGGGTCGGCCGGGCGACGGCGCGACGGCGGGTGCCCCAGGGCGCGCCCGCCCGGCGCAGCCCGCCGCCGCTCTCCCCGGCCAGCACGCCGCCCAGGACCACCGCGATGACCAGGATGCCGCCGTAGACGATCTGCAGGTAGGCCGGGTTGATCGCGAACGTGGCCAGCAGGTTCTGCAGCAGGTAGATGGAGAACGCGCCGAGCAGCGGCCCGATCAGGCCGCCGCGGCCGCCCGCCAGCGCGGTGCCGCCGAGCACCACGGCGGCGATGGCGGTCAGCGTGTACTCGGTGGCGTTGGACGCGTCGGCCGAGCTGACCAGGCCGGTGAGGGCCAGGCCGCCGAAGCCGGCGAACAGCCCGCCGAGCGCGTAGCTGGTGATCC
>Ga0207652_10004909_pt1 | contig 10826 bp, 10 predicted proteins | sample KBSC63BmetaG_FD_184334 | JGI IMG/M metagenome (GOLD analysis project Ga0207652, IMG submission 184334) | Corn rhizosphere microbial communities from Kellogg Biological Station, Michigan, USA - KBS C6-3B metaG (SPAdes) (version 2) | ecosystem: Host-associated > Plants > Roots > Rhizosphere ...
GCCGACACGAAGAAGTCGATCACCTTGCTCTCGCCCAGGTAGCTGAAGCCCCAGACGCCCTCGTAGATCTGCTCGCGGGTGAACACCCGCCCGGGCGCATGCATGAGGAAGGCGAGCAGGTCGAACTCCCGGGCCGTGAGCTCGACCGCGGCCCAGTCGACGGTCACCTCGCGCGACTCGAGGTCGAGCCGCACCGGGCCGGCCTCGAGCGTCGTCTGGTCGCTCCCGGCGCGGCGGCTGAGCGCGCGCAGGCGGGCCAAGAGCTCCTCGATCGCAAACGGCTTGGCCAGGTAGTCGTCGGCGCCCGCGTCGAGCCCCACCACGCGGTCGCCCACGCGGTCGAGCGCGGTCAGCATCAGGATCGGCATGTCGTGGCCGGACCGGCGCGCCCGGCGGCACACGCTGAGGCCGTCCATGTCCGGCAGGCGCACGTCGAGGACGACCAGGTCGGGGCGGTCGCGCTCCATGGCGGCGAGGCCGTCAGAGCCGGCCGGTGCGACCTCGACCCGATAGCCCGCCTCGCCCAGCTCCAGCTCGAGCACGCGCGCGATCGCGGGATCGTCCTCGACGACGAGCACGCGCTGCGCAGAGGCGTTCACGCGCCCACGATAGCGGTGGCCACGGCCCCTCACCGAATCCTTACCGAACGGCCGGGCGAACGCTTACGCGCGACCCCCCGGAGGCTCGCATTCGCGACCTACCGTGACGCTGGCGTGAAGACCGACTCAGCCGGCGGCAGGGACCTGGCCCCAGGCGGACGTGACCGCGATGTCGGCCAGCCCCTTCGCCCGCTCGCCGTCGTCCTTCGGCGTATGCACCCGCACGCGGTAGGGCGTGTCGCCCATCGGCGAGACGACGGCGCCGTACAGGCCGGCCGACGCGGAGCGCACGACCTCCTCGGAGCTGCCCGCCGCGACGGTCACCCAGCGGTCCGGGCGGAACACGTTGAAGCGCACCTGCGCGAAGACGACATCGTCTGAGACATCCACTTCGCGTCTCACGCTAGCGGCCACCCGAACGGCCGTCGATCCCCTTTACAAAGGTTCTCAACAAAAATTCGCAAGTCGTCACAAACCGGTCGGGCAGATCGCAATTCGCATATTCCACTACAAGCGGGCGCACGTACACTGGGGTGATGTGGAGATGGGTACTCCCGGTCGCGGTCGTTGTCGCGGTCCTGTTCGGGTTCATGGCGAGCCGCAACGGACCGACCCAGCATGCGGGGGCGCATGCCACGCCGACCCAGACGACCCCGCCGGCGACGACCGCTCCGACGGCAGCGCCGACGTGCGGGTCGAAGCAGGGCCAGCCGGTGAAGGTGCGCCACGTCGTCTGGATCTGGATGGGGACGCAGGGCTACACGCACATCATGGGCAAGCTGCGCGTCGCGCCGTACATCAACCAGCTCGCCCAGGCGTGCGGGGTCGCGGCCCGGTACACGACGATCACGCACCCGGCGATCTCGAACGACGTCGCCGCGTTGACCGGCAACATCAACGGCCTCGTCCACAACTCGTGCGGCACGACATGCACGACGACGGCCCCGAGCCTCCTCTCGCAGGTGCCGTCCTGGCGGGCGTTCATCGGCGGGATGACGGGGGCGTGCCGGAAGCTCGCGGGGGCGAACTACTCCCGCCTCTCCAACCCTCCCACCTACGTCACGCCGCCCGGCTGTGTGAAGTACGACCTGCCGCTGGGCACCCCGAAACAGGGGCCGCTCCAGCGCGCGCTCGCGCAGAACGCGCTGCCGGCGTTCACCCTGATCGTGCCGAGCGGGTGTCAGGACACGGGCTTCGACAAGCACTGCGGCGGCAAGCTGAAGCGGGCGGCGTTCCTGGCCCGGGCGGACCTGTGGCTACAGGGCTGGATCGGCGCGCTGACGAGCTCGCCGGCCTACAGGTCGGGCTCGACCGTCATCTTCGTCACCTGGAACCAGGGTGCACCGGCCAAGCCACTGCGGATCGCCTGCACAAGCGGTCCCGCACGTGGCGCGTGCCAGGTGCCCCTCATCGTCGTCTCGCCGCACGTCCGGCCCGGGTCGGGGACGGCGGCGCGGCTCAGCCACTACAGCCTGCTCGGCGCGACCGAGACGCTGCTGGGCGTCCCGCGCCTGGGGAACGCCGCCGGCCCGTCCGGCCACGCCCTCCTGCGAGCGTTCGGCCTGTGAGGCCGGCCGCCCTCGCGGCGCTCGGCTGCGCGCTGGTCCTGGCGGCCGGGTGTGGCGGCAGCGGCGGCGCCACGCACGACGGCGGCGTCGGCTCCGGCCCGTTGCCGCCTCTCCCGCCGCCGGTGAGCACGGGCAAGGCGCCGCACATCGTCAAGCCGTGGGTGACGACGTCGGGCGGCAAGTTCGTCGACCGGAACGGGCAGCCGGTGATCCTGCACGGGTTCGACATGTCGGTCGGCATGTCGCACCTGGCCCCCGTGGCCCAGCAGCTGGGCGCGAACATGGCCCGCGTCTACGTCGGCTGGGACGCGATCCAGCCCGAGGCGCCCAAGGACGGCCACTACCGCTGGGACGCAAAGACGCTCGCCAAGCTCGACAAGATCGTCGCCGCGTTGCGGGCCGTGCACATCAACGTCCTCATCGACTTCCACCAGTTCCACTGGTCGCCCTACTTCGCGCAGGCGACCTGCAAGGCGGGCAAGTCGGTCTGCCGGGCGAGCGGCGTGCCCGCCTGGTACTACGCCGGCGGCCGCTTCCCGGCGACGAGGAGCGGCTCGTCCCACGCCGAGGCGGCCTTCTTCACCACCGAGGCGTCGCGCTCGCAGGCCTACTACTCCGCCTTCGCCGGCATGATCGCCGCCCGCTACGCCCGCGACCCCAACGTCATCGGCTACGAGATCCTGAACGAGCCGCACCCGGGCAAGCTGGGCGACACGACCGAGGCGACCAACACGATGCTGCGCTGGCAGGCCGGGATCCGCCGCGCCATCCAGAAGGTCGATCCCACCCGCACCGTCTTCATCATGTGCCGCGGCGGCGGCGAGGGCGTCGGCACGGCCAACCTGAAGCCGTTCGGCTCGCTCGACCACATGGCGCTCGACTGGCACGACTACTTCAACGGGCTCTCGGGCGGTCTCGACGCGGCCGGCGACAACTGGGTGCCGTCCTGGGCGGACACGCACAACCAGGAGACGTCGTCGTACACCGGCACCGAGGCGGCCCAGGCCCGGGTGCTCCGGGTGCCGCTCGACAGAGCCAGGTCGTGGGGCATCCCGCTGCTCGTCGGCGAGTGGGGCTTCCACACCGGGGCGCCGGGGAGCGACACGTACCAGCAGCAGATGCTCGACCTGTTCCAGAAGGAGGGCGTGAGCTGGACGCGCTGGGTGCTCGCGACCGGCGGCGGCTTTGCCCTCCTGAACGCCGACGATACCCCGACGCCCGAGGCGAACCAGCTCGGTGCGGCGATGCGCGCGACCACGACCACCACGCCTTAGAAGCCCCGTCCGGCGGGCATATACGAGGCATGGTGCTCGGCTCCGCGTTCAGCCAGGCGTCCGGCCAGGGCTGGCCGCAGCTGGCCGACCTGCTGCTGGCGTTCGGCCTCTCGAGCCTGATCGGGCTCGAGCGCGAGTTCCGGCAGCGCAGCGCCGGGCTGCGCACCTACACGCTCGTCGGGTTCGGCGCCGCCCTCTTCATGCTCATCAGCAAGTATGGGTTCGGCGACATCCTCGAGCCGCGCACCGTCGTCCTCGACCCGAGCCGGATCGCGGCCCAGATCGTGACCGGCATCGGGTTCATCGGCGGCGGCCTGATCTTCGTCCGCCGCGACGCCGTGCGCGGGCTCACCACCGCCGCCGCGGTGTGGCTGACGGCGGCCATCGGCATGGCCTGCGGCGCCGGCCTGCCGCGGCTTGCGATCGCGGGGACGGCCGGCTACCTGTTCGTCGTCCTCACCTACACGCCGCTCGTGCACCGGCTGCCGCGAGCGCAGGCGGCGCTCGCCCATCTGCGCCTCGACTACGTCGACGGGCGCGGCGTGCTGCGCGAGGCGCTCATGGTCTGCTCGGCCCACGGGTTCACCGTCGGCGACCTCGCGGTCGTCCGCGGCGGCGACGCCGGCGAGTCACGCGGACGCGACCAGCGCCGCGACCGCTCCGAGGCGACCGCGACCCGTCCGGCCACCGTCCAGGTCACGATGACGGTGCAGGGCGGCGGTGAGGTGCCGAGGCTGGTCACGGCCCTGACCGACCTCGACGGGATCGTCGCAGTCAGCGCGGGCGACCTGGACGAGGACTAGCGGCTCTCGGCGAGACGTGGCGGAGCTGCGGCGGGCGGCCGGGAGGGCCGCTCTCGGGGCGGCCGGCGGCGTGGCGGCGGGGCGGGCGGTCTCGCCCGCTGGGAAAGAGCGGTTGGCGGTGTTTGCGTGTGTCAATTGCAGGTCCCCGACACTCTCGCTCCCAGGCCAGGCAGCTCGCCAACGGCGCACCGCCACCAGACGCTGGCACGCTGAACGCCGCTGGCTCAACCGCCCGCCGTGACGGCGTCACGGGCTAGGTCGTGACCGGCTCGGCGCCGCGGCGCCGGCGGGTGCGCAGCGTGCCGCCGAGCAGCACGAGCTCGACGCGGTCGCGGAACCGCCACAGGATCCACGCGTAGCCGGCGGTGCCGACAACGATGCAGATCAGGAGCGCCGGAATGGTCGCGCCCATCGTCAGCCGGAGCGCCGTCCCGAGCACGCCGTAGCAGAGCAGGGACGCACCGGCGGCGACCGGGAACCCGCGGCCGAACGGGTGCACCTTGAGGAACGCGCGCACCTCGGCGAGCGGGGCGACGTTGTTCACGAGCAGGCTGCCCGCCCAGGCGATGGCCGCGCCGGCGATGCCGATCCGCGGGATCAGCAGGAGGCCGAGCGCGATGTTCACCGTCAGGGCGACCATGACGTTGAAGAGGTTCCAGAAGCTGCGCCCGCCCATCAGGAGCACCATGTCGACGGGCCCGATCCCGGTCGCGACAAGCATCGTGATCGCCAGGATCTCGAGCGTCGACGTGCCGCTCACGTACTGGGGCTTGAACACCTTCAGGAGGAGCGGCGCGAACACGGCCAGGCCGAGGTACATCGGCCACGCCATCATCATGAGCCACGCGGTCGCGACCTGGTAGACGTCCTGGGCCCGCTCGCGCGCGCCGGCGGTCAGGAGCTCGGAGAGCTTCGGGCCGATGGCCTGGATGATCGCCAGGTTGACGACGCTGCCCGCGACCAGGTACCGGCTGGACGCCGTGTAGATCGAGGCGCTGGCGGTGTCCATCAGCGACCCGACCATCAGCGTGCCGACCCACAGCGTGGTCACCTGGAAGATGCCGGTGAGCCCGCGCGGCGCTGTGAAGACCCAGAACTCGCGGTAGAGACGGCGCATGTCGGTCGGCGGCTTCGTCGCCCGCTCGCGCCGCTCGACCCGGTGGACGAGCCGGCCGAGCCACAGCAGCGTGATCGCGAACGCGATCCCGATCGGGAGGCTCCACGCGACGGCGACCGCGAAGCTGCCGCCGCCGGCGAGCACGGCGACGGCGACCGAGAGGGTCTGCGCGCCGGACTTCGCGATCCGGTCGAGGAGCGCGTTCGGCACCATCGTCCCGAAGCCGCGCGTGGCTGCGATGGCCACCGTGTAGGCGGACGAGAGCGGCAGGAACACCGCCAGCACCTGGATGTACGTCGCGACCGCGTCGGCGTCCTGGTGGCGGTGGTTCGTGAAGACGGCCGCGAGCGGGGCCGCGAAGGCGAAGGAGATCGCCGCGAGCAGCACGCCGGCCGCGAACGACGGGACGAGACCGACGCGGAGGCTGCGGCGCACATCCCCGATCCGGCCGCTCACCCGGTAGCTCGGGATCATCCGCGTGAGCCCCGTGTCGGCACCGCATTCGGCCGTGTTGGAGAGGATCAGGAACAGGGCGATCGCCTCGAAGAAGGCGCCCGACTCGTTGCGCGTGAGCGCGCGCGTGACGACGACCACCAGCGCGAACTGGAAGAGCCCGTTGGCGACCGCTCCGATGAAGTTGAGCGACCCGCCCCGGGCGACCATCTTGAGGTCGTCGGTACGCGCCCGCTGTGTAACGGCGGGCTCGTCCACTGCGGTCACCGCTCGGCCCGGTCGCGCTCGCCCGCCGGCCATCCCATCCGCATGCCCAGGAACTCCTCCAGCCTCCGGTTCGGCTCGGAGTAGTGCTGCTCGAGCCGCTCACGCGTGTCGGCCGCCATGCCCGCAGCCGGACGTGCATTGTAGGCCTTGAATCCGGGCGCACTCGGCGGGTCGGGGAGGCCGAGGAAGCGCAGCACGCCGGCGTACGTCGAGGCCGGGTCGGAGAAGAACCGCTCGGCGCAGATCACGTGCATCTGGTCGGCCGGGAAGTGCTCCCGCCAGGCCGCCAGCTGGTCGACGTACTCCCCCCGGGCCACGTAGGCGTGGTGCTGCACCGCCCGGCTGGCGTACGTCGGGTCGGCCAGCATCTGCTCGCGCTCGCCCGCAAGACGCGAGGGCTCGAGGTCGAGCGCCTCCTCGAACGTCGCGGCGTCCTCGAACCCGCGCGCGTACTCCTGGCGGTAGTGCGAGTAGGCCCGCTCGACCGGGTCGCGCAGCATGGCGATCACGCGGGCCTTCGGCACCGCCGCCGCCGCTCGGGCCGGGCCGTGCGGATGGAACAGGTAGTAGGGGCTGCCCTCGCCCGTGACGACCGGGCCGCCGTGGCGGCGCTCACGCGCCCGCCGCGCCCGCTCGGTGGGGAAGTGGGCCCGGTACCAGCGCAGCGAGCGGTCGGGATGCAGGTCGAAGTAGTGCACGCCCTTGCTCGGGATCGCCGGCATCACCTGCGGGTGCTCGAGCAGGTAGCGGTAGAGCGACGTCGTGCCGCTGCGCTGGGCGCCGATGATGAGGAAGTCGGGCAGCGGCCGCCGCGACGCGGTCAGCATGTTCCAGCCGGTGACCGCCTCCCGGCCCGCCGTGATCACCGGCGCGGGCAGGCGCGAGTAGTTGTCGTTCTTCGATCCCCGCTCGCGCGGCATCAGCGCACTCCCTGGAGGGGCGTCAGCATCTGCGGCTTCCGGAGGCTGTAACCGAAGCGGGCGACCCGCTCCTCGAGCGTCTCCATCGCCTTCTCGATGTCCGACCCCGTACCCGGGTTGTGCCGGGCGAGCGACCAGCGCCGGAAGTACGAGTCGTTGATGTCGGTGCGCACGTGAAGGCCGCTCGGGCGCGGCTCGAGGCCGAGGAACCGGTAGACGTCGGCGAGCCGCTCGTCCGGGCTCGAGACGAACTCCTCGTAGCGCATGACGAGCATGTGATCGATCGACCCGGCGTCCTCCAGCATCAGCTCGTGGCAGTGCAGCCAGTGCTCGACGAGCGAGGAGTAGGACATCCGCCGCCACGTCCGCCGCTTGCGCCCGAACCGGCGCGTCGCGGCCGCCACGGCGATCGGGTGGCGCAGGATCATCACCATGCGCGAGTCCGGGAAGAGCGCCTGCAGGAAGCGCGAGCGGATCAGGTTCGGCGGCGACTTCTCGAGCAGCACCGGGCGGGACGCGTCCCAGTACCTCCCCCACTGCTCGAGCAGGCGGGCGCGGCTGGCGTCGGAGACGAGCGCCGAGGTCTCGGTGAGATGCGCCTCGGGGTCGAAGCCGAACCGCCCCGGCCCGCCGTGGGCGCGCCCCGGCTGGTACACGTTCTGGAGGTGCTGGCCCTCGTCCTCGGGCGCGCGCGTGCCGGAGAAGCCGCTCACCTCGGGGTGCTCGGCCAGGCAGCGGGCGAGCAGCGTGGTGCCGCTGCGGTGCAGGCCGCCCACGAACACGAACCTGTGGTCATGCCAGTCCATCGTCATGCCGGCACGAGCGCCCTCCGCCGCGCCGGTTTGACCGGTCGCTCCGGGGCCGGTTCGGACTCCGTCTCGGTCTCCGCGCCGCGCATCATCACACGGTAGGCGATCGCGGCGGCCACCAGCATGATCGGCAGGCGTTCGGTGATCTCGTAGTACGGCACCTGGATGAGCGCGATCAGCAGCGACACGTGTGCCCAGAACGCCCACGGGGAGCGCCACCGGGCCGACCGGAAGAGCGTGTAGAAGAACCACAGCATCCAGAGGCCCAGGCCCGGGATCCCGTGGGAGAACACGAGCAGGAAGATCTCGCTCTCCGTGCCGACGGAGCTCTGGGTCGGGTCGGACGAGGGCAGCGGCGCGGCGAACCCGAGCAGCGGCGACTCGAGCAGCCGCTGCTGGGCCTCCTGGTCGCGTTGGATGCGGCCGGCGTCACCGGTCTTGTGCTGGAACCGCCCCTGGGCGAGGTCGCCGAGCGGGCTCAGCGACACGACCGCGGCCAGGATCGCGATGACCGCGAGGACGCGGCCGACCTGGCGGAAGTCGCCGCGCATGCCGAAGCGGATCGTCGCGTACACGATGCCGATGCCGAGGCTGAGCCAGAGGCCGCGGTTGAGCGAGAACACGACCGGGACGAGCGACAGCGCCATCGAGATCTGGAGCGTCCGCCTCCACGCCCGCGCCTTCGCCTGGGTCATCGCGCAGATGGCGAAGGGCGTCAGCATCGCGAAGCTCGAGCCCCAGGCGTTCGTGTACGGGAAGAAGGTCTCGGGCCGCCCGACCGGGAAGCCGAGGAAGTGCTGCACCTCCGCGAACTGCAGGTGGACGTGCTCGAAGACGTACTGGTTGTGCAGGAACCCGTGCGGGAGCAGGTACTGCATCGGACTCGCGAAGCTGACGTTCGGGAAGAGCACGCCCAGCCAGCCGCCGAACACGATCAGGATCCAGTAGAAGGCGAGCGCGTTCACGAGCGACCGGATCGAGACCTTCCAGTCGGGGACGTTCACGATGTAGAGGAAGATCACCGTCCCGGCCACGTAGAACGATGCCCGCCAGGCCCAGGCGATCATGCGGCCGGTGTTGGTGAGCTCCATGGCCGAGGCGCAGATCCACAGCACGAGCAGCAGCCAGATCCCGAACCGGCGCGGCACCTGCACGTCGCCCCGGCGCAGCGCCAGCGATCCCGCCAGGGGGATCGCGATGAGCACCCAGACGATCGCCGAGAGCCCGATCAGCCAGAAGAGCGGCAGCAGCGCGAACATCGCGTACGCCTGCCAGCCCTGAGGCAGCACCCACCCCGGAGGCAGGTTGAGATTGACTGGAGCAGCCTTGATCCGACGCATCTCGTGAGCCTCAGACGTTTTGGCGCAGGTAGCCGTACCGGAGCAGGAGCGGCCAGGTCACGAGCACGACGATGGACCGCGTCTTCGTGGCCATGCCGGTGCGCCAGGCCTCGTCGGTGCGCACCTTCTGTCGCCCGTGCGCGAACCGCATCGGGTTCCCGCGGACGCTGTGCTGGCCGGCCACCTCGACCGAGTCGCCCACCGCCGAGAGGTCGTGCTCGCCGGCCTCGCCCATCTCGGCGAACATGCGCTCGAGCTCGCCGCGGGGGTCGGCCGCGAGCGCCTCGTACCGCATGCCGACCGTGGGCACGCGCAGCCGCCGCAACGCCTCGAACGCGAGGTTGCACTCCATCCAGCGGACGCCCGCCTTGAGGGGCGAGAACTCCTGGAAGAAGGCGTCGCCGTTCGTGATCTCGGGCCGGGCCATCCGCTTCGCCCACGAGTGGGCGGCGCCGCGGCTGTCGCGGACGAGGTGCAGCACCCGCAGCCGCAGGCCGGACGCCTGCGCCGCCCGCAGGAAGTAGGCGTACGGCGGGTTCTTGGTCGAGTCGACCACGACCTCGGCGCCGGACACCTTCTGGATCGCCCGGTAGAGGCTCGCCGTCAGCTCGGCGTAGCGCGTGACCTTGCGCTGGTGCTCGGGCGCGAGCTTCCCCATCAGGAGCAGCGGGACGTTGCGGTGGCGCAGGACGGCGCTCTCGAGCGCGAGCACCTCGTTCACGTCGATGTTCGCCCAGCCGCCGAACGCCTCCTGACCGACCGCCGTCCAGAACGGGCACTCGTCGAACGTGAGGCCGCAGCCGCACAGCTCGTTGGCCTCGGGCCCGGCCTGCCACACGTAGCGCAGCTCGCCGACCGAGACGAAGCCCGGCACCTCGGCGAGGACGTGGGCGAGCAGCGTGGAGCCGCTCCTCCCCCACCCGCCGATGTAGAGGACGGGGACGCCGCTCACGCCGACCGCCGGGTCGCGGGATCCGAGCCCACGGCTCGACGCTTGGGCGTACGCGTCTTGTTGAGGAGCTCGTCGATCAGCTGCTCGAACGCCGCCACGGCCGGTCCGGGGCCGGCGCCGGCGGGCGGAAGCTCGGCGGCCGAGCCGGCCAGGCCGAGCGCGCCGTCGAGGCACGAGCGCAGCTCGTCGTCGGACTGGGCCAGGAGGATGGCCCCGTCGCGGGCGATGCGCTGGGTGAAGGCGAGCTGGTGGTCGTCGACGTGCTCGCCGAACTGCTTGCGCCGGGGGACGACGATCGGCCGCTTGCCGAGCGTCGAGGCCAGCATGATCGTGCCCGGCCCACCGTGGCAGACGACCACGGCCGCCTCGCGCACCATCGCGTCCATCTCCTCGTGGCCGAGGTACTGGCGGTGCTCGGCCAGCCTGGGGACGGCCGACGTGCCGGTCTGCACGAAGCAGCGGGCGACCTCGGAGCCGCCGGCCTCGAGCCAGCCGTCGACGAAGCGCGACATGCGGTCGAACGGGTGGTAGTCCGTTCCGACCGTGACGAAGACGAGTGGCAGCTGCGCGCTCAGAACAGCCCGCCGATCACGCGCGCGCCGGGATAGAACTTGCGCTGCTCCTCCCACTGCACCACAAACAGGCTCGTGAACGGCCGGCACAGCTTGCCGGTCAGCGTGGGCGAGTCGATCCGGTCGTACACCTCGAGGTAGACCGTCGGCAC
>Ga0207652_10004913_pt1 | contig 10815 bp, 3 predicted proteins | sample KBSC63BmetaG_FD_184334 | JGI IMG/M metagenome (GOLD analysis project Ga0207652, IMG submission 184334) | Corn rhizosphere microbial communities from Kellogg Biological Station, Michigan, USA - KBS C6-3B metaG (SPAdes) (version 2) | ecosystem: Host-associated > Plants > Roots > Rhizosphere ...
GCAGAGCGGTTAGCACGAAGTCGAACCGAAATATTGTCCTGCCGTTTCGCGAGCTCAGCGCATGGTGTTTTGTTTGGGGCGGCGGATGCCCGCCCAGACAATTCGTACATGAAGTCCGGCAATGTAATTTGTGGCGTACCTGGGTCGATCGGCGTTTGGTACTGCTGGTTTTTGTAGTCTTCGATTGGATCGAAGGAAATGCGATCCGCCGTTACCTGGACGGGGTCCTCAACCCAGACGAGCTTGCACGGGAAAGGAATAGCCTGGCCATTTATGTAGATGAAACCGGAACATTGAACCTCTTGATGTGGAACGAGGCCGAGGACATCCGCCGAATTGATCGGGTTATTACCAACGAACGCATGTAGATTAAGGCCCCCTCCCTCTTCCGCCGGGTCGCGGTTGATGAAGCGGCCCATTGTCGGGCTGTAGAATCGCATGCCATAATACACCAAGCCGGTCTCCTCGTCGGTGTACTTGGTCGAGAAGCGGAAGGGGTTATTTTTCGCGTAGCCGCCGGAGGCTGCCTCTTCGCGCCGCAGCGGCTCGCCGAAGGGGCCATACTCATAGGTCGCGACCACGGTGCCATCGGCGGCGTCGAGCAGGTTCGACACATTGCCGCTGGCATCGTAGGTGGGGAGGTACGTCTTGCTGGCAACGCGATCCACGATTTGCAAGAGCGCGCCGGCGTGGCCGACGTGGGATAGCGCGCCGTTCACATCTAAGCCCCAGGCAAACGTCCGCGAAATCGTCGGCGATGCGCCGCTGGCGTCGTATTCCGCCACCAGGTTCCAGCCGTCGTAGAGGAAGCGTAGCTTCGAGGTCACGGATGTCGTCTCTAGGTTCGTAACGGTCTTTTCGATCCGGCGGCCACGATAGTCGTATTTGAAATCGAGTTGCAAGCGCGTGTAGCCTGCGCCGGCCGGCAGCTTGCTTTTGATCTGCTTTACGCGATCTTCGCCGTCATACGTGTATGTCCATAGGCTATCGTCATCCAGATTTCCGTCCGCATCGTAGTGCAACGACTGCTGCTGCGAGGCGACCTGCCAGTCGCGATTGACCGTGTTCGTCGTGCCTCCTTGCGTCGCGGTGATGGTCGCCGTGCCTTTGACCGTGGAGCTGGGGTTGTTTGGGGCGATGTCCGCCGCGAAGTTGCGGTCGACCTTCGTGACCGTGATCGATCCGTCGGTCGTATCGGTACTGCTCGCCGACACTGCTGCGCTGCTCGCGGCAGTGCCCAAGATTCGAACGTTATTGTTCTCCTTCCAGTCGTACTGGTTCAGCGAATTCGGGGAGTATCGATCGTCGCCAGTCGGTCGAGGTGGAGTGTCATTGGTGAACGCTGCACCGACTGCGCCCACAGTCTTCCGGTTGCTTGAACCGTCGTAGCGGTATTCGAAGCGGCGGCCGGGCAACTGATCGCCCGATGCCGGTGCGCCGCTGGCAGGCGGCGTTCCGCGATACGTAATCGCCGACTGCAACTGGCCCGCCGAATCGTAGGAGTACCAGTTGTACACGGAGCTGTAACCGGTGCCGGAATAGTAGTCCGCAAAGGCACTACCCGATTGCTTCGCGCTCTGCACGAACCCAACCGCGTCGTAGGTCAGATCGAAGCGCGTCACGCTTACGGTGGACCAAGCGCCTTCCACCCGGGTACGGCGCGCGGCACTGGTGCCATCGTAATCGTACGACGCCTTGTAGCCGCTGCTGCCGCCGGTCGCATAGTTGTCGACCAGCGAAAGGCTCGGTTTGTACCCGTAACTAAACGTTCGGGAGGAACTGTTGGTCGCGTCGATGTGGTCCAACAGGGTGGTCGCGCCGGCCATCGTCGCCGCTTGAGAGAGTTCGGTGGTCGTCCCGTTCGTGATGGTGAATCCCACATCGCGCAGCGCTGTGTCGTAGCCTCGCTTTACCACCCGCGAATTGTAGAACGTGTTGTCGAACGTTTCGGTGTCGAGGAGGTACGGATTGCTCAGGTAAGCGAAGGTGCGCGTGCCCGCCGCGTCGCCGACCGTGTCGAACAGGCCTGACCGGCGATAGGCAAAGGCCATCGGCGTCGTGCCGTCGCTATACGAAATCGACTTGGGTTCCTGCGTCCGGAAACTGATATCCGCGTGCGTCCCTGTGCTGCCATCATAATATCCGTAGGTGGTTGTCACCCCACGGGCCGTCGTCCGCGTCGACACCTGCCCGAGTGCCGTGTACGTGAAGATCGTCTTGTCCGTTGCGACGGTCGCGTAATCGGCAAATCGCTTCTCTTTTACCAAAGCCGTGGCAGCGTCGAGCTCCCAATGCGTGGTGTTGCCAGTTGCGGGCCAGTTTGTCTCGGATACGGTGTTCGTCGCGTCGGCGTACATCGTCATGTCGGTACGGCGGCCCCAATTGTCGTACGTGTACGCGACCGGAACGGCCCCAGTGCCACCGATATGGCTTAAAAGATCCATCGCGTTGAATGTCGTGTAGTGAGAATTGCCGTATGCATCGGAGATGGTGACGGTGCGCGCCCCCCCGGTGCCCCACGCATAGGAATACGTGCTCTGCACGCCCCCGACCGTGCCGACATGGACATACTGAGTCGAGCCGTAGTAAGAGTACGTGTCCGTCGCGCCGAAGGTGGTCTCGGACGTGCCCAGCGACTTTACCTGATACAGACGTCCGTCGGAGTCGTAGGTGCGTTTGACGTACTCGCCGGACAAGAGCTTGGTGACGGAATCGTAACCATTGTCGGTGCGCGTCGTCGCGGTATTGCTCGCACCGGTGACAGTGGTTGTCGTCGTTCGCCGCTTGTTGGCGCTGTCGAGCGTTGTCGTGGCCGTGGAGACCCGGCCCGCGCTGTCGGTCGAGGAGATGGTCGCAATGGTCGTCGAGGAAAGTCCGGTCAATTGCGTCTTCGTTTCCGAGGTGAGCGTTGCGGTGGACGAACTCGCAGTGACACCGTATTTCCAGATGTCGGCGACATCGCTCCAGTTGCCTGATGCGTCCCTGACGAGTTTGCGATCGTACTTGGTCAGTCGGTCATTGGACGCCTCCGTGAGTGCGTTGTCCTCGTTGACATCGAGCCCGTCGTACTGGAGCCGATCCACATCGTAGCTCAGCCTCTCGTCCGGCAAGAGCTTGTTGGTCGGAGCGGTTTTCGACGCGTCCGTGGTCTGGCGCAACGTCAGCAGTCCGGTGGTGGGATCGTACGTGGAGGCGACATCGATCAACTTCGTCGACGCCGTCGATGCGTTGTACCCGTATTGAGGCACGCTCTGCTTGGTCGTCCGACCGAGGTAATCGTATTGGAAGACGGTGCCGCCATTGTTGAGGTTTTTGGCGCTGTTGCCGGATTGGGTGACCAATATCCCCGTGGAATTAAACGCGTAGTTCCAGTACTGATCGGGCGACGCACCACCCGTGACGGATCGTTGGTGACCATCGGGGTAGTTCTCTTCGATGCGGACCGCCCCCGTGGGACTCGTGGTCCGTGTCTGCGTGACGGACGGATACTCGTAGTGTGTCGCGAGCGTACCCGGCATATTGTCGTCGGGATCGTTCGGCGATTTCTCGTACTTGTAGGTGAGCCGTCCTGCGGTGTCGTAGGTCAGCACCACGGGAGAGGTGCCGCAGGAGCACGTGTAAGTCTTCGATGGCAGGTTGGCGGAGTTATACACCGTTTGGTGCGTCTTCGCCGGATACTCGATGCTCGGCGCATTGTCGCCGATGACAGTCGTGTCGAGACGCAGCAGTGCATCGTACTCGTACTTCGTGACCACGCCATCGGGCGCCGTGACGGCTTCGGTGAAGGCAAAGTTTCCGGCCGACGCGGCCGCGTACGTGTGCGAAGTCGACGTCCCGCGGATTGCGTCAGTGGCAATCAGAACCCGCCCGTGATCGTCGTACGTGTACTTGGTGCCGGTCACGAGTTCGAGGGTGCCGCCGGTGCGGTAGGCGAATTCGCCGGTGAAGATCAAGCGACCCCGTGCATCGGTGACCGTCTCGCTAACGGTCGAATAGCCCTCGAGCATGTTAACAGAATCGACGTTCCAGGTCGTGCCGGCGTTCGTCACAGAGGTCACCGCCGTGCCACCGGACGTTTGCCCGTGGTAGCACATCACGAGGTGGTCATCGCCGCCGGCGGTGAGGTCGTTGTCCGTGCTGCTCCAGGTGCCGACAAAGTAAGCATAGCTGTCTTTGCGGGTCGTGGGATACACGACCGAATGCGGCCGGCTCCGCAACCACGTATCGGAGATGTCAGGCCGATAGGACACCGTGGTCGTCGTGAGATAGCTCGCAGAATCGGCGTAGTCTTTCTGCGCCACGCTCACCGAACCGAACGTATTTACCGCGCCCGCCGTCCAATTGTACGTCCATGCCGTATGGGCGACGGTCGTGCCGTTGATCGTGACGAGTCGGTCCGAGATCGCGGTCAAGAGGCCGTCGTAGCCCGCGGCGTACTTATTTGTCACGACGTAGCCGCTCGACGCCGAGGCGCCCGCTGCCGTGGACGGCGTATCGAGCCAGGGATGGTACTCATGATAAATCATGCCAACCGCGCCGTCTGTTGCCCCCGTATCGTAATAGTCGTACTTCGTCCAGTTGCCGGTCGGTTCCGTGATCGATTGCACGGCCGATGGCCAGCTCGTGGTCGAGCCATAGTAGACGTAGTCGGTCCGCTGCCCGAGCGTGGCATTGCCCCAGGTCAGCGACGCGAGCTCGCCGCCCGAAAAGTTCTTCGTCTTCGTAACGGTATTCGTGTCGGTGCCATAGGTCACTGTCTCGGACGACCCACTGATGTTGGAAGAGACCGCCGACGCGGCGTCGAAGGCGGTGCTCGCCGTATCGAGCCGTTGCCAACCGTAGCGGGTCCAGGTCGTACCGCTCCCATTCGATACGCTGGTTAATGCCGTCGACCAGTTCACATCGTCTTCTACTTTATCGATCCGAAGTCCGCTGACCGTCGCGATGGTGCATTGGCTGATCGTGTACGTGATGTACGGTGCGCTCGCGCCCGGCGCGTAGCATTTCATGCTGTATTGCGTGCCGCTGGCATTGTACGAGTCGACCTTGATCGTCACGTCGTCGGCATCGATCTGCGTGAGATGTTGGTTGGCATCGCGCTGCACGACGATGGCCGCATCGATCGCGTCGAAGATCAGTGCCGAACTATTAAACAGCGCAGATGTAATCGACGAGGCCCGGAACCCGACCGCTCCGGCAAACCGGCCACTGCGCAGGGATCCGAGCCCAATGTAGAAGATCGGTTTATCTTCGGGCAGAGACGTGCATGCGCCGCCCGCCTTTCCCGCCAGACTATCTCCGCCGGGCTCACTGCTCGTCGGATCATTTCGGTACTCGAGACGAACCTTGTGGCTCGATTGGAGCGCATTCAGGATTTCCCCGCTCGGAAAACCATCGATGTAGATGACTTGTCCCGGCGTGGGATCGAAGTCGAGGGTTACGGCGTCGGTGTTGGTGCCGGTTACGGTGACGTTATATTCCTTGCCGGGAATCATGCCGGTCGAGAGCACACCGGACGAATAGTAGTCGCCACCAATAGTCGAGCCGGGAGCAACAACCTGCACCGCCTGGGTGATGGTGACCGTGAAGCTGATGTTGGAGATGCCGTTGGCGTGGCCTTTGCCGGAGTACGAGACGGGCACCGCGACAGGATGATCGAGTTGCTGCGCCAATGCGAGCGGCGCGATCATTAATGCCACGAAGGAAAGAAAACGTTTCATTGGCCAGGTGGTGGTGGTTATCGGGCGACTGGCTTCAGAAGTCGGGTGGCGCGGGAGCGAAGTTGGTGCAGACGGTCGTCCTGTGGAGCGATCGCATCAGCGGCGTCGAGGATGGGGACGGCGTCCCGGGGCGTTCCGGCGATCTCGATAAGAAGCCACGCCTGCCAGTACAAGTGTTCGGCCTGTTCCCCAGCGCTCTCCGCGGCGGACGCCCCTTGGGTGCGTAGGGCGAGCAGCGCGAGGTACTTGGCCGAGGCAAGGTCATTCTCGTTCGTGAGAATAGTGCACGCCATCGCGACGCGTCGCAGCGTCGCCAGCGCGGGCGGGACTCGCACGCTGACATCGGGCGCGCGCTTAACTTCCGCGATGCAGCGGGTGTCGTCCCGGGCTTGCGCCGCTTGTTGCAACGTTAGCACCGCGGCCTGCTCGTCCTGCAAGAATTGCCCGATGCCCTCCTTAGTGGTCGATGCAACGCCTTGCGCCGAGGCAGCACGGGATAATGCCGCGGCCACCAACAAAACACTGAAGCGAGTTATACATTTCATGGAGCGATCGGAAGATGGACGTTGAGTTCGGGGCTGCCCGCCGCCGCCGCAAAGTAGGCGGTGACGGTCATGTTCGAGGTGACGGTAACGGTGGCAGGGCTGGTCGACCCCGCGATGCCGCTCCAACCGGTGAACGTGTAACCGGCCGCCGGGCTGGCGGTGATCGTGGCAATAGATCCGCTTGTATAAGTGCCACCACCCGCGACGCTGCCGCCTGCGCTCGGGCTCGCCGACGTGGTGACAACATAGTTCGCCGGCCCGCTATTGACCGTCAGAACCGCGTTGGTCGAAATGGTCGTACCCAGTGGGTTGGTGGCAACCACGGTGTAAGTTGCCGCATCGGTCACCTGGACGCTCGCGATGACGTAAGAAGAGGCGGTGGCGCCGGTAATATTACCGCCGTTCTTTCGCCATTGATACGTGATTGGAGCCGTTCCCACCGTCGCGGCCGAGAATGTGACGGCATTGCCAACGTTAGCGGTGGTGCCGATCGGCTGCGTCGAAAATGACGGAGCGCTGCCGACAATGACATCGACGTATTGGTAAGCGGACCATTGGTTCTGCGCATCGACGCCTTGCGCACGAAATCGGTACCGGCCGTCGCCCAGTTGAAAGGCCTTCGTCAGCGTGTTCGATCCCGTGGGCGCCCCGGACCAGAGACGACCATTGCCACTGTTGCCAACGCTCCACGTGCTGCCATTGTCCGTGGACAGATCGAAGTCGTGGGCCGTAAGGTTATTGTCGGCGTCGGTGGTGGCACTCGTGATTGCGAAGACTTGGCCCGATGGCACCGACAGCGCCGGTGGAGAACTGGAATTCGTGTTGCCGGTGAGATTCGTCGCGGAATACGTTGCCGTGAGATTCGTCGCGGGAGCCGCTCCGTACACCAGGATCGTCGCCGTTGCTGCCGACGGGTTGTAAGTACCGTCGCCATCGCGGGTGACCGTAACCGCGTAGGTCCCCGCGGTGTTGAAAGTCGCAGTGGCCGATGTGCCGGAGCCGCTGGCGCCCGACCAAGTCCAGGCGCCCGCACAGCCACCACCCGCGGTGAAGTTGACGGATTGTCCAACCGTGACGGTTTGCGAGGCCGGCGAGATAGAGACGGCCGGAGACTGATTGATCTTCCCGGTGATCGACCAATTATAAGATCCGCTTCCCGTATAGTTTCCAGTCGCGACGGCAGAAGCGGTATAATTACCTTGAACGGAGGCTGAATACGTCCCGCTCGTGGAATAAGTCGCGCTCCCGGAGCTCGGACTTACCGAAACCGCCTTCGTCGTACCGTCATTCGTAAAACTCGGACCACCGGAGAAGGCAAAGGTTACAGCAGCAGGATTGATGGTCCATGAAGGAGAACTGCTGCCGCTGTAATTGCCAGTCGCCGTGACTGTAACATTATACGTGGTCGCATTTACACCGGAGAGCGGCCCGGAGACAGTGTACGTCGCACCCGGCGGGCTCGCTATAACCGTCACGGACTTTGTGCTCCCGTCGTAGGTATACGGCCCACCGGAAAGGCTAAATGAAGCCAAAGTCGTTGTCACGCTTATGGTCGCACCGGCGGTGTTCGATTGGTTGTAGTTGCCGTCGGATGCGCGGTATACGGTGACCGTGTGACCTCCTAGCGTATTGAACGTGACCGTATTATTCGTCCCAGTGCCAGCGGCGTCGCCGCCCCACGCGTATACGCCACCTCCATTGCCGCCGCTCGCGGTAAACGTGATGCTTCCTTCAATACCGACAGATTGAGCCGACGGCGAGATGGAAACGCACGACTGATTTATCTTGGGAATCGAGACGGAAGCCGGTCCGGAAATGGCAAAAACATACCCGGGCCAATTGGGATCGGTTACACCGTTATAGTAGGTGGCCGATGCGAGATTCGCCACATAGTAGCTATAGTTAGCGCCGGCGTTGCCAGTTCCGGCAGTCCAGGCGCTCTGCTGCCAAGCGGTGATGCCAGCGATACAGAATGCAGTTCCAGCCATCGGGCTTCCGCCATTGATGGACGGACTCCACGAGGAGCCGACGTTCGCCGTGGCTGCAGCCGGACCGTTCGGCGGACTGAAATTGGCCTTACCGACCGTGATGGTGGCTGTATTTGAGGCCGAGCCACTGCTGTTTGTGCCGGTGATGGTTGCCGAATACGTATTCGGCACGGCCGTCGGAGTACCGGAAATCGTGCCGCTTGATGAATTGATCGCGAGCCCGGCGGGTAATCCTGAGGCTGACCACGTCGTCACGTTCGACCCAGTTGCATTGAAACTTGTCGCCGAATTATACGTGCACGAGGCCGATAGTGCGTTCACCGTGGGCGACGAGCCGGTGATTGTCACCGAATAGGCAGAGGATGCGTACTCTCCCTGGTACGACGTGGCCTCGGCTAGAAACGTGACGGTTTGTGGCGTCGAATCGCTTTGAGGGACGCTCGGCGTCGTCCAGGCATACGCGCCACCGCCCCAACCGTAAATCGGGTTGCCGCCGCGCGTGATATACCCGGAATAACCGCCGGCCGGCCCGCCATAGTAAACGTCAACCGAAACCGTGTAGGTCGGTCCTGCCGGCACGTTGGAGACCGGGTGCCAGTTATTGAAACTGAAACTGGCGCGCGCCATCGGTGCGACCAATGCAAGCGCAAACATAGCGCCCAGACCAGTGGCGTCGGGTGCTCATAAATTGCCTCCTTTCGCGGCGAGTGCGAGCGCCTTTGGTTCGGCGTCGATAAACGCATTCACCTCCTGAACTATGCCTTGACCGTCAACAAGGTACACTGACGGCGTCATCAATAGCCGGAGCTGCTGCGCGAGTGGTCCGTTCAGACCCGCTGGGTCGCGAAGCTGCAATCCCGGCAGGGTTGAAATCAGCGCGGGCTCCGGGGGCGAAGTATCGAGATTGATTCCGACAAACCGGAGGTCTGGATGCTGCGCCATGTGTTTGATCACGGGCAGGTACCCCACGTCGTCGTTCGTCCATGCGTAAACGACAAGCACGTGCCCGCGACTGGCGGCAATCGCGGCCTCGGCGCCGGTGACCTGCAGCGATTTACCTTCGAGATCCAGCCATGCCTGCACGCGCGCCGCGTCGGTTTTGATGGCAATCGCGGCGTCGGACGCCGCGAGTTCACGCAGAATCGCACGTGTATTGGGGGATTCCTCGGCTTTCGCTTGCGCCAAGAGGTAACCATAGCCCTCTGGTTCCGACGGAAACTTCTGAATCAAGTCCCGGGCATGCGCTTCATGTGCTGCCAGTTGCTCGGCGCGACTTCTGAATGCAGTGCGAGACAACGCGGCCTGCGCCGCCACGATCGTCACCTCGAGTCGGTCGCGCACGGGCATGCTCAAATCGGCCAGATATGCTCTCACTTCCCCCATCGTGGTCGCAGCCACAGCCGGCTTGGCGTCGTCGAGGTGGATCAATCCGACCAGTTCGATTTTTCGAGCCAAAACGGCGTTCGGATGATCAGGGAACTTGTTCGTGAATGCGCGCGCCTGCGCGACGATACTGTCCCAGTCGATCGACTGAGTTTTTGCGAAATGATGAGCACTGCTCGGGAGGAGCGAGTCCAAGGTATTCCAGGCGGAATCGCCGGCCGCCGAGGCGCTCGACGCAGGACTTGCGGAGGCGCCAAATACCGCCCGCGGGGCCAGCAGAGTCACGGAGCAGGCGAATAGTACAAACAGGCGATGTTTCATAATGGGTACAGGCGTAACCAGAGAAGAGACAGCTAGACCGCGGCATGACGGAGCCGTGGATGGCGAAGAGCAGCGTCGTTCGGTCTTCTCACCGGGCCGACGCCAACAACGTGCGCAAACGATGGTCTAACTAGAATGGAATTTGAAGCGGAGATGCTCTTGAACGCGGAGTAAATTAGAACCGGTCAGAAGCGTTGCCGAAGACAAATAGAACTCGGATTAAAACGGCAAGCCACAATAATAAGAAAATGCGTGATAGATAATATTGTATATAAAACACGCCGATTATCGTCATTTGTTTTCATCCGATATAGCATATCATATGTCTGCAGACATAGGTTGCGATATGCGCTCTCCAGGTCGCCCCGCCCGGCGCACGAAGCGCACGCAAGCAGGTCGAAGTGAAAACTGAGACTGACAACTGACCGCTGAATGCGAGCCATTACTCCGACTGCTCGCTACTCGCTACTCACTACCCGCTACTTCCATCCGCCTTTCAGCCTCCAGGTGTCAGGCGCGCCGTGCGCCCTACCCGCTACCCGCTATTCGCCCAGCGCCCCTCCTCACCACTCGCCACTTCCAATCACTCCCGACGATCTCTCGCGGCGTTCACCTCGTACACCTCCTAGCCAGGAAAGTCGTCCGACACAGTGGGTGTCGCGGTTAGCGCTGGATCTCAGGCCGTAGCGGTTTCGCCTCGTTTTTGACGGGAAACATAGACGGTTCTTCCGTCAATAATCTGTCGGACGCGGAGCACACGGCGTTTAACGTCGTCGCGGCGTGTTTGTGTGGTGCTTGGCGTGCGATCGCTCGTCGTTTTCTTCATCGGCGGCTTGGCCATGGCACTGGCGTGTGGGG
>Ga0207652_10004916_pt1 | contig 10814 bp, 6 predicted proteins | sample KBSC63BmetaG_FD_184334 | JGI IMG/M metagenome (GOLD analysis project Ga0207652, IMG submission 184334) | Corn rhizosphere microbial communities from Kellogg Biological Station, Michigan, USA - KBS C6-3B metaG (SPAdes) (version 2) | ecosystem: Host-associated > Plants > Roots > Rhizosphere ...
GCCACCATGCCGCGCAGCCAGACGCTTCGCGCCGTGGAGCTGACACGCGACAAGCCCGACGTCAAGACACTCGTCGAGAGCGTGCGCGACTACGAACTCTCGGCGGACGGCAAGAAGCTGCTTGTCCGCAAGGGAGAGGATCTCTACGTGATTCCCGCCGGCACGCGACCTCCCGAGAAGCTGGCCGACGCGAAGGTGGATCTGACCGACTGGGATCTCACCGTGGAACCACGCGAGGAGTGGGCGCAGATGTATCGCGAAGCGTGGCGGCTCGAGCGCGATTACTTCTATGACCGGCACATGCACGGTCTCGACTGGCGCGCCATTCTGCGGAAATACCAGCCGCTGGCCGACCGTGTCACCGATCGCGACGAGCTGTCCGACGTCCTGGGCCAGATGATCGCCGAGCTGTCCACGCTGCACATGTTCGTCTATGGCGGCGACGTGCGGAACGCCATCACGACCATCGAACCGGCGTCGCTTGGCGCGGCGCTCGTGCGCGACGAGAAGGCCGGCGGCTATCGCGTGGCGCACGTCTATCGCAATGATCCCGACCGCCCGGACGATCTCTCACCGCTGGCGCGCCCCGGCGTGGGTGTACACGATGGCGATGTCATCGTGTCCATCAACGGCAGCGCGACGCTCGACGCGCCCAACGTGTCCGCCCTGCTGCGGAATCAGGCGGGGAAGCAGGTACGTCTCGCCGTACGCACGGGCGCGGGAAGCGCGACGCGTGATGTGATCGTCGAACCGATCTCTGGCGCGGAGGACATCAACCTGCGCTACGACGAGTGGGAATACACGCGCCGCCTGCTGGTGGACAGTCTGAGTCAGGGCACGATCGGCTACGTGCATCTCCGCGCCATGGGCTCCGGCGACATCGCGCAGTGGGAGCGCGACTTCTATCCCGTGTTCAATCGCGCGGCGCTCATTTTCGACGACCGTAACAACCGCGGCGGGAACATTGATTCATGGATTCTCGAGAAGCTGATGCGCCGGAGCTGGATGTACTGGCAGCCGCGCGTGGGTGCACCCTACTGGAACATGCAGGATGCCTTGCGCGGCCCCATGATCACGCTGGTCAACGAGCATACGGCGTCCGACGGCGAAGCCTTTGCCTACGGCTTCCGCGCACTCGGCCTGGGCAAGGTGCTCGGCACGCGCACGTGGGGTGGCGAGGTATGGCTCAGCTCTTCGAACGTTCTCGTGGATCGCGGCATCGCCACCGCCGCCGAGATGGGTGTGTACGGCCCGCAGGGTGAATGGCTCATCGAGGGACACGGTGTCGATCCCGACACCGTGGTGGACAATCTGCCTCATGACACGTTCGAGGGCGACGACGCACAGCTCCGTGCGGCGGTGAAGCTGCTCATGGCGGAGATCAAGGCTCACCCGGAACCGGTGCCGCCGCCACCGCCATATCCGACACGCAGTCCGGTGCGCAAGCCGTAACCGCGGGCGTTGACCATTCGCGTGCCCGCTGGCGTCTGCTGGCCGTTTACCTGCTGCGCGCCTATTATCAGGCGACTCTTCCCACGGCCTTGGCGCGGTGACTACGGAGCTGCAGGACCAGCTGCAGAATGCACTGAGCGGTAGTTACACGCTCGATCGGGAGCTGGGCGGCGGTGGCATGTCGCGCGTCTTTCTGGCTCACGAGGTGGCCCTGGGGCGGCGCGTCGTCGTGAAGGTGCTGCCGCCGGAGATGGCTGCCGGCGTGAACATCGAGCGCTTCCGGCGTGAGATCCAGCTCGCCGCGTCGCTGCAGCACCCGCACATCGTCCCGCTCCACGCCGCCGGCCAGGCCGGCGATCTGTTCTACTACACGATGCCCCTCGTGGAAGGGGAATCGCTGCGCGCGAAGCTCGCGCGCGAAGGCGAGCTGCCGGTCGCGGACGCGGTACGCATTCTCAAGGACGTCGTGGACGCGCTGGCCTACGCGCACGCGCATGGCGTCGTGCACCGCGACATCAAGCCGGACAACATTCTGATCTCGGGGCACCACGCCGTGGTCACCGACTTCGGCGTGGCGAAGGCCGTGAGCGCGGCAAGCGGCGGCGCGTCGTCGCTCACGTCGCTCGGCGTTGCGCTGGGCACACCGGCGTACATGGCGCCGGAGCAGGCGGTCGCCGACCCGCACGTGGATCAGCGTGCGGACCTGTACGCGGTGGGCGTGCTCGCGTACGAGATGCTCTGCGGCCGTCCGCCATTCACGGGCATGTCGCCACAGCAGGTGCTCGCCGCGCACGTGATGCAGACACCCGACCCGATCACGGCACATCGTTCCACGGTGTCGCCCGCGCTCAACGCGCTCGTCATGCGCTGCCTCGAAAAGAAGCCGGCGGACCGCGTGCAGACCGCCAACGAGCTGCTCACACAGCTTGATGCCATGACGACGCCCAGCGGCGGCATGGCTCCGAGTGGGGCGGTGTCCGCGGTGTCGTCAGGCACGGAGGCCGCGCTGCGACGGTCGCACCCGGGACGCGTGCTCGCACTGTTCGCCGCGGCGTCGCTGGTGTTGCTCGCCCTCGTGTATCTGATCATGATCAAGCTCGGACTCCCGACGTGGGTGTTCGTTGCCGCGATCGTGCTGCTCGCCATCGGAATCCCGATCGTGCTGCTGACCGGCCGCAGGGAGCGTGCGCGGGCGCTGGCGCACTCCACAGGCACGACACTCCCAGCGCCGCGGGGCATCGAGCGGCTCTTCACCTGGCGCCGCGCGCTCTCGGGCGGCGTCGCGGCGTTCGCGGCGCTGGCGATCGTGGCGGCAGGATACACCGCCATGCGGCTCCTGGGCATTGGACCCGTGGGTACGCTCGTCGCGTCCGGCGTCCTCAAGAACCGCCAGCCGATCATCCTCGCGGATTTCGACAATCGCGCCGCGGACTCGACGCTCGGCGTCACGCTCACCGAAGCGTTCCGCGTGGACCTGTCGCAGTCGCCAACTGTCCAGCTCGTGAACAACGCGGCGATTGCGCAGGCGCTGCAGCGCATGCAACGCACGCTGCCGACGCCGCTCACGCCATCGCTCGCACGCGAAGTGGCGCAGCGCGAGGGCATCAAGGCCGTCGTCTCCGGAGAGATCGATCCGGTGGGAGCGGGTTACCTGCTTTCCGCCAGTGTGATCTCGGCCGCGGACGGGACGACACTTACCGCGGTGCGCGAATCGGCCGCGAGTGCCACCGAGCTCATTCCCGCGCTCGACCGCCTGTCCCGGGCGCTCCGCGAACGAATCGGTGAGTCGCTCGTGAGCATTCGCGCGAACGAGCCGCTGGAGCAGGTGACGACCGGCTCGCTCGATGCCCTGCGCAAGTACACACAGGGTGTGCGCCTGGCGAACAACGGCAATCTCGACGGCGCCATCGCGCTTCTGCAGGACGCGACCCGGACCGACACGGGATTCGCCATGGCCTGGCGCAAGCTGGCCGCGATGCAATTCAACGCCCAGGCATCCACCGGCCAGATCGTCGCCTCCGCGACCCACGCATTCGTGAATCGCGGCCGGCTTCCCGAACTGGAGCGGAATCTGGCCGAGGCCTACTACTACGTGACTGTGGACTTCGACCTGCCGCGTGCCATCGCCGCGAACCGCGCGGCGCTCGAGCTGGATCCCAGCTCGGACATTGCGCTGAACAACCTGGCGATCATATACCAGCAGCAGGGCCGCTACGAGGCGGCGGACACGCTGCTCTACCGTGGCATCGCGCTCGGGCAACGCAGCAGCATCTTCGTCAATCTCGTGACTGACCAGCTCAACGAAGGCCGCGTTGCCGCGGCCGACTCCACGGCGCAGCACTTCGCCCGTGTTTCTCCCGGTGACCCGGCGGTTGCCTCCATGCAGGCATCCGTGAGCATTGCGCGCTTCGACTATCCCGCCGCGGAGCGCACGTGGACGCGGTTGAGGACTGAGCAGTCGTCCAGCCCGAGCGTGCTCGCGCGTGTGGACCCGGCACTCGCCGCGCTGGAACTCACGCAGGGAAAGCTCTCGGCCGGTGCCCAGTATGGTGCTGCCGCAATCGCTGTGGCCGAGGAGCGCCAGCAACCAGGCGACTATCTGGCGCTCTCCACGGAATTGGCCAGGATCGATCTGCTGTATCGCAACCAGCCTGCGGCCGCGCTCGGTCGGGTATCCGCCGCGCTGAAGCGCCATCCCCTCGCATCACTCGATCCGCTGGATCGGCCGTACTCGGCGCTCGCCAGATTCTACGCCGAGGCTGGGAAGCCCGATGAGGCTCGCCGGCTCCTGGCGGAGTATCAGCGCGCCGTTCCCGCCGGAATTCGCCGCGGCGACGCTGAACAGCATGGCGCCGAAGGCGCGGTGGCACTGGCGGAGGGGCGGACCTCGGATGCGATTGCCGGATTCCGGAGTTGGCACGACGAGAGTGGCTGCGAAGCGTGCGGGCTGTTCGGTATCGCAAGGGCGTACCAGAAGGCCAACCAGCCGGATTCCGCGATCACCTATTACGAGCGCTCCGTCAATGCACACGCCATGGGGCGCATCTACGGCGATGCCTTCACGCTTGCCGCCGCCTATCAGCGCCTCGGCGAGTTGTACGAAGCCCGCGGCAATCGCGCGAAGGCGCTCGATCAGTACGGCCACTTCGTGGACCTGTGGAAGAGCGCCGACCCCGAGCTTCAGCCCGTCGTGCGCGACGTGCGCACGCGGATGGCGCGCCTGTCAGCGGAGCACTGAACCGCTGCGCAGAGTCACCGCCGCGATCCCACTCAAATCTCTGTGGGAAACTTTGTGCAATACTTTTATCGGGCTGCATAAGTAGCATTGCAGTCAATATGTTACGGCGCACCTTCGAATCCACATTAACAGCTCATGCGCAGGCAGTGCCAGCGTGAAAACTCGAGCGATCGTGAGTCAGAACTTGCCCACGAGTCCCAGCGAAATGCCGCGGGAGTCGATGCGTATGTCGTTGCCATCCTCAGCGCTCGTCTCCTGTTGGGTAAAGTGCGTGAACCGGTACGCCAGCCTCGCGTCCCAGTGGGTCTGAATGCGGTATGCAATTACCAGTGCGGCGGCGAGGTGGGTCTGCCGCAGCGTCACCTCACCACCCTCGCGTCGCAGGCTGTTGATGGTGGGCAGATAGCCGCCATTGAGCGCCGCGCAGACGGTGAAAGGTCCGGCCACCGGCTCTTCAAGTGACACGCCGACCTCGGGAACTGGCAGCTCCTGCGTGACGAAGTCTTCCTGTGTCTCGCTGCCATGGCTGGCAGGCGCAAGCGTGCCGCTCAGCCGGAAGGTGAGCGCCACGAAGGTCAGCCCCAGATCTCCGCGAAGAGTTCCCCCGTTCGCCAACGATGCGAGACGCCGTCGCACGGTTACGGTCGCCTGCAGGAAAGACGGAAAGGTGGTCCGTGTGAAGATCGTGCTGTTGGCGGCAAGCGTTGCGCCATTGAAGTTCACTTCGTGGGGGAGCGCAGCCGTGCCGCTCAGCGAGTGACTCTCCAGCAGGATGGTCCACTCGGTGCGACGCCCCGGATGCAGTTCGGCGCGGACCGCCACGGTCTGCCAGGATCTTGCGCCGAGATCCCGTCTGAAGCCGAGGCGCGTGCCCTCGATCTGATTCTCCCGCACCTGGACCCAGCCTTCGGGAGAGCCTCTCTCGAAGAAGGCACCAGCGTCCCACGCGAACACGGGTTGCCGCTGCGGTAGCTGAGCGGCAGACGGGCGCGACCACAATGCGCACCCGCACAGCACAGCGACCGGCACGACCGCCCGTACACGCAGGTCACCCTTCACCATCGCCGGGAACACCATCAGGCAGCTCGGTGAGACCCGAACCCTCGGGTGCTGCGCTGTTCACGCGCACCGGGATGGCGACGTCGGTCTCCAGCGCGAGCGGTACCAACCAGCGCAGATTCTCAATGGCATTCGGCGGCAGCTCGCGCACATTCGCGAGGAATACCTCCTGGTCTTCCGCCGTACGCGCGCGATCGGCCACTGCATGAAATGCGCGCAGCACATGCATGCGGTAGACAGGATCGTCCCAGACCAGAAACTCCTCCCACGCATCCACGTCCACGCCCGCTTCTTCGCCTACCTCACGTCGTGCAGCGTCCGACGGCGTTTCGCCCGGCTGGATCTTCCCACCCAGCGCGTTCGTCTTGCCCGCCTGCCACGCAGGGCGGGATTTTCGCATGAGGACTATCTGGCGCCGGTCGGGGGTGAAGAGGAGCGCGAGGACGTAGTGGAACCGTTGGGTCGGCACAGGGGGTAGGTCGCGTTGGGAGTCGGTCCGGATGTGCGCTCGCTGGAGTCCCGGGTTTCACCGACGGGCGGTGCTGGCACGGCAGCGCAGCTGCTGAATACTGTTCCGAGCGCTCCCGTGTCGCTACCGGCCGACTCGCTGCCGTGGGGAATCGTGATCACTGCGGCAGTCAGATGCGGCGCCGCCCGAAAGCCCACGATCATGCATCCGGCGAATACCGCACATGCCCCGATGCAGATGGCCAATGAATCAAGCGGACGCATGCACCCCACCTGTACGCGTAACAGTCGCTGCATCGTGTCGCATCACGCGGCGACACATCCGGATTCGCGGGCGCGGACAAGAGAGCGCCGGACCCGGATTCCCGTATCGTGTAACGTCCCTGGCACAGAAAGATTCTCACCCGAGGGACCCCGTCGAATTCCGCGAGGCCGTGTTGCCGTCTCTGCGTAAGAATTCTTGACGATCGTAAAAAATCCTGCCGTTCCAGCGCCCCACACGGATCCCTCACATGTTGCCCAACTGCTTGTCTTCATGCGAGATGTACCATCGGCACAGTGGTTGCCTTTCAGTGCGCTGCAACAGGCATCACCCCGCTCTACCTTCTGGAGAATTTCAATGCACCAGCGCACTCTCAAACTCGCGGCACTGGCGATCGGTCTGGCGGGATTTGCCACCGGTTGCGGCGACGGACCGAATCCCGTCGGTCCGGACAGTGTGGCGCCAAGCACCGTGGCAACGAGCCCCGACACAACGGTGCAGGCATCGCCTCTGCAACTGGGGCCCATAGTCATCGGCTCGTCCTCGACGACGACCGGCACCCAGGTCACCGTCCTTCAGCGCACCGTGGCGCTCACCCAGGACGTCACAGCAACGCGCACCATTGGCCTGCTGGGCGGCGTCATCGCGCTTCCCTCGGCGGGGCTGACCTTCATTGTTCCGCCAGGCGCCGTACTGAGGAATACCAAGATCACCGTGACGGCACCTGCGGGCAAACTCGTGGCCTATACGTTCGCACCACACGGGCTGAAGTTTCTCGTACCGGCGATCGCGACGGTGGATCTGCGCAACACCACCGCCTATGGCAACGCAACGCTTCTCTCGGTCCTGCAGGCCGGCTACTTCACCGACGACCTGTCCAACGCGCAGCAAACCGGCCTCGAGACGGTGCAGGACCTTCTCTCCGTACAGGTAGAGCTCGGCTCGACGGCCGTGTTCGACGTGCCTCACTTTTCAGGATACCTGCTCGCATCGGGGCACAGCGCGCGGTAGTAGTGCAGTGTGACAGTGGTGGAAGAGGGGAACGGGGCACAAGCGGGGTCAGACACGAGTGGTGTCTGGCCCCGCCTGGTTTCCGCCTGGTGTCGGCGTTCGGGCTTCGTGTTGCGACCTGACTCCTCTCAGCGTCCCTCTGCACAGAGGGCTGCACTACATCTGATGCGGGCGTATCGTGCCCGTCATTCGCGGCCCGGGAGACCGCTGCGTGAATCAAGCGTTCGAGACGATCATCGGCAACAGTAACGAGCTGCAGGAGACCATCCGGATCGCCGCCAAAGTCGCGTCGAGCCAGGTGGCGTCTGCCGTGATCATCGGTGAGACCGGCACGGGAAAGGAATTGTTCGCGCGCGCGATGCACAACGCTGGCGCCATGGCGGCTGAGCCGTTCGTGGCGATCAACTGCGCGGCAATCCCTGAAACGCTGCTGGAATCCGAGCTGTTCGGTCACGAACGCGGTGCCTTCACCGACGCCAGAACGCAGAAGCGCGGACTCATGGAGATTGCCGGGCGCGGCACGCTCTTCCTCGACGAGCTCGGCGAGCTGCCGCTTCAGCTTCAGCCCAAGCTGCTCCGCGCGCTCGAGGAACGCTCCATCCGGCGCGTCGGTGGACTGGAGGAGATCAGAGTCCAATGCCGGGTCATTGCCGCCACCAACCGCGATCTCGACGAGGCGATCGAGCGCAATGAATTTCGCGCCGATCTGTACTATCGGCTCACGACGGTCCGCCTGACCATCCCTCCCCTTCGAGACCGTGTGGACGACGTGGTCCCGATTGCCCGGCATCTGCTGCAAGCCATCGCGCGAGGGCATGAGGGCGCCGCGCCATCGCTCTCCGCTGACGCGGAGACGGCGCTCCGATCGCATCGCTGGCCGGGCAACGTGCGTGAACTCAAGAACGTCATTGAACACGCCGCCATTCTCGCCGAGGGCAGCGTGATCCGGCCCGAGCATCTGTTGCTGCAGCGACGCACGCGGCTGCCCGCTTCCGGGGATGGGATACTCTCCAGCGCGGGCGAGATCCGTATTCCGACGACCGGCAAGCGGCTCGAGGAAATCGAACGGGAGGCGGCCCGGCTCACGCTGCGCATCACGGGTGGCAACCGCACCGTCGCGGCCCGCATGCTCGGCATTTCCCGTCCGACGCTGAACCGGATTCTCCGCGACGCGGGCATCCCTTCGCGGGTCGCATCGGACGCGGCATGACGACTGTGGTGCCCAGCGCCGGCGCACGTGCTCACCCACGGGCGCGTTCGCGCGCGGCGCTCGTGCGCGCGGCGGAGTCCGCGGAGCGCCGTGGCGAGTTCCCACGAGCGCGCGAAGAGTACGAGTGCGCTCTTCGGCTGCCTGATCAGTCCGGACAGGGTGCGTCTGCCTCGTCACTGCTGCGCTGGATCGGCCGGACGCACCTGGGCGAAGGCGATCTGGATGCCGCACTCGACTGCCTCGCGGCCGCGCACGCGGTGGCGGACGCACATGATGATGATGCGGCCCGCGCCCATGCACTCAATCTGACCGCCATCACACGCCAGCGACGCGGAGACCTCGAGGAGGCCGAGCTGCTCTATGCCCGTGCGCTGGCCGGTGCGCGCGCCGCGGGGGAAGGACAGCTCGCCGCCATGATCGAGCAGAACCGCGGCACCATTGCGAACATCCGCGGCGACCTGCATGCGGCGCTGCGGCGCTATCGCGCGAGTCTCAGGCGATATCAGTCGCTGGGGCTCACGCAGTATGTCGGTCCGCTGCTCAACAATCTGGGCATGGTCTATACCGACCTGCGGCGCTGGGCGCAGGCCGAGCGCGCCTTCGTGGATGCGCTGGAGCACTGCGTGGCCAGCGACGACCGCCACGCCCAGATCATGGTGCAGGTGAATCGCGTGGAGCTCTGGATCGCGCGGCGACAGTTCGATCGTGCGCGCGTGGCGTGCGATGCGGCGCGCGCGCTTGCCACCCGGCTGCGCGCGCATCATGCGCTCGGCGAAATCGAGAAGCACTATGGCGTGATCGCGCGTGAGACGGGTGATTTTCCACGTGCCGAGTCGCGGCTGGGCGAAGCCGCGCGTATCGCGAGCGAAAGACAGGATCCGCTGCTCGCCGCCGAAGTGGCGCGCGAGCTCGCGGACCTGTACTGGCGCCAGGAGCGACACCGCGAGACCCTGCAGGCGTTGAACCAGGCGCACGCCATTTTCACCAGGCTCCGTGCCTCGCTCGAACTGGCCGACGTCGCCCGGCGCATGTCGCGACTCGAGGACATGTTTCTCGTGATCGTACGGCGCTGGGGCGAGTCCATCGAAACGAAGGACCACTACACCCAGGGTCATTGCCGCCGTGTGGCGGACTATGCCTGTGCGCTGGCCGCGGATGCAGGACTCGATGCGCACACGCTGTTCTGGTTTCGCATGGGTGCGCTGCTGCACGACGTCGGCAAGATCGAAGTTCCCGACGAGATCCTGAACAAGCCCGGGCGGCTCACTGATGAGGAGCGCAAGGTCATCGAGCGGCATCCGGTGACCGGCGAATCCATGCTCGCCGGCATTGAATTTCCCTGGGACATTCGGCCCATGGTGCGCCATCACCATGAGCGCTTTGGCGGTGGTGGATATCCCGACGGTATCGCCGGGGAAGCGATCCCGCTCTCGGCACGCATCCTCACCGTGGCGGACATCTACGATGCGCTCACGTCGGCCCGGAGCTATCGCTCCGCGCACCCGCACGAGCGCGCCATGCAGATCATGCACGAGGAAGTCGGCAATACGCTCGACCCGGAGCTCTTCGCGCGCTTTGAGCGCCTCGAGATTCGCTGCGACCGGGGCGGTCCCGTCTGGCCGGCTCCCGAGGAGGAGGAGCCGCGGCGCGCCGCGAGCTGAACGCTACGGCTGCGCCGCGACCATCGACGGCGCCGCAGCCGCGCCGATCCGGTCCCGTGCGATACGCTCGGCGCGCGGAATGTACCAGCGATCCAGATTCGCCCACCATGCGTCCGCGCGCAGACCAACCGGATGGACTCGGCGCTGCACCGCGGCGAAGTTCATCGGCTCATACAGCCAGATCGCGGGCGCATCGCTGATGAGCATCGCATACGCATCGCGATAGAACCGGTGGGCGGCGGCCGTATCGGTGCGCGAGACGGCGCTGTCCAGCAATGCGTCGAACGCCGGATTGCTGTACGAACCAAAGTTGTTTCCATCCTTTACCTGCGCCGCCGCGGAGCTCCAGTTCTGCATGATGCCGCTCGGCGCAGGGTCGAGCTGCATGCCGGCCATGGATGCGTCGAAGTGGCGCGTCGTCATGCGCTGGACCCAGGTCGGGAAATCCAGTGG
>Ga0207652_10004917_pt1 | contig 10813 bp, 5 predicted proteins | sample KBSC63BmetaG_FD_184334 | JGI IMG/M metagenome (GOLD analysis project Ga0207652, IMG submission 184334) | Corn rhizosphere microbial communities from Kellogg Biological Station, Michigan, USA - KBS C6-3B metaG (SPAdes) (version 2) | ecosystem: Host-associated > Plants > Roots > Rhizosphere ...
CTTGCTATGGACGCGGCGACCAACTGACCGTAACCGACGCTAATCTGGTGCTGGGACGTATCGATCCAACTTCATTCCTGGGTGGCAAGTTTCCGCTCTATCCTGAACGCTCACATCACTTGATGGCGGATTTGGCGCAACGTATGGGCGTGAGCGCATCCGAAGCGGCGCTTGGCATCATTCGCGTAGCCAACGCCAGCATGGAACGCGCTATCCGCACCGTTTCGCTGGAGAGAGGCCATGATCCACGCCTTTTCACCCTCCTGCCCTTTGGCGGAGCTGGCCCACTGCACGCCTGCGAACTGGCCGAAAGCCTGCGTATTCCGCGCGTCTTGATCCCACGTCATCCCGGCGTGCTCTCCGCGCTCGGACTGCTGCTGGCTCCCATTGTCAAAGACTATGTGCAGCACGTTCTGCTCGATCTCACCAATGAGAGTACAGTTGATTTAAGCACCCATTTCGCCAAACTTGAGCAACAAGCACGCGCTGAAATGCAGAGCGAGATGGAAGCACTGGCTACCGAAATACCCCTCACCTTGCAGCGCGCCTACGATCTCTGTTACGTCGGCCAATCCTATGAGCTTACTGTCACCGAGGCAGAATCAGGGCAACTGCCTGACACGCTCGCTCGCTTCCATGAATTGCACGAGCAGCGTTTCGGGCATAGCCATCCAGAGCAACCGGTGCGTATCGTCGCCGTGCGCATCAAAGCTATTTTGCAGCCGCCAGCCCCAGAATTGCCCACCTTGCCGCGCGATGGTGAAGCAGCAGAGCACGCACTGCTCGGCGAACGAGCCATGGTCTTTGCCAGCGGCAAGCATGTGGCGAAGGTCTACGAGCGCGCCAGTTTGCGGCCTGGCAATCACGTCGTCGGGCCAGCCCTGCTCGTCCAGATGGACAGCACTATCCTGCTCCCGCCTAGCTGGTCGGGAACGATCGACGCATGGGGCAATCTGCTCACGGAATGGCAGGTGAGCGCGGAACACGAAACACATGAAAGCAATGTCGATCCCGTCTCGCTGGAGATTTTCAAGCATCTCTTTGCCTCTGCCGCCGAAGAGATGGGCGTCACGCTGGGACGCACCGCCTATTCGTCCAACATCAAAGAACGCAAAGACTACTCCTGCGCCTGTTTCGATGCTCAGGGACGTTTGATCGCACAGGCCGCGCACATTCCCGTCCACCTGGGAGCCATGCCCGCCTCAGTGCAGGCCGCGCTCGCGTGTTTTCACGAGTTCGCGCCGGGCGACGTGGTACTGCTCAACGACCCCTATCTCGGTGGCACGCATCTGCCCGACATTACCATGATCTCGCCAGTGTTTATTGGCAACGATCTTGATGGACAGCAAGGGCAACTCTTCGGCTTTGTCGCCAGTCGCGCCCATCACGCGGATATTGGCGGCATGTCACCCGGCTCCATGCCGATGTCACGCGAACTCTATCAGGAGGGTATGATTATCCCGCCGCTCAAGATCGTCAAAGCCGGGGTGGTCAACCAGGAGGTTTTGGAACTTTTCTATCGCAACGTACGTACTCCTGATGAACGGCGCGGAGATATGCAGGCGCAGCTGGCTACGGCGCGCGTGGGCGAACGCCGTCTGCAAGAGATTATTGCGCGCTATGGGTCGCGTGCTGTCCAGACCCACGCCGACGCGCTCCTCGCCTATTCCGCCCGCCTGACCAGCCACGCGCTGGCTCAATTGCCTGCCGGTGAGTCCACGTTTATCGACTACCTGGACGACGATGGTTGGGGCGCAACGGAACTACCGATCAGTGTGCGTTTGACCATCCGAGATGGTAGAATGCGCGTAGACTTTACTGGCAGCGCGCCACCGAGCATGGGCTGTTTGAATACCGTTAAAGCTGTGGCTGTTTCCGCCGTCTTTTACGTGGTGCGCTGTCTGGTAGGCGAGCATGCGCCCGCCAATCAGGGCTGCCTGGAGCCGGTTGAGATCAGCGTGCCAGAAAATTCGCTGCTCAATCCACAGGCGAACCAGGCAACTGCCGTTGCCGCCGGAAATGTTGAAACATCGCAAAGAATAGTTGACGCGCTATTCGGCGCGCTGGCCAGCCTGGCACGCGAGCGCGTCCCGGCAGCCTCACAGGGAACAATGAACAATCTGACCTTCGGGGGCTACGATAGATTACGCAAGCGGCCTTTCGCCTATTATGAGACACTTGGCGGTGGCATGGGTGCGCGTCCCGAAGCTGATGGGCTTTCGGGTGTACATGTTCATATGAGCAACACGCGCAATACTCCAATTGAAGTTCTGGAGATAGATTTACCAGTGCGTGTGAGGCGTTACAGTCTACGCGCTGGATCAGGCGGCGCGGGCCGCTATCGAGGCGGCGATGGTCTGTGCCGGGAGTTGCTCTTTCTCGCACCGGCAAGCGTTACGCTGTTGACCGAGCGGCGCAAACTCGCGCCGTACGGCTTATGGGGCGGTTCACCGGGTACGCCTGGCGAGAATAGCTTAGAACGTGCGGGCGAAAAACTAACGCTGCCAGGCAAAACGACCTTAGAAGTACGCGTAGGAGATATTCTATGCATCCACACCCCAGGCGGGGGCGGATATCTAGCAGAGGAGAAGCGAGATGGCAATTGATCTGCCACTCTTTCCATTAAACGTCGTGCTCTTCCCTGGCATGGAACTGCCGCTGCACATCTTTGAGCCGCGCTACCGTTTAATGATTAACGAGTGCTACGAGCAAAATTTGCCTTTCGGCGTCGTGTTAGCGCGGCCAGAGAGCCAGCCGCTGCACGAAAAACCCTATCCGGTAGGAACGATAGCTGAGATTGAGGCGCTGGATCGCATGGCTGATGGTCGCATGAATCTGCTCGCCAGAGGAGGTCAGCGTTTTCGCATCCTCAGCGAACATCACGCCAAACCCTACCTTTCGGGAACGGTGGAAATCTACCACGACATCGGCGAGGCCGAGCCAACGCTCGACACCATAGCTCAACAGGCTCGTGCCCTCTTCCATGCCTACCTGGATACGTTGTTGGAGATCATCGGGCGCGGCGAACTGGATTTTAGCTTACCCGAAGGGGCCGAGGAACTTTCGCATTTTATCGCGCATCTCATGGATGTGCAGGATGAGCAGAAGCAGTATATGCTCGAATTGACCTCGACAGCACAACGTTTGCAAGAGGAGATCGTGATTCTACGCCGCGAGGTGCCATTTATGCGCCAGGTCTTGAATATGAGCCAGCGCTTTTACGCCGACAAACCCGACCATAGCAATCTGAATTAGGGAGAGAACACGTTTTATGACTGATTACGCCAGTTTCCGCCAGCGCCTGGATGCCGCGCTCCGCACTCGCGACGTGCAGCAGGTTAAATCTTTTCTGATCGCCGAGAACCAGTGGTCATCTGATGTGCCGAGCGACCCGGAATTTGCCATGTGGCTGATGATCGCCGGGACGCCTACGCTCAAAGAGCTACACACCGAAGCCCGCCGCTGGCTCGTCACCCACGGACACGAAGAAGCAGCCGAGGCAGTGCTGCGCCGTACACAGGGCAGTGGAAAAGCAGGAGGCGGCCAGCAGAGCAGGAAACCGGAGCCAGGCACAAGAAAGCCTGAGCGAGAACAAAAACCGCCCCAGGGACCGAAGAGCGCAAAGCCTCCCTCGCCACGCAATCATACGCATCGTGGATAGTGAAGAGCCTCTGAAAAATTCGCGTCACGCCAAATCAGCAAGAAACATCTCTTCCAAAGGCTCTCCTTTACTGCTCTATCTCAACCATATACTGCAAGAGATGGAATCTTTACAGTCATTTTATAGATCACGTAGCCGGGCACTTTGATGAGCTGATAAGAGACATGCGATCTGGCCAGGAACTGATTGAGTGTTGCAATTTGCTGCGCTCCATCGGGATACACGAAGCTGGGAGAAGGTGCTTGCTCGACAATTAAACGGTAAGAGAAGTAACGATCGAACCCATGAGTAATCTGGTCGTTGCTTTCATCTGTACTACCGCAAATTAAGTGCTCCTGTGTATCAAAGATGATCCTTCCACATGTCCAATAGTCCGTGTAGAAACGAGTAATATGCTGTTGCTCAAGCGTATGCTCCAGGGTTGCAAGCTGTTGACGATCCGCTTGCGCGGCTGGTACGCCCTGTAAAAAGATAAGCGCGGTACTATCTATCAATATCAGAAACAGGACGAACAGCACACAAATCTTCAGTGCGGGTGCAATCCTCTGGAACCACGAGACGGCAAACCATTGCTCGCAAGTCCACAAAGGCCAGAGGACCGCTGGCAACGAAACCCAGGTACAGATCAAGTAGCGCCAACTCTCAGTGGGGGAAATATTCACTGCATTGCCCTGGATGAGGGAGATGAGTGAAAGAAAAATTCCCATGATAAGGAGGAAGCGCGCAAATTGTTGCGCAATCTGCTGGTGGCGTTCAATCGATATATCGAGCTTATATGCTTTACGCAAAGCAACGACTGAAAGGGACCCCCCAACCACCATGAGAAAAAGATAGCTCAGGCTCCATGTACCATCTATAAGCAGGCAGCGCGACGTATGGGGTAGCGCGGCACTTAGAGCTTCTCCTCCCTGGATTGAACAGACAGGTGTAAGACCGTTCGCTACAGGCAGAGTAAAGAAAAATACCATTTTTACGTGGTTCAAGAGGCCCAGCTGGGGGTTGTATCCCATTTTGCTTAGATTAAGGAAAGTAGTCAGCGAATCTGTGCCTGGAGCAGCATGCAAGTTATAGTAAATCAAAGGGGCCGCACCGATAAGGAGAGCTGGCAAGATACACCAGAGAGCCTTTGTAAAAAACTCTTTCCAGCACAGAACCAGGATGAGTAACCCTGAAAGCAGCAAATAGGGCACGATTAGGAGCTGAATCCAGAGAGCGAGGCCCGCTAAAAGCCCCCAGAGAGCATAGAGCAAGCAACGCTGCCAGGTACGCAGCCGATGATAGGATAAGGTTACAGTACAAGCTGTGAGAAAGAGGGCTGCCGCAAAGAGTGGGACTTCAGGATATCCCGCTGCTAACGTCTGATTACGGATAGTCCATGCTGATCCGAAGATAAAAACCCCCAGGATGACTAAAGCAAATTTTTTCGTATACAGTTTTCTGGTAATGAAATACATGCATAGCAAAAAGAGGGCGGTGAGAGCAATCATTTCCAGACGCATAAGCTCTACAGACGGTCCGAAGATACGATAAAGTACCGAACCAAGATAAGCTTCGAATGCGCCAAGATAATGCTGGCCATAGAAAAAAATGGGATGTTCTCCCAATTTCTCAATGTGTAAGGCCGCCAAATTGTTCATTGATTCGTCGCTCTCGGTCGTAATCCAGCCAAGCGAAACAAGAACAACCCGCAGAATAACTGCACCAACAATCAGGAGACCTGCGCCTATGCCGTAGCGATAGGACCACAGTCTTTTTAACAAAAGATCATTCGACGACATCCGATACATCTTCCTTAAGCTATAATTTACGAGCGTATCAGGGCTGTTTTTCATTAATCCATTTCCCAGCTATGCTCATTTTGAGAAAGGTATATGTATACCTCCCCTCTTAAGCAAACGAAAGATACACATAAATATAACGGTAATACAATCAGGCTAGGAAAACAGAACTAATTTCTAACAGCGTCGAATTTCAGCCAAAAAAAAGAGGGAGATACCGGCAATTCTGCCAATATCTCCCTCGTGTCTCTTCTCGGCTACTATCCCTGGCTCTTCTTATGAGACGCCATAATCTCCTGCTGAATGTTGGACGGGACCTCCTCGTATTCATAAAACTCCATCGAGAAGGAGCCGCGTCCCTGGGTGATTGAACGGAGATCGGTGGCATAGTGCAGCATCTCAGCCTGCGGGACGTGCGCGGTGATCTGTTGCTGACCGTTCTCCACGGGAGCCATGCCCAGGACGCGCCCACGTTTCGTGTTGATATCACTCATCACGTCGCCCATGTTACTCTCAGGAATGACGATGCTGACCGTCATCACCGGCTCCAGAATGGTCGGGCCTGCCTGGGGCACGGCTTCTTGCATCCCCAGCGACGCGGCGACTTCAAAGGATTGCGCCGATGAGTCAACCGGGTGATATTTGCCATCCACGAGCGCAACCTTGACATTCACCATCGGATTGCCGGAGATAAAACCGCGTTTGAGCGATTCACGCACGCCTTTCTCCACACCGGGGATAAACTGGCCAGGCACCACGCCGCCGACGATTTTATCCTCGAAGACAAAACTCTCCTCACTGCCCATCGGCAGAGGCTCAATCTCCAGCCAGACATCGCCGAATTGCCCATGACCGCCGCTCTGCCGTTTGTGGCGACCATTCGCACGGGCCTTCTTGCGAATCGTCTCGCGGTAGGAGATACGCGGCTCGTGCGCTTCCAGGTCCACGTTAAATTTGCGTTTGACCCCTTCGAGAATGATCTGCAAATGCGCCTCACCCATGCCGGAAAGATGGACCTCAGCGGTTTCGGGGTCGCGGGACATCTGGAGCGTGCGATCCTCCTCCAGCGCGCGCGCGAGAGCATTCCCCATCTTATCCAGATCAGCCTGACTCTTTGGCGTGACCGCGATGGTGTAGCAGGACGGTGGGAAGCTGACCGGCTCCAGCGACTCAGCGTCTTTATTGGTACTCAACGTATCATTCGTATGGGTATTGGTCAGTTTCGCTATCGCCCCAAAATCACCAGCAGGAATCTCTGTTGCCGTCTCCTGGTTTTTGCCGCGCGGTGTAACCAACTGACTCAAACGTTCGTCAGTCCTGGTACGAAGATTAACGGCGTGCGTATCGGATTTGAGCGTCCCAGAATAGACACGGAACGTGCTGATTGTTCCTACCTGGGCAGCGGCTGTCTTAAAGACCAGCAAGGAGAGCGTGTTATCAAAGGCCTGAGCATCTTCCGGCACGGATTCGGCAGCGCTGGGTAGGTAATCTACCAGCGCATCGAGCAACGTCTGGACACCAATATTCTTGCTGGCCGAGCCACAGAGCACCGGAATCAGCTCGCCGGAACGAATTCCCTTCTTGACCACCGAGAGGATCTCCTCGTCGCTTAACTCTTCGCCCTCCAGAAACTTCTCCATGATCGCGTCATCGCTCTCGACCGCCGATTCGATCAACTGCTCGCGGAAACTGCCCAGCGTGGCCTGAATCTCAGCCGGGACGGGGATCTCCTGAACCTTATTGCCACCCTCGAAGGTGTAACCCTTTTGTGTGACGAGATCTACTACGCCCTTAAAGCCTGCCTGCTCGCCAATGGGGATCTGAAGCGGCACCACCTTCACGCCAAACTGGCTGCGTAACGAATCGAGAGCCTGCTCAAACGAAGTATTTTCACGATCGAGTTTATTCACCAGCACCATGCGCGGCAGCTTGCGCTCATCAGCGTATTGCCAGGTCAGCTCTGTGCCAACCTCCACGCCTTTTTCAGCCGTGACCACGATCAGAGCGGCATCGGCCACGCGCAAACCCGCCTTGACCTCGCCCACGAAGTCAGCATAGCCGGGAGTATCGATCAGGTTGATCTTGGTATCTTTCCATTCGACAGGGAGCACTTTGGTATGCAGCGACATGCGACGTTTAAGTTCATCAGGCTCATAATCGGCCATCGAACTCCCTTCATCTACCTTCCCCTGCCTGGTCACGGCACCGCTATCGTAGAGGGCCGCGTCGATCAGAGAGGTTTTACCCGCTCCGACATGAGAAATCAAAGCGACGTTGCGAATGTGTTCCGCACTATAGACCTTCATAAATTCCTCCTGTGCATCTATACGAGTGCCAGCCCTGCGGATGTGTGGGATTTATCCGCAAAAGCCTCTGCATCCCCACACCAGCGCGTATGGTGGTGTGAGAGGAAAAATGTGCTCTAGTGGCTCCTGTCCGGCGGAATGAAAAGGCACTCCAACGGGCCGGGGTCTTATATTCAGGGAACAATGGGTATATCGGTAGTATAGCAGGATTGCGCACAATCTTCAACAGGCTGTATCAGCCTACCAGGCTGTGTACCGACCTCAAAAAGAAAGCTCATTCTCTGAGCCTCATGCGCGGAACCACGCATCGTTCAGAGCCAAATAGGAAATTGACGGGAAAGCATTTTTTCAGAATAATGCTTTCCCGTCAAAATACTATGAAGATACCTCTATCTCTGGTGCTTTACGAGATGGATTGATACGCAATCAACGCCTTCAATAGAGTATCGAGCTCCTTTTCAGTATTATAAAAACCGCAAGAGAGACGCAGAGAGTTCCTCTCTGGGATCGTGCGAAGGTACAGATTGTACTGTTCACGGAGGTGCGTCACGACCTCGTCGGCGTTTTTTCCTTCCAGAGTAAAAGCCAACAAGCCACTGCTCGCCGGCTGAGGAGTGAGGACATGTAAACCAGGAACGCTTTGCAGGGTACGGAATGCGTAACCATGCAATTCAGCAATGCGCTCAAACATCCACCGGTGCCCAACGGTCTCCTCCAACCAGTTGAGCGCAGCAGCCTGCGCAGCAATCGCGGCGCTGTGGCGGCCACCCATCTCGAAGCGACGTGCATTTTCCAGCAGCTTCCAGGTTTCCCCATGGGGGTCCTCAACCGACTGATAGCCAACATATGTCGAGGTGACAAGGTGCGAGGAATCTTGTCGCACATAGAGAGCACCAGTGCCATCAGGTCCGCACAGCCACTTCTGACCAGGGAGAGCATAGAAATCAATACCCAGAGCGTGAACATCGACAGGAATTGCGCCTGCCGATTGCGCGCCATCAACGAGGACGAGAATGCCACGATCTTCACAAAGTGAGCGCAGTTCGCCAATGGGAAGACAGACGCCATTTGTCCAGGTAACATGCGAGAGGGCTACCAGGCGCGTACGCGAGGTCATCTGCTCAGCTACTGCATCGAGCAGTGGACGCTCGGCGTTTGCACCAAGATCGGCGACTCGAATCACGATCCCATAGCGCTCGCGCAGCTGGTAGAGAGGCGCAAGCAAGTTAAAGTGCTCATGGTTCGTGGTAATAACCTCGTCTCCCTGCTGCCAATGGAAGCCATAGGAAATAATGTTTAGCCCATCACCAGTGCTACCAGTCAAGGCAATTTCATCCTCGTGCGCGTGGAGCAGGCGTGCTACTGCTTGACGCGCTTGCTGGGAAGTTGCATGCATCTGATCAAAAAAGGCCATGCCTAAGCGCCCGGTCTGCAACTCATCCTGCATCTGCTGTTGCATAATCTGAAAAGCACACGTTGGCAAAGGACCGAATGTGCCGGTATTGAGATAGACACATGACCGTGTCGCTGGCATTTCCTGGCGAATACGTTCGATATGCGTGAGATTAGGCACGATGGAGGCTCCTTTCTCCTAAATACACAATGATATATAGAGATACATGAGTCTATCACATAGAGAATGTACCAGGCCAGGATGCGAGAGGGATTCCCGCCAATCCTGGTCTGATCACCCAAAGGCACGAGCCACCTTTCGCTGATATTCCATCGGAGAGGAGAAGGCTATCAATGGATTGTCCCAGATCCGCGCGTTTTCCAAATGAATTTAGACAAGGATACACTATCGAAAAAAGGCTGGATTTGTAGTCATGCAAAGCCTCCCTGGCTCAACTTTGAGAATGGTTTCCCTCTCGTTGCTTCGCCAGGGAGGCTCTTTTTCTTTAGCCCATCCACAAAATTTAGGGTGAACTATGTGAGGAAATTTACACGGTTCCCCACTGGAAGATTTCCCAGGCCTGGATCTGAGTCACACTGGCTTCCAGGGGCGTATTGCTTTGATCGAGACGCGCGCTCACGTAATCGCCATTGGCATTGGCCTGCAAGGCCACCGTCCCATTGCCTTGCGGCAACCAGGTAAACTCCTCCCAGGCCTGCACCTGGGTGACAAGGGCGTCCAGGGGGGTATTGCTTTGATCAATGCGCGCGCTGACATAATCGCCGTTGGCCACGGCCTGCAAAGCGATCAGGCCATTGCCCGCATCGATCACCCGGTACTCTTCCCAGGCCTGCACTTGAGATGCGCTGGCATCCAGGGGAGAGTTCGTCTGGTCGATGCGCGCGCTGGCATAGAGGCCATTGTAAGCCTTTAGCCAGATCGTCTGGCCAATCGGTGCTCCACTGCCTCCTGTAGAGCCGTTGGAGGTATAGACGCGCACATAGTCAACATCCATATGCGCGCCTGACTGCGTTGAGGAGGTGGGATACCCTGGCCAATATCCACCCATCGCCACGTTCAAAATGATGAAAAAACCATGATCGACGGCGTTGGCCCACGTTGTGGCATCCATCCCAGGATTGTTGGAAGCGACATGCCAGAATTCTGTGCCATCGAGATACCAACGGATCTCTTCAGGAGAGGTGCTCCGGTCGACGATGACGGTGTAGGTATGAAACCCACCCTGACAGGTTGTCCCGCTGCAAGGAGTGTTGCCGCCCAAACCGTTTGTTTCGTTACAGGGGCCACCGGGATTCACGCCACAGTGCAACGTGCCATACTCCACATTGGTCCCATTGACGCTCTCCATCGCGTCGATCTCGCCAATGCTGGGCCAGGTTCCGCCATTACGTATACCAGCGCCAAGCATCCAGAAGGCGGGCCAGTAACCCTGAGCAGCCGCGCCAGTTACATTGGGCAACTGGATAGAGGCAGTCACTTCAAGTTCGCCACCGGCAGGTGCGGCAAAACTATCATTCGTGGTTTCGATGCGCCCCGAAGTCCAGGAACCATTGTTATTGATGGTCTTAATCGCCAGGTGACCACTGCCATCTTCGTAGATGTTGGAGGTGCTATTGGTGTCTGTCTCAACCTGGTTATTCCCCCAGCCTGTGCC
>Ga0207652_10004919_pt1 | contig 10810 bp, 11 predicted proteins | sample KBSC63BmetaG_FD_184334 | JGI IMG/M metagenome (GOLD analysis project Ga0207652, IMG submission 184334) | Corn rhizosphere microbial communities from Kellogg Biological Station, Michigan, USA - KBS C6-3B metaG (SPAdes) (version 2) | ecosystem: Host-associated > Plants > Roots > Rhizosphere ...
CAACGGCCTGGCCCCGCGGGTGGGCGCCGCCATCGGCCTGGTGCTGGCGGCGGCGGTTGCCTGGACCTGGAGCCGTCGTGCCGCCCGGCTGAACCTGGGCGTGGTCCTGAAGGTGACGGCGGTGTTCCTGACGCTGTTCCTGCTGCAGCTGCTGATCTACGGCGTGCACGAGCTGGCCGAGAGCGGGGTCATCGAGGGGAGCCAGCGCTTCCACGACGCGACCGAGATCGCGGGACCGGATGGACCGGTCGGTCACGTCATCTCGTACTCGCTGCTGGCCGCGCCGCTGCTGTACCTGTTCATGAACCGGCAACGCCGCCGCGCCAGCGCCCCGGCCGGCCTGCCGCAGACGCGCGCCTGAGGACGCGGGCGGGCGCATCAGCGCCTCGGCCCCGTGAACGTCGTCAGCGGCGGAGCGTCAGTGCTCGACGCGCAGGTCCAGCCAGTCGGCGTGGGCGTTGCGGTTCTCGGTGACCTTGGGGGCCAGCTCGACCGTCAGGATCAGGTCGCTGTCGCCGCGCAGCGGGATGTCGAAGGGAACGGCGGCCTGGCCTGGTCCCAGCGGGGGGCTCGCCCACAGGCGCTTGCCGCCCGCTTCCCTGATCTCGAACAGAAGCTGAGTCGGGCCGCCGGCATCATCGTCGACGGCGGCGGCGCCGCGCAGGTGCGTCCCCGGGCCCACCTTCGACGGCCGGACCTGGATGGTCGACAGCGCGTGCGTGGCCAGGCCGTGCGCGAACGTCTGTCCGGCGGCGCGCAGCGGGCCACCCGACAGTGACCGATCGACGACCAGGCCCCCCCACCCTTGCGCGTAGCGCACGACCTCCAGCCCCCCCACCTGGCGTGGCGTCTCCTTCGAGGTGAACAGCCACCAGTCGCCCGCGTGCTTGACCAGGTCCACGGCGCCCACGCGGGCGTGCACGCGCATGGGGACGTCGCTGGCGCCACGGGCCACGAACCAGTGGTACTCCCCCACCCACGGCCGCCCCGGCGGGCGGCGGATGGGGAGCTGGAAGTACCCGCCCGAATCGTTGGAAAGGAAACCACCGTTCGCCGCGGTCAACCAGGCGGTCACCTGGCCGATCGCCCCCCGCCCGAACACCTCGCTGTTCGGGCCCGTCTCGACCACCAGCTCTTGCACGTCGACGCCGCGCGGGATGGCCCTGGTCACCTCGGCCAGCCCCCGCAGCTCGTGATTGAACACGGCCAGGCGCCCCCCGTGCACCAGCAGGCAGGCCATGACGATGCCGCCGGTCACCAGATGCATCACGCGGCGGCTTCGGCCCTGGACGCCAGGCTCGAACGCCGCCGTGCCGAAGGCGTGCACGAACATCACCATGCGCATACCCACCAGCCAGGTGGGCCCGATCATCTCGGGCAACAGCAGGTAGTGCAGCAGCGCGACGCCGAGCGGGATCAAGCGCCGCGGTGACCAGGCCAGCGCCGGCCGGCTGGCCAGCGCCATCGCGATCAGGATGGCCGCCCCGCCCAGCGCGGGCCAGTAGCTGGCCCATCCCGCGAACTCGCCAGACAGAAACGACACGAAGCGATCGTTGCCCGGCGGCCACTCCGTGATCTGTCCCATGCCCGGGATGCCCGGCCTCAGCTGCCAGGCGGCCAGGACGGCCGAGCCCGCGAAGCAGGGCACCAGGCGCAGCACGAACACGCGCCCACCGCGCGTCCGCCCCAGATCGACCAGCGCCTGGATGCCGATGATCATCGCGGCCACCACGAAGGTGACCCCGTGGCAGAAGCACAGCACCACCGCCCACACGGCCCCCGCCATCGCGGCGCGCGCCGAGGGACGCTCGGCCAACCGGCGATCCGCGATCAGCAACGCGAACATCAGCGGCGTCGCCAGCATGAACGAGAACAGCCCCCACTGGTACGCGAACCCGAACGTCAGCGGGAAGCCGAACAGTCCCCACCAGACTTCGCCCCCCACGCCGCGCAACCACTCGATCATCGCGCGCGGTGTGGCGATGGCCGCGATCGACAGGACGATCTTCACGGCCGCCAGCGCGCCGAACAGCTTCGCGAACGGCAACGCCAGCAGGTAGGTGACCAAATAGGGCGTCAGCAGCTGCCGCTCGTAGAACGCCCCGTAGCCGAGGTGGGGGTCGTCGAAGTCGGCCAGGATGCGCAGGATGTTTCCGTGCTGCGGCAGATCGACGCCTGCCGGGTAATGAAACAGCCAGATGGTCGCCAGGGCCAGCACCGCGCAGGCAGTGAAGGTCCGGTCGAGCGCGCGGTCGTCGGCGGCGGAGGCGGAGGAAGCAAGCATGGGGGGCGACGCGTGATGGCGCCCGGGCTGCAACGTCGCCCGGACCGCCGGCCGTCACCACCAGATTACTGGCCCTGGTCGCCCCGGATCAATTCGAGCCTCGTCCTGGGCTTCGCCTGGCTGGCGGCCTGACGGCCATGACGGCCGTCATCCCAGCGCGCCGGCCGGATGACGTGGCGAACCGGCGACGGACGCCCGGCTGACGGCCGTGGTCCCGGTCGGCGCCCCCTGGAGCCGGCGCCAGAAGAAGTACGAGAGCGCCCACAGCACGCCCGTGCCCGCCGGCCAGCCCCAGGCCTGGGGCCCATCGCCCACGGCCAGGTGCGCGAGGATGGCGGCCCCGACGTCGAAGGCGAAGCCTGCGTAGGCCCACTCCTTCAGCCGCGCCGGAACGGGGGCCAGCAGCACCAGCACGCCCGCGAACTTGGCGAACGACAGGCCGACCCTGAAGTAGTCGGGGAAGCCCAGATGCGTGAACGCTGCCGCCACCTGCGGCAGGCGCAGCTGCGCGTAGCCGGTGAACGCGAGCTGCAGGCAGAGCAGCGCGGTGACCAGCCAGAAGCCGATCACCGTCCTCTTCGAACCGCTGGAACGGTGCATGGTGTCCTCCTTCACGTCTCGGTCAGGCCTTCGGCGCGCCCCAGCTCGGCACCTCGACGCCGAACTGCCTGGCGTACTCGCCGTTCAACCGGTGAAACCCCTCGAGCTTCATCGCGTCCGGCCCGACGGTGCGGCCGATGGGGTTGCCTGCCAGCGCCCCATCGAGCACGTCCAGGCAGATGTGCCAGCCGGCGGCGCCCATCGCGATGAAGCGGCGGTCGATGTTGTGCCACAGCGTCAGGCGGGTGCCGTTCGCGCCCAGGGGCTGCAGCTCCCAGCGGAGGTCCTGGCCGCCCCAGCTGTACTCCAGCGCCTTCGGCGCGTCGGCGCGCTTGACCACGGCCTCGGTGACGTGCAGCGACGGCGCACCCACGGTGGTCAGCTTGGCCGTGGTCCCGGCGGTGCCCAGGTTTCGATCGGAGTCGAAGGGCGCCCATTCGCGAAGGTGCTCGGGCGCGGTCAGCGCCTCCCACACCTTCGCGGGCGGATGGCGAAGCTCCCGGACCAGGACCAGCGTCCACTTCTCGCCCTCTTTCTCGACGTGGGCGCCCGCTGCGGCGCCCGGATTGTAGGTCTCGTTGGTGGTCATGTCTTCTTGTCCTTTCTGTGTCCGGGTCCGTGTTCCTGTCCCTGCCGCCGTCTCTGGCGGCGGTCATCCTTGGGGGCTTTGTCCAGCTGCTCGTCCATCCGGTCCAGGTGCCGCTCCAGCGCGTCGACGTGCTTCGACCAGAAGCGCCGGAAGGGCGACAGCCAGGCGTCCAGCTCCATCAACGGCTCGGCCTTCAGCTGATAGACCCGTCGCTGCGCCTCGATGCGGGCCTCCACGAAGCCCGCGTCACGCAGCACGCGCAGGTGCTTCGACACCGAAGGCTGGGGCAGGCCCAGCTCCCGCTCGATCTCCCCCACCGACCGCTCGGACGACAGCAGGAAGCTGAGGATGGCGCGACGGTTGGGCTCCGCGACGATGGCGAACGCCGATTCCATGACAGATATATACGCATATAGGAATATTCTCGTCAAGGCATATTAAGACCTGCGAAGCGCGCATGGTCCCCATGCCGCCGCCAGAAGCCCGCGCAGGCACGATTGCCGCCGCGGCCGGCTCTCGCGCGGTCTCGCCGGCTGGCCGGGAATGTTGCTGCGGCGGCCGGTCGCCGCGGCCGGCGGCGCCTACGGACCTGGCGCGTTCAGTTCGTGGGGCAGCTCAGGCGTTGCGCGCCGATCGCCACGTCGTCGATCCACAGCGTGCGGGCGTCGTCCTGCTGGTACGACTCCCACCCCAGCTCCAGGTCGGCGAAGGTGGGCGCTGTCCAGGTGTAGTTCGCGGGCTGGTTCACGCAGCCCATGCTGTGGCCCATGACGGTCAGCTCGTCGATGGCCTTGCCGTCCACCCAGATCTGCAAGGCGTTGTTCATGCCGTCGAACTTCCATTCCATGCACGACCACGTCCCCATCGGCGCGACCACGGCGTTCGACTGCTGATAGCAGTCGCTGGACGGACCGGTGCCGCCGTAGGAATCCGGGGTGTCGTAGCTGGCCATCAGCTGGCTCCCGGCGAACGTGCTGCCGTTCATGACCGGCATCTGCCCGCCGTAGCGGTAAACGGCGTGATAGCTGGGCGTCTGGTCCGGCACCACCCCGCCCGCTTGTACGAACGTCCAGTGCACCGACGCGGTCGGCCCCGCCTGCAGATAGAACATCATGCGCCCGTAGAACGTGTTCATGGGAGCCGGGAACACGGGCGCGCCCAGCAGCTTCATGAACGCGGTCTTGGTACCGGACGCTGCCTGGGTGGTGAACTTCACGGACTTGCTGCCCGAGTGCCTCTGCGTCCCGTCGACGGTGACGGTGCCCAGCTTGGTCTGGGTCTTCCAGCTTCCGCCGGGCGCGGCGTCGGTGGGGTAGCTCTCGAAATCGTCGCAGAACAGGGCCGAACCGCAGTCGCCGGCGCCTGTCCCGCCCGTGCCCATCCCGCCGCCGCTACCGGGCGCGCCGCCGGAGCCCCGCGCTCCGCTGGCGCCGCCCGAACCCAGGGGACCCGCACCGCCGCTGCCCGCCGATTGCGGCGCCGCAGCACAGGCAGCGCAGGCGGCGAGGAGAGCGAAGGCGAGGAGCCGGTTCACCGCGCGGCCAGGGGGAAGGAGCATCGCCGGATATCTATTACCGCTCCCGCCACGGCGCAATTCGCCGCCGGGAGCGGGCAAGCCAGGCAATCCGCCGCTGTCGCTACACGGCAGGCGGGTGTTGCTTCAGCACCGGCGCCTCGAAATAACGGTCGGCGCGATCGGGAAACAGCGTGACGATCACGCCCGGCTTGCCCGCCGCCGCCAGCTTGCGCCCCAGCCGCAGCGCCCCGGCCAGCGAAGCGCCCGACGAGTGACCGACCAGCAGGCCCTCCTCCTTGGCCAGGCGCTCTGATACGTCCCACGCTTCGTCGGTCGGCATGGCGATGACGCCGTTCAGCTCCTCGGGGTGATAGATGGCGGGCACCAGGGAGCTCTCCATGTGCTTCAGCCCCTCCAGCCCGTGGAGGGCGTCGTCCGGCTCGACCGCCCACACCTCGATGTCCTGGCGATAATCCTTCAACCGGCGGCCCGTGCCCATGACGGTGCCGCTGGTGCCGATGCCGGTCACGAAGTGCGTGACGCGGCCCTCGGTCTGCTCCCAGATCTCCCGCCCCGTCCCCAGGTAGTGGCCCAGCGGGTTCGACGCGTTCGAGTACTGGTCGGGATAGAAGTACTTGTCAGGGTTCTCCTCGACCATCTTGCGGCACAGGCGAATGGCGCCGTCGCTGCCCTCCATGGCGTCCGAGAACACCAGCTCGGTCCCGAAGGCGCGCGTGATCTTCTGGCGCGCCCACGAGACGTTGGCCGGCATCACCAGCGTCACGGGATAGCCGAGGGCCCCTCCGATCAGCGAGTACGCCACGCCCGTGTTGCCGCTGGTCGAGTCGATGATGGTCTTGCCGGGCTTCAGCGCGCCGGTGCGGATGGCGTCGCTGATCATCTGGTACGCGGCGCGATCCTTGACCGAGCCGCCCGGATTCATGAACTCGCACTTCGCCCAGTACTCGACGCCGGGCGTGTCGCGCTCGAACGTGCGCAGCCGGACGATGGGCGTGTCGCCGATCAGGTCGGTGATCTTCTCGGCCACGCGCAGGCGGGCCCGGCGCACCTGCGCGGCGTGCGCCAGCTCGTCGGCGGCGGTGCCCGTCGTGTCGGCGGCGGTCGTCATCTTCGGGGGAACTCCTTCTAGCTCAGGCAAACGTCATCTCCGTGCCGGCGCCGCCACAAGCGAAGCACTCGGGCGTCCAGGGAAGGTCGGCGGTGCGCGGGGGCCCACCGTCCAGAGGCAGCCGCAGGTGCTTGGCCCGCGCGGCGTCCGTGGTCGCTCCGGCGAGGAGCAGCAGCGCCTCGGCGGCGGCCGCGTGCGCCGCCACCACGGCCGCCGGTCCGCGATCCGTGGGCGGCGCCGTCACCTCGGGGAGATCCAGCGCCAGGTGCGGACAGGGCCCCTGGCGGCGGAACGACAGCATATCGACCTGCGCGTCCGCGGCGCGCACGACGATGGCGGGCAGGCCCAACCTGATCGCCGCCCGCAGCATGGCGTCGTCGTCGAACCCCGAACGCACCACCAGCGCCGAGCCCTGCAGCGCCGCCACCCAGTCCGGACCGCTGGGCCAGGACCGCGTCTCGACGCGCAGGTCGGGGTTCGACCCCGCCAGCGCCGTCACCACCGCGGGCGCCAGCTCGGTGCGGCGGAGCCAGCGCAGCGCGCCCACGCCCGCCGCCCCCAGCGCTCGCGCCAGCACCTCCGCCGTCAGATCGTCGCCGGCCAGGGCCACGGTGGCCGCGGCGATCCGCGCCTGGCCGTCATACCCGATGGCCGGCAAGGTCAGCTGGCGCGCGAAGCGGCTGAGCGCCTCGGGGTTCAGGGACTACCTGCCGCCCGCGATCGCGGGAACGATCGAGATCTCGTCGCCGTCCTTGACCGGCGTGTCCAGGTTCTTCAGGAAGCGGATGTCCTCGTCGTTGGCGAAGATGTTCACGAAGCGCCGCACCTGGCCGCTCTCGTCGCAGATGCGCTCCTTGATGCCGGGGTACTGCGTCTCCAGGTTGGCGATCAGGGCGCCGATGGTCCCGCCGGTGGCGGCGACTTCTTCCTTGCCGTTCGTCAGCTTGCGCAGCGGCGTGGGAATTCGGATGTTGGGCATGGGTCGATCTCCTTGATGTCTCTAACTACTTACTGTCTAGTTTACTGAACGGACGCCTGCAACCTGTCGAAGTCCGCCAGGCTGGGGCCGATCAGCTCGGGCGCGGGCAGCTTGCCCACCAGCGGATCCTGCGTCTTCATGCCGTTGCCCGTGATGCACACGACCAGGGGACCGTCGTCCTTCCCGATCCGCCCCTCCTGGATCAGCTTGATGGTCGCGCCCAGCGTCACCCCGCCGGCCGTCTCGGTGAAGATGCCCTCGGTCTCGGCCAGCAGGCGCATCGCCGCCACGATCTCGTCGTCGTTCGGCTTGCCGGCGTGGCCGCCCGAGCCGGTGATGGTCGAGCGCGCGTAGAAGCCGTCGGCCGGGTTGCCGATGGCCAGCGACTTCGCGATCGAGGTGGGGGTCTTCACCGGCCTCACCTGATCGCGGTTCTCCAGCACCATGTCGACGATGGGCGAGCAGCCCGCCGCCTGGGCGCCGTGGATCTTCGTCTTGCGGTTGCCGCCGGCGGCCAGCAGCCCCAGCTTCTCCAGCTCGCCGAACGCCTTGCCGATCTTGGTGACCAGCGAGCCACCGGCCATGGGGACCACGATGTTCGCGGGGGTGCGCCAGCCCAGCTGCTCGGCGACCTCGTAGCCGAAGCTCTTCGACCCCTCGGCGTAGAACGGGCGCAGGTTCACGTTCACGAAGCCCCAGCCGTACTTGCCCGCGATCTCCGAGCACAGGCGGTTGACGTCGTCGTAGGTCCCCTTCACGCCCACCACGCGCGCGCCGTAGATGCTGGTGGCCAGCACCTTCGCCGGCTCCAGGTCGAACGGGATCAGGATGACCGCCGGCAGACCCGCCGCCGCCGCCTGGGCCGCCGTGGCGTTGGCCAGGTTGCCCGTCGAGGCGCAGGCGACCGTGCCGATGCCGAACTCGATCGCCTTCGACACCGCTACGGACACGACGCGGTCCTTGAACGACAGCGTGGGGTGGCTGACCGAATCGTTCTTGATCCAGACCTCGCGCACGCCCAGCCGCTTGGCCAGCCGATCGGCCTTCACCAGCGGCGTCATGCCCGTCTGAGTGCCCACCACCGGCGGCCCGTCCAGCGGCAACAGCTCGGCGTAGCGCCACATGTTGTGCGGCCGCGACTCGATCACCGCGCGCGTCAGCAGCTTGCCGATGGCGGCGTAGTCGTAGGCGATCTCCAGCGGACCGAAGCACATCTCGCAGACGTGGATGGGCGCCTTCGGGTAGGTCGAGCCGCATTCGCGGCAGCTCAAGCCGGTCACGGTGGGGGGGCGAAGCGAGGGCACGGGGGCCGTGGTCATACGTTGTTCCTCAAGCGGTTGTTCTCACGCACGCGGGGGCCGGGTAGGCGGATGGGTCCAGCAGCCGAATGTGAGGGGTCGGCCCGCAGACCCCACACGCGAGATTCGGCCTGAAGGTGATGGTCCGGAAGGACATGAGGGCGGAATCATACTGGATGAGCCGCCCCGCGAACCGAGGAGTTTCGCCCCGGAGCAAGCGGACGGCCTCCGCGCCTTGCAGGGCGCCGATGACGCCCGGCACCGGCCCCAGCACGCCGGCCTCGGCGCACGACGGCCCCACGCCGGCGGGCGGGATCTCCTCGAACAGGCAGCGGTAGCAGGGTCGCCCCCCCGCCGGGACGGTCAGCAGCTGTCCGCCCAGGCCCACCGCGGCGCCGTGCACCAGCGGCTTGCCCGCCAGCACGGCCGCGTCGTTGGCCAGGAACTTGGTCGCGAAGTTGTCCGAGCCGTCGAGCAGGACGTCGTAGCGCGCCAGCAGCGCCGCGCTGCCGGCGTCGAAGCGCGTCGCGTGCGTCTCGACGCGCACGCCCGGGAAGCGGAGGGCCACGGCGCGCGCCAGCGAGGTCACCTTGCGCTCGCCCACCGAGGCCGTGCCGTGAAAGAGCTGGCGGTGCAGGTTCGACGCATCGACGCGATCGTCGTCGATGACCCCCAGCCGCGTCACCCCGCCGGCGGCCAGCGCGAACACCGCGGCGCACCCCAGGCCCCCTGCCCCGATGACCAGGATGCCGGGATCCGCTGCGCGCGCGGGCGGGCTGGGCTGAGACGCCATGGGGTGTGGAAATATACGCAAACGAGCCGTGCTGGCCAGCCCGGCCTCGTCCGGCGGAACCCGCGGCGTCGGGTGTTAGACTGCGCCCCACAACTGCGCCGGCCTTTCAGCGGCTGGTCGGAGGAGCGAGGCGTGAAGACATCGTGGGGACTGCTGTCGGTTGCCTTGGCCGCAGCCTGGTTTTGCGGGGACGCCGGATGCTCCTCGTCGGGTGAAAGACACGACGCGGGGACGGGAGGCGGTGCCGGAGGACTCGCCGGCGCCGGGGGCGGGTCGGGCATGGGGGGCGGCGCAGTGGCAGGCAGCGCAGGCTTGGGCGGCCTGGGCGGCGCGGGGGTGGCCGCCGGAGGCGCCCCGGCCGGCGCCGGTGGGACGGCGATTGGAACGGGAGGCGTGCTGGCAGGCGGTCGGGGGGGCACCGCCATGTCGAGCGGCGGAACGGCAGGGCCAGGGGGCGTGCCGGGCGTAGCGGGCGCAGGCGCCGCGGCGCCAGGCGGCGCTGGCACCAGCGGACAGGGAGGCGGCGGTACCGCCGGAAAGGGGCCGCCGGCGAATGGAACGGGCGGCGCGGGCCCGACGGGCGGCACGGGCGCGGTTGGTCACGGTGGCGCCGGCGCGGGCGCAGCCGCTGGGGCGGGCGGTGGCGCCGGTGCGGGCGGCGGCCGCCCCGCTCCCGACGTGCTGATCCTCCTCGATCGCTCCGGGTCGATGAACGAGATGATCGACGGGACCACCTGCACCAGCGGCGATTGTGGCGCCGCCTCGAAGTGGAGCCTGGTGAAGACGGCGCTGGAAGGTGCCTTGCCGCTGTACGAGGAGACCCTGCAGTGGAGCCTGAAGGTGTTTGCGTCGGCGACCGCCAGCTCCTCCTGTAGCGTCACCGCGGGCGTCGAGATCGCGCCCGGGTTCTCGAACGCCGCGGCCATCGCGGCCCGGCTGGAGGCGCTGGTCGCCGGCAGCAGCACGCCGACCACGGCGGCCGAACTGGCTGGCGCGAACTACCTGTCCACCGTGGCCGACGGCGCGCCCAAGTACATCCTGCTGATCACGGACGGCATCCCCACCTGCGGGACAGCGGTGTGCGCTCCGCTGGGGACCGGACAGATCACCAACCAGTGTGATGACGCGAACGCCATCGCCGCCGTGAAGGCGGCCCATGACACGGCGGGAATCCCCACGATGGTGGTGGGCGTCGGGACGAACCTGGGGACCGGCGTGGACACCCTGGAACAGATGGCGGTGGCGGGCGGGCTCCCGCGCTCGTCCAGCCCCGCGTATTACCCGGTCCAGACCACCGCCGATCTGATGGCGGCCATCCAGGCGCTCACGGCCGCGGCCGGTCTTTGATCACGACAACCTCGCGATGACGTCATGGGCCTGGCGGGTCGGCGTCACCGCCCAGGCGTTCGCCGGGGGATCGCCCTGACGGGGACGCGCTGGATGCCGTCGCCGGCGTGTGAGCGACTTTCTGCGGGGACGCTGCTCAGGGCGCGCTGTCGGCGCCGGCCAGCGCGCGCTCGACCGCCGTCCACAGGTCCTGCACATCGTACGGCTTTTCGAGCACCCCGCTGAACTCCTGCGCCTGGTCGCCCATCGCCCCCACGTCGTAGCCGGTGCTCAGC
>Ga0207652_10004920_pt1 | contig 10809 bp, 7 predicted proteins | sample KBSC63BmetaG_FD_184334 | JGI IMG/M metagenome (GOLD analysis project Ga0207652, IMG submission 184334) | Corn rhizosphere microbial communities from Kellogg Biological Station, Michigan, USA - KBS C6-3B metaG (SPAdes) (version 2) | ecosystem: Host-associated > Plants > Roots > Rhizosphere ...
GATGCCGGCGACGGTGGACAGATCGATGCCCTGCTGGCGCAGCTCGCCCAGCAGCAGATCGAGGGCTTCCACCCACATCAGCGGATCGCTGTGGACCACACGCGGATCGGGGTTGGGCAGGAACCCGTGCGGCGAGCCATAGGCCGGCAGCCGGGCGCCGTACGCGACGCTGTGGTTGGCGACGACGTCACCGGTCTGCGCGTCGATGACGATCGCCGACAGGCTCTGCGTGCTGGAATCTAGGCCCAAGAATCGATGCGAGGCGGTGGCCATGGTCTTCTCTCGAAAGGGTCGGCGAATTTAGCTGACTTTCGCAAGGGGGCGCAACTCGTAAGGCGCTTTTCTGAACTCCCGCCCGGACGAGGATCACCTGAGGATCACCTATGGTGGGGAATGCCAGCCGCCCGGTTGAACGCGCGTTGTGCGGCCGCGGCGTCGAACGCCGCACCCCAGGCCTGTTTGCCGCATTCCTTCAGGAAGGCCTCGACGTTGCGTCGAAACTGGAGCTGCGCGGTCGACGGCGGACTGGCGCGAAGCGCACGACCCCACAGCCTGGCCGCGCGCAGCGGCTCCACCGCCTGACGCCGAAACACTTCGCTGACGTCACGCACGTCGGCGTCCAGGAAGCGGATCAGCCTCCCGATGGCCCAGGTCGCTGGATCGAGCAGCCGCACTTCCAGGTTGCCGAGGCGGCGGAACAGCCGGGACGAGCGCCGATAATCGAGCAGCGTGATCATCCCCCAACGATCGATGTCCGCGGCGGCGCTGATGGCGACGCCGGTCAGACGCGATGTCCGTTCGACGGCGGCCTCGATGGCGGGCCATTGCTCCCCACCGGCACGGCGGGGCTCGAGACCCATGTCGATGTCCAGGCTGGGCCGAACCCGACCCCACAGTGCCCCGGCGGCCGCCCCGGTCAGATAGGCGCGGGCCGGTACCGGCAACTGCTGGCCCAGCAGCGCCAGAACCTTCTCGATCCGGTGCGGCGTCATCCTCGTTTCGTCTCGTCGCCGAATCGGTCGATCAGGCTGTTCACGACCTTCGGCGCGACCAGCGTACGCAGCTGGAAGAGGGCACGATCGCCCCCTCGCACGCGTGGCGCGGGTAGGCCGGCGGCGCGACGGCGAACCGTGGCCGCCCTCCCCAGGGCGCGGGCCAGCGTCGATTCGTGAACGTCTGCGATTGCGTGGCCTCGCACGGCGGCGCGTGCCACCCTCTCCAGCGCCGGTCGACCCAGTTCGGGTGTTTGGTCGCCGGGTAGCTGACCGTCGGCCAGCTGCCCGGGCCGGACGTCCAGCGCCAGCGCCAGGGCGCGGAGGGTCTTCAATGTGACCTCGCGGTCCCCGCGTTCGATGGCCGACAGATTGGGGCGGGGAAGGCCAGCCCTCCCGGCGAGAACGGCCTGAGTCAGGCCTCGGGCCAGCCGCCACGCCAGGACCGTTTCGCCGAAAGGCGCCATGAACAGAATGTAGCATATTTGCTACTTTCTGGCCCGAGCGCTCATGCCGGGGCGAGGACCCCTGATCGTCCTTACGAACCGGGTTGGTTCTTGTTCGGCGGCCCGCAGCCGCTATTCGAGCTGCAGGCCGCAGTCGCGGCAGGCGCCTTCGACCAGCGGCGCGGCCGTGCCGCACGCGGGACAGGGCGGGTCCTCGCCTTCGCCGGCGTGGGCCACCGACGGATGCGTGCCGTCGATGGTCCCTTCACGCATCGCCAGTTCGCGCCAGCGCTCGTGCATCAGGTGGCCGACGCGGGGGACGTCCTCGCTGCGCGCGAACAGCTGTAGCTTGGGCGGGCAGCCGCAGCCGCTGCCGACGCCGCAGCAGCCACCGCGGTCCAGCAGCACGGGGATCTCTGCCGCCAGGCAGGCGTCGCGCAGCGCCTTCGCCTCCAGCAACGGCGCCTCCAGACAGGCGACCACCTCGGCGTCCGCCAGCACCTGCTCGGCTTCGTTCCAATCCATCGCGCCGATTCTATCGCGACGAATGAACCACCCTCAATACGGCAAGAGCAGTCGGTCGCCCGTGACCTCGAACTCCGCGGACAGCGGCGCCTGCCCCGTCAGCGCGCGGCTGCGCGCGTCGGGCTGGCTACCGCCCACGAACACGCGAAAGCGCCCCGGCTCCAGCACGCGGTGGCCGAGGTCGTCGATCAGCGACAGATCACGCGCACCCAGCTCGAACGTCACCTGGCGCGACTCCGCCGGCGCCAGCGCCACGCGCGCGACGCCCCGCAGGCTGTGGTGAGGCACGGCGCACGACGCCTCGAGGTCGGTCAGGTACAACTGCACCACCTCGTCGGCGACGCAGTCGCCGCTGTTCGTGACCGTGGCCGACACCTGCAACGCCTCGCCGGCCTCGACGTACCTGGCGGACAGCGCCAGGTCCGCGTACGTGAAGCGCGCGTACGACAGTCCGTAGCCGAACGGGTACAGCGGCGGCCTGGCCGGATCCAGGTAGCGATAGGTGCGCCCCGCCATCGCATAGCTCGTGAAGGGCGGCACGTCGTCCAGCGACGCGGGAAACGTGACGGGCAGCCGGCCGGCCGGGCTGGCGTCGCCGAACAGCAGGTCGGCCAGCGCCGCCCCGCCCTCTTCGCCCGGGTACCAGGCCTCCAGGATGGCGCCCACCCCGGGGCTGGCGTGCGCCCAGCGCAGATCCAGCGCGCTGCCCGCGATCAGCACCAGCACCACCGGCTTGCCGATCGCGACGATCGCCTCCATCAGGCGCTGCTGCAGGCCCGGCAGCGCCAGGTCGACCTTGTCACCTGCGGCCTGCGAGTTGCCGGCGTCACCCTGCTCGCCCTCGATGTCCGCCGATAGCCCCAGACACAGCACCACCGCATCGGCGCGCATCGCCACGCTGACCGCCTCGGACAGGTTGCCGGCGCGGTGAAGCCCGTCCAGCTCCAGGCCTTGGCGGTGACAGCCCTCGGCGTACCAGACCTTGGTCGCGGGCGAGACCGCCGCCCGAATCCCATCGAGCGGCGTCACCGTGCGCGAGGGCTGCCCGAAGTAGTTCGCGATCAGGACGTGCGGGTCGTGGGCGTTCGGTCCGATCACGGCCACGCTGCGCAGGTTCTTCGACAAGGGCAGCGTGCCGTCGTTCTTCAGCAGCACCATCGACTCGCGCGCGGTCGCGCGCGCCAGCGCCCGGTGGACGTCGCAGTCGTTCACCTCGTAGGCGATGGCCGCGTAGGGCACGCGGGCAGGCGCATCGAACATGCCCAGCCGCAATCGCGCGCGAAAAAGCCGCCGCAGGCTGGTGTCGACGTCGGCGACGGACAGCAACCCGGCCTCGATGGCGGCCGGGAGGTGCTGGTACGTGCAGCCGCAGTTCAGATCGCACCCAGCCTTCACCGCCAGCGCCGCGGACTCTTCGGGCGTGGCCGTCACGTGGTGACTCTCGTGCAGGTCCTTGATCGCCCAGCAGTCGCTGACGACGTAGCCGGCGAACGCCCACTCGTCGCGCAAGATTGTTCCCAGCAGCGTCTCGCTGGCGGGGCAAGCCTCGCCGTTCACGCGGTTGTAGGCCGCCATCACGCTCTCGGCCTTGGCCTCGGTGACGCAGCCGTGGAACGCCTCCAGGTAGGTCTCTCGCAGATCCTTCGCGCTGACGACCGCGTCGAACCCGTGGCGCAGGCCCTCGGGGCCGCTGTGCACCGCGAAGTGCTTGGGCGTGGCGATGGTCTTCAGGTAGCGCGGGTGGTCGCCCTGCAGGCCGCGGCAGAACGCCACGCCCAGGCGCGCCGTCAGATAGGGGCACTCGCCGTACGTCTCGTGGCCGCGGCCCCAGCGCGGATCGCGGAAGATGTTGATGTTGGGCGACCAGATGGTCAGCCCCTTGTACATGCCGCGATCGCCCTGGCGCAGGTACTCGTGATGCTTCGCCCGGGCCTCGTCCGAGATGACCGACGCCACCTGTTCCAGCCGCGGCGCGCTCCACATGGCGGCCAGGCCGATCGCCTGCGGAAAGACCGTCGCCAGCCCGGCGCGCGCCACCCCGTGCAGGCCCTCGTTCCACCAGTTATAGGCGGGGATGCCCAGCCGCGGGACGGCGGGCGCCTCGTGCAACATCTGCGCGGCCTTCTCCTCGATGGTCAGCCGGGCCAGCAGATCGTCCAGGCGCGCCTCCACCGGCAGCTCGGGGTTCCAGAAGGGCAGCTCGGGCGCGTCGGCCATGGGCCGCTCCATCGTACGCGAGCGCAAGGAGCGTCGCGTGACAAGACGGGCACCTTCGCCAGCGACGGGTACACTTGTCGGCGCCGCCCGCGAACCTCGTAGCACAGCCGCTAGATGGACCTCCCCCAACCCGATCGCCGCCGCGCCGATCGGACACCGCCCATGCCCCCCACCCCGCCACACGCGGCGTGGCGGCTGCTGGCGCTGGCGTGGCACTACCGGGCCGCGTGCGTGGGCGTGTTCGCGTTCCAGGTGGTCCTGCTGGCCCTGGGGCTGGGCGGCCTGGGCATCAGCGGCGTGGCCATCGACGTCGTCCGTCACGCGCTGGTGCCGTCGACGCTGACCCCGCACTGGCCGCTGGGGATCGGCCCGCCGGCGTCCTGGCCGGCCGGCTGGGCGCTGGTGGTGGCGGGCGGCGCGGTGCTGGTGATGGCGGCGCTACGGGCCCTGCTGCTGTTCGGGTACGCCATCGCGTCGGGCCACCTGCTGCAGGTGCGCATCGTGCCCGACCTGCGGCTGCGCGTGTTCGACAAGCTGCAGCGGCTCAGCTTCCGGTTCTTCGACGACAACGCCAGCGGGTCGATCATCAACCGCGTCACGGGCGACGTGCAGTCGGTGCGTGCCTTCATCGACGGTGTGCTGTTCCAGGGCGCCATCATGCTGCTGTCGCTGGGCGTGTACCTGGTTTACATGCTGCGGGCGCACGTCCCGCTGACGCTGGCCTGTCTGGCCCCCACGCCGATCATCTGGCTGATCACCAGCGTGTTCTCGCGTCGCACGCGCGCCGCCTACGAGCACAACCGGGCCCTGGCCGACGCGCTGGTGCTGGGCATGTCCGAGGGGGTGAAGGGCGTCCGCATCACGCGCATCTTCGGCCGCGCCCGCGAGGCCTTCGACCGGTTCCAGCAGCGCAACGTCGCCGTGCGCGACCAGCAGGAGGCGATCTTCCACCGGGTCAGCCGCTTCGGGCCGGCGGTGTCGTTCGTCACCGCCATCGACACCGCCATCCTGCTGGGCTACGGCGGCCACCTGGTGGCGCGGCAGGCGATGACGCTGGGCGAGCTGGTGGTGTTCGCAGGCGTGCTGCAGCAGTTCGCCGGGCAGATCTCCAGCATGGCGGGGATCTGGAACACGCTGGAGCAAAGCCTGGCCGCCGCGCGCCGCGTGTTCGAGGTGATGGACGCGCCCATCGAGATCGCCAGCCCGCCGGCGCCCCGCCGCCTGCCCCGGTTGCCGCCCCACCAGCGCGGCGGGCTTCGCTTCGAGGGGGTGTCGTTCGCATACGGCGACGGCCCGCCGGTGCTGTCGGGCATCGACCTGACCGTCGCGCCCGGGCAGTGCGTGGCGCTGTTCGGGCCCACCGGCTGCGGCAAGAGCACCTTGCTGGGGCTGATCCCTCGCTTCTTCGATCCGCGCGCGGGACGCATCCACATCGACGGCGTCGAGCTGCGGGAGCTGGACCTCGAGGACCTGCGCCGCAACGTGGGCGTGGTGTTCCAGGAGAGCCTGCTGTTCCGCAGCACCATCGCGCAGAACATCGCCTTCGGCCACCCGGAGGCGTCGCGCGAAGCCATCGAGCGCGCGGCGCGTACCGCCGGCGCGCACGATTTCATCAGCGCGCTGCCCGATGGCTACGAGACGCGCCTGGAAGAGGGGGCCAGCAACGTGTCCGGCGGCCAGCGGCAGCGCCTGGCGCTGGCGCGGGCGATGCTGCTGGATCCGGCGATCCTGCTGCTGGACGATCCCACGGCGGCGGTCGACGCGTTGACGGAGGAGGAGATCCTGGCCTCGCTGGAAGGCGCGCGGGCCGGGCGCACCACCTTCATCGCCGCGAACCGCTTGTCGGCCTTGCGGCGCGCGGATCTGATCGTCGTGCTGGAGCACGGGCGGATCGCGGAGCAGGGGACGCACGCCGCGCTGATGGCGGCGCGGGGCCTGTACTTCCGCGCCGCCTCGCTGCAGCGCCTGGGCGCCGAGGACGAGCCCGACAGGGAGGCCGCCTCATGAGCGCGCGCGCCCCCGCGGCCCCCGCCAACGTGCCTTCTTCGCCGTCGGCCAGCGTGCTATCCGACCGCGAGCAACGCCCGCTGGACCTGGGCATCATCCGGCGGCTGTACGCCTACACGCGGCCGTACGCGCGCCTGCGCAACCTTCTGGCGCTGCTGGTGGCGCTGCGCTCGGTGCAGCTGCCGATCGGCGTGTGGGCGGTGGCGAAGATCATCAGCGGGCCCATCTCGCGCCACGACACCCGCACCGCCGGCCTGGGCATCATCGGCTATCTGGCGCTGGCCGCCTTCACCGAGCTGACGTTCATGTACCGGGTGCGGTTCGCGCTGCGGCTCGGCGAAGCCGTGGTGCACGACCTGCGGGCGCGGGTGTACGCGCACCTGTTGCGCCTGCCGCTGGCCTTCTTCGCGCGCACACCGGCCGGACGGTTGATCGCGCGCATCACCTCGGACGTCGACGTGGTGCGCACGGGCGTGCAGGACGTGGCGTTCGTCTCGATCGTCAGCGCCGGCACCATGCTGGTGTCGGCGGCGCTGATGCTGCGCTACGACTGGAAGCTGTTCCTGATCGTGCTGGTGATGGCGCCGGGGCTGTGGCTGCTGCTGCGCCACTTCCGCGCCCGCCTGTCGCGCGCCTACCGCGCCCAGCAAGAGAGCTTCAGCCGCGTGACCGCCAGCCTGGCCGAGTCGGTGAACGGCATCCGCGAGATCCAGGGCTTCGCGCGCCAGGACGTGAACGGCGGCCTGTTCGGGCAGCTGATCCACAGCCACGCGCGCATCAACATGGACGCCGCCAAGCACTCGGCGGTGTTCCAGCCGCTGCTGGAGTTCAATGGCCAGCTTTTTCTGGCCTTGCTGGTCATCGTGGGCGGTTACCGGGCGCTGGGCGGCAACATGGAGTTGTCGACGTTGATCCAGTTTCTTTTCCTCTCCAACGCGTTCTTCGGCGCCATCCCCAACCTGGGCACGCAGTACAACCAGGCGCTGGCGGCGATGGCGGGCGCGGAGCGGATCTTCGCGCTGCTGGACAGCCCGCCCGACTGGCAGGACGCGCCGGGCGCCATCGATCTGCCGCCGCTGCGGGGGCGCATCGAGCTGCGCGACGTCTCGTTTGCCTATCAGCCGGGGCGCCCCGTGCTGTCGAACCTGTCGTTCCGGGCCGAGCCGGGCCAGACCATCGCGCTGGTCGGCCACACCGGCAGCGGCAAGAGCACGGTGGTGAACCTGATCGCGAAGCTGTACCTGCCCAGCGCCGGCGCGATCCTGATCGACGACCATGACCTGGCGGACGTCACCGGGCAGTCTCTGCACCGCCAGATCGCCTGCGTCACGCAGGAGAACTTCTTGTACACGGGTACCGTGCTGGAGAATGTCCGCGTGGGCCGGCCCGAGGCGACCACCGAGGACGTGCGCGAGGCGGCGCGCCGCCTGGACGTGCTCGACCTGATCGAGGCGCTGCCCGGCGGGTTCGACACGCAACTGGGCGAGCGCGGCGCCGGCCTGTCGCTGGGGCAGCGCCAGGTGATCTGCTTCCTGCGGGCGATGGTCGCCGAGCCGCGCATCTTGATCCTGGACGAGGCCACCAGCTCGGTGGATACGCTGACCGAGGCGCGGCTGAAGGCGGCGCTGGCGCGGCTGATCGCCGGGCGGACCAGCGTCATCGTGGCCCACCGCCTGAGCACGATCCGCCACGCCGACCAGATCCTGCTGCTGGATCACGGCCGCCTGATCGAGCGCGGCACGCACCAGGCGCTGGTGGCGCGCGGCGGCCGTTACGCCGAGATGGTGCGGGCGCTGGCGACGTCGCACGGTGTGCCGGGGCCGGGTTGAGCCGAAGTTGAAGACCTCCGGCCCTGCGACGAGACTTGCCTGATGCTGATGGGGGTATCGGCAGTTGCCTGAGCTCGCGCGCGCGGAAGGCGCCGCCGATTCCCCCGGATTGCGCGCGGGGTTGTCCAGCGACGCGGCGGCCGCGCTGCTGGCGCAACGTGGCCGCAACGTCATCGCGCGCGCCGCCGGCACCTCACCCTGGATGATCTTGCGCGGTCAGCTGGTCAACCCGCTGATCCTCTTGCTGGCGGGCGCCTGCGTGGTCAGCGCCGCGCTGGGCGAGGGAGGGGACGCGGCCGCCATCGGCGTCATCGTGGTGCTGAACGCCCTGGTGGGCTTCTTCCAGGAGTACCGCGCCGAGCGCGCCATCATGGCGCTGCGGGCGCTGACGTCGCCGCGGGCGCGGGTGGTACGCGACGGCCGGCCCACAGGGATCGCCGCCGAGACCGTGGTGCCCGGCGACCTGCTGCTGATCGAGGCGGGAGACATCGTGGCCGCCGACGCGCGCCTGCTGGAGGCGCATGCACTGGCGACGAACGAGGCGTCGCTGACCGGGGAGAGCGTCCCCGCGGCGAAGACCACCGCCCCGGCCGCCCCCGACGCGGCGCTGGCCGAGCGGACGGACTGCGTGTTCATGGGCACGCCCGTCGTCACCGGCACCGGCCTGGCCCTGGTGACGGCCACGGGCATGGACAGCGAGCTCGGCAAGATCGCTCACCTGCTGTCCAGCGTGAAGGAGAAGGAGACGCCGCTGCAGCAGCGACTGGGACGGGTCGGAAACGCGCTGCTGATCGCCTGCCTGGGCGTGGTGGCCGTGACCGCGGCGCTGGGGCTGCTCCGCAGGCTGCCCTGGTTCGACGTGCTGATGTCCGCCATCTCACTGGCGGTGGCCGCCGTTCCCGAGGGGCTGCCGGCGGTCGTCACCATCGCTCTGGCGGTCGGTGTACAACGAATGGCCGCGCGGCACGTGCTGGTCCGCCACCTGGCGGCGGTGGAGACGCTGGGCAGCGCCACCGTGGTTTGCACCGACAAGACCGGGACGCTGACGACCGGCATGATGGCGGCGCGGGAGTTCTGGGGCCCCGACGAGACGCTGCTGCTCGACGCCGCCGCGGCCTGCTGTGATGCCAGCCTGGGCCGCGACGGTCACCCCGACGCGGGCGATCCCACCGAGCTGGCGATCCTGACGGCGGCGCGCGAACGCGGCATCGAGCGCGACGCGATCGAGGCGGCCCGGCCACGCACGGACGTGCACCCGTTCGAGACAGAGCGGCGGCGCATGTCGATCCGGCGGGCCGACGGCGTGCTGTACGTGAAGGGCGCCTTCGAGAGCATCGCCCCCCTCTGCCACGACGGCCTCGACGGCGCTGCACAGGCGAACGAGGCCCTGGCGGCGCGGGGGCTGCGGGTCCTGGCGGTCGCCACGGGTCGGGGACCGGAAGAACGCGAGCTGGTGCTGGCGGGGCTGATCGGCCTCGCCGATCCGCCCCGCCCCGAGGCCATCGCCGCCGTCGCGGCCGCGCAGGCGGCGGGGCTGCGAACGGTGATGATCACCGGCGACCACCTGGCGACCGCGCGCGCCATCGCGCGCGAAATGGGCATCGTGGCCCGGGACGCCAGTGACGAGACGCTGGCCGAGGCGGTTCACGCGCGCGCCACGCCGGAGGACAAGCTGAACATCGTGCGCGCGTGGAAGTCGCGCGGCGCGATCGTGGCCATGACCGGCGACGGCGTGAACGACGCGCCGGCGCTGCGCGAAGCGCAGATCGGCATCGCGATGGGGCGTGGAGGAACCGAGGTGACGCGCGAGGCGTCCGACATGGTGCTGGCGGACGACAACTTCGCCAGCATCGTCGCGGCCATCGAGGAAGGGCGCGGCATTTTCGACAACATCCGCAAGACGCTGATCTACTTGCTGGCGGGGAACACCGGCGAGCTGCTGGTCATGCTGTGCGCCAGCGCCGCGGGCTGGCCCCTGCCGCTCCTGCCGCTGCACCTGCTGTGGATCAATCTGGTCACCGACGGCCTCCCCGCGCTGGCTCTGGTGGTGGACCCGCGGGACCCCGACGTGATGAAGCGGCCGCCCCGCCCCCCGACCGAGCCGATCCTGGGCCGCACCGAGTGGCAGAACATCCTGCTGACCGGGGGCCTCCAGGCGGCTGTCACGCTGGCCATGTTCGGCTGGGCGCGACAGACCCGTTCGCTGGCGGTGGCCCGTGACCTGGCGTTCTCGTCGCTGGTGTTCGGCGAGCTCTTCCGTTCCTTCGCGGCGCGCAACCGCTCGCGGACGTTGTGGAGTCTGGGCCCGCTCACCAACCGGTGGCTGGTGGCGGTGGTGGGCCTGTCGGCGCTGGCGCAGCTGGCGTTGCCGCTGCTCCCGCCGCTGCGCCGGCTGTTCCAGATGGACGGCCTGGGCGTGGCCGATCAGGGGCGAGCGCTGGCGGCGGGGCTGGTGGTGGTCACGGCGCTGGAGATCAAGAAGTGGCTTCGCCGGTGACCGCGCAGCGCGGGTGGCGGCTGCGCCGGCCGCTGTGGCTGGCCGGTGCCGTGCTGGCCGCGTTGCTGCTGGTCGTGGCAACGGTGCCGCTGTGGCTGGCGGGGCCTCGCCTCGGCCGCCTGGTCGAGCGCAACCTGCCGCGCACGCGGGGGCACGTGCATGTCGGCGGCGGTCGCTGGGGTTGGGGGACGGCGTGGGCACTGCTGCGCGATCGTCCCGCGCCGCTGGTGTTCGACGACGTGAGCTTGACCGATCCCGACGGCGTCGTGGTCCTGCGCGCGCGGCGCATCTCGGGC
>Ga0207652_10004921_pt1 | contig 10808 bp, 6 predicted proteins | sample KBSC63BmetaG_FD_184334 | JGI IMG/M metagenome (GOLD analysis project Ga0207652, IMG submission 184334) | Corn rhizosphere microbial communities from Kellogg Biological Station, Michigan, USA - KBS C6-3B metaG (SPAdes) (version 2) | ecosystem: Host-associated > Plants > Roots > Rhizosphere ...
GGCCACCGAGCAGCTGCTGTTCGCCGACCTGCCGTCGCCCAGCGGATACGGCTGCTTTCAGCAGATGGGAAGCTGCTTCGAGACCGACGGTCGTGGCCGCCTGCTGCTGAACGCGACCCAGCCGGATGGGACGGGCATCGTCGACCTCGTTCGCGTCGACCCGGTGACGGGCCAGCGGCTCGATCTGGGGCCGAGCACCTATCACGAGCTGTCGCCCGATGGCCAGCGGCTGGTGGTCCACGGGGCGGCGCGAAGCGACCGGCAGGCGACGCTGTACGACCAGGACGAGCGCGTGGTCCCGCTGGGAACGATCTCGCAGGACATCTTCGCCGGCCCTTTCCTGTATTACCTGGACGACCAGCAGCGGCTGCTGCGCCTGGCCGTGGGCGGTACGGCACAGGTGGTCACCACCGGCGTCGACTCGTTCGCGGTGCTGCCCACCCCGGGTGTCCCGCTGCTGACGTTGTCGCGCCCCACCACAAAGCCGACCGCCCTGCCGTCAGAGATGACCCCCGATACGATCAGCTTCCTGGACACCGGAACGATGGAGGAGACGCCCTCCCCGCTCGGGAGCGCACCGTTCGACGTCTCGCCCGATGGCCAGTGGCTGATCACGGTCGACTACATCGTGTCAGCGCTGACGTTCGTCAACCGGCTCACCGGCGCGCGCGAGGTGATTCCGTCGTTCCTGCTGTACGAGTGGCGGCCCGGCCACGACGAGGTCTGGCTGTGGAACCCTCAGGCGTCGTCGGACACGCTCGCGATCAGGCGACCCGGCTTGCCGCTGCAGTTGATCGCCGGAAAGCTGTTCCCCGTCTCCAGCGTGACGAACCGTCCTTCGCCTGCTTTTCCGCAGGCCAGAAGCTTCACCCCGGACGGCCTGTACTGGTTCTCGAACGAGCAGATGTACGGGCCCGACTCCCTGTGGCAGGTCGGCGCCGCCGACGATCCCACAGGCCCCCGCTTTCCGGTCACGCCGCGCGGGTCGTCCACGAACGCTTACTGGGAGCTGGCCGATGGACGGCTGCTGGCGGAGGTGTGGACCAGCACGCCGGTGCGCGCCAACGTCTACATCATCGATCCCAGCACCGGCGACAGGCGCGTGATGGGCGAAGAGGGCGCGGTGGTGGCCGTCGGTGCGACGCGGTTCCTGATGAACCAGCACATCAACGAGTACGAGGGCGACCTGACCGTCTTCGAGCTGGCGACCGGGAAAGCGACGGTGCTGGCGCCCGAGTTCACGCTGGCGGTGTTCGTCCAGCCGCACGCCACGGACGACGTCGCGCCGGGCGTGCTGGTGGCCTACCAGTATCAGGCGCGCTTTGCCTCCCCGTACGACGGCGTCTGGATCGTGTCGGTACCGTGATGGCGGGAGCCGTTCTCCTTGGACTTTTCCTGCTGGCTGGCGCCGAGGCGGGGGTTGCGGCAGTGGTCGCCGACGCCGGCCGGCCGGACGCGCCCGAGGCGAGCGGCCCGGACGGTGGCGCGGCCTCCCCCGACGCAGGCGCCGCCGAGGCAGGCAACCCGGAGACCACCGTGCCCGCCCCGCCCGTGCCGCCAGTGGGGCACGTCACCGGACGCGTGCTGGCGAAGGGGACGCGCGCGCCCGTCGCCGGCGCCACCCTGGCGACCGACCAGGGTCCCCTGGGGGAGAGCGACAGCGCGGGTGCCTTCGACGCGCAGCTGCCGTGCGGGCGGCGGCACGTGATGGTGCAGGCGCCCGGGTTCGAGCCGCTGGCCACCGACGTCGAGGTGTGCGCGCCGAATGCGGCGCCGCTGCTCTGGCGGCTGCTCCCCGACGGCACGGGCTCGACCTATCAGACGGTCGTGCGGACGCGCGCGGTGCAGCCCTCCGTGCGGCTGACGAACGAGGAGCTGACGCAGACCGCGGGCACCCTGGGCGATCCCTTTCGCGCGCTCGAGTCGCTGCCCGGCGTCGCCACCGTCGCCTGGCCGGCCCCGGTCTACGCCGTGCGCGGGTCGAACCCGGGCAACACCGGCTTCTTCCTGGACGGCATCCGGGTGCCGGCGCTGTTCCACCTGGCGCTGGGGCCGTCGGTCATTCACCCGTACTTCTTCGAGGACCTTCAGTTCTATCCGGGCAGCGCGCCGGCGCGCTACGGGCGCTACGTGGCGGGCATCGTGGCGGCCGACACGCGCGCCGCGGCCACCGATCGCGCCCACGTGTCGGTCGAGGCGCGCCTGTTCGACGCCGGGGCGCTGGTATCGGCCCCCCTCCCCGACGGCAACGGCGGGGTCGCCGTGGCGGCGCGCTACTCGTACACGGGCGAGCTGGTGTCGCTGCTGGATCAGAACATCCAGCTTGCCTACTGGGACTATCAGCTACGCCTCGACCGCCGCGTGGGCAGCTTTCAGTTGACCCTGCTGGCGTTCGGCTCGCACGACCGGCTGGTGCCCGGGCAGAACGACGGCGAGGTCGATCTGGACTTTCACCGCGTCAGCGTGCGAGCCAGCGTCCCCCTGGCCGGCGGTCGGCTGCAAGGCTCCGTCGCGCTGGGCGCGGATCACACGCAGGCGCCCATCCAGGACGTCTATCCGGTGAAGGTGAACGCGCTGTCCATCGCGCCCCGCCTCTCGTACGGGCGGCCGGTCGCGTCGGGCGACGTCACGGCCGGCTTCGACGGCGAGATCATCCGCTACGCCCCGCTGATCCAGGGCGAGAGGGAACCGCAGGACAGCTCGGACCTGGGCCAGCGGCGCGTGGCCACCATGCTGGCCGGGTACGCCTCGGCGACGCTGCGCCCGCACCGCCGGCTGGAGGTGACGCCCGAGCTGCGCCTGGACAGCTACCGGGTCAGCGGCGCCGCGGCCCATGACTGGGGGCCCCGGCTGGCGGTCCGGTTGGCGCTGTCGGACGACACGTCCCTCCGCGCCGCGGGTGGCCGCTTCACGCAGCTGCCCAGCCTGCCCTTGCAGATTCCCGGCGGCGACGGCTTCGGCCTGCGCATGCTCGGGCTGCAGAGCGCGTGGCAGGCGTCGCTGGGGCTGGAGACCAGCCACTTCGCGGCGGTGGACCTGTCAGCGACCGGCTACGTGCAACAGTACGTGCTGACCGACCTGCGCGATCCGGCGCCGCGCAGGCCCGATCCGCTGGCGGACGACTTCCTGATCGCGCGGGACGCGGTGTCGTACGGCCTCGAGCTGCTGATCCGCCGGCCGCAGACGCAGCGGCTCTACGGCTGGATCTCTTACACGCTCTCGAACAACCTGCGCTCCTACGGCGGCGGCGCCTACGGGCCGTCCGACTGGGATCAGCGCCACATCTTCAACCTGGTCGCCGGCTATCGCTGGGGGCGCACCACGCTGGGGGGCCGCGCCCACTACAACAGCGGCCGGCCCTACGTGCTGTACCAGTCCTTCACCGCCACGCCGGGCGTGTACCCGCAGCGGCTGCCCGCCTTCTACCAGCTGGACCTGCGCGTCGACCATCGCGTCTACTACGACAGGGTGCAGCTGGACGTGTACGTCGAGTTGCAGAACGCCACCTGGACCCGCCAGGTCTACAGCCTGTCGTCCACGGGCATTCCCGGTGAGGCCACCCAGAACAGCTTCCGCATCGTGCTCCCCTCGATCGGCGTGCGGGCCGAGTTCTGACCCGTCACGGGTCGCCTGCCGTCAACGCGCCGGCGCCGGGGACCGCAGGCTTCCGGGGCCGCTCTCACGCGCGTGCACCCGGGCGCGCGCCTTCTCGTGGGCCACGAACCGGGGCAGGTGCATCAGGGCGATGCTGGCCCACACCACGACGCTGAAGTACAGGGTCATCCACGGCATCTCGCTCTTCCATTCGTCCCACTTCGCGGTGGTCACCCAGCGCATGGAGGCGTCGCGCAGCCCCTGCGCCAGCGTCAGGTACTGGCGGCCGTGCGCCTGATCGTCCAGGAAGCGGCCGATGTACATGGGGACGTCGACCGTGCACATGAAGACGACGTACAGCGCGCCGAGGAGGATGGCCGGGCTCAGCAGCCAGCGGTGGCGCCGCGACAGGTGCGGCCACACCGCCATCGCGCTCAGCGTGCCCAGCGTGGCCGACAGCGCCCAGATCGACTCCTCGATGGCGTTGCCCGCGTAGTTGGTCGTCAGCACCGCGTACCACGAGCAGCACTCGGCCACCGCGATCATCGGCACCATCATCTTCGACACGGTCACGGCGATGCGCGTGCCGGTGCTCTCACCCAGCTCGCGCAGCAGGATGGCCCACTGGGCGATGAAGCACAGCTCGGCGATGGTGGCCAGCGAGCGCCCCACGCCCACGCTGGACAGCCACGAGTCGAGCAGGCAGATGCGCTGCACGTCGGCGCGCGGGAACACCGAGCGGAAGCCGCACACGATCACGAACACGGCCGACAGCGCCAGCTGCGTGCGGCGCAGCGAGTAGGTCGCGGGGTCGGTCAGGTGACGGCGGCGGCGGAACAGCACCGCCGCGATGGACCAGGCGGCGACGTTGACCACGGTGACCAGGCACAGTCCCATCCACCAGTGGAAAGGGCCGGAGGAAGTTTCTGCCAGCAGATGCAGGAGCATGTGAAGAGATCGCGCCTTTCTCCCCGAAGCCGGGGCACCTGGGGCGCCCCGCGATCCGCTGATCCGCGACGACGCCGTGACGACCGCCTGTCGTCTGGATGGCAATCGTGAAACTTTTCGGCGGAGATGTCAGGGATTGCGCCCCTGTGTTTGCGAAACTGTAACAATCGTGAGCGCGGCGGCTGGCGCGGCTGCTCCGCAACCGTCGCCTGATCAGTCGTTGGGAAGGCGCAGGCCCCGCGGCACGACCAGGCGCTCGATGAGCTCGAACAGGCCCTGCACCAGCAGCGCCAGCGCCGACGCGGGCACCGCGCCCTCCATGATCAGCGCCAGATCGTCGAGGCGAATGCCGGTGAAGATCGGCTCGCCCAGGCCGCCCGCCCCCACCAGCGCGCCCAGCGTGGCGGTGCCGACGTTGATGATGGCGGCGCTCTTGATCCCGGCCAGGATCAGCGGGCTGGCCAGCGGCAGCTCGATCCGGTGCAGGATGGCGCCCCGGGGCAGGCCCAGCGCGGTGGCCGACTCGCGCAGCGCCGGCGGGATGCCGACCAGCCCGGCGTGCGTGTTCCGCACGATGGGCAGCAGGCTGTACAGGAACAGCGCCACCAGCGCCGGCGCGGGACCGATCCCCAGCAGCGGGATCATGAAGACCAGCAAGGCCAGCGAGGGGATCGTCTGCACCAGGCCGACGAGGGCCAGCAGCGCCTGACCCGGTCGCCGCCACCGGGTCGCCACGATGCCCAGGGGGACGGCCACCAGGATGGCGGCCAGCAGCGACAGCCCCACCAGCATCAGGTGGCGGCCGGTGTGATGGACGACGGCCCGCCAGCGCGACGGGGCCGGGCCGGCCGCGGGCGCCAGGCCGAACGTCGTCTGCAAGAACGCGGCGGCCACCTGGCGCTCGGGCACGCGGTCGATCTTCACCCGGGCGTTCATGGCCGCCATGGCCGCGGCGTCGATGCGTCCCCGCAGCCGCTGCCAGGCCTCCAGCACCTCGGGCGCGCGCCGGCCGCTGTCCAGGCGATACAGCAGCACGGCGTCGTAACGCGGAAACACGCCGCGGTCGTCCTGCAGCACCACCAGCGCGTCGCGCTGGATCTCGGGATCGGTCGAGTACAGATCCGTCACGTCGAGGGCGTCGCTGGCGAGGCCCCGGTAGGCGAGGTCGTGGTCCAGCCCCTTCACGTCGCCGGGCGCCAGCCCGTAGCGGGCACGCAGCAGCGGCCACCCGTCGGCGCGATTCATGAACTCGCTGCTGAAGCCGTACCGCAGGTCCGGATGCGCCCGTAGATCGGAGATGGTGTGCAGGCCCAGGCGCGAGGCCACCGCGCGCTTCACGCCCAGGGCATAGCTGTTGTTGAAGCCCAGCGGCCCCACCACCCCCACCCCGTGCGCCGCCAGCGCCGTGGCCAGCCACTGCTGTCCGGCGCCGGTCGTGCCCGCCGGGCGCGCGCTGGGCAGCACCTCCTCGGCCAGCGTGCCCGTGTACTCGGGATAGGCGTCCAGCTGGTCGTGCAGCAGGGCGTCCCACAGCAGGCGCGTACCTCCCAGACCGGCGCGATGGCTGGCGTCGGCGCCGGCGGCCCGGGCCAGCTGCACGGCGATCTCGGCCAGCACCACCGACTCGGTGAAGGCCTTCGAGCCCACGCGCCAGGGGCGTGCCGCCGCCGCCGGCGACGCCACGGCGAAAGACAGCAGCAGCGCCAGCGCGCCCCCTCCCCGCGCCGCCCGCGTCACCGTGTCGCCTCGGGTTCGCCGAAGCGACGCTGGGCGCTGACGAAGCGGGTGACGAAGGGGTCGGCCGGGCGCTGCAGCAAGTCCTGCGCCGTGCCCTGCTGCACGATCCGCCCTTCCTGCAGCAGCACCAGGGTGTGGCCCAGCAAGGCGGCCTCGGACAGGTCGTGGGTCACCAGCACCACCGACGTGCCCACCGCCGCGAACACCGCCGCAAGATCGTCCTGCAGCTCGGCCCGCACCAGCGGATCCAGCGCGCCCAGCGGCTCGTCCAGCAGCAACAGCTCGGGCTGCAGCATCAGAGCCCGCATCAGCCCCACGCGCTGCCGCTGCCCGCCCGACATGGCGCCGGGATGTCGATCGAGCAGGGCCGCCGGCAAGCGCACCAGCTCGGCCAGCTCGCACATGCGCGCGTCGATGCGCGCCCGCGCCCAGCCCAGGTGCCGCGCCATCAACGAGACGTTGTCGCGCGCGGTCAGGTGCGGGAACAGTCCGCCGTCCTGCACCACGTAGCCCATGCGCGCCCGCAGCGCCTGCACGTTGTCGGGCGTCAGCCTCGTGCCGTCGAACGTCACCTGACCCGTGTCGGGGGCCAGCAGGCCAAGCATCAACCGCAGCAGCGTCGTCTTGCCGCAGCCGCTGGGCCCCAGCAGCACGGTCGTCCGGGCTGACGCAACGGCCAGGTTCGTGGGCGCCAGCGCGCCGTTGCCCCCGAACCGCTTGCTGACCGACTCGAGCCGGACGATGCAGTCATCGCCAGGCCCCGTCTGCGCGGGCTTGGTCACGACAGCGCGTAGCGGGGCAGCTTCATCAGCGCCGTCTGCAGCCCCTCGCCGAACGTGGGGTGGACGAACTCGCCGTCCACGATCGCCCGCGCGGACGCCTTCGCCTGCATCAGCACGCTGAACACGTGGATCAGCTCGCCGGCGTCCACGCCCACGATGCGCGCCCCCAGGATGTGGTCGGTGGCCGGATCGATCAGCACCTTCACCACGCCGGCCGTCTCGTCGGTCTCGATGGCGCGGGCGATGTTGCCGAACGGCATGGTGGCCACCTCGACGGCCAGGCCCTGGGCGCGCGCCTCCCCCTCGGACAGCCCCACACCGGCCACCTGGGGATCCGAACACGGCGTAGGGGACCAGGCGCGCCCCGCGCGCCCGCGCCGGCCGCCCCGACAGGATGTCGAACAGAACCCGGTGATCGTCCCACGAGACGTGCGTGAAGGCAGGACCCGGCGTGCAGTCACCCACCGCGTACGTGCCGGGCGCCGTCGTCTGGTAGCGCTCGTCCACCTGGATGTGACCGTCGGGGGTCAGGGCGATGCCGGCGCTGTCGCAGCCCAGATCGTCGGTGTTGGGGCGGCGCCCCGTCGCGACCAGCAGGTGCGAGCCGCGCACGCTCTGCCCCCCCGCCAGCGTCAGCACCACGTCGTCGTCCTCGCGGCTGGCCCGCTCGACCTTCTGGCCCAGCGCCAGCGTGATCCCCTCGTCCCGGAACGCGCCCCCCAGCGCCTCGGACACGTCGGGATCCTCGTGCGGCAGCAGGCGCTCCGACGGCGCCACGATCGTCACCGCCGCCCCCAGGCGCCGCATCAGCTGCCCCAGCTCGCAGCCGATGTAGCCGGCGCCCAGCACCACCAGGTGGCGCGGCAGCGCCCGCAGCGCCAGCACGCCCGAGCTGTCCAGGAACGGCACGTCGCGCAGCCCCGGGATGGCCGGCACCACGGGACGCCCGCCCACGTTGATGACGATGCGCTCGGCCTGGTAGCGCTCCGGCCGCGGCAGGCCGCCCGCGCTGGCCGACGCGGCGATCTCGACGGTGCCGGGGGCCACGAAGCGCGCGTGACCGCGCACGAAGCGCAGGTTGTCGCCGCCGCCGTTCAGCCGCCGCTCGACGCCGGCCCGCCAGCGGGCCACCACGCCGTCCTTGCGCGCCATCACCGCCGCGAAGTCGACGGTGACCTCCCGCGCGTGTACCCCCAGGCGCGCGCCCGTGCGGGCCACGTGCGCGGCCCGGGCGCTGGCGATCAGCGTCTTCGTGGGCGTGCAGCCGATGTTGACGCACGTGCCGCCGGGGGCGTTCCGCTCGGCGATCAGCACGCGGGTGCCGGCGGCCGCCAGCCGCGTCGCCAGCGGCACCGCCGCCTGGCCGGTCCCGATCAGGATGACGTCAATCTTCATGGTGACCTCGCCGCGTGCTGCGTGGGGGCGCCTGGCGCCGTTGTCGGGTGCGCATCCTCGGCCCCGGCGGGCCCAGGGTTCAGCGGCCGGTGGTCCACGCCGGCGGGTCGCTGGCGGGGAAGCTCTCTTCGCCCGCCTCGTCGACGGCGCGATCGTTGTCGATCAGGCGGGCGTCGACGGCGATGTGGCCGCGCAAGGTGCGCGACACCGGGCATCGTTCGGCGGACCGCAGCAGCTCTTGCCGCTGGTCATCCGTCAGATCGCCCTGCAGCTGGATGGAGCGGCGGAACAGGTGCCCCTCCATCGTGCGTGACTGGCTGACCCGCACGTCGACGTGGCGCAGGGCGATGCCCTTCTTCTTGGCGGTCCATTCGATGGTCATGGCCGTGCAGGCCCCCAGCGCCGCCAGCAGAAACTCGTGCGGGTTGGGCCCCGTGTCCTGACCGCCCTCGTCGGGTGGAAGATCGGCGGTCAGCTCGTGGGGGCCGACCGTCAACGACTGGCGTGGCCGCGGCTCGGCGCTGCTGACGTTCAGCTCGCGGAAGACCGCGCGGGTGGCCTCGACCTGGCGCATCGCCTGCGACACGGCGGCGGGCAGCGTGCTGGGGGCATCGTCCAGCCGCACGCCGTTCACGAAGAAGGTGGGCGTCGACAGCACGTGGCTGTGCCAGCCGGACACCTCCTGGTCGTGCACGACCCCCTTGTACTTCCCCGCCTGCAGCTCGGCTTCGAACCGCTTCATGTCCAGGCCCAGCGCGCGGGCGTGCGCGCGGATGGTCTGCGGCGACAGCCCCTCCTGGTTCTGGAACAGCAGGTCGTGCATCTCCCAGAACTTGCCCTGCGCCCCGGCCGCCTCCGCGGCCTCCGCCGCCTCCAGCGCGTGCGGGAACAGGTGGCTGCGCGGGTTGGCCCGGAAGACCAGCCGCACCTCGGGGAAGCGCGCCAGCAGCGCCTTCACGATCGGGAACGCTGCCCCACACGAGGGGCAGGCGAAGTCGCCGTACTCGACGAGCGTGACGGCAGCGCCGGCCGGTCCGCGCACGTGATCGCGCTCGGTGACGGGGTCTGCCAGCAAGGTTGGATGTTCGGCGTCGAAGTAGCCCATCAGGAAGCCTCTGCCTGCGCGTCTACCACAGGCGATCATCGGCGGCGAGGAAACAGCGGTTCGCGGCCCTCGCCTTCGCCAGCCGGAAACGAAGCAGCGACACGTGATCTGGTGATCACTCTGCCGAAGCGCAAGCCGCCCCGGCGTGGCAAAGTCCCCGCCATGGCGAACACGACCTGCTCTCACCTGGGGACCATCGCTCCGCACGTCCGCCCGCACAGTCAGGGATGCGAAGAATGCCTGGCCATGGGCGACGGCTGGGTTCACCTGCGCCTGTGCATGCAGTGCGGGCACGTCGGCTGCTGCGACGACTCCAAGAACAAGCACGCCACGAAGCACTTCCACGCCAAGAAGCACCCCCTGATCCGGTCGCTCGAGCCGGGCGAGGAGTGGGGCTGGTGCTACGTCGACGAGCTGTTCATCGAATCCCTGCCCATCCCGCGCTGACGCGCCGGCGCGACGCCACGCCGGGCCGTCACAGCTCGGCGAGCGTCTTGTGGATGAGCTGGACGCAGATCGAGCCCTCGCCCACCGCCGACGCCACCCGCTTCACGCTGCTGGAGCGCACGTCGCCCACCGCGAAGATGCCCGGCAGGCTGGTCTCCATCAACCGCGGGCCGCGGGACAGCGACCAGCGCGCCGTCTTCAGCTCGTCGCCGGACAGGTCCGTCCCCGTCTTGATGAAGCCCTTCTCGTCCAGGGCCAGGCAGCCATTCAGCCAGTGCGTGTTGGGGGACGCGCCCGTCATCATGAAGGCGTGCCGGATCGGGTTCTCGTGCTGCTCGCCCGTCTCCAGGTTCTTCCAGCGGATGCGCTCCAGGTGCTCGTCACCGTCCAGCTGTTCGATGACGGTGCGCGTGTGCAGGCGGATGTTTTCGTTGTTCGTGATCCGCTCGATCAGGTACTGGGACATCGTATCGGACAGCTGTCGCCGCACCAGCATGTGCACGCGGCGGGTCAGCTGTGACAGGAACACGGCCGCCTGCCCGGCGGAGTTCGCGCCGCCCACCACCACCGTCTCTTCGCCAGCGCACATCTGCCCCTCGAGAAACGATGCCGCGTAGTACACGCCCACGCCCTCGAACCGCTCCAGGTTCGGCAGCTCGGGTTTGCGGTACTCGGCGCCGGTGGCGATGATGACCGTCCGCCCGCGCACCACGTCCCCGTTCGCCAGCTTCACCGCGTAGGGGCGGGTGGAGCAGTCGATGCCCACGGCGCTGCGGGCGATGGCGATCTCGGCGCCGAAC
>Ga0207652_10004922_pt1 | contig 10808 bp, 7 predicted proteins | sample KBSC63BmetaG_FD_184334 | JGI IMG/M metagenome (GOLD analysis project Ga0207652, IMG submission 184334) | Corn rhizosphere microbial communities from Kellogg Biological Station, Michigan, USA - KBS C6-3B metaG (SPAdes) (version 2) | ecosystem: Host-associated > Plants > Roots > Rhizosphere ...
GGGGGCGTAGGCGTTCGGGTCGTAGCCGTCGACCGCGCTCTGGCCGGGCAGTTCTTCCTTGCTGCCGCCACCCGCTTTGCCGCCTTTGCCTTTTTTCAGCTTCGCGCCCTCCGTCCCCGGCGCCGCCGCGGTGAACTGGCCGAAGCCGGGCGACCATTCGATCCCTTCTTCGGGCTCGTCGAATTCCTCGCACTTGACGCCCGCGTTCGCGTAGATCGAGTGCCAGATCTCCGCCGGGAAGGTGCCGCCGAAGACGGTGATCCCGTGGACCGAGGTCATCGAGATCGCGTTCGATTCCGGGTAGCCGACCCAGACCGCGGTCGCCAGGTTCGGCTGGTAGCCGGAGAACCAGGCGTCGGTCTCGTCGTCGGTCGTGCCGGTCTTGCCCGCCTGGCCGACGCAGCCGGTGTAGGCGGCGGTGCCGGTCCCTTCGGTGATGTTGTCGCGCAGGAGCCGCGTCACCTGCCAGGCGACCGCCGGGCTCAGCACCCGCTTCGGCTGCGGGCCCTGCGGGTGGTCGACCTTGCCGCCGGGGAGGACGACCTTCGCGATCGCGACGGGCCGTCGCCGGATGCCGCCGGAGGCCAGCGTCGCGTAGGCGGCGCTAAGTTCGAGCGGGCTGACCCCGTACTTGAGCCCGCCGATCCCTTCCGCGGGCAGCCCCTGCAGGTGGGTCGTGATCCCCATCGACTTCGCCGTCGCGGCGACGTTCTCCGGCCCGACGTCGAGGTCGAGCTGCGCGAACACGGTGTTGTCGGAGGTGACCGTCGCCTGCTGCAGGTTGATCGTCCCCTGGTAGCCCTCGTCGGCGGTGTGGACTTCCCAGTGTCCCCACTGCGGCAGGTTCAGGTCGAGTGGCTTCGATTCGTAGTAGGTCGAGTAAGGGTCGATGCCCTGCTTGATCGCGGTGGTGAGGACGAAGGCCTTGAAGGTCGAGCCGGGCTGCCGGTGTCCCTGCGCCGCCAGGTTGAATTGGTCGGAGGCATAATCGGTGCTGTTGACCATCGCCCGGATGTCGCCGTTGCGGGGGTCGATCGAGACGAAGGCCGACGCCGGGTCGGTCGGTTCGTAGAGCGCTTCGGCGATCGCCGCGCGCCCGACCTGCTGCAGCTCCGGCGAGAGCGTGGCGTGGACCTGGAGGCCGCCGCGCCGCACCTCGTCGGCCCCATAGTGCGCGATCAGCAGGTGTTCGACGTAGTCGAAGAAGTAGGGCTCGCGGTGGGCGAAGTAATCATGGGACGGACTCAGCTCCAGATCATGCTTTTCGAGCTTCCGCGCCCGCCGCGGCGCCAGGTAGCCGAGCTTCGCCATCTTCCGCAGCACCTCGTTGCGGCGCGCCACCGCCGCTCTCGGGTAGAGAAGCGGGTTGTACTGGGAGGGCGCCTGGGGGAGGCCGGCGAGCAGGGCCATCTGCACGACGTCGAGCTTCCAGGCCGGGCGCGAGAAGTAGATTCGCGCGGCGGCGCCGACGCCGACCGCGGTCGAGCCTTCGACCGTCCCATAGGTCGCGGTGTTCAGGTACTGGCCGAGGATCTGGCGCCTGGAGTGGTGTTCGGAGTACTCGAGGGCCAGCTTCGCTTCTTCGATCTTGCGTTCGAGCGTCTTCTTCGGGTGCTCGATGCAGAGGTTGCGGACCAGCTGCTGGGTGATCGTCGAGCCGCCCTCGACCGCTTCGCCCGCTTCCAGGTCGGTGACCGCGGCGCGCAGGATGCCGAGCGTGTCGACGCCCCCGTGTTCGTAGAAGCGCTGGTCCTCGATCGCCACCGTTGCCAGCTTCAGCCGCCGCGGGATTCTCGACTGCGGGACCGGGGCGCTTGCTTCCGGCGAGACGATCGCCCCCAGCCGCTCCCCGTTCGCCGCGTAGATCACCGAGTTGCCGTGGCGCTCGGCGGTCTTGCAGCTCGCCAGCGAGGGCGCGTCGGCGGCCACGTTCAGCACCCAGCTCGTCACCCCGATCGCGGCGATCGCGATCACGGCGAGGACGACCCCGGCGACGATCGCCACCTTGGTCCCCACGCTGCCGCGACGCCGCTGTCGACGCCGACCCCGCTGCGTCATGGCCCAGAGCCTAGCCGCGCGTTCGCATCAATAGCCGCATAGCGACCAGAACTGCGAACGCGCTCAGGCGGCGGTGTCCACGCCGGAGTGGTTGTGGACGATGCCTTCGACCAGCAGCTGGTTGGGGATGACGACGCGGCTGCCGTCGCCGGGGTCGACGAAGGTGTAGGAGAGCGTGATGTCGGTGACGCGGCCCTCGCGCTCCTCGAAGCCGATCCGGTCGCCGATCCTGATCGGCTGCGTGACCGCGATCAGGATCCCGGCGATGATGTTGGCGATCGTGTTCTGAGCGGCGAAGCCGATGATCAGGCCGATCACCGCGGTCGAGGCGAAGATGCCGGCGGCGAGGCGGCCGAGCGAGGTGAACTGGGCGAGCACGATCGCCGCGATCACGAGGAAGGCGGCGAGCAGGAGCAGCCGTCGCAGGATCGTCAGCCTGGTCCGGGTAGTGCGGGAGACCTGTGAGACTGCGCGAGCCATGGAGGCCAACCTAGTCGGCGGCGAAGTCGCGAAACCGAAGCGGGAGTTTCCGTACTCGAACTGGGGGCCGTGGCCGGCGGTGCTCGCGATCTTCGCGGCCCTCGCGGTCGGGCTCTTCCTCTCCGTCCCGGCGCTGATCGTCGGCAGCCAGGAAGGCAAGGTCGAAGCCCTCTTCCCGCCCGACTATTCGGCCGGGGCGAGCTTCGACCAGGGCGACGCGACCGCGCTCGCCGTCGATCCCAGGGCGAACCGTCTCTTCGCCGACCACGAAGACGAAGTGCGCGCGTTCGGGGCGCTCGGCCAGGAAGTGACTGCGGCCGCGATCACCGGCATCGAAGACTCGCACGGGCTGGCGTTCGATTCGCGGCGCGGGCTGCTGTGGGTCTCCGAGAAGGGCCCGGGGAAGATCCTCACCTACTCGGTGGCGGGGAAGGAGATGCCACGGCAGCTCGGCACGGTCGAAGCCCGCTCGCTGTCCTCGCTCACCGGCTTCGAACCCGAACGGATGGCGATGAGCCCGTCCGGGGCGGGCACGCTCTACGCCATCGACACCGCCGACGACCGGGTGGTCGAGTTCGACGCCGAAGGTCATATCCGCGGCCGGATCGATGCGTCCCGCAGCGACGCCGGCTCCTTCGACTTCGGCTCCGACGACAACGACATCGCCGTCGACACCGTCGGACCGGGCCGGGGCCAGGTCTTCGTCCTCTCCGGACGCGGTGACGGGACCGTCTGGGGGTTCGGCCCGCGGGGCGGGCTGCTCTGGGAACTGAAGCCGGAATCGGGGGACGAATTCGCCTCGCTCGCGGTCGACCGGCAGGGCAACCTCTGGATCGCCGAACCGAACGGCGACACCTACGAGTACGCGATCGCGGGCAGCTCCCGTCTGCCCGAACGCACCGGCGGCAAGATCGACGCGGGGAACTCGCCGAGCGCGGTCGAATTCGCCGGCTCCGGCCACGTCTTCGTCGCCCGCGAACTCGACGGCACGCTGACCACGGCCGGCAGCATCATCTCCCAGCTCGGGACCGAGCTCGGCTTCCTGCTCGTGCCGCTCGCGCTCGCCTCGATCAGCGGCGCCCGAGGGCTCCCCGCGATCCTCCGCCGGCTCGGCTTCCGCTCCTTCAAGCGCTCCGCGTTCGGCTGGATGGCGCTGACTTTCGTCCTCTACCTCGCCTTCACGATCTTCTACTCGCTGGTGATCACCGAACCGAAGCAGAAGGACATCGCCGAAAGCTTCGGCCCGACCGTCGTCCAGGTGCTGCTGATCGTGATCGCCGCGCCGATCGCCGAGGAGACCTGCTTCCGCGGCATGCTGTTCGGCGGGCTGCGGGAGAAGCTGCCGCGGCTGGCGGCGGCGCTCGTCACCGGGCTGATCTTCGGCGGCCTCCACGCGCTGACCGGGGTGACGGCGGTGCCGCCGCTGATCGTCTTCGGCTTCCTCCTGGCGCTGCTCTACGAGCGCACCGGCTCGATCGTGCCGGGGATCTTGCTGCACATGCTGAACAACTCCATAGCCCTGCTCGGCCAGTAGGATTCCGGCGGTGATCCGCCGCCTCGTCCTCGCCGTCGGAGCCGCCGTGCTCCTGGCGGTGCCCACAACCGCGGCCGCCTCGCCGAAGGACAACGCGCCGCGCCCCGCACAAAAGGAAAAGGCGCCGGAGCAGCAGGCGCCGCCGAAGGCGACGGTGACGATCGACGTCCAGCACCTCCACGGCGGCCAGGCGCAGATCCTCGACACGGTCCCGGTCGCCGGGACGCTGAAGCCGTTCGCCCCCGGCCAGCACGTCGAAGTCACCTTCTACCGCGATGGCCACGAAGTGGCGAAGCGCCAGGTCGCCGTCCAGAAGGGGCCGGACGAAACCGGGACCTTCGAAGCGAGCGTGGTGATGAAGGAAGGCGGCAGGTACGCGGTCTCCGCCCACCATGACGCGACCGCGGTGCTCGGCTCCGACTCGACCGTGCGCAAGAGCTGGACGGTCGGCTTCCCGAAGCTGAACCGCGGCGAATGCTCACTCGTCGTCGGGGCATTCAAATCGCACCTGGCGAAGATGGGCTACGTCAGCGGCGGCGGCAAGTGCTTCACCGCGCGGCTCGGGCGCGAGGTGCTCGCCTACCGCAAGGTCAACGACATGGACCGCACCAAAAAGGCCGGCCCGGGACTCCTCAAGTCGGTCTTCGAAGGCAAGGGCGGCTACCACGTCAAGTACCCGGACGCCGGCGAACACGCCGAGGTGCCGCTCGACAAGCAGGTGCTGGTGCTGGTGAAGGACGGCAAGCCGTTCGCGATCTACCCCGTCTCGACCGGCAAGCCCTCGACCCCGACGATCACCGGCCATTACGAGTTCTATCGCCAGGAACCGGGCTACAACTCGGAGGGCATGTACTACAGCTTCTACTGGCACAACGGGTACGCCGTCCACGGCTACGCCGAAGTGCCGGACTACGCGGCGAGCCACGGCTGCGTGCGGACCTTCATCGCCGACCAGCCGCGGATCTACGAACAGCTCCACTACGGCGAGTCGATTTTTGTTTGGTGAGCGGCAGTTCGCGCGGGCCGATGGCTGATCTAGACGCAGCCAAGCGCACCCTGCTCGCCGAACTGCGCGAGCACTCGCTGCTGATCGGCGAGGTGACGCTGGCGAGCGGGGCGACCGCGCAGTACTACGTCGACGCGCGGCGCACGCTGATGCGGCCGGGCGGCTTCCGGGCGGCCGGGGAGCTGATCGCGGCGCGGGCCCACGAGCTCGGCGCGGCGGCGGTCGGCGGGCCGGCGACGGCGGCGATCCCACCGGCGTGCGCGCCGCTGGCGGTCGCGGGCGGCGAGGACCTGGTCGCCTTCTTCGTCCGCGGCGAGAAGAAGCAGCACGGCCTGCAGCGCTGGGTCGAGGGGCCGGTCGAGGCGGGCGTGAAGTGCCTGGTGGTCGAGGACACGGTGACGACCGGCGGCTCGACCGCGGAAGCGATCGAGCGCTGCCGCGAGGAGGGCCTCGAGATCGTCGGCGTGGTCGCCGTGGTCGACCGGCTCGCGGGTGGAGCCGAGCGGATCGAAGCGGCCGCCGAGGCGCCCTGCCGCGCCCTGGTCACGATCGACGAGCTGTACCCCGAGCGGCCCGACCGGACCTAGGGCGGGCCGGGAGCGAGCGATGCCTGCCGAGCCCGACGCCGTCGAGATCCGCGTCGTCGCCTGCCTGGTCGAGAAGCAGCGGACGACGCCGGACGTCTACCCGCTGTCGTTGAACGCGCTGCGGCTGGCCTGCAACCAGTCGACGAACCGCGACCCGGTGGTCGACTACGACGAGCAGACGGTCTCCGACGCCCTGCGGCAGACCGCGCTGCGGGGCTGGACGCGGCTGACCAGCGGGGCGGGGTCACGGGCGCGCAAGTACCGCCACCTGCTGCCGGAAGCGCTCGGCGTCGACGGCGGCGAGCTGGCGGTGCTCGCGGTGCTGATGCTGCGCGGCGCCCAGACGCCAGGCGAGCTCAAAGCGCGGACCGAGCGGCTGGAGGGCTTCGCCGACCTTGCCGCCGTGCACGAGGTGCTCGAGCGGCTGATCGAGCGCGGCTACGTCGTCCGCCATCCCCGCCGCCCGGGCCAGAAGGAGGACCGCTACGAGCAGGTGCTCGGCGGCGGCGGAGCCGAGGCGCCCGCGACCTCGCCCCCGGAGCCCGCCCCGCCTGCGCGGTCGTCCTTTGGTCCGGGCGCCCCGGCGCGGTCGACCCTAGGTCCGGGAGACGGACCAAAGGACGACCGCCCTTCTGGGGGCGGACCAAAGGACGACCGCGGGGTGGGGGACGAGGAGTTCGTCAGCGTCGCTGAGGCGCCGACGCCCGCGGAGGCCGCGGACGAAGTGGCGCGGCTCGATCGACTCGAAGCCGAACTGCTCGAGCTCAAAGGCGAGATCGCGCGCCTGCGCGAGGCCCTCGGCGACTGACGCCTGCGGTGGCGTGGGGGCGCCTCGCGGTGTCCTCGGTCGCTCGGCTCGGGTCACGCACGTTCGTGCGCTCCCCTCGCCTCACTTCCTGCTCCTTGCGAGGCTGGCCCACGCCACCGCAGGGGAATGCCTACGGTGGACTAGCGCCGCCGCACAGGGGCTTCGAGCGGCAGGCCGGCGCCGCGCCGGCCGCCGGGGATCGCGGCGATCACCTGGGTCGCCAGCTTGCCGCGTTCCTGCAGCAGCTTGCGCCCGCCGCGGCTGAACGGCAGGTAGAAGGTGTGCCATTTGCCGCCGGTCAGGTAGAAGGTGCGCGAGCCGAGCGAGCGGGTGACCTTGTGGACGCGCGGCTTGCGGTGGCGGCGCGGCGTCGCCACCTTGATCGAGGTGCGCAGGCCGAGGTGGCCGGGGCAGGCGGTGCCGGTCGGCCACTGGCAGGCGAGCGTCACCTTCACCCCGTGCGGCATCGCTTTCAGGCGCGAGAAGGTGACGGCGACCGGTATGTTCGTCGTCCGACAGCCGAGCAGGCGGTTGCCGCCGAGCGCCAGGTTGAGCGCGTAGACGCAGATCGGCTCCGGTCCCGACTTGACGGTGACGATGGTGTTGTCGAAGCCGTGCGAGGGGCCCGCCAGCCTGCGCGAGGCGGCGATGTCGGGGCGCGACTGGTTCGCGACCTGCCCGAGTTCGAAGGTTTCGACGCCCTTCTGGCCTTCGCGGCCGCCGACGACGACGTTGATCGCGAGCGCTTCGGTCGGCGCGTCGGGGTCGAGCGCCCAGCCTTTGACCCGGAGCTGGCCGGGCGCCGGCGAGCCGGTCACCTCGAGCGCGCCGATCGGGTCGCTTTCGCCGACCGGCGGCGTGCCGACGCCGACCGTCGCGCCGTCGACGTAGTCGCTGTCGATGTTGATCGTGGTGCCGCCCCAGGTCTCGTCGTGGCCGCCGCGGAACTGGTGGATGCGCTGGTGGTTGGCCCACGCCGTCGCGGGCACGACCGGGTCGAGCGTGTCTTCGGCGTAGTTCCAGTTGGCGGTCCAGATGTTGTCGGGCGAGGCATAGGTGGTGCCGTAGGCGTCGGCGAGATCGGCGATCCCGGAGCTGCTCGACGAGTAGACGCCCGACAGGTAGCCGAGCTGGTGGAGCTTTTCGGTCCACGCCCCGAGGAAGGTGAGGACCGCGCTGGTGGCGCTGGTGGTCGGCGAGTAGGCCTCCATGTCGAAGTAGATCGGGCTCCCCGCGCCGATCCCGATCGCGGCCGCCGCGGCGACCGCGTCTTCGGCCGCCGCCATCCCCTGCGCGCCCGCCGCCGCCGTGGTCAGCTTGGCGCAGCTGCTGCAGGCCGAGGTCGGCGCCTGCAGGCCGACGTAGGTGGGGATCAGGTGCCAGCCGGCGGTGGTCTGGGCGCTGACCCAGCTCGCGCTCAGGTTCGGCTGCGAGCAGGCACTGTTTTCTCCGCCGATGTAGATGCCGACGCCGCGGAAGGGCGATTCGGCCCAGGCCGCCATCGCCTTGGTCGAGGGGGCGCTGCAGGCGTCGAAGCCGAGGCCGGTGAAGATCGAGCCGCCGACCGAGGCGGTCGCGGGCGCCCTGCTCGCGTGGGCGGCGCTCCCGTGGGCGGCGCCGGCCGCGGGACGCGGGCGGACCAGGGACCGCGCCGCGGCGCGCCCGCCGTTCGCGGTGACGACGATCGCGCGGCGCTTGCCGAGGATCGGCCCGGCGGGGCAGCTCTGTTCCTTCGAGGGCCCGCCGAGGTAGACGACGCGGCGGTCGAGCCGCACGCAGGTGCGCGAGTGCGGGGCCACGCGAACCACCTCGAAGCCGGCCGGGACCTTGACCGCGTGCCCGGCGTAGTGCACGGTCCGGGCGCCGGGCGCGGCCGCCCGGGCGGAGCCGACCGTCGACGCGAGCGCCACCAACAGCAGCGCGGCGCCGATCAGCAGCCGGGCAGGAAGACGTTTGCCGTGTCCGGGGGTCATGCCTCAGGGCATTAAACGGGCAAAGGCCGCGGAAGTTGCTCTCGAAGCGTGAGAGGCAAGCCGGCTTGCCGGCGCATCTAGGCGCGGACCGGAAACACCCAAATCCCGGTCAGGATTTGCTAGTTTGGCTTTCCCCATTTCCACATGAGTGGTGTGTTTAGCCCGGACAGAGAACCCCGACGGAGGAAGAGGCGATGGATTCGACGACGATGATGGACGGTGCCACGGCGATCCTCGCCGGCCTCGATGTCGATGAGCAGAAAGGCCGCAGGAGCAAGGGCCCGGTCGGATCGCGCGAGAATCCCGAGGTCTACGAGAACGTCCCGGGCCACGTGATCCCGGTCCTCGAGGACGAGTTCGACGATTTCGGCGCCGAGTCGGGCAAATTCCTCGCCGGCGACCTGGCTGAAGGGACGTTCATCCCCTTCCGGCTCAAACAGGGCGTCTACGGGCAGCGCCAGCCCGACGTGCAGATGGTGCGGGTCAAGCTCCCGTTCGGCGGCGTCTCGCCCGATCAGCTGGAGGCGTTTGCCGACGGGATCGAACGCTGGGTGCCGCTGAACAAAGGCCACATCACCACGCGGCAGAACATCCAGATGCACCACGTCCCGCTCACCGACGCCGCCGAGCTGATCCGCGAACTGGGCGACGCGGGCCTCTCCTCGCGCGAGGGATGCGGCAACACGGTGCGCAACGTCACCGCCGATCCGTACGCCGGGGTCGCGACCGACGAGGTCTTCGACCCGACGCCGTACGCGGGTGCCTACGTCCGCTTCTTCGTCCGCCACCCCGTCACCCAGGCGATGCCGCGCAAGTGGAAGGCCGCCTTCTCGTCATCACCTGCCGACCGCGCGATCGTGCCGATCCACGACATCGGCTTCCTGCCGAAGATCCGTGACGGCGAGCGCGGCTTCGAGATCTGGGTCGGCGGCGGGACCGCGATCATGCCGCGCCTGGCCCACAAGATCTACGACTTCATCGGCGTCGACGACGGCGAATACCTGAAGGTGAGCGAGGCGATCGTCCGCGTCTTCGACCGTCAGGACTGGCTGCGCGTGAACCGCGCCCGGGCGCGGATCAAGGTGCTGCTCGAGAAAATCGGCCCGGACGCCTTCCGTGCGCTGGTCGACGAGGAGCTCGAAGGCGACTGGACGGGCGAGCGCGACTATGCGGCCGAGCTCGCCCGGCTGCGCTTCGACGACGACGAGGAAGCGCGGGCGCCGAAACGGCCGCCCTTCGCGGCCGAGCCGAACGGGGACCAGGCGGCGTTCGACCGGTTCCTCGAACGCAACGTCACCCCGCAGCGCCAGGACGCCTTCAACGCGGTGGCCGTGAAGGTCTTCCGTGGCGATCTGACCCCGGAGCAGTTTCGCGGCCTGGCGGCGATCATGCGCGAGTACTGCGGCGGCAACGCCCGCACCTCGGTCGAGCAGAACGTGGTCCTGCGCTGGGTCCGCACGGAGGCGCTCTACGACCTCTGGCGCCGGCTCGACGCTCTCGGCCTCGCCGACACGGGCGCCTTCGAAATCGACGACGTCGTCAGCTGCCCCGGCACCGACAGCTGCAAAATGGGGATCACCGCCTCGATGGGCCTGAACGCGGCGATCTCGGAGCGGCTGGCGGCGATGGACATCACCGACCCGCTCACCCGCCAGGTGCAGATCAAGATGAGCGGCTGCCCGAACGGCTGCGGCCAGCACCACATCGGGACGATCGGCTTCTACGGCGCCTCGCTGAAGGTCGGCGGCCGGCAGATGCCCGCCTACATCCCGCACATCGGCGGGCGCGGCGAGGGCGGCGACCCCGCCTTCGGCAAGCGGCTCAAATCGCGCCTGCCCGCCAAGCGCGTGCCGGAGGCGATCGAGCGCTGGCTGCGCATGTACGAGGCCGAGCGCGAGGCGGGCGAGACCTTCGAGGCCTTCGCCGAGCGGGTCGGCAACGAGCGCTTCGAAACCGAGGTCAAACCGCTGACCCTGCCCGCCGAGTTCAGCCTCGAGACGATGGACCAGTTCATCGACTGGCAGCGCTCCACGCCGTACGAAGTCATCCGCGGCGAGGGGGAGTGCGCGCTGTAGGAGCGCGGTTCCCCCGGCCCCCCGGCGAGTTCGCACTTCTCCGCGCTATCGGCGGGGTTTGCGAGCTCGGCGGGTCGGGGGTTGGGAGGGACGGGCGGGGCCCGGGAAGGGACGGCCGGGGGCTCGAGACCTTTGCGGCCGTCCGAGGTGCGTCGATGGTGTCCCGGGCGCCTCATGGGGGTCCTGGCAGGCTGTGACCCCCATGAGGCGCCCGGGACGTGAGGCTTTCGTGAGGGAGGCGTCACAGGGACGGGAGGAGGTCGGACTTCCGTGACGGAGGCGTCACA
>Ga0207652_10004923_pt1 | contig 10806 bp, 7 predicted proteins | sample KBSC63BmetaG_FD_184334 | JGI IMG/M metagenome (GOLD analysis project Ga0207652, IMG submission 184334) | Corn rhizosphere microbial communities from Kellogg Biological Station, Michigan, USA - KBS C6-3B metaG (SPAdes) (version 2) | ecosystem: Host-associated > Plants > Roots > Rhizosphere ...
GACGCTGACACGTGCGAGCTGCGCAAGATGTACTTCCTCGCCGAAGCGCGCGGCCGCGGCGTCGGCGCGGCGCTGCTCTCGCGCTGCCTCGACAGCGCGCGCGGCTTCGGCTTCGCCCGCTGCTACCTCGAGACGCTCGGCCGCATGGACGCCGCGCGCAAGCTCTACGTCCGCTTCGGCTTCAAGCCGCTGTGCGCGCCCCTCGGCCGCACCGGCCACTTCGGCTGCGACAGCTATTACGCCCTCGATCTGACTAGGGCAGGGTGAACGCGCGCTGGATGGCTCGCTTGTGGCCGCCTTCGGCGTACGTCCAGGTGCGCCCGTCGACGGAGAAGCGGAGCGCGTAGGTCGCGGTCGTCCAGTCGGCCATGCTGCGCAGCTCGTAGGGAAGCTGCCAGCGGAAGCGCTCGTTGTTGCCGACGCGGCCGACGTCGTCGAGCCAGGTGTCGGTCGGCGCGGCGGCGTCCTTGGCCCACTCGACTTGCGCCAGCAGCCACTCCGGATGCGGCGCGCTGCCGTCGGTGACGCCGCCGAGCCAGACGTCGACGTCGGCGAACAGGCAGGCGCGCTCGCGCGCGTATTCGTCGATGACGATCGGATCTTCGAGCGTGTCGGCGTGCTGGCACGCGCGGTCGGTCGAGCCGCCGACGCCGCTCAGCCAGCCGATCGGCGGCGTCGCGCTGGCCACCACGGGGAAGACGTAGTTGGCGCCGAGGTTCGAGTCCCAGCCTTCGCAGTCGGGCGGGCTGGCGTTGCGGAACCAGAGCGCCACCGACGTCGTGCCCGCCGGCACGTCGGTGACGAACGGCGTCGGGTACACCGTCGCGCCGTTCGAGCCGACGACGCTGCCGGAGACGATCTGCCCGCTCGGCTGGAACTGCGCGAAGGCGTCGAGCGTCCAGAAGCGATAGCCGTCGTGCGTGGCGCGGCAGGTGGTGAGCCGCCCGAGGTCGTAGTCGACCTCGAGCTCGGCGCCGGCGACGATGGCGCCGTGCTGCTTTTGCGTGTAGCCGCCGAGGAACGACACGGTCGCGAGCGGCCGCTGCCCCGGGCACACGGCGGGCGCTTCGGCGACGGCAAAGCCGTTCGACGCGTCGACGTGGAAGGTGTCGAAGTCGCCGGCGAGCCGATTGTGGTCGAACAGCCGCACCGACGTGGTCGTGCGCGCGAAGGCGATGAAGTCGGCCGACTGCGACGCCTCGAAGCGCGCTTCGAAGCGGGCGAAGCCGGCGGGGGACGTCGCGTCGGTCGCGGGCGACGCGCTCACTTCCTGCCAGTCGCCGCCGTCGGCGCGAAAGAGCACGCCCGGGTTGGCGCCGGGATCGGCGAGCAGCTTGGTGTCGACGTCGATGATGGCGGCGACGCCCTGGCCGCGCGAGCCGACGACGGGGTCGGCGCGGCGCAGGACGACGCGGCACTCGCGGTCGGCGACGTCGGTGTCGCCGGCGACGGTGCGCGTGGAGAACGGCGCCGCGGCCGGGCGCGCGCCGTCGACGACGACGCGGCCCTGGCAGGCGCAAACGAAGACGAGAAGGGAGCAGGCGGCGCGCTTCATGGCGCCGTAGTCGCTCAGATCGGAGTCACTGTCAAGCGAGCCCGGTCACACCGTCGGAGACTATGAATCGGCCGGAGCCATCGTGCCGCGGTTGCGCGGCGACCACAGCACCTCGGCGAGCGTGACGCCGATGAAGCAGAAGGTGCCCATGAACACCGACCAGGGCAGCCAGCGCGGCACCTTCATGAGGAGCGCCACGATCCACAGCGCGAACAGCCCCGACGCCAGCAGGATGGGCCCGACCAGCCGCGCCTTCGGCCCCACCATCGGCGCGATGCACGCGCCGAAGAGCGCGATCAGCGAGCCGAGCCCGACGAGCGCGACGATCCCCGACGGCAGATGTTGGTTCTGGCCCACCACGAACAGCAGCGCCAGCCAGAAGCTCAAGAGAAAGCTCATCGCACGAACCATGCACGACCTCCCAGACGATCGGGTGCATCGCCCGCGCCGAGCCGCTCGCTCGCCGTACGGCCGAGCGCTCGCGCGCCGCCGTCGCTGTCGGTGCGCGGGCCCAATTGTCGAGTCGCCGTCGGCATCTACTGTATTGGGTCGGACGGCCGGCCCGCGACATGACCGCCGATCGTCTTGATGGATGCGTCGGGATGGCGCGGCATCCCGGCCGTCCGCTCGTGGCACGGCCCCTGCTCCTTTGGAACACTATGGCGCTCGCCGAGCTCATCCTGCGGCACAAGCAGGCCATCCTGGAGCGCTGGCGGCTGCATGTCGCCAAGAAGCTCGCCGGCCACGCCGTCGACCGCGGCGCGCTCGAGGACGGCTGGTCGGCGTTCCTCGACGCCCTCGCCGAGCTCGCCGCGCGCGGCGACGACACGGGCGCGCCGCTCGACGGCAGCGCGCACGGGGCCCAGCGGCTGCGCCTCGGCTTCGACGCCAGCGAGCTGGTGCGCGAGACCGGCAGCTTGCACCGCGCCATCCTCGACGTCGCCGACGAAGCGGGCAGCCCGCTCGACGCGCGCGAGCAGCAGCTCCTGGTGCGCGGCTTCTACGCCATCCTCGCCACCGCCGTCGGCGAGCACGCGCGCCGCCGCGACGCCGACGTCGAGCGCGAGACCATCGAGCAGCTCGGGCGCCTCTCGGGCGACCTCGGCCACGAGGGCGCGGCGCTGCGGCGCGTCCTGGCGTGGGCCGAGAGCCGCACCACCTTCGACGCCGCCGAAGCCGAGGGCGGCGAGCGCTTCTCGCTCGCCGGCGTGCTCGCCGACGCCGTCGCCGACGTGCGCCTGCTCGCGGCCGCGCGCGGCGTCCCCGTCCTCGTCGACCTGGCGACGCCGATCGAGGTGTCGGGCGCGCGCGATCTGTTGCGCCGCGCGCTCGCGCGCATCCTCCGCTCGGCCGTCGCCGCCACGCGCCCCGGCGGCAACGTCGTGGCGCGCGCGCAGATGCTGTCGGGCGGCCGCGCGCGCATCGACGTGCGCGACGAGTGCGGCGGCGGCGGCGTGGTGCCCGCCGGCCACTGCGTGCGCCCGTCGACGGCGTTGGCCGCGCCGCGCAGCGCCGCCGACTGGGCGATCGTGCGCGGCGCCGTCGCGGCCAACCGCGGCACCGTGCACGCGCGCCGGCTGCCCGGCGTCGGCTGTCTCGTCACCATCGACGTGCCCGGCCGCGGCGACGAAGCGCCCTGCTGCGAAGCGGAGACGGCTACAGGAAGGTGACGGCGAGGACGACGTCGAGCTGCGAGTCGAACTTGCCGAAGTGCGCCTGGTCGGTCGGATAGACGAACGGCGTCGTCGGATCGATGCCCATCGTCGGCGTCGGCCGCAGCGCGGGATCGTTGTTGAAGTGCACCGTGAAGTTCACCTTGAGCGCCACGTTCTTGTAGATCGTCGACGACAAGGTGGTGACGCTGTTGAGGCGGAAGGCGTCGAGGTGGTTGAACGCCTCGAGCAGCTCGAGCCCCTCGGTGAACGACGCCCACTGCGTGAACTTGTTGTCGTAGTAGAGCAACAGCCGCCCCGAGTGGTAGTCGACGTTGCGCGGCTCGCCCATCGGCTGCAGCACGCGATGCTCGTAGGTGTAATCGTAGCCGAGCTCGCCGCGGAACAGCTGATGCGCCGACTTGAAGAAGAGGCGCGCGTAGCCGACCTGCGGCTCGATGCGGTAGATGTAGCCGGCGGGGCGATCGCCCGAGCCCATGAACGACGCGTAGACCGCATTCTTCTCGAGGAAGTAGCGATCGTAGCGCCCCTTGACGAACCAGTTCGCCGCCGAGTTCTGCGTGTCGGTGATGGGGCCGCCCATGCCGTAGGCCGACGCGCCCGACAGGACGTAGGCGCCGCCGCCGGTGACGGTCCACTCGTTGTGGAAGCGGCGCGCGCTCAACAGCCCCGTGCCGGACAGCCCGAGCGACTGCGCGTTGCCGGCGACGTAGACCAGGCCGAAGGTCATGTTCGCCTTCCAGCTGGTCTTGCCGACGACCGGCTGCGGCGGCGCCGCCACGTCCTTGTATTCATACTTCACGTCGTCCGCATGTGCGGGCAGGGCGGCGAAGAGTGCGGCGGCGAAAACGATCGAGCGCATGAGCGGGGTCCCCCCGAGAGAGAAGCCGCTTCATACCGGGGAATCGAACGATCGTGCAAGAGGATCTAATGCGCAATCGTTTCGCGTCCCGCGGTAAGCTTGGCTCATGAAGAAGCTCGTGATCGTGTTGTTGCTGTTGACGATCGCGGCCCTCATCGGCGGCGCCGTCTACGAGTCGAAGCAGGAGGACAAGGACGCCGCCGCCTACAAGCCCACCGGCACCCTCGTCGACGCCGGCGGGCGCAAGCTGCACCTCGTGTGCGCCGGGCAGGGCGCGCCGGCGGTGATCTTCGAGTCGAGCGGCCTGTCGTCGTCGACGGAGTGGGAAAAGATTTTGCCCGAGGTCGGCAAGCAGCATCGCGCCTGCGCCTACGACCGGCCCGGCATGGGCTGGAGCGAGCCGGTCTCGGGCGACCGCGCGGCGTCGGACTTCGTCGAGGAGCTGCGCGGCGCGCTCACCGCCGCCGGCGAGAAGCCGCCCTACGTGCTCGTCGGCCACTCCGCCGGCGGGGCGCTGGTGCGCGCCTTCGCCGCCGCGCATCCGACCGACGTCGCCGGCCTCGTGCTCGTCGACACGGCGACGGCGTCGGTGTTCTCGCGCTGGCCGAAGACCATCGCCAAGATGCGCTCGAACCTGTCGCGCGGCCGCTGGCTCGCCGCGGTGGCGCTGCTGCGCTTCGCCAATCCGTTGCACCTCTTCGGGCGCGACGCCGCGCTCACCTATCGCCCGCGCACCATGATCGCCGCCGAGCAGCTCGTCGCCGCCGCCGCCGCGATCCTGCCGTCGCTGCCGCCGACGACGACGGTGCCGACGGTGGTGCTGACGCACGGCCGCGGCGGCGACTGGGCGGGCCCCGGCGTCATCGGCCCGCTCGACGAGGCGGCCATCGAATACGACTGGCAGGCGGCGCAAAAAGAGCTGGCCAAGGGGCCGAAGTCGTCGCTCGTCGTCGCCGAAAAGAGCGGTCACATGATCCCCGCCGAGCAGCCCGAGCTCGTGATCCAGGCCATCGACACCGTCACGAAACCCTAGCGTCAAAAAAGTTTTTTTCGCGTCACCGACGGCGAAAACACATGTCGGTGGGTGGAATCGACGCGGCGTGCCTGCGACAGATACGACACGCAGATTCTGCGCGCAGCGACGGAAGTTGACTGCGATCATGGACAATCGTCGACGGTAGGCTCATTACACCTTCCGAAAATTCTGCAAGCTGCAATCCCAATCTTTCTGCTTTTCGCCTACATCGGCCGTCTTGCAGGGTGAAAAAAACCGCTACCGCTGTGTGTGGCGGTGCATGAGGAGGGACCCATGCTGTTGCGCAAGTTGCTACCCCTGACACTCGCGGCCGCCGTTGGCGGCTGCAGTGGCACCGTGGGCACGGGGGGTGGCGAATCGACAGCCGGCCTCAAGAAGGTACCGGGCTCCGGCGGCCAGTTCACCGAGTTCGAGACTCTTCAGGTGCGTCCGTTGGCGCTGTCCCCGAGCGGCAAGCTGTTGTTTGCCGCCAACACGCCCGACAACCGGCTCGAGATCTTCCGCGTCAACGGCAAGAAGCTCGTGCCGGCGGGCTCGGTCGTCGTCGGCCTCGAGCCGATCGCCGTCGCCGCGCGCAGCGACAACGAAGTCTGGGTGGTCAACCACCTCTCGGACTCGGTGAGCATCGTGCAGGTCAACTCGCTCGGCATCGCCAACGTGTCGCGCACGCTGCTCGTCGGTGACGAGCCGCGCGACATCGTCTTCGGCGGGCCCAACCGCTCGCGCGCCTTCATCACCACGGCGCATCGCGGGCAGAACACCGGCGACGCCTACGATCTGCAGACCGCGGGCGTCGGCCGCGCCGACGTCTGGGTCTTCGACGTCAACAACCTCGGCTCGAGCGCCGGCGGCACGCGCCTGGCGAAGCTGACCTTCTTCGCCGACACGCCGCGCGCGCTCGCCGTCTCGCCCGACGGGCTGACGGTCTACGCCGCCGCGTTCAACTCGGGCAACCAGACGACGTCGGCTTCGGCGTTCGCCGTCTCGCAGGTCTACGACTTCGCGCACGGCGGCCACATGCCCGGCCCGGCGACCATCACGCTGCCGACGCCGGCGGGCCCGCTGACGATCCCGATGCCGCCCACCGGCCTCATCGTCAAGAACATCGGCGGCCACTGGTTCGACGCCTACGGCAAGGCGTATGACCCGTTCATCAAGGTGCAGCTGCCCGACTTCGACGTCTTCGCCATCGACGCCTCGGGCTCGATGCCGACGCCGAAGGCGCACGGCACGTTCGCGCACGTCGGCACCACGCTGTTCAACATGGCGGTCAACCCGGCCAACGGCCACGTCTACGTCACCAACACCGACGCGCACAACGAGGTGCGCTTCGAAGGCCACACGCCAGGCTTCACCACCGTCGTCGGCCACATCAGCGACAGCCGCATCACCGTCATCGATCCGTCGTCGGGCTCGGTGGCGCCGCGCGATCTGAACACGCACCTCGTCGGCCACTACCTCGACGCGACGCCCGATCAGAAGGCGCTCTCGCTGGCCTTCCCCGAGGGCGTGGCGGTGTCGGGCGACGGCTCGACGCTGTACACCATCGCGCAGGGCTCGGCCAAGCTCGCCATCTACTCGACGGCGGAGCTCGAGGCCGGCAACCCGACGCCGAACCTGGCCAACCAGGTCGTGCTCTCCGGCGGCGGCCCCACCGGCCTCGCCGTCTCGGACGCGTCGCAGCTCGCCTACGTGCTCACGCGCTTCGACAACAGCATCTCGGTCGTCGATCTCGGCCAGAAGGCCGAAGTCTCGAAGACGGCGATGTTCAACCCCGAGCCGCCGATCGTGACCAACGGTCGCAAGTACCTCTATGACGCCACGCTCACCTCGTCGACGGGCACGGCGGCGTGCGCGAGCTGCCACATCGGCGGCGACAAGGACGAGCTGGCGTGGGACCTCGGCAACGCCGGCGGCATCCCGCTCACCATCCGCGACGTGGGCGTCGTCTTCACGATTCCCGTGGCGCTGATCCAGCAGCTGCTCCCGAACCTGCCCAACATCTTCGCGGCCAACATGCCGGTCAAGGGCCCGATGACCACGCAGTCGCTGCGCGGCCTCGACAACCACGGCGCCAACCACTGGCGCGGCGATCGCAACGGCATGACCCAGCAGAACGGCGCGCCGTTCCTCGACGCCAACGGCATGCCGGTGACCAACGCGCAGCCGAACAGCGGCATCTACGACGAGCTCAACGCGTTCAAGTCGTTCAACGTCGCCTTCCCGGGCCTCGTCGGCAACGACGCCATGCTCTCGGACGCCGACATGACCGACTTCGCCAACTTCGCGCTCCAGATCAGCTATCCGCCGAACCCGGTGCGCAACCTCGACAACTCGCTCACCGCCGATCAGCAGGCGGGCCGCAACTTCTTCTTCAACCACGTCGACACGCCGAACGGCCCGGCGGAGCTGCCGTCGGACCGCTTCCACAACTGCAACGGCTGCCACACGCTCGATCCGAACGGCAACAAGGGCGCGACGGCGCACCCGGGCTTCTTCGGCACCGACGGTCGCATCTCGTTCGAGTTCGAGAGCCAGACCTTCAAGGTCCCGCACCTGCGCAACATGTACACCAAGGCCGGCATGTTCGAGTCGTCGCTCGACACGCTGCAGCCGGGCACCATCTATCTGCCGGAGCAGCAGACGGCGTCGGATCAGGTGCGCGGCTTCGGCTTCCAGCACGACGGCTCGCTCGGCCAGCTCGAGCACTTCTTCACCGGCCAGGTCTTCTTGGAGACGCAGGACCCGGTCACGCTCGCCGACGGCACCGTGGTGCCGCCGAACCCGTACGGCATTCCGTACGTGAAGCCGCAGACGCTCGGCATCCCGGGCCAGCTGCCGGAGCAGGAGGGTGACGGCGGCTTCGAGCTGCGGCGCCAGCTGGTGTCGTTCATGTACGCGTTCGACACCAACCACGCGCCCATCGTCGGCCAGCAGGCGACGCTGACGGCGACCAACGCCGCGGCGCAGTCGGCGCGCATTGCGCTCCTGGAGGCGCAGGCGGCGGCGGGGGCGTGCGAGCTCGTGGCCAAGTCGGGCGCCATCGGCGGCGTCGATGCCGGCTTCCTCTACAACCCGTCGGCGAAGACGTGGCAGCCGAACTCGATGAGCCTGCCGGCGATCTCGGACGCGCAGCTGCGCGCGCTGGTGGCGCGCGGCGCGTTGCCGTCGCTGACGTTCACGGCGGTGCCGGTCGGCGAGGGCACGCGCGTGGCGCTCGATCGCGACGGCGACGGCTGGGCGGACGCCGACGAGGTGCTCGCCCACACCAACCCGGCGGACCCGAACAGCCATCCGTAGTTGAACATTTCGCCGCGTTTGGTGTTTTGATGCGGCGATGACCTTCCCTCGAACCGCCCTCCTTCTCACCTTCGCAATCTCGGCCTGCTCGTCCTCGTCGACGAAGGGCCCTCCCTCGTCGAGCGCACCGGCCGATCTCGCGCCCGCCGCCGCCGCCGCGCCGTCGGGGATCGACGACGTCGCCGGGATGGACAAGAGCGTCGCGCCCGGCGACGACTTCTTCTCGTACGCCAACGGCGCGTGGATGAAGACGGCGGAGATTCCGCCCGACCGCAGCTCCTACGGCATCGGCGCCATCCTCGACGAGCTCACCACCAAGCGCACGCAGGAGCTCATCACCAGCCCGGCCAACGCGAGCGCGCCCGCGGGGTCGGACGCGCGCAAGATCGGCGATTACTACGCCAGCTTCCTCGACGAGGCGACCATCGAGAAGAAGGGGCTCGCGCCGCTCGAGCCCACGCTCCAGCGCATCGCCGCCATCAAGGACGCGGCGGGCCTGGCGACCTACCTCGGCACGACGCTGCGCGCCGACGTCGACGTCCTCAACAACACCAATTACGACACCGACAACTTCTTCGGCTTGTGGGTGGCGCAGGATCTCAGCGATCCGACGCGCTACTCGCCGTTCCTCCTGCAGGGCGGGCTCAACATGCCCGACCGCGACTACTACCTCGATCCGTCGGCGCGCATGGCCGACATCCGCACCAAGTATCAGGCGCACATCGCGGCGATGCTCGGCGACGCCGGCGTGGCCGACGCGGCGGCCAAGGCGCCGCGCATCTTCGATCTGGAGAAGCGCATCGCGCAGGCGCACGCCACGCGCGTCGAGACCGAGGACGTGCAGAAGGGCAACAATCACTGGAAGCGCTCCGAGTTCCAGAAGCGCGCGCCGGGGCTCGATTGGGCCGCCTTCTTCGCCGCCGCCGGCCTCGACAAAGAGGAGACGTTCGTCGTCTGGCAGCCGAAGGCGTTCACCGCCATGGCGGCGCTGGTGCGCTCGGTGCCGCTCGCGACGTGGAAGGACTACCTCACGTTCCACGCCATCAGCCACGTCGCCGGCGTCCTGCCCAAGAAGTTCGTCGACGAGAGCTTCGCCTTCTACGGCAAGACCATCAACGGCACGCCGAAGCTGCGCGATCGCTGGAAGCGCGCGGTGGCCGCCACCGATCACGCGCTCGGCGAGGCGGTCGGCAAGCTCTACGTCGAGAAATATTTCCCGCCGTCGGAGAAGGCGCGCGCCGAGGCGATGGTGAAGAACATCCTGGCCGCGTTCTCCAAGCGCATCGACAAGCTGGAGTGGATGGCGCCGGCGACCAAGGAGAAGGCCAAGGCCAAGCTGGCCGCGCTCAAGGTCGGCGTCGGCTATCCCGACAAGTGGCGCGACTACTCGGCGCTCGAGGTGGTGCGCGGCGACGCCTTCGGCAACGCCGAGCGCGCGCAGCTGTTCGAGTACAAGCGCAACCTGGCGAAGCTGGGCAAGCCCGTCGATCGCGGCGAGTGGGTGATGAATCCGCACCTGGTCAACGCGGTCAACCTGCCGGCGATGAACGCGCTCAACTTCCCCGCGGCGATCTTGCAGCCGCCGTTCTTCGATCCCAAGCGCGCCGAGGTGATGGACTACGGCGCGACCGGCTCGGTGATCGGCCACGAGATCAGCCACAGCTTCGACGTTCAAGGCGCGCTCTTCGACGCCACGGGGCGGCTGCAGAATTGGTGGACGAAGGAAGACTTCGCGCACTTCAAGGCCGCCGCCGAGAAGCTGGAGAAGCAGTTCGACGCCTACAAGCCGTTCCCCGACGCGCACGTCAACGGCAAGCTGACGTCGGGTGAGAACATCGCCGACGTCGCCGGGCTGTCGGCGGCGTACGACGCGTATCGCATCTCGCTCGGCGGAAAAGAGGCGCCGGAGGCGCAGGGGCTGACCGGCGATCAGCAGTTCTTCGTCAGCTTCGCGCAGAGCTGGCGCACCAAGATCCGCGAAGCGGCGGCGCGCGCGCGGCTGCTCACCGACGTGCACGCGCCGGCCGAATATCGCGCCGACACCGTGCGCAACCTCGATCCCTGGTACACGGCGTTCGCAGTGAAGCCCGGGCAGAAGCTGTATCTCGCCGCCGATGAACGCGTTCGCATGTGGTGACAGTCGTGTGCGGTGCCGGGCCCCGGGGAAATCTGGGACGCGGTCATGTCCAAAAACGTCTTACATGTGACCGTGAAATAATCGCATTATGACGATTTCGTGAAGGTGCCTGTCGGGGGCGAGGCATGCACCGACATGCGCATCGTCAATCTGTTGTGCGCCGTGGTTCTCGTCGGTGGCTGCGGCAGCGGCCCCGACGGGGGCGCGGCGCCTGATGCGGGCGGGAAGGGCGACAACCCCGGA
>Ga0207652_10004924_pt1 | contig 10805 bp, 8 predicted proteins | sample KBSC63BmetaG_FD_184334 | JGI IMG/M metagenome (GOLD analysis project Ga0207652, IMG submission 184334) | Corn rhizosphere microbial communities from Kellogg Biological Station, Michigan, USA - KBS C6-3B metaG (SPAdes) (version 2) | ecosystem: Host-associated > Plants > Roots > Rhizosphere ...
TTCGCAACACGGCCGGCGCGCTGGGCGATCCGCTGCGGGTGATCGAGTCGCTGCCCGGGGTGTCGACCGTCGCGTGGCCGGCGCCCATCTACGCCATCCGTGGCGCCAACCCGGGCAACACCGGCTTCTTCCTGGACGACGTCCCCATCCCGGCGCTGTTTCACTTCGCGCTCGGGCCGTCGGTCATCCATCCCTACTTCTTCGACGCGCTGGACTTCTATCCCGGCGGCTCGCCGGCGCGCTTCGGGCGCTACGTGGCGGGCGCGGTGGTGGCCAGGACGCGGGCCGCGCCGTCGGATGCCGTGCACGCCTCCGCGGACGTGCGCCTGTACGACGCGGGCGCGCTGGTGTCCGCGCCGCTGCCCGGCCAGGGTGCCGTCGTGGCGGCGGCGCGCTACTCGTACACGGGCGCCGTCGTGTCGGCGTTCAGCACCATCCGCCAGCTCGACTACTGGGACTACCAGCTTCGCGCGGACCGGAACCTCGGTCCGGTCCGGCTGACGCTGCTGGTGTTCGGCTCGAACGACGTGCTGGTGCCGGGCGGCGACGACGGCGCATCCCGTGCCCTGCGCCTGCGCTTCCATCGCCTGCGGCTGCGGGGCGTGGTGCCGCTGGGCGGTGGGCTGGTCACGCTCTCCGCCGCTTTCGGCACCGATCGGACCGAAGCGCCCCTGGCCGATCGGGTCCCGGTGGTGATGAGCTCCCTCGGCGTGTTTCCCCGGCTGACGTACACCCGCCCCACCCGCCACGCCGACTTCGAGGTGGGCTTCGACGGTCAGCTGCAACACTTCGACGCGCTCTCGGCCGTGCCGCGGGTCAGCGGGAGCGATCTCGCCGACGCCCGCGACGTGACGATGCTGGCGGGCTATGCGTCCGCTGCCGTTCGTGCCGGCGCGGGCCTGCTGATCACGCCCGAGGTTCGGTTCGACAGCTACCGCATCCGCAGCGATCACGCGGACAGCGCCAGGTCCGACCTGGGGCCGCGCCTGAGCGCCCGGCTGGCGCTGACCCCGCAGACGTCCCTGATCGCAGCAGGCGGACGCTTCACGCAGACGCCCAGCTTGCCGGTGCAGCTTCCCGGCGCCGAGAGCTTCGGTCTGGCGGTGCTGGGACTGCAGACCTCCTGGCAAGGGTCGCTGGGCATCAGCACCGCCGGTCGCTTCGGCGTCGAGCTGGGCGTCACCGGCTATGTGCAGCGGTACGTGCTGTCGGACGTCCGCGATTCGTCTGTCGTGCAGAACGCTGACCCGCTGGCCGGCGACTACCTGGTTCGCCGGGATGCCCGCTCCTACGGCGTCGAGCTGCTCCTGCGACGCCCCGACACCGAGCGGCTGTACGGCTGGATCGCCTACACGCTGTCGAACAGCGAGCGCGCGCTGGGCGACGGCGCCATCGGCCCCTCCGACTGGGATCAACGGCACGTGCTGAACGTGGTGGGCGGCTACCACCTGGGCCGTTACACGATCGGCGGCCGCTTCCACTACAACAGCGGCCGTCCCGTGCTGGTCAGCAACGCCCTGCGCGAGGAGTACGTGCGCCTTCCCCCGTTCTATGAGCTGGATCTGCGCTGCGATCGGCGCATCCTGTTCGACAGGTTCGCCCTCGACGTCTACGTCGAGCTGGCCAACGTCACGCTGACCCGGCAGGTCGTGGGGCTCAAGCAGAGCTCGGTGAACGGTCCGCTAGAGCAGAACGGGTTCACGATCGTGCTCCCGTCGATCGGGATCCACGGCGAGCTGTGACCCGGCGGCACGCCCTGCCAGCCGCAACCAGGCAGCGGGCCGGGACTGAACAGGATCCCCTGACGTCGCGGTCAGCGCACCGCCTGCAACGGTTTGCCGGTCGCCTTACCGATCTCGGCGTAGCAGACGGTGCGATTCCGGCCGCCGTGCTTGGCGGTGTAAAGGGCCTGGTCCGCCTTGGCGATGATGTCGGCCTTGGTCGTCGCGTCGTCGGGGTAGCTGGCCACGCCCAGCGACAGGGTGGCCTTGAACGGGCCCTTGCTGGACTGGAACGTCTGCTGCTCGACCTCGGCGCGGATGCGCTCGGCCAGGTTGCGCGCGCCCACGCGGTCGGTCGCCTCCAGCACGATGGCGAACTCCTCGCCGCCATAGCGCGCGCCGATGTCGATCTTGCGGGCGCTGGCGCCCAGGATGGCCGCCACCCGCCTCAGCACGTCGTCGCCGGTGGGGTGGCCGTAGTTGTCGTTGACCTTCTTGAAGTGGTCGATGTCGGTCAGGATCAGCGACACGGGGAACTTGTGCCGCTCGGCCCGGCCCAGCATGGCCTGGAAGCGCTCCTGGAACGTGCGGTGATTCACCAGGCCGGTCAGGCCGTCGGTGGTGGCCTGCTCCTCGACCATCTGGTACATGCGCGCGTTCTGCATCGAGATGGCCACCTGGTTCGCGATCACGCCCAGCATCTCGCGGCGATCACCAGGGAAGGCGCCGGGGCGCTTGGCAGCGACGGTGAACGTGCCGATCACCTCGTCCTTCACCAGCAGCGGCAGCACCAGCAGCGAGTCGCCCTTGATGCGCATGGGGTGCGAGAACACCGGCACGTCGCGCTCGCGCCCGTCGCCGCCCGCCGGCAGGGCCAGCTTGTTCTTCACCACCATCGACACGATCGAGCCGGGATCGCGGTGCGTGGTCCCCTCCAGCCCCTCGGACCATTCGCCCACCGCGCGATGGATGGTGTGCGCGCGGCGCCGCGAATCGTAGGTGGCGATGGCCGCGAAGTCGAAGTCGCACACGCCGCGCGCGCCGGCGATGGCGGCGTCATACACCTGCTCCAGCGTCAGGGCGCGGTTCAGCTCGGCCGAGGCGCGATAGAAGCGCTCGTGCTCGTGCTTGCTGCGCTCGACGGCGTGAAAGACGCGCTCGGACTGGATCACGCGCATCACCTGCCGGGCGGCGCGCCCCAGCGTCTCGGCATCGGCGGGGACGAAGCCGGGCTCGGCGCGGCGGTCCGCCACCAGCACCCCGCGCGGGGTCAGCCCCTCGTTCACGGGCACGCCCAGGAAGCTGGCCACCTCGACCGGCGCGGCGTAGTACGGCAGCAGCGACGGGCGCGGCGCCTCCAGGATGACGGGCCGGCCATCTTTCAGGATGGCGCCCAGCGCGCCGGTGCGGGCGGGGATGGGCTGCTCGGTCACGGACTGCGTCTCCGTGCACAGCTCCTTCACCTTGAAGCGCTCGCCCGTCTCGTCCAGCCACAACAGGGCGATGGTGTGCAGCTGCATCACCTGCTTCAGCAGGTCCAGCGTGTCGAACAGCTGCTCGTGGATCGTCTCCACCGACCCCTGGGCAATCTTCCGCACCTCCTCGTCGCGCGAGCGGACCTTGTTGTCGGGCGACAGCGCGGTGGCGATGAGGCGAAACTCCTTCGCCTCCTGGTGCATGGACGACAGCTCGTCCTCCAGCCGGCGCCGCCGCTCCCGCCGCTGGCGGGCCACCTCGGCGTGCAGGAAGACCACGTTCAACAGCGCGAAGATGGCGATGAAGCCGGCGTGCTCGGGGAACGTCACCGAGGCCGCCCGCGGGACCGCCGGCGAGAACGACACCACCGCCTCGAAGCCGATGGTCGCCGCCGCCAGCGGCAGGCCGACCGCCAGGCGGTGGAACGTCACCAGGAAGCTGACCACCGCGTACACCAGCGGGTAGATGGGCGAGGCCGTCCCGCCCGAGATCGCCATCAGCACGTACACCACGGTCAGCAGCAACAGCCCGACCTCGACGTCGGACATCGCCTCGCGCCTGGGGGTCCGCCGCCGCTCGCTGGTGCGCACGCGCGCGGCGATCTTCATCGCCAGCACGGCCGTCAGCACGGCGGCGGCCACCGCGTGGGCCAGTTCCCCCCCGGGCTGGCGCAGGTCGGGAAACCAGCCGCGCCACAGCAGGAACAGCGTCGCGCCGGACACGGCCAGGCCCAGCCCACCGCGGATCAGCCGGCGCGCCTCGAACAGCACCCGGGTCCCGGCGCGGCCGGCCGGCCGCTTGGGCGATTGCGCGCGGCGCAGCGGCGCCGGACCCGGCGTCGATTCTCCGCGCCGGCGCGCCGCGCGGGCGTTCGCGTTCGTCGAGGCGCCGCGGCTCACGGACGGCCCCGCAGACGGCCCGGCCCGCCGGGCGGACCGGCGCCATCGACGCCGCGTGACAGGTCGAGCACGATCTCGCCGGGCTTCACCCATCCCAGCTCCGTTCGCGCGACATGCTCGATGGCGTCGGGATCGTCGCGTAGCGCCTCGGCCTGACGGGCCAGGCGATCGGTCTCATCCTTCAGCAGCGCGTTCTTCAGCCTCAGCTGGGCCAGCTCGCGCCGCAGTTGCAGCGTGCGCGCCAGCCCCGAGCGGGCATAGACGTGGTACGGCACGTACGACAGAACGGCCGTGATCAGCACGGCGGCAGCGCCCCGACCGAGCCATGTCTTGGTTGCGCGGCGCATGAGAAAACCAGGCTGTTCCAGTATCGGGGCGCGCCCATCCCCGAGCAATTTTTTGAGTGGCGGCCACCCACGGTCCCGTCCCCGCCGCCCGGTGGAGCGTTCGATGAGCGCGCCCGCGACGCTTCAGGCGCGCGGAAACGCCACGGCGAACCGGACGACGAGGACGGGAAAGTGTTGGCGGCGCGCCGGGTTAGATCAGCAGCGTGCCGGTGCGGATCAGGTATGCCAGCTTGGCGCGCTGATCCGAGTCCAGGATGCCGTGAATCTGCTGCAGCGCCTTCACCACGGCGTCACGCAGCCGCTCGGCGCTGCTGACCCGCAGGCGGGCCCCCTCCCCCGCCTTCGTCTCGTCGAACGTGTCGCCGGCGATGGCGTCGGCCAGCGCCGACACCGTCCGCCGCCGATCCACCTCGGCCTGGGCGCGCTCGGTCTTCAGCTCGTCGAGGATCCGGGCCAGCTCGCCGACCTGACGCTCGTCCAGGTCCAGCTTGTAGGCCAGGAAGCGCAGCGGGCGGCGCACGCCGAACGAGCCGCCCCCGTCGCCGTCACCGAAGTCCGGGCCGCCCCCGCCCTCGTCGCCGCGACCAGGACCATGCCCGTGTCGCCCCCATCCGCCGCGGTGGCCCCCCTCGGGCCCGCAGCGCCACTCGCCATGTGACCTTCGATGCGCGTGCCACCACTCGTGCAGGGCCGAATGCAGTTCTGGATACATCTCGCTTCTCCTTCTGCCGGGGCGTTACGCACCCGGCGGGACATGAACACGTGGGCACCATGCCTCACGCTCGTCGATGAGGATGATCGGCGGGCCCGGGCCGGTCAAGGCGCGCGTGTGTGAAGAAGTTTGGCGCCGCCCGTGCCCTTCCCGTCCAGCGGCGCCTCGCACACGTCGCGCACGCGACACCCGGCGCAGCCCTGCCCCGTCCAGACGGCGTCGAACATCGCCTGCACCTCGTCCAGCAGCAGGTGATCCTCGGTCACCAGCCCCAGCTCGAAGTTGCGCCGGCCGGCGCCCTTCGCGCCCAGGCCGGCCCCGGTCCAGTTCGCGCTTCCCAGGTACAGCTGCGTGCCGTCGATGATCACGGCCTTGAAGTGCACGCGGGGACAGGCGCGTAGCTGCAGGCCGCCGCGATACAGGCGCGGGTGACGATCGAACTCCTCCCGGAATCGCCGCGACGGGGGCGACGCATGCAGGATGCGCAGGTCGACGCGGCGGCGCGCCAGCTCGTCGAAGGCCTTCAGGATCGATCGGTAGGCACGGGCCGACGAGGTGCGCGCCGTTCCCGGGACGGCGCGTCCGTCCTCGACCATCAGCTCTTTCAGGTTCGCGGTGGCGATCCAGACGCTGCGGCTGGCGGCCATCACCGCCTGCACGACGGTCTCGTAGTGCCCGCGGCCCGACACGAACCGCAGGGGCACGGCGCGCCGCGGGCGCGTGAAGTCGAAGTCCACGCCGCCATTTTCGCCCCCGCGGGCGAGGCCGCCAGTTTCCTCGGGCCCGCTACGGCCCGGGCGGGATGCCTGCCACCACGGCGTCGCCCACGTAGGCGACGATGTGCGGGCAGGTCGAGATCGCGGCCGGACCGTTCGAGTAGTCGTTGGTGAGGTCCAGCTTGCTGTGGTTGGCGTCGTGCAGGGACATCTTGAAGTAGAACGGCACCGTCTCATCCAGGGTGGCGGCGGTGGTGATGGCGATGTCGGTGTAGTCCATCGGCGGCGTCGTCAACTTCCCGTTCGTCGGCGTGAACGTCGCCTGGACGCTGCGATAGCCGGTGCCGTCGGGGTTCTTGAACGCCTTGTCGAAGATCTCGAGCATGATCGGCCCGCCCTCGTTCACGTAGTAGTAGCGCAGGCGCAGCTGGCCCAGCGGCAGCGGTTGCGCCGACGCGTTGACCAGCCAGATCTCGGCGTGCATCGCGGTGCTGTCACCGGGCATGTCGTTGCGACACTCGATGGTCACCGATACGCCGCACGTGACACAGCTGCCCCCCGCGCCTCCGACAGCACCGCCTGCGCCGCCGGCAGCACCGCCTGCGCCGCCGGCAGCACCGCCTGCGCCGCCGCCCGCGACCGCGCCGCCAGCCCCCCCGCTGGCCGGAGCCCCCGCCACACCGGAGCTTCCCCCGGCGGATGGTGCGCCGCCAGCGTCCTGCGGCCGCCCGCCCGCACCGCCAGGGGCGCCGGCCCCCGCGCCGCCCGCTGTGCCGCCGCTGCCGCTTCCCCCCGTCCCCATCCCCAGCAGGCCGCCGAAACCGCCGAAGCGCCCGCCCGACCCCGAGCGTCCACCGGCGGCCGCGCCACCACTAGCGGACCCGCCAGCCACGCCCCCCTGGCCGAACTGAACGCCCGCGGTGGGGACGGTGCCGACCATATGGAAGGACTCGGGCCCTTGACAGGCCCCGCCCGCCGCGAACGCGGCTGCGCACAGTCCTCCCAGCGCCGCGATCGGCGCGAGCCTGGTCGTCTTCATCTCTCCCTGCTCCGGACCTTAGCAGAGAGATCAGCGCGTCAAGCGTCGAGCAGTCCCAAATCCATTTCGGCGGCCAGGGGACGCGGTCGGGCGTCGATCGGCTCGAGATCGGGCAGGGCCTTCTTCCCCGCGGCGCTCAGCTCTTCCAGCCGCCGCGCGCCCGGCAGCACGCGCGTCTCGAACGAGCCGACGCCGTGGTTGAACGCGTCGACGGTCCGGCCCAGGGCCGAGCCGACCTTGGCCAGGTGCTCGGCGAACGTGGCCATGCGCTCGTGCAGCTCGCGCCCGGCGCGGCTGATCTCCTCGGCGTTCGCCGCCAGGCGCTCCTGCCGCCAGCCCGCGTGGATGGCCTGCAGGATTCCGATCAGCGTCGTGGGCGTGGCCACCAGCACGCGGTTCGCGAACGCCTCCTCGATCAAGCCCGGGATCTGCTCCAGCGCGGCGGCGTAGAAGCGATCGCCCGGCAGGAACATCACCACCAGCTCGGGCGAGGCGGCGAATTGATTCCAGTAGCTCTTCGCGCCCAGCTTCTGCACGTGCGCGCGCACCTGCGTCGCGTGGTGTTGCAGGTGCTGCTGCTGCTCGGCCTCGGTCTTCGCGTCGTGCGCGCTCAGATACGCGCCCATGGGCGCCTTGGCGTCCACGACGATCGACTTGCCGCCGGGCAGCCGCACCACCACGTCCGGGCGCAGGCGACCGTCCGCCGTATCCAGGGACGCCTGCTCGGCGAAGTCACAATGTTCGACCATCCCTGCGATCTCCAGCACCCGGCGCAGCTGGATCTCGCCCCAGCGCCCGCGCACCGCCGGCGTACGCAGCGCGTTCACCAGGTTCCCTGTCTCGGTGCGCAGCTTGTCCTGGCCCTGCATCAGGAACCCGACCTGCGCTTTCAGCTCGACGTACGCCTCGCCCCGCGAGCGCTCCAGCGCCTGCGCCTGTTGATCGATCTTCTCCAGCGACTGTCGCAGGGGCGTGACCAGCGCGGCGATCGCCTGCTCGCGGGCCGCCAGCTCCGTCGAACCTTCCCGGCGCGCCGCCGCCAGCCTCTCGGAGGCGAGCTGCAGGAACCCCTCGTTGCTGCGTTGCAAGGCCTCGGCAGCCAGGGCCTGGAACGTGGTGCCCAGCTCGCCCTTCGCGTCGTCCAGCAGGCGGCGCTGCTCGGTCAGCCCGCGCTCCAGCTCGTCGGCGCGCGCGGCCATCGCGGCGCGCTCGCCTTCCAGGCGACGCAGCTCGCCCTGCAACGATTCGGCCCGCGCTTGCGAGGCGGCGTGGGCACGACGGACCTCGTCCGCGGTCGCCGCGGCCGCCTGGGCGCGCCCCTCGACCTCCCGCAACGCCCGCTCTGCCTGAACCCGGCTGCGGGCCCCGCCCACCACCCACCCGAGGACGCCCCCCAGGGCGATACCAGCCACGATCCCGGCCAGAACCGCGATTCCATCCATGAATCCGGAGACTATCCACTTGTTCAGTGGAAGGCAAGAAAGTGACCGCAATTTCGCGAACAATGGCCGCCTGGCCTCGCGTGCCCCGGCGGGCGGGGCGGCTCGGGTCCGGCCGGCCGCTCGCGGCTCGTGGCCGGTCGCCCTAGATCGCCTGCGTGTGCAGCCGCTGCTTCACGACGTCGGGCAGGTACTCGCCCCGCTGAAACACCCGGCAGTTGATGAACGACTTCGAACCGTCCCGGCGCTCCAGCCAAAGGTCCACGCGATCAGCCTGCCGCATGGACGAGGCACCCTGCAGGTCGGCGAACAGCCACGTCCGCAGCCCCCTTCCGTCCCGCATGATGATTCCGTTCTCCGTTACCACCACCACACGCCTCTTGATCTCCATGGGGCGCTCGTCGGACGGTGGCGGCATCGCCAGCACCCCGAAGATGCCGGCCGCCAGCAGCAGCAAGGCCACGCACGCCAGGCCGCCATCCGCGAAGGCGCTGCCGATCGCCATCGCGACCAGCACGGCACCCATCAACGCGCGGACCTTGCGCTTCTCGGCGTCCGCGTCGCGCATGAAGAAGGCAACCGCCCCCGGGGGAACGCGGCCCGCGTCGACACTGAGCAGAACCTCGATGTCGGTCATGATGCCAACATCGTCATGCACGATACGGACCTGAAGATGGCTTTCCGGACCGACGCCAAAAATTTCCCGTCATGCGGCGACGGGTGGGGCTGCCACCTTGTCCTACCGGCCCAAGCGCGGCGCGCGCAGCGACCGCCCCTGACGCTTACGGCAGCGTGAAATCGACGAAGTTGCCCGTCATCATCAGCGTCGAGAACAGGGCCCAGCTGAGGTTGTAGTAGCTGTCCGTGCCCTTGTTGGCGGTGGCGGCCACGAACGCGTAAGCGTCCTCGACCAGCTTGGTCTCGCCCGCCGGCATCCCCGAGACACCGGCCGGACCGATGAACGTCGCGTTCACGTTGGTGCTGATGGCCGTGCCCGTGACGCTGTAGCCGTCCATGATGTTCATGACGCCCACGTTGGCGAAGAACTTCGCGATGGTCTGCGAGAAGGTGACGGCGCGCTTCTCGTTGTTCCAGCACGCGTCCAGGGCGATGCGGAAGGGCGTGCGCGCGGCGTCGTACTTGTAGTCGGGGCCGCGGCCCGCGGGCACCGACCAGTCCGGGACCAGGCCCGTCGTGCTGTTCGTCGCCATCTGCAACAGCGAGTACGACTTCTCGAGGATGGTGGTCCAGGTCGAGTCGCCGCTGTACACGGCGAAGGTCCGGTAGTAAGCGGGCGCCAGATACGACGGGTTGACGGCGTTCGCGTACTTGTCGCCGCCCTTGATCGTCCCGTCCGAGGCGAAGTCGTTCTTCGCCATCTTGCTGAGGAAGTCCTTGGCCACCGACGTGTAGCCGCCCCACTGCTTGTCGGCCATCACCAGCGCGAAGCCCATGTCCTCGTCGCCGTCGGTGGCCGAGTTCTGTCCGCCGGAGGCGATGCTGCCGTCCGAGTTGAGATGCCAGTTCATCAGGCCGGTGCTGTCCAGCGACTTCTGCGCGTACTTCCACAGTCCGTCGAAGGTGTCCTTCTCGTTCATGTACACCGCGAACAGCATGCCGTAGCCGATGCCCTCCGAGACCGAGTCGTTCGAGTTCTCGGGCCGCTGGATACGCATGGTGCCGTCTCCGTTGTCGACCAGCAGGCGCGCCTTGTACATCTTCCAGCCGTTCATGGCATCGGCGTCGGTGCAGGCGACGGGATACGTGCAGGCGCTGCTGAAGCGGTTCTGCGGAAACGGAAAGCTGGCGCCCCCCGCGGGCGCCGCCGGGGGACCGGCCTTGCACGCCGAGGTGTTGTTGCCGCTGCTTCCACCCGTAGCGGAGGCGCCCGCCGCGCCGCCCGCGGCCTGGCCGCCCGCCGCACCGCCGCTGCCCACCGCGCCGCCCGAGGCGGTGCTGCCCCCCGAGCCCGTGGCGACCGCGCCGCCGCTGGCCGTCACGCCCCCGCTGCCCACGGCGCCGCCGCTGGCGGTGATTCCACCGCTGCCGGTGACGCCCCCGCTACGGGTGGCGCCACCGCTGGCCGAGACGCCGCCGCTGCCGGTGACCCCGCCGCTGGCCGCGCTGCCGCCGCTGCCGCTGCTGACGGAGCCGCCGGATGACGAACATCCGAGCGCGAACGCGAAGCTGAACACGAACATGGACAGGGCACGGCTGGAACCGGTACGGGGGGGAACATCCAGGGTCATCGCCACCTCGTCGGGGGAAAACGTCGTCGTCGAAGAACGTCCGGGGGAAGAACAGCGTAGCAGCCCGATTCGGGAAACAGCCCGGCAAACGACGGCGGCCAGGACGCTGCTCAGGGCAGCGGCCGGATGATCTGCTTCTCGCGCAGCGCGCCTTCGCCCAGGTGCCATTTCCCGTCGGCGCCCAGCACCTGGTAGTGCGAGAACACC
>Ga0207652_10004925_pt1 | contig 10804 bp, 8 predicted proteins | sample KBSC63BmetaG_FD_184334 | JGI IMG/M metagenome (GOLD analysis project Ga0207652, IMG submission 184334) | Corn rhizosphere microbial communities from Kellogg Biological Station, Michigan, USA - KBS C6-3B metaG (SPAdes) (version 2) | ecosystem: Host-associated > Plants > Roots > Rhizosphere ...
TGGACTTCGGCGCGCTCGACGCCGCTGTCGACAAGCTGAAGGCCAGCGCCAAGGCGTTCGACACCGCGCTCGCCGCCAAGGGCGAGGGCCTGGCCAAGGCGCAGAAGGTGAAGCTGAACGCGGTGATCAAGCCGCTCGACCAGACCCTGCTGCGCCCGGAGGGCCTGCCCGGCCGGCCCTGGTACATGAACATGGTCTATGCGCCCGGCCGCTTCACCGGCTACGGCGCCAAGACCCTGCCCGGCGTGCGCGAGGCCATCGAGGAGCGGCGCTTCGACGACGCGCGCAAGTACGTCGGCGTGACCGCCCAGGCGCTGAGCGACTATGCGGCCAACCTCGACAAGGCCACGGCGATCGTGAACGGCGGCTAGTGGCGGCGGCGGCAAAGGGCGCGCCGGAGGCGGCGCTTGCGGGCGCCGTCGTCGCCTTCGACCTGGACGGCACCCTGGTCGACACCGCCCGCGACCTGATCGGCGCGCTGAACTGGCTGCTGGCGCAGGAAGGGCTCGCCCCCTTGCCCCTGGCGGAAGCCCGCCCGTTCATCGGCCGCGGCGCGCGGTGGATGCTGGAGCGCGGGTTCCAGGCGGCCGGCGCGCCCTTGCCGGCCGAACGGGTGCAGCCGCTGTTCGACCGCTTCCTCGTCCGCTACCAGGCGCACATCGCCGACGAGAGCCTCCCGTTCCCCGGCTGCGTCGCGGCGCTGGAAGCGCTCAAGGGCCGCGGCGCGAAGCTCTGCGTCTGCACCAACAAGCTCACCGGGCTTTCGACTTGCCTGCTGGACGCGCTCGACCTGTCGTGGCTGTTCGACGCCGTCGTGGGCGCCGACTCCACGCCCGCCGTGAAGCCCGACCCGCGGCATATCGAAGCCGCGGTGGCGGCGTGCGGCGGCGCGCTGGCGCGGACGCTGATGGTCGGCGACGCCGCGACCGACGCCGGCGCAGCGCGCGCGGCAGGCGTGCCGCTGATCCTGGTCAGCTTCGGCTACAGCGAGATCGCCGCCGCCGACCTCGCGCCGGACGTGCTGATCGACCACTTCGACGCCTTGCCGGACGCCGCCCAGCGCCTGCTCGGCGCTTGCGAGGCGTAAGGCCTCGGGCTATACGCCCCATCCTTCGCGAACAGCGCCAGGCGTTCGCGCGAGAGGATGCGTAGCTCAGCGGGAGAGCACCTCGTTCACACCGAGGGGGTCACAGGTTCAATCCCTGTCGCATCCACCACTTTTCTCTAAGCCTTTCAGACGCTTACGGTTTCTCCCCATCGGGGAGCAGCCTGAGCCTGTTTGCTGCACCAACGTGGTTCACAATCGTCCCTCCAACGAGGGGTCAACACGTTGTGACGGAAGGGATTTTCGCCCCTCGGACTGCTGCACCAGTGTGGTTCACAAACCGTCCAAAACGGCCTCTTCACCGTCGTCACGGTCCCGGCAGGATTCGGGGCGCCGACACTCCGGCCTGATGATCAGGGGAAGGGTCTTCTAGGGTGAACTCAACCCCCTCGAAGTGTCGCCAGCGATCTATTTTCAACCGCAGTATACGCAAGGCTTCCCCCTACCTGTTTTGGTCGTCCGCCATCACGCGCGTCGCTGGAAAGGCACGACGTTGCCCGCGACATCGACCTCGGGGGCGCTCTCCTCGGCCAAGCGACGCAGCGGCGCCAACACCAACTGGTCCCACAGGGTGTTGGTGATCTCTTCGAGCGTGTCCTTGGCTTCAGTCTCGTTCTCGAACCATGCCTCAAGGTCATCGGCGACACGCCCCTTGAAGCCGGGACCGCGACCCCACTTCAGGAGCCGTGCGGCAGCGCGAGGAGAATTCGCGCCAGTGCAGTCCAGGCTGGCGGGCCATGAAAGGCGAGATAGTTGGCGACTTGGGCCACCACGATGAGGCTCGGGACTCCGATCAGGTAAGCTGCGCTCAGACGGCGTCGGCGCAGGGCGTCCTCCGTCATGGCGAGCAACATCAAGCCGAGATAGATTACGAAAACCCATGGCCCATGGCCCAGCCACGGCACGCGCACCATGGCGGCGGGCGTCAGGCCGCAGGCCGCCAGCATCATCATCGGCCGGTGGATGTCCGCTCGCTTCCGCCACAGCGCCGCCACGGCGAACGGCGCCGCGAAGCCGAGGAAGCTTTCGAGCGGGATGGCCAGGAACGGAATGCGGCTAGGATCGCCAGGATGGAGGGCGATGTCCTGGCGGCGCATCACAAAGACGACGATGAGGCTGACGAGCGCCACCAGAGCGCCTAGACCAAGGCCCCAGACACCGATCCGGCGGTGAGTCCGAAGATCGCTCCGGCGTATCAACCCGGCCTGGACGATCATCAACGCCAACCAGGACAAGCAGAGCAGAAGGTGCAGATAAAGGATGGGATTGGCCGGTCGAGAAGGCCGGATCAGCGCCTTGTCCACGCTGTGGCTGAAGCCAAACACCACGATCGCGGCGATGGCCACCATGAACCACTGCCCAAACCCACGCCGCCCGCGAGGCGCCACGGCTGCTGCGGCCGATACCATGATGTGTCCCCAAGCCTTGCGCTATGGCAAAGCTTGAAGGTGCAAAGTCAATCCCGCTTGGCGCTAGGACATCCGCACGCGTCCGCTTCCCATCGAGCCTGTGTGTAAACGCGCTGCGGGGATGGTCGTTGATTGGACGAGCCTAGGCAGTCTCGCGCGCCGTCGGGAGGCCCCGAACCCGGCGCGAGAGGACGAGCTTCCTCCTCAGGCCCGCATCGCCGCCATGAGCGGCTGGACGCCGAGGATCGCGATCACCCGCTTCAGATTGTAGGCCAGGACGTGGAGGCTCATCTCGGTTCGGACGTTCTCGAGCCGCTTCATCCGGAAGTGCGTCGCGCCCATCCAGGCCTTCAGCGTGCCGAAGGTGTGCTCGACGGTGGCCCGTCGGACCCGCATCGCCTTGGGCGCACGATCCAGCCTGGCCTGCATGGCCTCGATCACCGCCTCATGCTCCGAGCGGGTGACGCGCCGCTCCTTGGCCGGCGTGCACTGGGCCTTCAGCGGGCAAGCCCTGCAGCTCGACAGGTTCCAGTAGCGATGCAGGGTCTGGCCTTTCTCGATGGTCGTCATGCGGCGCGCAAGCAGCTCGCCGGCCGGGCAGCGGTAGACGTCCTGGTCAGGGATGTAGACGAAGTCCTGCTTGCCGAAGCGGCCGTCGGCCTTGGCGCCTGAGGTGAGCGGCCTGGGCACGTAGGGGACGACGCCCACGCCCTCACAGGCGAGCACCTCCTCGCCCGAGAAGTAGCCGCGGTCGGCCAGCACATCGAGGCTGTCAACGCCCATCTCCGCCCTGGCCAGCGCGCCCATGCTGGCGAGCTGTTCGCGGTCATGGCCGACGTTGGTCACCTCGTGGGCGACGATCAGATGGTGCTTGGCGTCGACCGCCGCCTGGACGTTGTAACCCACCACGCCCGTCCCCTTGCCGTTCGTCGCCATGGCGCGCGCGTCCGGGTCGGTGAGCGATATCTGCTGGTCCGGCGCGGCATGCACCTGGACCTCAAGCGCCTGGAAGTCCTTCATCTGCTCGCGCAAGGCGGCGATCTTCTCCTTCAACCGCACCGCCTTCGTCTCAGCGATCTCACCGTCGTGCCGGTCGGCCGTCTCCAGCGCGGCCATGTACCGCGCGATGCTGGCCTCCACCTGCTCCATCCGTCGCTGGATCGAGGCGCGTGTGAAGTTTTTGTCGCGGGTGTTCACCGCCTTGAACTTGCTGCCGTCGATCGCCGCCACCGCGTGGGTGAAGAGCTCCAGCCGGCGGCACAGCGCGACGAACTGTCGGCAGGCCGCACGGATCGCCAGGCCGTTGTCTCTGCGGAAGTCGGCGAGGGTCTTGAAGTCCGGCGCCAGCCGGCCCGTCAGCCACATCATCTCGACGTTGCGCTGCGCCTCGCGCTCCAGCTTCCGGCTGGAGGCGACCTGGTGGATGTAGCCGTAGACGTAGATCTTCAAGAGCAGGCCCGGATGGTAGCTCGGCCGCCCCGTCGCCTCCGGCGTGACGCCTTCGAAGCCCAGGCCCTTCAGGTCCAGCTCGTCGACAAAGACGTCGATCACCCGGACCGGGTTCTCCTCGGATACGTAATCCTCAAGATATTCCGGGAGCAGCGTGCCTTGACGCCGGTCCGCACCCTCGACGAAGCGCTTCATCGCGACCCCCGAAGCCATTGCTCAGGAATCTAGGCTGCTTCGCTGTTTTCACACAGGCTCCACCCCTGGCTGACCTCCGCAATGTCCGCTTGCCGAGGACGCGCGGGCGCCGAGGCCCACGCGCTAGACCGCGCTAGACTGAGACGTCCAGGCGAAGCCCCTGTGTGGTCGACGGCGTCGCGCCCTGAGCGAGCGGGCTCGCCGTGCCTGCCAAGGCGCCGCCGAAGGTGACGGCGGGCGCACGGCCCGGCTGGTTGGCGGATTTCGCGTCGGCCTTGTCGACCCCGAACGGCCCGTCCTTCGGGTGCGCCGGATCGATGTGCTTCTTGGCGTAGTCGGCGTCCGTGCAGTTCTTGCACGCGTAGCCGTTGACCATCACCGGGCTCGGATAGTTGACGCCGATCGTCATGCTTCGCCGCTCGCGGACCCCGACGCGGCCCAGGAGCATATTCGAGCAAGGGTACGAATTGGTTACGGCGCCGCTTGCCCGGCTTCGCCTATGACAGCGCTGTCTGGCGTTTCGCCGCAAAGCGCGGCAGCTTGCGCCGCCTAAGGTTCGGGGGCCGCGCGCCATGATCATCCGGGACATCGACACGGACGCCGCCGCGGCGCACGAGATGTTCCAGTCCTTCGACGGCATGGAGGGCCTGCCGGTTTCCGCCGCGCCGGCCCGCGCGAGGCTGAACGCCGAGGCCTTCGTCCGCTCGATCTATCCCGGCCTGCTGGTGGCGGTGACCATCGCGCTGGCCGCCGACTGGCTCGCCTCGCACTACAAGGCGCCGGTGATGCTGTTCGCGCTGCTGTTCGGCATGACCTTCCATTTCCTGCATGAGGAAGGCCGCTGCATCCCCGGCATCGAGTTCGCGTCCAAGGCCGTGCTTAGGACCGGCGTCGCCTTGCTGGGGGCGCGGATCACGGTCGAGCAGATCGTCGCGCTGGGGCCGGTTCCCGTGGCCATGGTGGTGGCGGGGGTGGCCTCGACCCTGCTCGTCGGGCTGGGACTGGCCAGGCTGCTCGGCCTCAGCCGCGCCTTCGGGGTGCTGTCGGGGGGATCGGTGGGCATCTGCGGCGCCTCGGCCGCGCTCGCCATCGCCTCGGTGCTGCCGAAGACCAAGGAGAGCGAGCGCGACGTTATCCTGGCCGTGGTGGTGGTCACCACGCTGTCGACCATCGCCATGATCCTCTATCCGATGCTGGTCACCGCGATCGGCCTGGACCATGAGCGCGCCGGCCTTTTCCTGGGCGGCACCATCCACGACGTCGCCCAGGTGGTGGGCGCAGGCTACATGATCAGCCAGAAGACCGGCGACGTGGCGACCTATGTGAAGCTGCTGCGGGTCGCCATGCTGTTGCCGGTGGTCACCGTCATTGCGCTCGTCCTGTCGCGCGGCCGCGGCGGGCGCTCCGGCGCCAAGGTGCCGATCCCGCTGTTCCTGTTCGGCTTTGCGGGCCTCGTCGCCCTGAACAGCGTGGGATACCTGCCCAAGCTGGCGGTCGACGGCGCGAACGAGATCTCACGGTGGTGCCTGGTCGTCGCGATCGCCGCGCTCGGCATGAAGACCTCGTTCAAGGCCCTGATCGCCGCGGGCTGGCGCCCGGTTGCGGTGATGGGGCTGGAAACCGCCTGGATCGCGGGCCTCGTCCTGGCCGTGGTCGAACTGGCCACCTGACGGATAAATTTCCTCCAAGGAAGCCTTCGGAAAGCATTTCTTGGTAGGCCATTTCGCGAAAGGCGGGGTGGCAGGTGCGGGGCATGCGTTTCCGATCCATCGGCACGACCTTGCTGGCGGGCCTGATCGCCAGCATGACCGTTCTGCTGCTCGTCGATGCGTTCGTGACCTACTCCGCCTATCGCGGGCAGGACGAGAAGCATCGCATCGCCGACCTGGCGCTCTATGTGCAGGAACGCACCCGCACCGAGGAGGACCTCTTCCAAGGCCTGCGCGCCAAGCAGGCCGCGGCCACCGACGCGCTGCGCCGGCGGCTGGCGGTGACGCGCACCGGCCCGCAGGTCGAGCGCCAGTTCGACGCCTGGTTCCCTGCGAAGGGCGACGGGACCCGGCGCAGCCGCGACAGCCTGTTCGACGGCGAGCAGACCGCCAACGGCGACGCGATCTACGGCATAGGCGCCTACCTGGGCCACGCCGACGACGTCTCGCCGGAAGACAAGCGGCTGCTCACCGCCGCCACCCTGGTGGTGAACCGCGTCGGGGAAGCCGACCTCGCCAAGTTCGAGAACTTCTTCTTCCTGACGCCCAAGGACCGGCTGATCCTGTTCGCGCCCAACCGCGACGAGCGGCTGGCCTATTTCCGCAAGCTGGCCCCTGGCGACATCGACTTCGACCATACCGACCAGGGCCGCTATCCCCTGCCGCAGAACGATCCTGGCGCGCGGATGCGCTGCACACCGCTCTCGCCCCTGTTGCAGGACAAGACCCGCAAGACCCTGATCTCCGGTTGCGTCAGCCCCGTCTACATAGACGGCCGCTACGTGGGCGCGTGGGGCACGACGATCATGGCCGGCTCCTACCTGAGCCACGTGCTGCACAACACCCCGGCGGGCGCGACCAGCCTGATCGCCTCCGACAAGGGCGAGCTCGTCGCCTTCCCGGGCTTCAACAAGCCCGACGCGCTCAACCCCAAGGCCGTGGCGACGCTGGAGCGGACCTATGGCCTGGCCCCGCTAGTCGCGCGCATCCAGGCGCAGGGCAAGGCCACCGGCGTTATCGAGAGCCCCGACGGCAAGATGCTGGTCGCCTACGGCCACCTGGAGGGCCCCTCCTGGATCCTGCTGGTCGCCTTCCCCAAGGCCAAGGCCCAGGCGGTCGCCTCGCCCGAGCTCCTGTCCAACCTGGCCGGCAAGTTCCTGATCGTCGCGATCGGCGCGGCGCTCCTGTTCGGCATGGTGCGCCGCCTGGTGATCTCGCCCCTGCGCACCCTGGGCGACGCCAAGGCGGCCGGGGCCGGCGCGCTGGCGAAGCGGCCGGACGAGATCGGCCAACTGGCCCGCAAGCTGCGCGACGAGCGCCTGCGCGGCGACCAGATCCTGAGCGAGCTGGAGGATCGCGTGCGGTCGCGCACCGCCGAGCTGGAGCGCGCCAACGCCGCCAAGACCGACTTCCTGGCCAACATGAGCCATGAGCTGCGCACGCCGCTGAACGGGGTCATCGCGCTTTCCGAGGTGCTCGCCAAGGAGCAGACGACCGAGCGCGGCCAGCAGATGGCCGAGCTGGTGCGTTCGTCCGGGCGGCTGCTGGAACAGGTGCTGACCGACATCCTCGACATCTCGCGCATCGAGGCCGGCCAGCTGCCGATCAATCCCGCGCCGTTCGACCTGGCCGACTGCGTCGCCACCATCGCGGCCCTGCACCGCGCCAGCGCCGAGAAGAAGGGCCTGGCCTTCGAGGTCGAGATCGACGAGGGCGCGCTGGGCTGGTGCATGGGCGACGACGTGCGGGTCACCCAGATCCTCTCGAACCTGCTCTCCAACGCCGTGAAGTTCACCACCGAAGGCAAGGTCTCGATGCGGGTGGGCCGCGACGGCGATCGGGTGACCTTCACGGTGAGCGACACCGGCGTCGGCTTCTCCCCCGAGTTCCAGGCCAAGCTGTTCAGCCGCTTCGAGCAGGCCGACGGCTCGATCACGCGACGGTTCGGCGGCTCGGGCCTGGGCCTGGCGATCTCCGGCTCGCTGGCCGAGATGATGGGCGGCGAGATTTCCGCCACCTCGCAGCCCGGCGAGGGCTCGGTCTTCCGGGTGGACCTGCCGCTGGCGCCGACCACGGCGGAAGCCCAGGCCAGCGCCGCCAACGAGGACGAACAGCCCGACGTCTCGTCCATGCGGGTGCTGGTGGCCGAAGACCATCCAACCAACCGCACGGTGATCTCGCTGATCCTGGAGCCGTTCGGCGTCGACCTGACCTTGGTGGAGGATGGGCGCAAGGCCGTGGAAGCCGCGGAGCGCGGCGACTACGACCTGATCCTGATGGACCTGCAGATGCCGGTGCTCGACGGGCTGGGCGCCGCGCGGGAGATACGGTCGCTGGAGGCGGTCCGCGGCCGCCGCCACACCCCGATCGTGGCGCTCTCCGCCGACGCCCTGCCCGAGCACATCGCCGACGCCAGGGCCGCGGGCATGGACGGCCACCTGGCCAAGCCGCTGCGCCCCGACGACCTGATCGCCCTGCTGGCGCGGACGGTGGAGGAGAGGGCGGAGAAGGCGGCTTAGCGCCCTCTCCCACTCTCGCTGCGCTCGGGCGAGAAGAGGGCCCTACCGCGTCCCGTACATCCGGTCGCCGGCGTCGCCGAGGCCCGGCAGGATGTAGCCGTGCTCATTGAGCCGCTCGTCCACCGCGGCGGTCCAGACCCGCACGCCGGGGTGGTGGCCCTGGAACTTCGAGATCCCTTCCGGCGAGGCCAGCAGGCAGGCCATGCGGATGCTGCGCGCGCCGGCCTCCTTCAGCCGGTCGACCGCCGCGATCGCGGTGTTGCCGGTGGCCAGCATGGGGTCGATCACCACCACCGTGCGGTCCGCCAGGTCGGCCGGCGCCTTGAAATAGTATTCCACGCAATCCAGCGTCGCCGGGTCGCGGTAGAGGCCGATGTGCGCCACGCGCGCCGCCGGGACCAGCTCCAGCATCCCATCCAGCATGCCCATGCCGGAGCGCAGGATCGGGGCGAAGACCAGCTTCTTGCCGGCGAGCTGCGGCGCCGACATCGCCTGAAGCGGCGTCTCGATCTCGACGGTCTCCAGCGGCAGGTCGCGGGTGACTTCGTAGCAGATCAGCCCGCCGATCTCCTTGAGCAGCTGGCGGAAGCTCTTGATCGAGGTGTCCTTCTTCCGCATCAGCGTCAGCTTGTGCTGCACCAGCGGGTGGTCGACGATGGTGACGCCCTTCATGGCTCCCCTCAAAAGACAGTGCCGTCGCTGACGACGGCGATCGGCGGCCCGCCGTCGGCGCGCAGGCTCTTGGCGATGCGCCGCCCGGCCGCCCAGGTGCCGCCCTCCAGCACGCGGGCCAGCGGGAAGGCCTCGGCCGAGACGCCCAGACGCTCGCGCACCATAGGCGCGATCCTGTCGAGCAGCGCCACCGTCAGCGAACGCCAGCCCACGACGAGCGGCCCGCCCACCGGATGCGCCCGCCCCGCGTCGGCGGGATCCTTCAGCGCCAGGACACCGGTGTCCACGAAGAGGCCGCCGTTGCGGTATTCGGCGAGGCCCGTCAGCCCGTCGACATCGACCACCTTCACGCCCGCGGCTTCCAGCGGCTCGATCAGCGAATAGGACAGCCATTGCGAAAGCTTGTGGATTGGGACGAGGCCGTCGGTCGGGTCGTCGCGCCGGATGGCCGGGTGGCGCCAGCAGTCGCCCAGCGGCACGCCCCCCAGGCTGAGCCGGCCCGGCCAGATCGGGCCGAGTGCGTCGAGCAGCACGGCGAGAATTGTCGGTGCGGGCAGCTTTCCGCCGACCGCACGGGCCGCCATCCGGTCGAACAGCGCGCCGGGCCGGCCCACGGCCTCGCCCAGCCGCCTCAGCAGCGCCGCGCGCCCCTCCAGGCCGACCAGCGGATTGTGGTCGGTGACCTGGAACGCATTGGCGAGCATCGCCGCGTCGATCTTCGCCAAGCCGTCGGCGCGCAAAGGATCGGCGGGATCGGCCGACATCACGCCGGCTTCGAACATGCGTAGCGAAGCCACGCCCAGCCCCTCGGAACGCCCGAGCACCGCGCCGGTAGGCGTGTCACGGTAGCGCCAGGCCGGCCCCGCGCCGGCGTCCAGCAGCACGGAGGTGATGGCCAGGTCGAAGGCGGCGCGCGCCTGGTCCTGCGGGTCGCGCCAGGGCTTTTCCAGCTCCGCCCAAAGGTCGCGGCCGCCGACGGCGAAGTGGCGCCAGCGGGCGTGAAACGGCACGTTCAGGTCAGGGTAGGCTTCGCGCACGACCTGCGCGGTCAGGTCGGCGGCGGCCTCCAGCTTCGCCAGGTCCGCCCGCCATTCGGCGACCTCCCCGGCGAGCGCGGCGGCCAGCATCTCCTGGGCGCGCTCGCGCACCGCGGCCGCCGACAGCAGGCTGCGGGCCGCCGCCGCATCCCGCGCATCCTCAGCGTCAGGCCCCGCGCCCGTTCCGCCGGCCCCGGTCACGCCGCGCCTTGCAAAACATTTGGCTTATCGAGGGTTTTTGGCGGCCGGCGTTCCAACGACATGGCTGGCGACTAACCCCGAATTCCGCGACGAGCAAGGCGGCGGCGCCGAGAGCGTTTCCAATCCGGCGCCAATCCTCTGCCGAATGCCCGCTTTATCGCTCGATCCCGAAGCTTATCTTGGCTTGCGAAAGGGCGCCCTCGGCAGACCGAGCGTGGCGCCAGGAGGAACATCATGATCGACAAGCGTCCCTTTGCGGGCCTCGGCGGTGCCGACCACGGCTGGCTGAAAGCCAAGCACCATTTCTCGTTCGCCAACTACTACGACCCCAAGCGCATGGGCTGGGGATCCTTGCGCGTCTGGAACGACGACGAGATCGCCCCGCAATCCGGCTTCCCGCCGCATCCGCACGCCGACATGGAGATCATCACCTATGTCCGCGAGGGCGCGATCACCCACAAGGACAGCCTGGGCAACGAAGGCCGCACGGGCGCCGGCGACGTGCAGG
>Ga0207652_10004928_pt1 | contig 10802 bp, 7 predicted proteins | sample KBSC63BmetaG_FD_184334 | JGI IMG/M metagenome (GOLD analysis project Ga0207652, IMG submission 184334) | Corn rhizosphere microbial communities from Kellogg Biological Station, Michigan, USA - KBS C6-3B metaG (SPAdes) (version 2) | ecosystem: Host-associated > Plants > Roots > Rhizosphere ...
TAGGAAACCGTGTTCGGCTGAGCGCTGTCTCTTTTTGGGTTGGTATGTTCGTTTAGGCATACTTTATACCTTACCATAGGAGTAAGCCAAAGAGAAACTCTCAATGTTCAAGCTTCAATGGTCAATGAATGTACAAAGCGTCAATGTATTAATGCATTGAGGTATTGTCCCATTGAGTATTCATTGATGTGTGAGCATTGTTTATTGAGCATTAAATTTGGGCGTGAAATTTGCAACAAAAAGCCACAAGTTTGCCATGGGTTTTCCACGATTGTCCAGGGTTTTTCCACAAATTAACAGATTAGTTGTCAGGCTGTGTATAAAATTGATCTTGAGCCGCTTTAATTGGTTTTGGATGTGGTGATTTTTGCTAAAGCTGTGGAAAAACATCGAATTTCGCGCTATAGTTTTTAGTACAAAAGTAGTTTTGCACAGGCAAGGAGTAGAGTCTTGTGTAAGCTTTATCAAACTCACGAGAGAGGGTAGTTTCACGCATGCAAGAAGACACGCTTTGGCAGGCCGTTCTGGGAGAAATAGAACTGAGCGTTTCTAGGGGTAATTTTGTTACTTGGTTTAAAAACACCCAGTTAATTAGGCAAAAAGACGGGGTGCTGACAATCGGCGTACCTAATATTTTTGTTAAAAACCAGCTGGAGCGTAAGTTTAACGACCTTGTAGTTGAGGTGCTGCAGAAAAACGGTATTAGCCCTGCCCGTGTCGAATATAAAATCCACACCGGTATATTGCCCAAGGAAAAAACTGAGGATAAAATTTTGGACAACCCCGATAATGCTTCTTCCCAGCAATCCACGCGGCTGCGTTCGAGTATTTCTAAATCTAGCCACAGTTACCGCCAGGGTTTAAACGAGCGCTACACTTTTGATAATTTTGTGGTTGGCGCCGGCAATGAACTCGCCCACGCAGCCTGCCAGGCAATTGCGCTTAACCCCGGAACAAAATACAATCCGCTGTTTATATACGGCGGCGTAGGGATTGGCAAAACCCACTTAATACAAGCTGTGGGCAATACCATTCTTAATACAAAGCCCGGTTCTAAAATTGTTTACGCCTCTACCGAGCAGTTTGTGCAGGAATTTGTAGATGCGCTGCGATTTAGAAAAAACACGTCTGATTTTGCCGACTTTTACCGCAGCGCCGATGTATTAATAGTAGACGATGTGCAGTTTTTGGCTGGCAAAGAGCGTGTGCAAGAGGAGTTTTTCCATACATTTAATGCCCTGCACCAAGCGAACAAGCAAATAATAATGAGCTCTGACAAGCCACCAAAAGACATACCAACACTGGAAGAGCGCTTGAGGTCTCGTTTTGCTTGGGGTATGACAATAGATATGCAAACTCCCGACTTCGAAACGCGCTGCGCGATTTTGCAAACTAAAGCCAGTTCCGCCGGCGTCGAACTTTCGCAGCCTATTGTAGAAATTTTAGCTAGCCGCGTGCAAAGCAACATCCGCGAACTCGAAGGCACCCTAAACCAGCTTTTAGCCTTTTGCGATATGCGCGGCACCGAACCGACAATCCAAATAGTAACAGCCATGTTTGAAGGCTCACGCAACCGTCCAAAGCACATAAACGCGCGGCAAATTATTGAGCGCACCGCTAAGCACTTTCATATTTCTATGGAAGACATTTTGGGCCCAAAGCGCGATAAGGACATTGTGGTTCCCCGCCAAGTTGCAATGTACATGCTTAGATCTGAACTTCACTTAAGTTTCCCTAAGATTGCCCATGAACTGGGGCGAAAAGACCACACAACCGCTATCCACTCGGTTGAGAAAATTGAGAAAGAAATGTCTTTTGAAAGCCAAATAAAGCAACATGTAGTTGAGCTAAAGGAAAGATTGTATGCTTAAATTATGTGTACAAACTGTGGTTTATGTTGGGGAAATTTTGGGAAAAAGTGCTTATTTTTGCGCATTATCCACTCACGCAAAAGCGCTCAATAATGTATACATAAATTTGTGCGCTTATTTTGCACAAGTTGTGTGCAGTTTTGAACAACTTTTGCGCATAAAATCCTACACTTTATCCCACCTTATTTTTAAGCGGTTTTACCCACTTTCCACAGGACCTATTAATACTACTAACTATATAAAGGAATAATAATGAAGCTACAAGTCACACAAGAAAACCTCGCCAAAGCCCTAAACACAGTCGCACGTGTAGCTAACACACGCGGCACACTTCCTATTCTCTCTAATGTCTTATTAAAAACTTCTAACAACCGTTTAAGTATTGCCGCAACCAACCTAGATATAGCCATAACGCACTTTATTGGCTCAAAAATTGAGCAGGAAGGCGCCATAACCGTTCCCGCTAGGCTTATGCAGGATTTTATAAGCAACTTACCAGATAGCGTTTTAAAACTTAAACTAGACGCTAATAAGCTGCACATAAGCACAGACCAATATAATTCTACAATTAATGGAATATCCGCCGAGGACTTCCCTGTTGTACCGGCGATTTCCGGCGGAGCGTCGGCAACACTATCTGCAGTTGAATTTAAAAAAGCACTTTCCAAGGTAGTATTAGCGGCCAGCTCGGATGATGCCAGGCCGGTTTTAACCGGTGTTTATTTCCACACTGATGCTGGAGAAATTGTTGTGGCCGCGACGGACAGCTACCGCTTAGCAGAAAATAAGCTCGGTAAAAATAAAGACGAAGTTAACTTCCTAGTTCCAGCAACAGCTGCCAACGACCTACTGCGCATAATTGGCGATTCTGACAAAGAAGTGGTGATTACACACGACGACCAACAGGTACAGTTCCAGGTCGGCGATATTACGCTTGTCGCACGTTTAATAGAAGGAAATTATCCGGATTACCGCAAATTAATCCCTACTAAATTTGCCACCACTGCCAAAATCTCTAAGAGTGATTTTATAAATATCACCAAAGTATCAAGTTTGTTTGCTAGAGAGAGCGCTGGAAGTATAACCATTAAGGTTGATGAGGAAGAAAAGCAAGTAAGCATTAACGCCGTCGCCTCGCAGTTGGGGGAAAATACTGCCAAGGCCAATGCCGAAATTAGCGGATCCGGCGAAGTTACACTAAACTCACGCTATCTTATCGATGCCCTAAATGCTTTTTCTGCTGAAGAAATAGAATTTTGCTTTAATGGCAAACTAGAGCCTTGTATTTTAAGATCCGTCAGCGAGCCAAATTATCTTCACTTGATTATGCCTTTGCGCAGTTAATAAAGTAGAATAAGGAACCCCTTCGCGGTTCCTTATCACGCCGTGAAAATGAAATACATTTTCTCGGGTTATTCTCCGGAGAAATTAGAAACTAAAATGTATAAACTACTATAATCTGTAAAGATGGCTATTAGCTCTGTTAGACTGCAAAACTTCCGCTCGTATTCTGATGAATCTTTTGAATTTGAGCCAGGGGTAAATATTATTGTAGGGCCTAACGCCAGCGGCAAAACCAATCTGTTAGAAGCCGTATTGGTGCTTGCGCGCGGAAATTCTTATAGGGTCAAGGATGCAGAACTGGTGCAATTTAATAAGCCCTGGGCCCGGTTGGATAGCTTTTTTGAAAAGCAAAAACGCGTAGTAAAAATCGAAGAAAAAAACGCTAAGCCAGAAAAAACTTACGAGCTGGATGACAAAATTTATAAGCGCTTAAGTTTGGATAAAACCACACCGGCAGTTTATTTTGAGCCTAATCATTTGCAGTTCATAACGCGCGGGCCGGACCAGCGCCGCGACTTTATTGATGATCTTTTAGAACGCAGCCAGCCCGGATTTAAAACTTTATCGGCAAATTACCGGCGCGTTTTAGCTCAGCGTAATTCCCTGCTCAAGCACGACGTCCACTTTGCCAAATCGCAGCTTTTTGCATGGAATGTGCGACTCTCTGAGCTCGGGACAAAAATAGCCGAATCACGTGCAGGTTTAATTGCCGAAATAAATAAAGATATAAGCAAATCGTATAGTAAAATTTCGCGCAAAAAAAGCAAAGTAGAAGTGTTCTACGACAGCCAATTTCCTATTGAGCACTACGCTTCTAAATTACTTAATAAGCTTGAAAGCAACACCCAAGTAGATTTGGAACGCGGCTTTACGGCGTACGGGCCGCACCGCGACGACATTAGTTTTTACCTTAACGAGCAGCCAATGGGACAAACAGCCTCCAGGGGTGAAACCAGGAGCCTGGTTTTGGCGCTAAAAATATACGAGCTGGAGTTAATAGAAAAAACCCGCGGCCAAAAACCAATTTTTTTGCTTGACGACGTCTTTTCAGAGCTCGACGGCGCCCGCCGCCACTCCCTAGTAGATTATTTGAAAAATCACCAGACAATAATCACCACAACTGATGCCGACGCCATAATCGAACACTTTACTGACGCCAACAAAATTATTCCCCTAATTTAATTTCTCTATTGACAAACATAAGCATAAATGGTAAAATGTAAGCGTAAATCATTAAGGATTTAGTTATATATGAATCGTAACGAAGCAAGAAATTTTATAAGACGACACCTATCCGAGGCTGCCATCCTTACTTTGGGCAGTGGTGTACTTACTGCTTGTAGTGGTGATAAAGTAGAAAATACCTCTACCCAAACCGCTAATGAGGGCGTTGGTAATACGCCGGCTGCTGTAAGCAGCGGCCACAATAACCACCCCACCACACAGCCTGCTGAAACCGCTACCGCTGTGCCTGAACATACTCCCGCACCTAATGTTGCTGACTTTAAATGTTCACCAAATATGCAGCCGTTTGAATTCATAACCGGTGTTTATAAAGATGGTGAGACTGTAGAACAAGCAATTGAATATGGCTTAGACCATGGCAACCAGCAAGAATGGGCCGCAAAGGGCTTAACTAGAAATGCTATCGAACAAGCAGTTCTTTCTAAGGAAGCGCCAATATACGCTGGCGACCTAACTCAAAACATCACTACTAAAAGTGGCACTAGCTTTATGGTTGGCGGTAAAAAAGTAACTCTGGGCTCCAGGGTTGATGTTGCGGATCACGGCGTTGAAGTTATTATCGACTGTTAAGCCTTAAAGGTTATTGATCTTAAATTGTAATTTGCTAAGGTCGAAACCGTCTTGGCTGAGCTCGCTTTGGGCGGCTTGTAGTGCTCCTTGGGGAGATGCTGGATCTTCCACATCTTCAAAAGGCTGCACCAAAATAATTGGCTGGGTAAAGTTTACATAGTTTATTGCATAGTTATCTGTAGATTTAGGTAAGAATATATCTAGCTGGTAAATAAAATCAGGGCTTTTTTGTCCACGTAAGCTGATGCGTTCGATCTCACCTCCCTCGTCTTTTTGTATCGCCAGGTAGACATATTGCTGGCCTGCGTCACTTATAACAGCGGAAATATTATCACCCGGAGTCAGGTTGCTAAACACCACCGATTCACCCTTTTCTAGGTCGTAGGACCATAAAACGTTAGATACGCCGTAAAGCAGTGTGTTGTTACTGAGCCAATAAGGGCTATTTACGTTGGAGCTGGGTAAAACAGCTATTTCGTTTAAAGAAGTATCAACTATTTCACTTCCTCCGTCATAGTCGCCTAAGAGCAGCTTTTTGCCATCGGGCGACCAACTGGCAAACCCAACCTCGAAATCAGCAGTTTTTTTAAGCAGCTTGCCAGTGCTATTAATTATCGCCACCGAGGTCTTTTGCTCATTGCCATACCGAGGCTTACTTATTACGGCAACCTTATCAGTGGATGCAACTAATAAGGTAGGGATATCACCTAAGCTGTAGATTTTTTTATAATTTGTGCCCACACCGCCAGAATATAAATTTTTTCCAAAAGACAGATACGTTTGCCCGCCTTGTGTAACGGTGTAATTTACTGGCTTGGAGTCGCTGTATGGTTCCGGGGCAGCCAAAGGGGAGACAGAGCCATTATTAATTGTATAGAGCTGATTGTTTTGATCTTGGCCTAAGCCAAGTCCTGGGTTAGCCCACTGCACTGATTGCAGGGTTTGCCCAGCAATGACATCTAAGCTATTCTGAGCATCTATTTTATTAAGCTTTTGGCTTGCACCATCTAAGTAAATAAGCTGCGACGAGTCTGCCGCAAGGCTGCCTGCGCTCACCCCTGCTACAGGTTCCGCGCTGCTAACTTGCGGAGGGTTAAAACTATACTTAAGCGTTTGTCGTCCTTTTAGTTTGACGGTTTTGTTTACGGATAAGACTTTTCCGTGCACGCTAATAACATATTCACCTGCCGGCAGCTTGGCGCTTATACTACCCTGGCCTTCCTTTAAGGGCGCGCCATTCTTATTAGATCCCTTTTCATCTGGGGTAAAGCTGATTGAAATATAATTATTACCGTCGCTACTTGAAGTGATAATAATCGTGCCGGTATGCAAATACTGCCAAAGGTAAATTAAGAATATTAATCCAAATACTGCAGCGGCCAAAGAGATTATTAACTTTCTCATAAAATAATTTTCCCTGTTTTTCTAATGGGCGGCAACATTAACCACAGCTCCATTTTGGCCAGCCAGCGGGTAAAGTGCCATGTACTTGGGCTGTTTGCCTTTCGTGCGAAGTAGTATCACCTACACATTTCATTAACTGCGCAAAATTTACGCCGTATGCTGTTACGAAACCTTCTTGGTAGACGCTATATGCCGCCGCAATATTTCCTCCCGAAGGGTCTGCGGCCCATCCTGTTTCGGTGTGCGGGGAGGCATTTACCATATTGCAGATAACCGTGGAAGAAGTTAAGGTAGCGGGAGTGCTTACCTTTATATCGCAGTTCTCTGCAAAATACACATATTTACCCTGTGCCGGGCCGTCAGTTAGCTGGTACACAATCCATGTACCGCCGGGCCATCCTGGATCCTTTACGGCTTTGATTAACTTTGCGTTACCGATGGCGTAAACCGGACCGCTGCCGCCATAGTCCACGCCTTCGTCTATGCGCATGCCGCTTAAGTTATGTACATCCCTGAAGGGATTTTTGTAGGCACTTATGTCGCTAGAGCCAGAGTTGCTGGTGCAAATTGCCGCATCACTAGACTCAGGACTAGAGGAAGGAGCGCTTCCTCCGTACGATTGCAATACACTCCAGGCGTTGGCTTGTCTCCTTGGTAGGCTGCTGTCCCCAGGGGCTTCGTAATGGTCGAATACTATTTGTGCAGCGTGGTCGGTATCTTCCCTGCTCGTACCGCTTATTGCTTTTAGAGGGGTAAGCACAGAAGATTTATAATTTGTGTTTAGTTCATGCCAGACGAAATCCAGCTGCAGCGCAAGGTCGCTTACGGCCCTATTTTGCGGGTCGGAGCTAGCGAAATTTTCAAGCTTCGTACGCCGTCCACCGAGCCACTGCGCTATACCGTAAGTTGCGCCGTTAGAAGCTGTGGTATTTAATTTATCGCCAGATTCCTGCTGAAAGTTGCCCACCAGTCCCGCAGCCGCCGCGGGCGGTAAGCCTTGCAGCACAAAATAATTAAAGGCTTTTTGGGCATGGTCGTTGCCGGTAACACTTGTAATGCTGCTGGAGGTGCAGCAAGAAGCATCCGTAGGTGTTGTGGTGTCGGCCGATACCGTTCCTCCGGCCAGAGAAGCTAGGTTTTTAATCCAAGACTTAACATTTGCAGTATATTGGGTCGTATTGTTCTCGGAAGGCGGCGCATAGGCTAGAAAGAGCGAAGTTAAATCACTACTGTCAATTTTACCGCTATATTGGTTGCGCAGATATGCTGCAATATCTCCCCCGCCCTGGGCGTTTTGGTTTTCTGACGCCGTTGAGTCTACACTAGATTTAACGGACGACCACTTATACCATGTGTTTGCCCCCTGCACATGAGGCTGGCTTTGTGTTGCTTCCCTGCCAAAGGAGTTGTTAGCGTGGGCTACATTCCAATCGCTCGGATCAGCTAAGCTTGATTCTTCATGAGCAATCGCAACGATCAAAAAAGGGTTTATGTTTGCTGCCTTAGCGCTGGATACAATAGTTGTACCGAGGCCGCTGAGCTTGCTGTTAGAGTTTTCCTTGGATATCCATTGGTTTATCGCATTGGCTAAGGCAGTAGGGTCTGCACTAGGGAAAGTGGCGCTGTCTAGCTGGCCACTGCCAGGAGCTGCCGTAGTGGTGCTGGGCATGCTGCAGGTGGCCAGGTCGAAATAATGGATGTTGGAATTGTAGATTTCTTTTTGCTCTGCCGTTAACCCTAGTGTTTGGGTGGTAAATATGCTAAAAACAAACAAAAGCGTGGCGCCGAAATACAAAAGTCCGGCCTTTTTGGTTAAGAATTTATAAAAAGTCATAATGCCAATGAGAATCTCCGCTACATGTTTCTGAGTTACGCTTTCCGCCATACTTGCTGGCAATACTGTCGCCTTTGCTTACGTCAAAAGGTACTCCATGGCACTCGAAATCCACAGCCTTGCCTTTATAGTGGTTAGAGCCTGCCGTATGACACTTATCTGTAATTGCGTTAACGCCGACCTTGCCGCTGCCTGCCAAGTCCAAAATGAATTTTAGTATGTTAGGATTAACGTCCGTGCTGCTCACTCCAGCGCTTGGACAAGTTACTGGTGCTTTTTGTCCTGCGGCCAATGCCTGCAAGACAGCCTTGGTGCTTCCATTAGAACTAACGGCGTCTAAGGGGTAAGATACGTTGGAGTTGCTTAGTATTTGTTGGGCGAGTTGTTTAACATCGCCGGAAGTCGCACCAGCACCAGGAAAGTCTGCAGTTGCGACAACCGGGTCGTGGTCGGAAGCAAAATTGGTGTCATCGTTCTTTATGTGCTGCCAATTGGTAAGTTTGACATCTTTGCTTACATAGATGTGGTCGATAGCTTTTATATCGGTTGTCGGGCAATTGCCGGTACGGTTATGCACTACATCGTACGCGTCGCGCACGTCGCCAGTAGCGGTTATAACGCAGTAGGTTAGTTTGGAGCGGTCGGTGTAATCATTGTCAGGGTTTACGGTGTACCCAGAGTTGAAGTCGCCAGTTAAGAAAACGGGGAGATTCTCGTGCATTTTGGCTTGGATATCCGCTAGGTGTATGCGCGCGTCCCGCAGTCGGTCATCTTTGTGGTTGTCTCCTACAGGGTCATGCGTGTTACTTACGTAAAATTCTTGGCCTGTGGAATTAACCTTTAATTTTACCCACGGTATATCTGCAGTGGAACTTGTACAGTAACTCGTGCCGTAAATAGTGGTTGTGCCACCGCCTACAAGACTGAATTTGGATTTGTCCCAAAGTATAGAATTGTCTGAGGTGCAGGTAGAGAATTTAGCCGTGGCTGGGTAGATACTGTATTTATCCCCTCCCGTACTTAAAAGCTCATTACGCTGACTGGGGGTAAGTTCCTGCAAGCCGACAATGTCAAAGTTATTGTCTTTCATTATCTTCACTGCCCTGTCCATTCTTTCGTCGCCTGGACCATATTTGTCGCTCGTAGGGTGCCCAACACCTAAGATATTATAAGTTGCAATATTAAATGTCGTGTCCGAGCTCGGCGCAACTGTGGCGGCTTGTCCATTTGTTTCTTCGCCGAGGTCTGTGCAGGATTGCTGGGTGTCCGGGTCGTTCTCATCACCTGCGTAACAGGTTGCGGCTTTCATGGTGGTGGTGTCAAAGACAAACATTAGAACGCGGTGCCAGTCTTCGTTGTTATCATCGCAATTGGCACTAGTGTAATCTTCGCCGTTAGGATCGACGGCGCTGCTTAAACCGCTGCCTGGGACCACGTCCCAAACTCCGTTGTCGTCGGTGCTTATATCTACTCCAAAGCAAGCTTTAGCCTTGTCGGTGTAGAGCATGCCATGGGTGTCTTTGGCTTGGGTGTCTAGCAAGTTCTTGGCCACATAATCAGCATTCGCGTACGGGTCATCTAAATTAGGATCGTTTAGTACGCTAGTGGGGATGCCGTACTGTGGGAAGCTCCAATCATACTGAGTATTAGCTGCATGGGCGTGGGGTTGGAGTAATGAAAAACTATGTGTAAATGTACTGCCGAAGTTTGTAAATAGGCTCGCGATTCTAGACATGGTTTGGCTTGGCGAGCCGCTGGTGTTGTCGATAAGGTTTGATAAGGCGGAGCGATAGTCGTGCGGGTTAAACAGACGGTTGGCAATACTCGAGGATTGGAATTGCTGCTGTTCTGCATCTGCAAGTATCGTTGAATTATTGTTGCCTAAAGATACGGCCCCTGAGCCAATAGCTGCTATATCAGCTGCAGCTCGCGCACCGTAAGGCAGCAAATTACCCCCTACTTCTCCCGCAAATGCGTCTGCAGCTAGCTTGGTAGTATTACTGTCTATAAAGGCTTTAGTTATAAAATGCAGCGCGACAGCTGAAATGGCTTGATTACCTAGTTCTCCCGCAGCCCAAGCTCCAAAAACGGCTGGGCTCAAAGTGCCAGCGCTACTAATCTCGGCACTAAAACTTAGAAATACCTGCCCGGCCAAAAAAGCAAATTGTACTGCCGGACTGCAAGTTGTGCCGGGTGGTCCGGGGATTACGCTTTTAGCCCACCCGCTAATTGACGCAAAAGTGGTTTTATTAGAAAAGGCCTGGCGGTAATCCGGTGAGATATCTTGGAGGTTGGATACTTTTTGCCCCTTGTGCGCTAATGCATACATAGCCGCGCCTTGCCAAACTGTTTTGCCGTTTTTATCTTTAAGGCTGTTAACAATTTCACCGGCTTGGGCGGTGCTTAGGTCCCGGCCGGATTGTACTTGAGCGCCTGCCGCAATCAAATCAGTGGCCCTAAGCGCCGATGGCAACACTATTAGGTCGCGATTAATTTTAATAATGTCACTCGAGGTGTTGTATACCAAACATGCT
>Ga0207652_10004929_pt1 | contig 10802 bp, 8 predicted proteins | sample KBSC63BmetaG_FD_184334 | JGI IMG/M metagenome (GOLD analysis project Ga0207652, IMG submission 184334) | Corn rhizosphere microbial communities from Kellogg Biological Station, Michigan, USA - KBS C6-3B metaG (SPAdes) (version 2) | ecosystem: Host-associated > Plants > Roots > Rhizosphere ...
CAACATTTCCGGGTTGATCGGAGAATTTAAGTCTTCTTCGTCTCAATGGCTGAAGGAGCGAGGACCGGCACTTTCTGAATTCGCATGGCAGCGAGGTTATGGGGCGTTCTCGGTTGGCCCTGCTGACTTGAACTCCTTGATCGCGTATATCGATGCGCAGAAGGAGCATCATGCCAAACAGGATTTTCAGGACGAGTTTCGGGCTTTCCTGCGGAAGTATGGTGTCGAGTTTGACGAGCGCTACGTTTGGGATTGAGGCTGGCCCGGTTGAAGCAGCGCGACGCGTAATACAGTAGTGCCGGTCGAGCGAAGGCAATTTTGTCGTTACGGCTTCGCCTTCACGACGGCCTTCGGCAGAGCGGAAGCGCTTTCGCGCGGTGCTTTCCTAGGGCTTCGCCCTAGGCTGGTATGAGCCGCGCTTTCAGCGCTGGGTTGAGGTGGGCTAGTAATGTTGTGGATCGCAAAGAAGATCGTGGGCCGCTAGACACCCTTGATCATCGAAGAGATTAGATCGGTCGCAGCCGACAATCCTCGATTGGTCAAGCTAAAACCAGTTTCCTTTGTGCCACCGACTTCGCCGGAGTAAGCCTTTAGATGCGCAGCGAAGTTTGAACTGTCATAAGCTTTATAGTGCAGACAGGCTTCTTTCGCATCCTCATACGCAAAACGGGCTGCTCCCGTGCTCAAATAAGAGGAAACACCTTTTAGAAGAAAGACATTTTTCATTCTCTCTCTGATGCTCTTTCCAGGTACAGCTTTCGCGATGAGATCGATCTCGTCTCCACCGATGCTAAACAACTTGCCAAGCGCAACAATATCGAAATCGTTCCTGGTAATCCATTTCTTTCCGGCTGGGCTAACTCCATCAACGTCTGCAGAGTCGACGTCCCGTGAAGGTTCGAAGTGCGCTTCTTCATAGCTTGAGTGTGGCGAATCTACTGCCACTTCGGTTAGACGCGGTTGCGTTTTGGCCTGTGCGGTCACACCAAGTTTCGACGCGACGTAGTCGAGAACACGCCTCTGGGAATCAGCATCTAGGGATTTGAGGGCACCGTACACTGTGCCCATCGCTCTAAATTCTTCGTCGAACCCATCTACATTAGAGTCAGCCATTATTTTTCACCTTTCCCATACTCCGGCCATAACGCCTCCCATTCCCTGCGAATGAACTCGTAGGCAAATGTGGCGGCTGTAAATGCGGCATATGCTTGCCAAGAATCAGATTTTTCTGCTGCGAAATCACATACCGATTTAAACGATACGACACGGGGCTTCGGTTCAGGAGACTCATTGACGGCTCGATACACTCCATAAGTCTCCATTTCAACGCCGATCAACTTACGCCAGTTCTTCACAATTTCCAACATTCGGGAGGCGTCGTCGACAACCTGATCAGCGGCTCCTACCGGACCGACATGAACCCTGTTCGGACCTTCGGGAAGGGGGCCTTTCCACTTCCCTCTAATTTCTTCGAAAATATCCGGCGCATTGCGATATTTCAGAAGAAGACTCCGCACTCTAGGATTCAATCCAATCGGATATGGGTCCGGCTGAAAGTCTCGAATTCCCTTATTGGCAATTACCTTTCCCGATGCGTAGTCGATGCTGGGGTCCGCCACTAGAATATCGCCGAACTTTTTCCCGCCGGATCGGGTACCTGCAGCAATGCCTGTCATGACCACAAGCCGAGGACGATACCGCATGATTAATTGTGTTGAAACGATCGCCGCTGCCGTGAGCCCCATTGACGTGGAGGTGGTAGCAATAACTCGAAGGTTATGGTTGTTTACGGTTGTTATTTTTGTCTCCCGGTAAACGTGAGTGTGGCGTGCATCTTCAAGTTCTCGCCAATCCGAACGCTTCCCAAAAGCATCAATAACTGCGGACAGTTCAGGATGCTCGAGTGCACAAATGATGCCGACGTCTGAATCAAAAAGCTTCGCATCTTCCGCAGTAGACAACGACAGCCCGCTAAGAGCTCTCAATCGATCAATTCCTTTTTCGGTAAGTCGCCAACGCAAAGGGGAAAGATCGTCGATAGGACTTACATACGTAGAGTATTTTCGAAGACTGCCATTTACATTTTTGGGGGCATTTGCTCGTAGATGCAGCTTTAATAAATCTGTAATCTCACGGGCCGAAACATCCTCTCCTGCTGCCCCCTTCGCGAACAGAGCCGCGATGATCACATATTGATCCGTACGCTCTTTCGGTCGAACTGCCGTCAGCAAAGCCGCGAAATCGACAGGCATACGGTCAAATCTCTCCGTGCAGATGTCGCAAGCATATGTGTTACTTGCGGAAATGCCAAGGGCTGCCTTTCGGCAGCCCTTGAGATTTGCGATGAGACGGCTCTCTATTTCTTCAAGTCGAAGCGATCAAGATTCATAACCTTGGTCCATGCGGCCACGAAGTCCTTCACAAATGTCTCCTTACAGTCGCTCGATGCATAAACTTCCGCAAGCGCCCGGAGTTGGGAGTTGGAGCCGAAGATCAGGTCGACGCGGGTGGCTGTCCACTTGATTTCTCCGGTTTCGCGGTTGAGGCCTTCGAATTGGCCTTCTGCGGTTGAAGATGCCTTCCATTCGGTTGCCATGTCGAGCAGGTTGACGAAGAAGTCGTTGGTCAGCGTCTCGGGTTGGGTGGTGAAGACGCCGTTCTTCGATCCACGGTAGTTAGCGCCAAGGACGCGCAGACCACCAACAAGGACGGTCATTTCAGGAGCGGTAAGGGTGAGGAGTTGGGCGCGGTCGATGAGAAGTTCTTCGGCGCGCAGGGTGTGGCCGAGACGGAGGTAGTTGCGGAAGCCGTCGGCGGTTTGTTCGAGGGGAGCGAAAGACTCGGCGTCGGTCTGCTCCTGCGAGGCGTCGGTGCGGCCGGGGGCGAAGGGGACGGTGATGTCGTAGCCGGCCTTCTTCGCGGCAGCTTCGACCGCGGCGCTACCACCGAGGACGATGAGGTCGGCGATGGATACGGGCTTGCCGAAGTCCTGCCGGATGCCTGCCAGTGTAGTGAGCACCTTGGCGAGCACCAGAGGCTGGTTGACTTCCCAGTTCTTCTGCGGCTCGAGACGGATGCGTCCCCCGTTGGCTCCGCCGCGCTTGTCGGAACCGCGGAAAGAAGCCGCTGCGGCCCAGGCAGTCGAGACGAGCTGCGAGATGGTGAGGCCGGAGGCGAGGATCTTCACCTTCAGGTCAGCAATATCCGCATCGCCGATCAGTTCGTGATCGACGGCGGGGACGGGGTCCTGCCAGATGAGTTCTTCCTTGGGAACCAGCGGGCCAAGGTAGCGGACGATGGGGCCCATGTCGCGGTGGGTGAGCTTGAACCAGACGCGGGCGAAGGCGTCGGAGAAGGCTGCGGGGTCTTTCTGGAAGCGCTTGCCGATGGCTTCGTAGATGGGGTCGAACTTCAGCGCGAGGTCCGAGGTGAACATCATGGGCAGGTGCTTCTTGCCGGGGATGTGCGCGTCGGGGATGGTCTCGCCTTCGGCGACGGCATACCACTGCCAGCCGCCGCCGGGGCCCTTCTTCAGCGCCCAGTCGAAGTTGTAGAGGTTGTCGAGGTACTCGCTGTCCCACTTGATTGGATTGGTGGTCCAGGCGCCTTCCAGGCCGGAGGAGATGGTGTCCTCGGAGTGGCCCTTGCCCTTGGAGTTCTTCCAGCCAAATCCCTGCTGCTCGATGGGTGCGCCTTCGGGCTCGGGGCCGACGTTGGGGCCGGGCTCGTGCGCGCCGTGGCCCTTGCCAAAGGTGTGGCCGCCGGCGATCAGGGCGAAGGTTTCCTCGTCGTTCATGGCCATGCGGCCGAAGGTCTCGCGGATGTCGCGGGCAGAAGCGATGGGATCGGGCTTGCCGTCGGGGCCTTCAGGGTTGACGTAGATCAGGCCCATCTGCACGGCGGCGAGAGGCTTATCCAGCTCACGCTCGCCCTGATAGCGGTCGCTGCCGAGCCACGTATGCTCGGAGCCCCAGAAGATGTCTTCCTGCGGCACCCAGACGTCGGCGCGGCCGCCGCCAAAACCAAACGGCTTCAGGCCCATGGAGTCGATGGCGACGTTGCCGGCAAGGATCATGAGGTCGGCCCAGGAGATTTTCTTGCCGTACTTCTGCTTGATGGGCCAGAGCAGGCGGCGGGCCTTATCGAGCGACACGTTGTCAGGCCAGCTATTGAGCGGGGCGAAACGCTGCGTGCCCATGCCCGCTCCGCCGCGGCCATCGAAGGTGCGGTAGGTGCCGGCCGAGTGCCAGGCCATGCGGATGAAGAACGGGCCGTAGTGGCCGTAGTCCGCGGGCCACCAGCTTTGCGAGTCGGTCATCAGCGCGTGGAGGTCGGCGATGAGGGCGTCGAGGTCGAGGGTCTTGAACTCGGCGGCGTAGTCGAAGTCGTGGCCCATGGGGTCGGCGAGCTTGGTGTTCTGGTGCAGGACGGCGAGGTCGAGGCGGTCGGGCCACCAGTGTTCGTTGCGGGCGACCTTGCGGGAGTTGATGGTGACGGCGCCGTGCATGGGGGAGGAGGTTTCCGTGGCGGTGGTTTGGGCCGAGGGCTGTCCTTGCGGGGCTTGACCGTGAGGTACGGGACACTTCATTTCGTCTGACATTTCTTGCTCCTTCGTTCTTGCAGAGGTGTTGGCGGGAGAGGTGAGGGTTTATTGATGAGCTTCGAGCTACCAGCTACGAGCTGCGAGTAAGAGCTCCGGGAAGCATGGCTTTCTGGCAGGCAGCGCAGATTCCGATGACGTCGATGGCATAGCGCTCTGCCTGGAAGCCTCCGGGCAGGCGTTGGAGTGCGGGGAGGGGGCCGAGGTCGTGCTCTTCGATGTCGGTGATGGCCTTGCAGTGGGAGCAGACCATGTGGTGGTGGATGTGGCTGTTGAGCTCCACGCGCAACGAGCCGTGGTGCATGCTCACCTCTTTTAGCACGCCGCGCTCGACGAAGAGATGAATGTTCTTGTACACCGTGGCGAGCGAGATTGCGGGGATGAGCTCTTTGACCCGGGCGTAGACTTCTTCCGGGCTGGGATGGCCCGGCATGGTCTGCATGACCTCGTAGAGCACCTGGCGCTGATGGGTCGCGGCGAGGCCATGCTCGGCGCAGAGTTCGCGGAAAGGACGGCTGCCGGTTCTGGGGAGAGTCTGCACTAGTAGCTAGTAAATGATAATTATTATTGTTCGTCAAGTAAGGCAGTGGGCAGAGGATAGAGTGTAGAGCGTAGAGGGCTTTAGGGAGGGTTTGAATGGGACGGCCGATGATCAACCTCATTGCACCGTGTTTCATTGTTGGCAGCGCCGCTGTTGCTGTCGCTTTTTATCGCGATAAGCTGGGTTTCGAAGTCACGTACCAGGAGCCGAAGGACGATCCGTTCTTTGCGATTGTCGTCCGCGACGGGGCGATGATTATGGTCAAGGCGGTGGCGCCCGGGATTGACCCCATGCCCAACCGTACGCGCCACCCATGGGCCCCTTGGGATGCGTATGTGAATGTGCCCGATCCGGATGCGCTGGCCGCAGAGTTCGCCTCGCGTGGCGTCGCTTTTTCGGTGCCGCTGGAGGATACCCACGACGGTCTGCGGGGGTTCGAGCTGAAAGATGCGGACGGCTATGTGTTGTTCTTCGGCCGTCCTCGCGAAAATGCAAACTGAAGTATCGAAAGGCGGATGTTGTATTCCGATATCTGTCCTCGAAATATTTTCTTAAGCTGGTAACGCTTCCGCCGTACACTTCTCCCGACTTCAGAGCGGCTCGGGGCCCTGCAAGGGCCGCAATCCTGTCTTTATGAAAGTGGACTGAATACCTATGCCTCCATCTCTGTTTCATCGCTGTACGGCCGAAGCTTTCGGCACGTTCTGGCTGGTCTTTGGCGGGTGCGGCGCGGCTGTCGTGGCCTGCAACTATCCCGGTGCGGGGATCGGCTTTGTGGGCGTCTCGCTGGCGTTCGGACTGACTGTGCTGACCATGGCCTATGCCATCGGGCACATTTCGGGCTGCCACCTGAATCCGGCGGTCTCGGTCGGGCTGTTTTTTGGTAAGCGCTTCCCGGGTAAGGACCTGCTGCCGTACATCGTTTCGCAAGTGATTGGCGGCGCAATCGGTGCGGGCATCTTGAACTTGATCGCGTCCGGCAAACCAGGCTTTGTGGCCGGCGGCTTTGCTTCGAACGGCTTTGGGTCGCTTTCGCCGGACCACTACAGCCTGGTGTCATGCTTTATCGCGGAGGCGGTGCTGACGGGGTTCTTCCTTCTGATTATTCTGGGGGCCACGGACCAGCGTGCCGCCAAGGGCTTTGCTCCGCTGGCGATTGGGCTGGGTCTGACGCTGATCCACCTGGTCGGTATTCCGATTACGAATACATCGGTGAATCCGGCACGCTCGACCGCTACAGTGCTGTTTGCGGACTCGGGGCTGGGGTATGGGCAGCAGCTTTGGCTGTTCTGGGTCGCGCCGATTGTCGGAGCGGCGGTTGTGGCGATCTTCTACAACCGCGTGCTGGCCGAGCATGAGCCGCCGCCAGTACAGGTGAAGCCGCTGACGTTCGAGGCGGACAACGGCTGATTGCAGCAAAAGGTAGCGGAAAAGGCCGGGCGAGGCAACGGAAATCGTTGCCTTGCCCGGTCTCTTTTGGGTTCGCTTCCGGCACTTTTCCAGAGCCCAAATGAGCGCCTGCAGCGTGCTATACTTAGGAGTCGAGAAATCTCGCAAACATCCAGTATTTTCGCGGGTTTTGCGGTTCTTCTCAGCCCACATTCAGCAGCTTTTCCCCCTGCTATGGAGCGTCCTTTTCGTGCCTGAAGACATTACCCCCGGATCCCCCAGCCTGCCCCTTGTTCCTGCCGCTCCCCCAGCTTCACCTCCCGGCGGTTCCGAAGGAAGCTATACCGGCGAAAACATCACGATTCTCGAAGGCCTTGCGGCCGTACGCCTGAGACCCGCCATGTATATCGGCTCGACGGGCGAGCAGGGTCTGCATCACCTGGTGTACGAGGTGGTCGACAACTCGGTCGACGAAGCGCTGGCGGGCTATGCGACGAAGATCGACGTTACGATCCATGTCGACAACTCGATTACCGTGGTCGATGACGGCCGCGGCATCCCTGTCGACAACAAGACGCTGCCTACCGGTGAGGTGATGCCGGCGGTGCAAGTGGTATTGACGATGCTGCATGCGGGCGGCAAGTTCGATGCGTCGAACTACAAGGTTTCTGGCGGTCTGCATGGCGTCGGCGTGAGCTGCGTCAATGCGCTGAGCGAAGAGTTCGATGTCGAGATCTGGCGCGATGGCCACGCCTGGGAGATGGACTACTCCAAGGGCGATCCGATCAGCCCGCTGCGCAAGATGGGGCCATCGAAGCGCAAGGGGACGAAGATCCACTTCCTTCCCGACAAAAGCATTTTTACCGTCCACGAGTACAACTACGACATTCTTGCGACACGTCTTCGCCAGCTTGCGTTTTTGAATAAGGGCATCGAGATTAACCTCACCGACGAGCGCACGACCGACACCAAGACCGGCGAGCCGAAGTCGCAGATGTTCAAGTACAACGACGGCATCGCGGGATTCATCAAGCACCTGAACAAGGGCAAGCAGGTTCTGCACGATAAGCCGTTCTACATGGAATCGGAAAAGGGCAGCCTGATCGTAGAAATCGCCATGCAGTACAACGATTCCTACTCGGAGACGGTGTTCAGCTTCGCCAACAACATCAACACGGTGGACGGCGGGACGCATTTGTCGGGCTTCCGTACATCGCTGACACGCACGATCAATGTGGCGGCGCAGTCGCTGGGGCTGTTCAAGAGCAAGGACGAGTCGCTGAGCGGCGACGACGTGCGCGAAGGCCTGGTCGCCGTAGTGAGTGTGAAGCTGCCACAGCCGCAGTTCGAAGGCCAGACCAAGGGCAAGCTGAACTCCGACATCGCCGGTCAGGTGCAGGCATTTGTGAATGAGCGTCTGGGCGCGTTCCTCGAACAAAACCCGCAGATCGCCAAGAAAATCATCAACAAGGCCATCGATGCGGCTCGTGCTCGTGAAGCGGCGCGCAAGGCCCGCGATCTGACTCGTCGCAAAGGCGCGTTGGATGGTGGCGGTCTGCCCGGCAAGCTGGCCGACTGCTCCGAGCGTCGGCCGGAGCTGTGCGAGCTGTACCTGGTCGAGGGCGAATCAGCCGGTGGAACGGCCAAGCAGGGCCGCGACCGTAAGTTCCAGGCGATCCTGCCGCTGAAGGGCAAGATCCTCAACGTCGAGAAGGCGCGCTATGACAAGATGCTGGGGCACGAAGAAATTCGCGCCATGATTACGGCCCTCGGCGCGGGCATCGGCAAAGACGACTTCGATATTGCGAAGCTGCGCTACGGCAAGCTGATCCTGATGACCGATGCCGACGTCGACGGATCGCACATCCGCACGCTGCTGCTGACGTTCTTCTTCCGCCACATGCAGGAACTGATCAAGCGCGGTCACGTGTATATTGCGCAGCCGCCGCTGTATCGCATCAAAAAGGGCAAGTTTGAGCAGTACATCAAGGACGACCGCGAATACGTGCAGGTGATGGTGAAGCGCGCTTCTGACGGTATGGTCATTCGCTACGGCGAGGGCGGCGCGCGGCTCGAAGGCAAAGAGCTGACGAAGTTCATGTCGTCGCTCAACGATTACCTCGGCTTCTTCGACAAGGTTTCCAAACGTTTGCGGAATGAGGAAGTGGTGCGGGCATTTGCCGAGATTTTTGCGAATGAGGGCAAAGACCCGGCGCGGCGCGTGGACTTTGAAACTCCTGACAAGCTGAAAGTGATGCGCACGCGGTTGAAGGATATGGAGCGCAAGCACCAGTTCAAGAGCGTTGGCGATGTGGAGCGCGATGAAGAGCACCAGACGTACTCTGTGACGTTTACGGACTCGCAGGGCGCGCCGCGAAAGATCGACTGGACGCTGGCTGCGGCGGCGGAGTCGCGGCAACTGCTGAACAAGCATGCGCAGATCCGCGAGCAGCTTGTGGGACCGTTCCACATTGAATATGCCGCGAAGGCGGCGGCAGGAAGCGCTGCTGCCATCGCTCAGGAAGCGCAGGACGAGGCGGAAGAGGAAGAGGTACTCGAAGGCGCGCAGGACGTTACTGGCAGCGCTACGGCCGCTCCTGAAGCCGCCAAGCCCCCCAAGCGCAACTCCAAGGCGTCGCAGGATCCGGTGGAGAAGCAGACGCCGCGCGAAGTGTTCGAGTACGTCATCGAGCAGGGCCGCAAGGAGTACCAGGTGCAGCGCTACAAGGGCCTGGGCGAAATGACCGCTCCGCAGCTTTGGGAGACGACCATGGATCCCGCCCGACGCACGCTGCTGCAGGTGAAGCTCGAAGACATCGCCGCGACGGAAGAGATCTTTACCACCCTGATGGGCGAGGATGTCGAGGCGCGGCGGAAGTTTATCGAAGAGAACGCGCTGGATGTGAAGAACCTGGATATCTAGACAGCGAAGAAACACAAACAAGGCCCGCTGCGTTGGAAGCTGCGGGCCTTGTCGTGTCAGGGCCGGCACATCGTGGAACCCACGGTTAAAGAGCAAAGAGGCCCCGGAGGGCCTCTTTGCTCTTGCTATTGTTGCGTTATGCCTTGAAGAACTTGCGGCGTCCTGCTGCAACCACGCCGATCAGGCCGGTGCCGAGCAGCGCCAGCGAGGACGGCTCGGGCACTGTGGGGGCGAGTGAAGGTGCGCCCACGGTGAAGTCGTAGTAGTATTCCTGGTTCGGTGTCGTGAAGGTGATCGAAGTGAAAGAGCCGCTGAACTGGATCGTTCCGTTACCTTCGTTGCCGCTTACGACCTGGCCGGTCTTGATGATGCAGCCGCCGCCATATTCAGTGCTCGGGCCGCATGCCTGAACCGTGAAAGTCTCGCCCGGCGTGAAGTCGAAGGTTCCACCACCGCCACTGTTGCCAAGACTCCAGATGGCGAATGCCGGGTCCAGCACCGCATTCGAGAATGTCACAGTTTCCGTACCACCGACTCCACCTTGCATTTGCACCGCGTTGTCGGTCGCGGCGGGACCATTGTCCACCGAACCGCCGGCGAAAGTCGAACCTGGCGTCCAGGAGGGATAGCCGACTTGTACACCCAGGAGTTCGCCGCTATAGGTGACGTTCGTGCCACCCACGCCCAGGGCTAGCGTGCCGGTGGCGGTGTTGCTGGTGGTTGTTGGGGACCAGACTGTCCAGGTAATGGGGCTGGCCTTGGCGGCGGTTGAAAGACCGAGGCCGGCAACCAGCGTCAGTACGGCAATTGATTTTCCAGAAAACATGTTCATAAAAGTGACCTCGAGAAATTTCTCTGATGACATAAGAGTGCTCCCAGAGATTCCCGCTGTCAAGAAAAATACGCCCGTAAGTCCATTTATTTCAATAACTTAGGTGGTTACTACTGGTTACCATAGTGTCCGCTAAAGGATTACTTTGGGGCATCGGTTTGCAAACCCGTGATGCGAACAAAGTATCCAGTTGTCCCGGCAAACGATTTGTTTCAGCCACATAGGAAAGTTGCCGAGAGCCGACACGGAACGGATAGGTATGGTGTCCTTTGACCAAGAAAAGAAGCTTGGTGGGCCATCGCTCCTGACAGTCGGGGTTGATTCGTCATGCTCCGTACGTGAAATCGTGTATTTCAATGTGACCCACAGGCATGTGTCCTGCGACGGAAGACGGGATGCAATAATTTCCGACATGGCTAAACCCCTCGACGCTACTCGCCGCCGCTTCCTTGCCGTTACAACCGCCGCTGGCCTGGGCCACACATTGTTGCCGGGAGCGCTGCTGGCGCTGGCCAGG
>Ga0207652_10004932_pt1 | contig 10801 bp, 4 predicted proteins | sample KBSC63BmetaG_FD_184334 | JGI IMG/M metagenome (GOLD analysis project Ga0207652, IMG submission 184334) | Corn rhizosphere microbial communities from Kellogg Biological Station, Michigan, USA - KBS C6-3B metaG (SPAdes) (version 2) | ecosystem: Host-associated > Plants > Roots > Rhizosphere ...
AGACCCACGCCGGGCCGATTTTTGCCAAGAGAGGAGTGAAAAGGAGTCCGACTTGGCCAAGCAAGGGAAACTCAAAGCGGTAGTGCTCCTCGCCACCCTCAAGCACAAACGCGGCGGCGGCGAATTCTCGCACACCGAAGTTCTCGCCGAGCTGGTGATCGAATGTCTGCGCGCGCGGAACGTTGCGACCGAGATGGTGAGGCTGGTCGACCACAACATTCCGCCGGGCACGAAGACGACGATGGGACCGGGCGATGATTGGCCGCGCATCCAGGAGAAAATTCTCGCCGCCGAGATCATCATCTTCGCGACGCCGATCTGGTGGGGGATTCAGTCGTCGCTGATGCAGCGGGTGATCGAACGCCTCGACGAAGTGCACAACGAGCTGCTAGAGACCGGGAAGTCGCGGCTCAACAACAAGGTCGGCGGGATCGTCATCACCGGAGAGGAAGACGGTGAGCAACACATAACCGGCAACATCTCGAATTTCATGCTCAATCTGGGGCTGACGTTGCCGCCGCACTGCGCGGTCTCTTTTCAGGGCGATTATACGCGCGCTACCAAGAAGTCGCTCGCGCGGAAATTTCGGGAAGAGGAAGAAGTGGCCGACGGGGCGGAGAAGATGGCGAAGAATCTGGCGTTCTTTGCGCAGGGGCTTAGAGAGAGGCCGATTCCCGAAGAGTAGCTGGGCTCTCCATAGCTGAGAGCCGTAAGCCCACAGCTATTTCTCGGCGTAGGGAGCCGGTCGCCGCGGCCAACATCTACGATACTGAAGCGGGCAGCCGCAAGCTTTACAGCTGCTACGCCAACAGCTTTTCAAATCTCCATTTCGCCGGGGTTCGTCGGCGAGACGCGATGCGTCCCGAGAAGCTGGCGGCCAAGCTGCTGTAAAGCTTGCAGCTGCCCGCTTACGTACGAGGGGTGGCCAGCTAGCGTCTGGATCCAAGCCAGGAAGTAATGCTCTCGGCTACATCTCTGCCTTCCCGAATCGCCCAGACGATCAGCGATGCCCCTCTCCTCGCGTCGCCCGCCGCAAAAACTCCTTCCGCGCTCGTCGCGTATCGCTGATCACTGGCGACGTTGCCCCGGCCGTCGAGCGCAACTCCGAGCTCGACCAGCAACCGACTGCGACCGACTCCGGTAAATCCCATCGCCAACAACACCAGATCGGCCTCGACCTCGAGCTCGCTGCCGGCGACCGGGGCAAAATCTGTCCGTCCGTCGGCGAGCGTCCGGCGCGCGACGCGCACGGTATGGATGCGCTTCACTCGCCCGTTGTCGCCCGAAAATGCGGTCGTGGCGACGCTCCAATCGCGCTGTGCGCCTTCCTCGTGCGCATGCGAGGTGCGGAGCTGCATCGGCCACAAGGGCCAGGGCGTGCTGTCGGCGCGCGTCGCCGGAGGCTGGGGCAGCAGCTCGAACTGAGTGACGCTCAGCGCGCCTTGCCGAATGCACGTCCCCGCGCAATCGGAGCCGGTGTCGCCGCCGCCGATGATCACCACCTTGCGATCGCGCGCGGGCTCGATATCGTCGAGCGGAGTGTCGCGCTCGAGCCGCCGGTTCTGGGCGGAGAGGAAATCCATCGCCAGCTCGATCCCGTCGAGCTCGCGGCCGGGCACGTCCAGATCGCGAGCCACTCCCGCGCCCGTCGCGATGCACACCGCGTCGAATTTGGAGCGCAGATCTTTCACCGTGATGTCGATGCCGACGTCGACACCGGTCCGGAACTGCACGCCTTCGGCGCGGAGCTGGTCGAGCCGCAGATCGAGCACCTGCTTCTCGAGCTTGAACTGCGGAATTCCGTAGCGCAGCAGACCACCGACGCGCTCACTCTTCTCGAATACGACAACGTCGTGGCCGTACCTGCGCAGCTGCTGCGCGGCAGCGAGCCCCGCCGGTCCCGATCCAACGACCGCCACCCTGAACCCACTCGCGCGTGCCGGCGGACTCGGGGTGATCCAGCCTTCGGAGAATCCGCGGTCGGCGATCGTCTGCTCGATGTGCCTGATCGCCACCGGCTCGTTGACGATGCCGAGCACGCACGCTGACTCGCACGGAGCAGGGCAAAGCCGCCCGGTCAGCTCCGGGAAATTATTGGTCGACTGCAGGGAATCGAGCGCCTGGCGCCACTCTCCCCGCTGCACCAGCGCGTTGAACTCGGGAATGATGTTGTGCACCGGGCAGCCGCTGTCGCCCTGGCAGAAGGGAACTCCGCAGTCCATGCAGCGACTCGCCTGAGTTCGCACCGCCGAGTCCGGCGCCGGCCGATAGAACTCGCCCCAGTGGCGGACGCGCTCTTCGACGCCCTGCCGCTCGGGCGTGGCGCGCTGCAGCGTGAGAAATGCTTTCGGGTCAGCCATGGCGCGCGCTCCTCGCCGACTCGATCGAAAGGATCGAGCGCGCCGGTCCATTCTCGCCGCCTGCCTTCGCCTCGCGCTCCAGCACCTGGCGATACTCGCGCGGCACTACGACGAAGAAGTTCTTCAGAGCGCGATCCCAGTGTCCGAGCTCGCGCTTGGCGCGCGCGCTGCCCGTGAGTCGCGCATGCTGCTCGACCAGGCGTCGCAGCAGATCGCGCTCGCCGAAATCGGCGACGTGAACGAGATCGACGAGCGCCTTGTTGGAGCGCTGCTCGAGCTCGGCGAACTCGTCGAGCACGAACGCGAGGCCGCCGCTCATCCCCGCGCCAAAGTTGCGACCAACTCTGCCGAGCACCACAACGGTGCCGCCGGTCATGTACTCGCAACCGTGATCGCCGACTCCTTCGACGACGGCGATCGCACCGCTGTTGCGCACCGCGAATCTTTCACCGGCGGTTCCCGCGATGAACGCTTCGCCCGACGTCGCCCCGTACAGCGCGGTGTTGCCGATCAGCACCGTCTGGTCGGGGATGAACTGCGCGGCGCGCGGATGCCGCACCACCAGCCGTCCGCCCGAGAGTCCTTTGCCGAGATAGTCGTTGGCCTCGCCCTCGAGCTCGAGCGAGACTCCGCGCGCGGCAAAGGCGCCGAAGCTCTGGCCGGCTGAACCGACGAATTTGATCGAGATCGTTTCTTCCGGCAGGCCGACGTCGCCGTAGCGACGCGCGATCTCGCCCGAGAGCGTCGCGCCGACGGCGCGATCCGCGTTGGTGATAACGAGCGCTGCCGTCACCCGCTGGGTCTTTTCGAGAGCGGGCATCGCCAGCTGCACCAGCTTCGCGTTCATCTCGCCGACTTGTGCCGGGCGAGCGCGTCGCGGCCGCAGGTGGTGTCGCTCGACTCGATCGACGAGCGCCATCGTCGCCGGCATCGCCAGGTGCAGCAACGCCGAGAAGTCGAGGGTCTTCGCTTTGGCGCTGTCATTAGGCGGCGACGCACGCAGGACGTCGGTGCGCCCGATCATCTCGTCCATCGTCCTGAAGCCGAGTCGCGCCATCAGCTCGCGTACTTCCTCGGCGACGAAGAAGAAGTAGTTCACGACGTGCTCGGGCTGGCCGGCGAAGCGCGCGCGCAGCTCCGGATCCTGGGTCGCGATCCCGACCGGACAGGTATTGAGATGACACTTCCGCATCATCACACAGCCCTGCACGATCAACGGCGCCGTCGCGAAGCCAAACTCGTCGGCGCCGAGCAGGGCAGCGACGACGACGTCGCGCCCGGTCTTGAGCTGGCCGTCGGTCTGCAGCCGCACTCGGCCGCGCAGGCCGTTCATGACAAGGGTCTGCTGTGTCTCGGCTAGACCCAGCTCCCATGGGCTGCCGGCGCGCATGATCGACGACAGCGGGGAAGCGCCGGTGCCGCCGGAATCTCCCGAGATCAGAATCAGATCGGCCCGCGCCTTTGCCACGCCGGCGGCGACGGTCCCCACTCCCGCTTCGGCGACGAGCTTGACCGACACAGCCGCGTGCGGCGCGATCGACTTGAGGTCGTAAATGAGCTGCGCCAGATCTTCGATCGAGTAGATGTCGTGGTGCGGGGGCGGCGAGATCAGCGTCACGCCGGGCACCGAGTGACGGGTGCGCGCGATGATCGCGTCGACTTTGTGCCCGGGCAGCTGGCCGCCTTCGCCGGGCTTGGCGCCCTGCGCGATCTTGATCTGGAGCTCGCTGGCGTTCACCAGATACTCGGCGGTGACGCCGAAGCGCGCCGACGCGACTTGTTTGATGGCGCTGTTGCGGTCGGTGCCGAAGCGCGCCCGATCTTCGCCGCCTTCACCGCTGTTGCTGCGGCCGCCGATTTTGTTCATCGCGATCGCGAGCGTCTCGTGCGCCTCGGCGCTGAGCGAGCCGAACGACATCGCGCCGGTGCAGAAGCGGCGGGTGATCTCGCTCGCCGACTCCACTTCGTCGAGCGGAATCGGATCGCGCTCGACGAAATCTAGCAGGCCGCGAAGCGTCGATTGACGGCGCGTCTCGTCGTTGGCGAGCTGGCTGAATTCCTTGAAGGTCGAGAAGCTGTCGCCGCGGGTCGCATGCTGCAGCTTGGCGATCGTCGCTGGATTCCAGTTGTGGTGCTCGCCCTGGGCGCGGTACTGGTACTCGCCACCGGGATCCAGCCGCGTGGTTGGCGCGTCGGTGAATCCGTCACGGTGACGGCGCAGGGTTTCTTCGGCGATGAGGTCCAGTCCGATGCCGCCGACGCGCGAAGGCGTGCCCGTGAAATGGCGATCGATGAGGGCTTTGCTGAGGCCGACTGCTTCCCAGAGCTGGGCGCCGCAGTAACTCTGCAGGGTGGAGATGCCCATCTTCGACATGATCTTCAGAAGGCCTTTACCGATCGCCTTTATGTAGTGGGACTGGGCTTCGTTAACTACAACGGAAGACGACCGGCTGGAGGCCGTGGGCGGGCCGGCGGGAGGCTGCGGGCCTGAGCTTTGGTTGGAAGCGAGGGCGGCTACAGTTTCAAGGGCGAGGTAGGGATGGACTGCACTCGCGCCGTAGGCGATCAAAAGCGCGATGTGGGAGACTTCGCGGGCTTCGCCGGTTTCGGAGACGAGACTCACGCGCCAGCGGAGGCCTTTCCTTATTAGATGATGGTGCACCGCGGCGACTGCGAGTGCGGCGGGGATTGGGGCGAGGGTCGCGCTTACGGTGCGGTCGCTGAGAATGAGGATTCCCGCGCCGTTGTGAACTGCGCGTGAGGCGGAGGTGCACAGCTCACGCACGGCACCCTCGAGTCCCTGCTCGCCATCGGCAACGGCGAACACGGTGGGAATCGTCGTCGCGCGCAATTCGAGCTCGGTCACCGCTCGCAGCGTGTTGATCGATTCTTCCGACAACACCGGCTGGGCGATCCGGATCTGCTTGGCGTGCTCGGCGGTTTCCTCGAGCAGATTGCCTTGCGGTCCCAGGTTCATCGCCAGGGACATCACGAGCTGTTCGCGGATGGGATCGATCGCCGGATTGGTAACCTGCGCGAACATCTGCCGGAAGTACGAGAACACCAGCTGCGGCCTCCGCGACAAAACGGCAAGCGGCGTATCGTTACCCATCGACCCCGCCGGCTCTTCACCCGCCAGCGCCATCGGGCCCAGAACCATCTTGAGCTCGTCGGCCGTATACCCAAACGCACGCTGTAAAAGATGAAGCGGTAAACGCCTTTTACTCTGATCGGATAGAGAGCCGTCTAAACGCAGTTTCTGAACACCACTCTCTACGCCACTGGCGTCTGGCACCCGTTCCGTTGCAGTTCCCGCAGTCGCAGTCAACGCCTCCAGCTCGACCCGCTCTTCAGCAACCCACCTCCGGTACGGTCTGACCGACGCCAGCTCCGTCTTCACCTGCTCGTCGTCAAGAATCCGCCCCTGGGTCGTGTTGACGACGAGCATCCGCCCCGGCTCGAGCCTTCCCTTGGCTCGGATCTCCGAGACGGGAATCGGCAGCGCGCCCGCCTCGGACGCGAGTACGACGAGATCGTCGGCGGTGACGACGTAGCGAGCGGGGCGGAGTCCGTTGCGATCGAGAACGGCGGCGACTTGTCGGCCGTCGGTGAACGCCATCGCTGCCGGTCCGTCCCACGGCTCCATCAGCGACGAATGATATTCGTAGAACGCGCGGCGCTCGGGCGACATCGTCGTGTGGCCTTCCCACGCTTCGGGAATCAGCATCGCCATCGCGTGCGCCAGTGGGCGCCCCGCGAGCGTCAGCAGCTCGAGCACGTTGTCGACCGACGCCGAGTCGCTCTGATTCTCGCCGCAAACGGGGAGCAAGCCATCGAGTCGTTTGCCGAAACGCGACGAGTGCATCACGCCTTCGCGGACGCGCATCCAGTTGAGATTGCCGCGCAGCGTATTGATCTCGCCGTTGTGGCAGAGGAAGCGATACGGGTGCGCGAGCCGCCACGACGGGAAGGTGTTGGTCGAGAATCTGGAATGCACGAGGGCGATCGCGCTCGCGACGTCGGGCTCGGCCAGATCCCGGTAGAAACCGGTGAGCTGCGCCGGGGTCAGCATCCCCTTGTACACGATGGTGCGCGAAGAGAGGCTGGCGACGTAGCAGTCGTTGCCGCGCTGCATCGAGCGCAGCGCTGCCTCGATCCGTCGCCGGATGACGTAGAGTGTGACCTCGAACGCCGAGTCGCTCTCGACATCTCGCTCGACGCCGAGCCTGCCGACGAAGATCTGTCGGATGACGGGGCGGCCGCGGCGCGTCGATGTCGAAAGAACCGAGTCGTCGACCGGAACATCCCGCCAGCCGAGCACGGTGCAGCCTTCGGCGGCGACGGCGGACTCGATCATCTTCTCGCACACCGCGCGATCGCCGCGCGACGGCGGGAGGAAGATCATGCCGACACCGTAGCTGCCGCGGTCGGGGATCGGGATCGCCGGCGCGGCGACGCGGCGGAAAAAGAGGTGAGGGAGCTGGAGCAGAATGCCGGCGCCGTCGCCGGTGCACGCATCGGCGGCGACCGCGCTGCGGTGGGACAGATTCACCAGCAGCTCGAGCGATTTATTGACGACGTCGCGGGAGGGGACGCCGTGGACGTGGGCGACGAAGCCAATGCCGCAGGCGTCGTGCTCGTAAGCCGGATCGTACAGTCCCTGCTTTGCCGTCATCTCGTCCCTGGAGCCCCGGCTCCGGTGGATTGCGGTTATAAAAAAAGGCCTCGCCCGGTTTCGGGAGAGGCCTTTGCGCTTTAGGTCAGCAACCTGTTATGAGTCGGTGTTGTTGCCCGCGCACGCTCTCCCTCGACCCGCATTTCTAATTGCGGAGGGGGTCGGAAGAAGTCGATAAGCGCGGCGATTCATAGACGCAAAGTTAGTTCGTCGCAGATTTCCTAGCAAGAGAGATCTCGGCGCTAGTTGGCCACCCCTCGTAAGAAAGCGGGCAGCTACAAGCTTTACAGCTGCTACGCTGAGAGCTCTCGGGACGCGTCGCGTCTCGTCGGCACGCTTTATCGCCTCAGGTGACGTCGCCTCCGTTCCGCGCAACGATGCGACACCAGCTCGCTCTTGGCGTAGCTGCTTGTAAAGCTGAGGGCTGCGCGCTTCAGTACTGTTAGATGCAGACGAAACGCTCCGAACGATACGCCGAGCAAGATGTTTACGTTGACTCCGCGACCGGGCGACGCCAAACTAGGCGACTACTTTCCTGGAGCCTTTTATGGTTCTGCACCGGCTGCACCGACTTACAATGCTTGCGGTTGTTGCGAGTTTGTTCACCATCCCCGCTCATTCCGCCCTGGCCCAGCCGTCGGCAACGTCGTCGCCGACCGCCGACCTCGCCGCCGCCAAAGCCGCGCTGTCCAAGTACGCCGATCCCTTCGTCGCGATCAAAGACGGTTACTTCTCGACCCTCGCCTGCATCGACTTCCCCACCGGAGCGATGGACGGCACCATCGAGTATCCTCCGGGCGCGATGGGCGTGCATTTCCTGAACGCCGCCAACATCGGTCCGAATCTGGATCCGACCAAGCCACAGGTTCTGATCTATGAGCCGGTCGGCAACAAGCTGGTGCTCGCCGGCGCCGAATGGTTCGTCCCGGTCCAGGTCGCCGGCTCGACCCCGCCGTCGATTTTCGGTCAGACGCTCGCCGGCCCGATGGACGGCCATGAGCCGATCATGCCGAGCACGCTCCGGCACTACGACCTGCACGTCTGGTTCTGGAAGGACAACCCGAAAGGCATGTTCACGTCGACCAACGCGTCGCTCAAATGCACGCCGGGCTCGCCGTACACCATCGCCATGGGAGAACATCACCACTAGTCGGGGATGGGGGATGGGGGATGAGGGAAACGGCAACGCGATGCGTCCGCCACCGCCCTCGTCCTCCTTCCCAAATTGATCTATTGGCAGCGGGTGTGGTAAAGCTGCCGGCCTAGCTGCTGCAAAGCTTGCAGCTGCCCGCTTCAGTATTGTTGGATGTTTAGGAACCGGCCGATTCTCTCTGCCGAGAAGCTGCGAAAATTGTTGCCCCCGCGCGAAGCAGGCATGAGATTCGTCCATGCTCCCTCCGCTGCTCGCCAAAACTCTCCCACTCGCCGTCCTCATCTTCAGCGGCCGGGATAACCAGGTCCACGTTCCGATCCCGCGCATCGAAGCGGAAGCGACCATCGATGGCGCGTTGACCGAGCCGGTGTGGCAGCAGGCGGCGGTGCTCACCGGATTTTCGGAGTTCTCACCGCAGGACGGAATCGCCGCCGTCGATTCCACCCAGGTCCTGGTGTGGTACTCACCGAGCGCGGTGCATTTTGGAATCCGCGCCTTCGAGGCGCATGGCGAGCCGCACGCAACCCTCGCCGATCGTGACCGGATCTCCGCCGACGACAACGTCCAGATCCTGATCGGCACGTTTCACGATCATCGCCAGGCCTACGTCTTCGCCGTCAACCCGCTCGGTGTCCAGATGGACGGCACCATCGTCGAGCAGGGCCAGAGCCTCACCGGCGCCTGGACTCCGACGCTTTCCGGTCGAGTATCGCCCGATCTGAGTCAGGATTTTGTGTTCAGCTCCAAGGGAAGACTCACGGATTACGGCTACGAGGTCGAGGTTCGCATCCCGCTCAAGAGCATCAAGTACCAATCGGGCGACGTCCAGACCTGGGACTTGAACGTCGTGCGCCAGGTCCAGCATTCCGGGCGCGAGGATTCGTGGGTTCCGGCCAAACGCGCCAACACTTCGTTCCTCTCGCAGTCGGGCACCCTCGAGGGACTGGCCGGGCTTCGGCGCGGACTGGTGCTCGACGTGAATCCTTCACTGACCCAGAAGACGACGGGCGGACCGGGCGCCAACGGCTGGAGCTATGATCGCGGATCGCCACAGCTCGGCGGACGAATCCAGTGGGGAATCACCAACACCCTGACGTTGAACGCTGCCGCCAATCCTGATTTCGCCGAGGTCGAATCCGACGCCGGCCAGGTGGTGATCGACCCGCGGCAGGCGCTTTTCTTTCCCGAGAAGCGGCCGTTCTTCCTCGAAGGGCTCGACGCGTTCAGCACACCGCACAACCTGATCTACACCCGCCGCATCGTGCAGCCCGACGCGGCCCTCAAGCTCACCGGCAAAGTCGCGGGCACCAGCCTCGGCCTGTTGTCGGCCGCGGACGATCGGAGTCTGTCGTTGGACAGCCGCCGAACGTTCTACAACGTCTTCCGCGCCTTGCGCGACCTCGGCGGACAGTCGCGCATCGGGATGGCGTATACCGACCGCGTCGTCGGCAGCGACTACAATCGAGTCGCGGATGTGGACGGCCGGATCGTCTTTCGCGATGTGTACAGCGCGTCGTTCCAGGGCGCGGGCAGCTTCGATCGCGCGGCGGGCGTCACCCACAACGCGCCGCTCTGGGAGGGAGTCTTTGCGCGCAACGGCAAGAAGTTCGGTCTGCGCTACGTCTTCACCGGCATCGACGAGAATTTCCGCGCCCGCAGCGGATTCATCTCCCGTCCGGGGATCGTCCACGCCGCGGTCGATCATCGCGCGACAAAATTCTGGGAACGTGGATCATTCCTCGAGACGCTGACCGGCGATTTCGTGCTGGACGATCAGTGGCAGTACTCGCACTTCTTCCGCAGCGGCGATGCGCAGGACAAAAAGCTCCACCTGAGTGCCAGCGCCGGATTGCGGGGCGGCTGGAATCTCGGCGCAGGATACTATCTGGAGACCTTCGGATTCGACCAGCTGCTGTACTCCGGCTACCAGATCCAGGCACCGGGCGGCGTGATCCTGCCGTTCACGGGCCGGCCACGGATCACGAACCACGACTACGTGCTGACGCTGTCGACGCCGCAGTGGTCGAAGTTCAACGCCGACCTCCTTTACGTCGGCGGTCACGATGAGAATTTCCTGGAGTGGGCGCAGGCCGAAATCGACCTCGTGCAGCTGGCGATGGCGTTCCGACCCAGTGATCGCGCGCGCGTCGAAGGGACCTTCGATTATCAGGATTATTTCCGCCGTAGCGACCACAGTCTCGTTGCACGGAACATGATTCCGCGACTCAAGCTGGAGTACCAGATCACTCGCGCGATCTTCATGCGAGTGGTTGGCGAGTACGACGTGAGTCAGAACGACGACCTGCGCGACGAGACCCGCACGAACTACCCGCTGCTGATCGACGGCCAGCCCGCGCTCGCCTCCCGCCTGCGCTCGGCGCACGGCGATTACCTGTTCTCCTACACTCCGACGCCCGGGACGGTACTGTTTCTCGGTTATGGCAGCCGCGCCGACGGCGATCCCGACCCGACGCAGCGATTCAACTGGCAACCCCTGCGTCGGGCGTCCGATTATTTCTTCGCCAAGGCGAGCTACCTGTTCCGCTTGTGAGTGCGCGATAGTTCTTCGGCTCTCAGCGTAGCACGTGCTCTCGCCGATAACCCAAGCCAACC